>Ga0326727_10001749_pt1 | contig 78304 bp, 72 predicted proteins | sample MB2enrmetagenome_FD_207643 | JGI IMG/M metagenome (GOLD analysis project Ga0326727, IMG submission 207643) | Lab enriched peat soil microbial communities from McLean, Ithaca, NY, United States - MB29MY | ecosystem: Environmental > Terrestrial > Soil > Wetlands > Peat | place: USA: New York... | reverse complement strand
AAAAAGAACTGCCGCCACCAAGAATAGTTATATAGATGAAGTAAGATAAGTAGGATTAGTAGGATTTGCACGATTACGTGCATTCCTGGAGGGAAGATTGTGGCCGGTCCGATGTTTCAAAGAATGAAGTACTATGGGGATACCATCATTGGCGAGAAAGGTCAAGTGGTAATTCCAGCTGAACTGAGGAAGAAATTTGGGATTGAAACAGGAGACCGATTTCTCGTGATGGGCAGCACAAGGATGGGTGCGTCGGGGTTCATTCTCCTAAAAGCTGACGTGTTCTTACGAGCGATCCAAGACATATTCGGTGGCACACTCGAGGAGGTTCTCGCGCAGGAAGGGCGAGGAGACCGCCATACCGAAACGGCGAACGAATGACATTCAAAAAAAGCTATGAAACGTTTCCGGAACACTTACGCATTGGTTTGCGAGCCCAATAGAAGCCTCTGAATGGTGCGCACATGCACACTTCTAATTGGGAGCTTTCTAATAGCTAAATATCTTATATTATATCTTTAGATATATCAATCAGGCTTCTTATGCGACCGTGATCAATAATGAAAGCTAGCGAAACACAAGACCGTTTCAAACGGTTCGAGAACGTTGAAGCGGTGAAAGGAATCAATCTGGAGAGTGAAGAGGCACATAAGATCGTACTGCACAACGGCTTGCCCTTCTTGCCGGCGTCCACGGGTGGAGCAGCAGTGAAAGCTAGCGAAACGCTGACGTCCACGGGTGGAGCAGCAGTGAAAGCTAGCGAAACGCTGACGTCCACGGGTGGAGCAGCAGTGAAAGCTAGCGAAACGCTGACGTCCACGGGTGGAGCAGCAGTTACTGACATGGACGGCATTGCAATCAGAGCCACAGGCCTCGTCAAGAAATTCCGCGACTTCGTCGCCGTCGATCACATCTCCTTTGAAGTGAAAAAAGGCGAGATATTTGGATTTTTGGGACCAAACGGCGCGGGCAAGACGACGACGATTCGCATGCTCTGCACCCTGAGTAGCCCTACTCAAGGATCGGCGACCGTTGCCGGCTTTGACGTTGCTCATCAGGGTAATAGGGTGCGCGAGCACATCGGGCTCGTGTCCGAAAAAATGATCATGTATGATCGGCTCACAGCGTATGAAAACCTGCACTTGTTCGGCGAGCTCTACAATATCCCACGAAACGCCCTGCGTGAACGCATCGATGAACTGCTCCAGGTCGTTAATATGGAAAAGTGGGCAGACCATCAGATCGGCACGTTTTCGACCGGGATGAAGCAGCGCATCAATGTGATCCGCGCTCTCCTCAACGAGCCGGAGATCCTGTTCTTGGATGAACCAACGCTCGGTCTTGATCCGCAATCCACGAACGAGATCCGCGAATTTACGCGCAGCATCAACGATGATGCTGGAACAACGGTCATCTTAACAACGCACGCCATGGCCGAAGCGGACATGCTGTGCGACCGGATTAGCATCGTCGATCACGGAAAGATCGTCGCGCTCGATACGCCGTCAAATCTGAAAAAAATCATCACCGGTGCCGACACGAACGTCATCGAGCTCGACGTTCCAAACATTACGCCAACGCTTGTCTCGGACATTCAATCGTTGTCGTGCACGCAAACGGTCACGGTAGAAGACGAAACGCACATCAAGGTTCACGCGTCGGGCGACGAGTCGTGCGATAATGTCATTGATGCGGTGCGCTCAGGCGCAGGGCAGATTCGTTCCATTCGTAACGTTGAGCCGACATTGGAAGACGTGTTCCTCTATCTTACGGGCCACGAGGTGAGAGAGCAGGTCGCCGATAAGGTAACCACAAAGGAATCGCGTTCTCGGCACGGAGAGAGAGTGCAATCGAGGATACGGTAGGGGCTGTACTATGGGAGCTAGAAGTGGTATTCGTCACGCGCTGTGGATTGCGTGGAAAGACTTGTTAGACATAAGCAGGAATCGCATGGGCCTTGTGATGCTCATCCTTATGCCCCTCTTCATGATGGGCATGATGGGCTACATCTTCCCCTCAAATAGCGGCATGTCTAACGTCCCCGTTGCGCTCGTGAACCTTGACGCCGTGCAGGGCAACGCCTCCCTCAGCACGAAATTCGTCGCACAGCTCGAGGCTCTGAACAACAAGACCGGCATGATGGATCTCTCGACGGTCGGCAGCGCCGCCGACGTGAAATCGAACATTCAAAACGGCCAGCAGAGCGCGGGCATTATCATCGGAAGCAATTTCACATCTAACCTCGAAACCGGAAAGCAGGCAGACGTCACTATTGTCAATGATCAGTCGAACCCTCAGACTGCAGCTCTTGTACAAACGCAGCTCACGCAAGTCTTTGAACAAATGGGCACACAGACGGCCACGTACGGACTGAACCAGACGTATAAAACGCCGCTGAACTACTCGCTAGCCCAGGTAGCACCATACAACGTCCAGACGACGGGCATCGTTCCAGGACAACCCAACTACTTCGAATTCGTCGCGCCCGGCATCATGGGGATGGTCGTCATGATGTCACTTATGACCGGCCTCCCACACGCCATTTCTTTCGAGCGGGAGATGGGTACCCTCGACGGCATGCTCGCCGCACCGGTGCACCGGATGTCGATACTGGGCGGAAAGGTCATCGCCCAGACAACACGCGGTATGATGCAGGGGATCATCGTCCTTGCACTTTCGATCATTCTCTTTGGCGTGGTCGTACAAGGGAGTATCGCGCTCATCCTGGGAATCTTGCTCCTAAGCGTGTTCAGCCTTGTGGGCTTGGGCATTCTCATCACCTCATTCACGAGTACCGAGGAGACCGCTACGATGATCATGATGACGCTAACGTTTCCCATGATGTTCCTTAGCGGGGTCTTCTTCCCGATATCGCAGATGCCACAGTTTATGCAGGTCATCAGCCAGTTCCTTCCGCTCACCTACGCGATTAGCGCGCTGCGACAAGTGGTAGTGCTCGGTGTGGGCGTACCAGCAATTTCAAGGGACATCGTCATACTCTTCGGTTTCGGGATCGTTCTGTTGTCAGCAGCGCTCGTTGCATTCGAGCGCGCGATGAAACGATAGTGAACGGAGACCAAAGCCAGCGCCCCTCACAGCACCCCAAGCAGCTTTACGCCTGCCGAGTCGTGACTACGCCACTCACTTGAAAAACTGCAATAACGAATCGGTTACTTGCTAGCATCATCGCCCACCGCCACGCGGAGAGAAGGCCGGTCCCTCTTGCTGCACGAATCGTGAAGCACTTGGCATAGGCAATGAATAAGATCGGCAACAGGAGCGATTGTAGCAAAAAGCCGTTAATGCCGCAAAGCGAGTGCTCGAAAAGTAAGTTGAAGCCGGTCGCGACCAACACGAGTCGCTCGCGGCTATCGATGTTGCTCACCTTCAGCTGCTAAGCGCAGAGTGCATAGACCCTGCGCGCGTAGACCTTCAGACACGCCGTGCGCGGTTTTCGCAGCTCATCGCTCCTTTCAATCGTCTCGTCGTCATTCCACTCTAACCACGGCCAGTCACAACGCACGTGTTTCTTGGTGCTCAGCGGTTCTCAGCGGACGTGCAAGTGGCAGGCACCAACGGCCGTCGCAAGGCGTGACACAAGAAAGTGATCACACAAGCTTAAACACAGCCAGAGCACGGTATTCTGTGAGGAGGGAAAAAACCATGATGGCTGAACGTGTCACGCTCTATTATGGGCGCCTTGTTGCACGTTTAAACGAACTGCAGGCCCCAGAATGCCAAGAGTGTTCTGATCGCCTAACGTGCGCCGTTAATCGAGTGCTCCACCCGGATGAGACGCGCTGCGTTGTCCCGTCTGATGGAACCGCAGCTCGCAGCGATGACGAAGTGATACCGCTTCGTTAAGTGCGCTTGATAGTGCGGCCCGACGCCGTATCTAACCTAAGTGATGCCCACAATGATCTTCTTCAGGAAGCTCGCACTCGTTGGGGCAGCAAGTTGCTCCACTTTGCTTTCGACAGAAGGGTCATCGACAGAATTCGTCGTGACAACCATAGTTTGACCACCTCCAGCTCATTTGTCCTGAAGCAACCGTTTCAAGACTGGCCTATCGCGACTGCAGAACCTTAGCTGCGACGGGTGAAGCGTAATAACAGAAACACGGCAGCAAGAGCACCAAGTGCGTACAACACTTCAAAACCGGGAAGCGGGTTTTGGCTACTTGCAGCTGCACTCGCTGGAGCGACGTTTGCCGTAGAATTGCTCGCCCCTGCAGTCGTGCGCGGAACGCCGCTGGGCGAAGGGCTTGCAGATGGTGCGCCCGCAACATCTGTTGCCACGCGCTTTACGGTGACGGAATCGACGGCCTGCGCGCCTGGCGGCAGTTTCGTTATTCCCGTTCGCTGCACAGCATAACTGCTCAGCGCAGTACCAGCACTTTGATCGGCGACGACCGCGTGAATCTGGAACGTCTTTCCGATGCGAAATATGGTACCTACCGAGAGACGAGACGACCAAGCCGCATTCTTTACCGTAACCGGGGGAGCTTCTGGATAGTACTTGCCTGCGGTCGGATCGTACGGCACGATCCAAAGCGAGTAACCCTTTGAAAGCTGAGCTTTACCGCTCACGCGCTCCGTAGGCCCAGCATTGCCGTTCTGTTGAGGCGAGAGGATCTTTACCACGCCTCCTTCGCTTTGCGCGCTCGTCACGGTGCAAGCCGACGCGAGCAGCGAGAACATGACCAGCAGTAGAATGGCCCATTTATACGCGCTCATATTGATTTCTCCTACAAACCAGCAGCTGATTATCAGATAAACCTTTTCAATTGGTTCGCTGCGATACCGTCCGATCACGTGGCGTGATAACCTTATCTTTCAAACTTCCCAGTCAGTGCGACGAGCTGCAACTCATCCGCGCCCGCGCAGTTAATTATAATAAGTAGCGTTCCGACTAGTAGCTGAAAACCATCCTAATGGTAAGCATCAAGACATGACAGGCGTCCTGCTCTGAATTGACTAAATATCGAAGCAATTAACGCGCTTGCATGCCGCTGTTTAGATGTCGCAGGCGTAGATCTCGGTTAGAGAAGCAGCGACACAACACCGTATCCCATGACCACGGAAAGAACCGACGTTATCATAGGACTTGAGGTGCACACACAGCTCACAACCCAATCGAAACTTTTTTGCGGATGTTCAACGCGTTATCAAGACTCAGAGCCAAACACTCACACGTGTCCCATCTGTCTCGGGCTCCCAGGGAGTCTACCGGTCGTCAACGAAATGGCAATCGTTTACGCCGAGCGGGTCGCGACAGCGCTCAACTGCTCGGTGCAAAAGACGCAGTTCTATCGGAAGAACTACTACTACCCGGATTTGCCGAAAGGCTTTCAAATCAGCCAGTACGACTTTCCGCTGGGCACTAATGGCTATTTGACAGTCGACAGCGCAGGGCGGGAACGGAAGATTCGGATCAGGCGAGTGCACTTGGAAGAAGATCCGGGGAAGCTCACGTATCGCGGAACCATCGAAAAGGCGCAGTACTCGCTCATAGACTACAATCGATCAGGGGTGCCGCTGCTTGAAGTGGTCACCGAGCCTGACCTCCGCGCCCCCAAGGAAGCGCGTCGTTTTCTGAACAAGTTGCGCAACATCCTTGAATATCTCGACGTCTTCGACGGCAACCTCGAGGGATCGCTTCGTGTCGACGCTAACATTTCGATCGCCGGCGGGCAACGGGCCGAAGTCAAAAACATCTCCTCATACAAGGGCGTGGAAAAAGCGCTCCTGTTTGAAATCACCCGCCAGCGAAACTTGCTTCGAAGAGGTATCCATATCACGCAAGAGACGCGCCACTTCGACGAGGCACGCGGCATCACAATTTCACTCCGTTCAAAAGAGCAAGAGCATGACTATCGGTACTTCCCCGAACCTGATCTTCTGCGCGTAGACCCCGAACCGGTGGCCGAGCAGTTCCGCGAGCAAGTGCAAGTCGAGCTCCCGGACGCAAAACGTCACCGCTTCATCTCACAGTACGGCATTTCGGATTATCTCGCGAAAGTGCTCACCGCGTCAAAGCCCTTGGCCGACTATTTCGAAACAGTCGCCGCACGAGTCGACCCGTCGGTGGCGGCAAGGTGGGTCGTGGACTTGCTCCCGGGAGAGCTGAACTATCACAGCCTCACCCTTGACGCGTTCAGTCCCGACGATTTAATCGACCTGATTAAGAACGTGGCCGACGGAACCATTACTGAAAAAAGAGCTGTCGAGGTAATAAGAAAGAGTCTTGACCAGAGCCGCAATGTGGAAGTCCCTAGCGTAGGTGCAGTTGCGTCGGTCGGGAACGTGAAGGCTATTATCGAAGAGGAGGCGCTTCAGGCCGTTTCAATAGAGCAGATCGCCACGGCCGTCAAGCAAGCGATCGAGGAGAACCCCAAGGCCGTTGACGACTATCACCGCAGAAAGAAAGGCGCACTGAACTTCCTTGTGGGTCAGGTTATGAAGAAGACGCGCGGACGCGCTGATCCCACCCTCACCAACCGTCTTATTCGGGAGCAACTCTGATGCACCTCATCGTGACCGAGAAAGATATCGCGGCGAAGCGGATCGCCGAGATTCTTTCCGACGGAGCAGCATCAGCAACCAAAGTCGCCAGCGCTAACGCGTATCGCTTCAACAGCACGGTCGTGCTGGGCCTGAGGGGTCATATCGTCAAGCTCGACTTCCCAGATGAATACCGCGACTGGAAGACCAATCTTCACGACCTCATCCGGGCTGACGTCGTCACCGTTCCCACGCACAAGAGCATCGTGTCAGGACTTAAACGGGCCGCCAAGGATGCCGAACGGGTGACTATTGCGACTGACTTTGACACGGAAGGCGAACTCATCGGTTTAGAGGCGTGCGCGATTGTCAAGTCTGTCAAGGACGTTGGGGTGGACCGCGTGCGGTTTAGTGCAATGACCCCCATTGAGGTCAAACACGCGTTTCGATCGCCAACCAGAATTGACCTCAACCTCGCTCATTCCGGAGAGGCACGGCAGGCGGTGGACCTCATCTGGGGTGCTGCGCTCACGCGCTTCATATCGACGGCTGCTAAGCGACTTGGCAACCGCTTCTTGTCTGCGGGACGCGTACAAAGTCCGACGCTCGCGCTGATCGTCGACCGCGAGCGAAGAATTGCACAATTCGTGGCAGAGCCATACTGGGAAGTTTATATTGACCTCAGCACGAGCACCGAAACGTTCCACGCAAAGCACCAAGCAGACCGATTTCGAAACAAAGCGAGCGCAACGGCGGCAGTGCAAAACGTCGGCGACACGGCCACCGTCGTTACATTTGCCAAAACCGAACGAGTGGACACTCCCCCGAAACCCTTCAATACGACCGAGTTTCTCGCTGCAGCAAGCGCCCTTGGCATCTCAGCAAGCCGGGCTATGGAAACTGCAGAGCGCCTCTACACGGCCGGATGGATAAGTTATCCGCGCACAGACAACACAGTCTATCCGAATGAGCTCGATCTCCGCCTCTCAGTGAGCATGTTCAGAAGCGGTCCATTCGCCGAGAATGCTCGCTTGCTGCTACAAAAGAAGCAGCTGGTCGCCACCCGAGGTAAAAAGCAAACGACCGACCATCCGCCGATCTATCCCACGATGCGCGCCACACAAGCTGATCTGGAGCCACAAAGCTGGAAGGTGTATGAGCTCGTTGTGCGACGGTTCTTTGCAACGCTCTCCGACCCCGCGCGATGGTGCACGAAAAAAGTCACGCTGGACTCCCGGGGGGAGCCGTTCAGAGCGACCGGGCTCGAACTTTCTCATCAAGGCTGGCGATATCACTATCCGTATGCACAGACACAGGAGCGGCACCTCCCTGACCTTCGCGAGGGCGACGTTCTCACCGTCACGAACAAACAGCTTGTGGAGAAGGAGACGCAGCCGCCACAGCGCTGGGGACAAGGCCAGTTGATCAAGAAGATGGAAGAGCTCGGGTTGGGGACGAAAAGCACCCGCCACGAGATCATCAAGAAACTCGCTCAGCGGGGCTATGTTGACGTGAATCCACTTCGTCCCACCGGTATCGCGTGCAGCGTCACGCAATCGCTCGAACGCTACGCCCCAACAATTACGAAACCTGAGATGACCCGACTCCTCGAAGAGGAGATGGAAAAGGTCAAAGCGGGAACGCTGTCAAAGGAGTTCGTGGTGATAAGCTCGAGGGACATTCTCGATAAGGTCTTGAGCACGCTCGATGAGCAACACGAAGAGATTAGCATCTCGCTGCGAGAAGGGCTACGCGGAGACGCGACAGTTGGAACGTGCCCTCAGTGCAGCTCGGATCTCGTCGTACGTCGCTCAAAACGGGGCGGACGGTTTGTGGGGTGCAGCGGGTATCCGCAGTGCACCTTTGGACTCCCACTGCCGAAATCAGGAAGGCTGCGCATAACAGCGCGCAAGTGCAAACAACACGACATGCGACTTATCAAGGTGCAAAGCGGCACGCGATTTTGGGATCTCGGCTGCCCGCAATGCAACTACAGCAACTGGAAAGAAAAGAAAAAGAGCGCGTAGAAGGCACGGCGTCCATGCGCCGGTGGCCGCTGCGCACGCGGTTAGTGCCGTATTGCGCGGACAAAGCGTGCGATCTTGTCTTCGATGTCAACGTCCTCTTCGATTGCCGTGCCCGTTACGATGACATCCGCTCCCGCCTTCGCGAGCAACTCGGCCTGTTTGTCGGTGCGTATCCCACCGCCGACGATAAGCCTTGTATTGTCTATGGCTGCTTTTACCGCCTTCACCATTTCTGGGGGAACCGTATCGGGAACCCCAGAACCTGCTTCAAGGTAGATCCATCGCATCCCAAGGTATTTTCCTGCGAGCGCATATGCAGCGGCGATCTCGGGTTTGTTGCGCGGAATCAAACGCGCGTCACCTATCCAGCCAACGGTTCCTCCCGGTTCAACGATAATGTAAGCTACGGGAATCGGCTCTATCCCATAGCTCTTTACAAAAACGGCACCGAGCGCTTGGTTTGTACTGAGATATGCCACGTTCCTTGAGTTCATGAGGCACAAGAAAAACATCGCGTCGGCCGTTATGCACAGACTCCCTACGTCTGAAGGGAAGATGATAGCAGGGACGCCCGTGCTACCTTTAATTTCCGATACCGTGCACTCTAGGCTACGTCCGCCGACGCCTACAGAGCCCCCCACCAGAACCGCAGTCGTGCCTCCCGCTGTTGCTCCCCGTGCAATTCGCGCGGCTTCCTCTGGCGACTGTGAGTCTGGATCAATAAGCGTTAGATGTATCGTTCCTTCCTTGCCGATCGCCTCTTCAAGGTGCTGCTCGATCCTCAATCGGCTAACCCCTTCGTTCCTTCGACTTGACCCTCAGGTTTTTGTAACCACATTTCCTGCATCGAGTTGCCCGTGGCGGGTTGCGGGCGTTACACCGCATGCAGATTTTGATATTCAGCAACCTTTTTTCAGCTTCTGGAAAACGTGCCATCAGAGTACCTCTCACGTCGGTAGAACCATATGCCTAACAGCATTTAATCTTTCTGTTTGCATTAACCGCAAGAACGCAGATAAGAAGTCGTTTAGCCTTCTATATAGGCGCGTTCACTTGCGAGCACCTCGCCAACGTTGTTCGCGCCGGCGTATTCATTGAGTGGTGCGGCGTTCAAGTTCAAAAACGTCGGACCCCATTTGAACTTGTTCAAGAGTTCTCTTGCGCGCTGTGATTCTCCGAGGACATAGAGCGCAGACGCCAGTGCCTCTGCCGTGGTGAGCTCGTACGGCCGCCCATAGTTCACTGGATTCGCTGCCAAAAGATACGGAAGTCGTCGCCTTGTCCGCGCCCGGAAGGACTCGAACACGTGCTCACGCTGTTTCCAAGAGCAGTCAACCGCAACGAGCGTCGTCACAGCATCCGCGCGGCATAAAGGAGTAGGCGCGGAGGGATCAAGGAGCACCGTATGAGAGCCCCACAAGGGTCGCGGCGTCGAGCTAAGAGTTACGAGATGAGATTTAGCAAGTTTTTTGGCGGTGCACTTCTTCGGATTGCACTGCCCTGCGTGAAAGACGTACAACCGCGTGCTCATCTTCGGCGGGGTTTACGCGTGTGAGAAGACCTGCGCGAAGGCAAGATAATCGAGCTTCAAAACTCGCGAAAAACCGCACTCGTCACAGATCACGTTCATCTTGTACTCGTCGAGATGGACGCTGTGCCTTGCGTGTTCTTTACAGTTCAGACATTCGCTGGTCTTCGCGAAGTCCCACGCATCATATTTCATCCCCACAGGAGCCATCGGCGGCGTATCCGTCCCATAAATCACGCTTCGTATGACATAGTGACGCTGTGCACCACACGCCGAGCATATAACACTGCCCTGTCTGTCCTTAATCCGCACAACTTGCTTTGCTCTTGTATGGCAGTTAAAACAAACGACTTCTTTCTCAAACTGCCATTCTTCCGGTATTATCGTCTCATGCATAGGCCCACCAGCGCATAACACCTATGGCCTTCATGTCTTTTATGCATACCCAATTATATAAGAATATTCAAAAAAAGTAGGCGTCCAAAAAAGCTCACAACGGCGGGCTTCTTTGAACGGGGAACAGTCCGTTGCGGCAAAAACCGATTCGACGTTGAGCTACATCGTACAAAACGACGCTAGCTTGTCCGCAACGTCACCGGCAGTCCTGATAGGAAACTCGTCGGCCTTCATTTTAGAAACGTACTCGTGAAGCTCTATTTTCTGACCTTTCATCGAGCACTGCATGCTCCAGCCCTTGGGAAACACGGTCATCAGCTGTTCGCGACTCGTTATCGGGAATGGCACCTCAGCTTTCTTCAGCTCGAACACGATTTCAGCCTTGAAATTCTGAATCTCAGAGATCGCAGGATCGATACCGTAGTCCTCAAATACAGGTTTCTTAGGGGGTTGTTCCGCCATTATAATCGCCTCAATACAACAGATAGACTCCAAAGATGCTCATAGATTAAGCTATTTCGTAATATGATTACGCGATACCTACTTAACAGTTTTGGAAAAAAAGCGAGTCAAACCGAGATAGGATCTTAGTCCAAAAGCATTCCTAAAGCACTTCTCACCTCGCCGAACCTCATACTCAAAGGCACCAGCACTCAAGGTGCGGGCACCGTCGGCTAACGGCTAATCGAACTCGCTGTAGATTTGCTCCATCAGATTAGGAAGGCTTCCCAAGACGTCGCTACACGAGATAATCCCGAGGATTTCTTGTCCGTTGAAGACGGCCAGATGATTCACCCCGCCTTTTCGAAACATCTTAGCAGCGTACAGGATGGGCATTCCCGGAGATACGATAAAGAGTGGCTTGCTGGCCATCTCTCCCACCGTCACTTTGCCAATATCCACCTCGTCGGCGAACAAATCGACGATATCTCTCTGGGTAATGATGCCGAATGGCTCATCTTTTTCAAGTGGCGACACGATGAAAGCGTCTGTTGCGTCTTCAACCATGCGCCTTGCCGCATCAACGAGTGATGCACTCGGATCAATTGTCTGCGCTCTGTGCTTGATAACGTCCCTGACCTTGAGTCGCTTCACGATCCTCACCAATAGCCATTACGCTAACTCCGTACATAAAAGCTCGGGAACTCTGAACAGTGCCGAGAGTGGATTGCAAAAGAGCAGGTGCGCAGCCTTATGCCTTCATTAGATTTCCCGCGTGCGGGTTTACAAACGCTTACTGCGCTAACCTTCAAGACCTTGGAATTCTAGCATTGTACCGTAAGCCCTGACTGCAACCAACCGTATCCATCCCTAGCCGTATCAAGCTCTCTTACGCATACGAATACGCCTTTCAGAGTCTTATAAAAAAAATGGCCCATAAACGCCTTTTTTTTGCTTATTCACTATCTAAGACTAGGAAGAGGTGCTTTTTCTTAGCAATATTGCACCGTAACATATATCGTCCTCCAACTTATATTTACATAATTAATATTGATAAAAATGTAACACCTTGGTGACACAATGTGGATAACGGTGTTATACAGCTAGTCGATAAACTGAAACAAGGAGCAGTAGACAGGTGTCGAGAGCGCGTTTTGCGCGCAGCTGAAAACATGAAATATAGCGATCGAAAAAAGATCGAGCGACACGTTCCAGATCATAATATAGCTGCACATCTAAAAGCGCGCCGCGGGCTATAGGATCAAAACTCCGATGGAAGCAAAAAATGGCTGAAGAAGAGCCGTCGATATTGCAGCAGATACGAAGGAAAGAGGTGGAACTAAGCGTAAAAGCGGACCAGGCGCGGCGGGACGCCGAACAGATTATCACAGACGCTAAAAGGGAAGCCGCTGATATTTTAAAAAAGGCGGAAACTGATGGAACACAAACCGCTGACGAGTACTCCAAAAAAAGACTAGCGCGCGTCCTTAATGAGGTAGAAGAGCTGAAACGGCTCGGCACAGAAGAGGCAGAACTGACAAGACGGAGCGGAGAGAAAAACCTGTCCAAGGCTGCAGAAAAAATAGTGAAAGCGGTGACTCCGGAGTAGATCGATATGCTGCAGAAAATGACCAAGATCCAGGTCATTGGACCAAAAGACGATTTGCACAGCACGGTTGATTTTCTGTACAACCTAGGGACGGTTCATTTAGAAGACGCGTCGACGACTATCGCCCCAGGAGATACGATGCTACGACGCGTGCAGGCGAGCCCAAAAATCGACATCGCGGGGGCGTTAGTCAAAGTCAGCGGGATGTTTCACCTGCTCCCCACGATGCCCGTGAACGAGGCGCTAAAGACCCAAATCTATGAAGGACTTCGGTGGAAAAATGATGATGAGCTCGTCGATGAGGCAAACCAGGTTATCGGCGAGCTCGAGACGGTAACCAAAGAGCTAGCTACGCGGAAAAGTGATATTGAATTTACGCTTACGAATCTCACACACTACGAAGAAGTCATTGAGAAGCTGCAGCCTTTAGAGGCTCAACTTCCTATTTTAGAGGGGTTTGAAGTCACTGTAATTCTCATCCAAAGGGAATTTAAGGATGTCCTCGAGATTGTTCGCTCAGCGCTAGTCGAGATCACGCACAACCAATTTGAGCTCATGTCAGCGGATGTCGACGAGGCGACGACGGCTGCGGTGACGGTGTTCAATAAAAGGTATTCTGACCAGGTGCACTCATTTATTTGGTCCCAAAATGTGAATGAAGTTCGACTCCCGCCCGAATATCTGGATAAGCCATTTGACCAGGTTCTGACGTTAGTCGATGAACAACGGCAGAAATCAACGGCCGAAATGAGCGCCGTCAACGAGGAGTTAGCAGAACTGTCGAGGAACTGGTACCCGAAGCTCAGCATGCTCAAAGAAGTGCTTGAGGACAGGAATGAAGAGCTTAGTGTTTTCACCAAGTTCGGGCAGACAGACTACACCTTCGTAATGATTGGTTGGGTGCCACAAAAGCAGCTCGCAAACACTAAAAATGCATTAAAAAAGGCATTTGAAGGCAGAGTCATCGTAAACGACATTAGCGTAAGTCGAGAAGAGAGCTTCAACGCGCCGTCGTGTTACGACAATCCGCGAGTTGTCAAGCCCTTCGAGACTCTCAGCAATTTGATAGGTACACCACAGCACGGCGAGATTGAGCCGACACTACTGCTCGCGCTGTTTTTCCCGTTCTTCTTTGGCCTCATGGTAGGAGACATTGGGTACGGCATCTGTATACTCGCGTTTGCGCTGATGGTGAGACGGTTCTATGGACAAAGCAGTCCCACAATCAAGCAACTGATGAACATCCTGATCATCTGCTCAATTCCCACAATGTTCTTTGGCTATCTCTATGGCGAGTTCTTCGGAAATCTCGGGCAAATGATGGGATGGATACAGCCCGTAACGATAATGGGGACGACATTAGATAGGATAAAAATTATCGTGCCGCTGCTCATTTTCACGATCGCCATCGGGGTATTTCACGTGTTCTTTGGCCTCAGCCTAGGGGTGGTGAACGCGCGCCGACGCAGCAACACGAAGCTCGTGTGTACAAGGGCTGGCATGATGCTGGCTTTGGCGAGCATCATAGTGATTCTGCTCGCGGTAGTTGCAGTGATTCCCTCCGTGCTCGTAGTGCCCGGCATAGTTCTACTCGTCATTGGACTCCCGCTAGTCATGTATGGAGGCGGAATTGCGGGAGCAATAGAAGTCATGAGTGCGTTTACAAACGTCCTCTCGTACGCGAGACTCATGGCAATAGGGATGGCTTCCGTAGTACTCGCGCTTGTAGCCAATGAGCTAGGAAGCTCAATGGGAATCGTATTGGTAGGTTTATTGGTAGCGGTGTTGCTTCACGGAATAAATGTCGTGTTGTGTATGTTTAGCCCCTCGATTCAAGCACTCAGGCTACATATCGTAGAATTCTATTCAAAGTTTTATGAGGGCGGGGGCAGACTGTACGATCCTTTCAAACGGGGGACGGCAAAGTGAGCGTCCGGAAGTAGCTTTTGTGCAGCGCATGACGTCGAAGCCATCTGTAGAGCGGGGGCAAAAAAAGTCATCAAACCTCTCTGCGAAGAGACGTGGACGCAGATATGCGGCAAGCACGCATGCCACCGAGTAGAGTATTGTTATCCAAGTCGCAAATCCGCGTGGGATCACGACGTTAGCGTAAGACGCGGTGCTGACAAAAAAACAATAGGAGTTGGAAAAAATGGCGCTCGATTGGTCGATAGCGATTGGTGCGGGATTAGCTTTTGGGTTGGGTGCGCTCGGAACCGGGATAGCACAGGCAAGAATCGGTGCAGCAGGAGCAGGAGTGATTGCAGAAAAACCAGAATTATTCGGCTTAGCGCTCGTTTTTGTGGCACTTCCAGAAACTTTAGTCATTTTAGGCTTCGTTGTCGCTGCGATTATCCTTTTCGTTCTACCTACGATGTGACGACGCTTAGGTCTTTCAATGGTGGCGCTGCACACTGCTGGGTTTACAATGAAATCCCCTGTTGTTTCAGAATACCAATCGGAGCTTAGTAGCTAGCGCGCAAAAAAAAACTCAAAGGAGAGCCGAAAAAGGCTGTTGGGGCGAATGACATATGAAAATTTGATTGCGTCGATGGGAGTAAGCGCTGAAAAGGGCATCACAGGGATGATGCAAAAGGCGCATCAAGAAGCCGAAGAAATAAAAAGAAGCGCAGAAGCAAAGGCTGAGGCGATTAAGGCTTCGCATCTCAAGAACGCACAAAAATCGGCTGAGATAGAGCGAAACAAACTGATTTACAACGCCAAGGCCGAAAATAAAATGCGGATCATAAAGGAGAAGGACGCAGTCATACAACGAGCGTTTTTCGACGCGAAAAAAAGTTTAGACAGTTTTAGAGATCACCCCAGTTACAAAGAAGATTTCAAGAAGATGCTCCAAGAAGCGGTTCGCGAACTCGAAGGAGAGAAGGTGAGCCTCCATATCGATACGCGGGACGAAACTCTATGCAGGCAGGTGTTAGATGAACTAGGCAGGAACTCCGAGATCGTCGGTGATTTGACCAGCGCAGGAGGTTTAGCCGTCAGCTCGAAAGACGGAAAGGTGGTCGTAACCAATACGATTGAGTCAAGACTGAACAATGCCAAAGAACTCCTGAAACGAGAGATCTTTTCCACGCTATTCGGTGACTAAAGTGGACTACGAGTACATCGGTGCGCGCATAAGAGGCATGAAAAGCCGTCTCCTTAAGCGGAAAGCACTCGAGGCCTTAGGGGCCAAACTGGACATCAACTCCCTTGTCGAGGAGTTAGAAAATACGCCGTACCGACAAGACCTAGAAGATGCGAGTGTCCAGTATACCGGTCTTGCGTGCGTCGAAGAGGCGCTGCGGCGGAATCTCAGTAAGACCTTTCGACTGATATTCAGTTTTGTGAAAGGCGAAGACGCTGAAACGCTTATTAACATATTCCTGAACAAATGGGACGTCCAAAACATAAAGACGGTATTAAGAGGGATAAATATTCAAGAGATGCCTGAGGAGATCGCAGAGAGCCTTGCACCTGCCGGAGCGCTTAGCGATGCGATACTGGCCGAGATGATTAAGCAACCGGATGTCAAAGCAGTTATTGACTTACTCGCGACGTGGGGCATCGAATATTCACGGCCGTTAACACAACATTTTAAGGAATTCAGCGAAACGCGAGATCTCGTTGTGTTGGAGTATGCTCTAGACAAGTTTTATTATGGCCACGCTCTAGACGCGGTCGCTGGTGATTCTTACGATGAAGGGATCATTCGGGGGATAGTGCGGACGGAGATAGACGTTACCAACATAAAAAACGTTTTGCGGATCATTCGCGACAAGGTTGAACTTGAAGACCCCCAGTACTACTTCATTTCCGGGGGAAAAGAGTTAGATGTCGACAAGCTCTCGGCTTTAAGCAAAACTCGGACGATGGACGGCGTTACCAAACAATTGGCGGGCAGCTCTTACGACTTCCTCGCCCGCCTTCCGGACGAGTACGTCACCGCAGAAAAGATATCCCCTTTTGAAAAAGAGCTCGATAAGTTTCTCTTACAAAAAGCTCTGAGTTTGTTCTCTGGAGATCCGCTAAGCCTTGCCCTGGTCATTGGTTATTTGTGGGCCAAGTTGAACGAGATCACTAACATCCGGATCATAGCGATGTGCAAGACTGAGTACGTGCCAGAGAAGGAAGTGATGGAGGAACTGGTCTTTGTTTAAATTTGTAGTCGTAACCGACCCGGAGACGGCACCGGGTTTTCGGCTGGCGGGAGTTGATGTTCTCGAAGCAGCTACCTTAGAGGAGGCTAAGAGCATAATCCCCCCTTTGTTGTTTAAGGATGACACCGGCATTGTCGCGGTGAACGAGGATTTTATGGCTTCATTGGACGATAAGCTCATGGAAAAAATCGAAAAGACGCACAGACCAATAATCATTCCGATACCGTCGAGGACAAGACAGATCGATCGAACCGACTACATCGAACGGATGCTGCGCAGGGCGATTGGGTACAACATCGTGGTGAGGCGATAGAACATGTTGCAGGGATCCATCGCGCGGATTTCGGGCCCGGTCGTTTATGCTCTCGACATGAGGGGGTCCAAATTGTACGACGTCGTTCAAGTCGGTGACGAGCAGCTTAACGGCGAGATCATACGATTAGATGCAGATGAAGCCGTCATTCAAGTGTATGAGGACACCTCAGGACTAAAAGTTGGAGAGACCGTGGTGAATACCGAGAGTCCGCTGAGCGTCGAGCTGGGTCCCGGAATAATTTCGTCCATATATGACGGGATTCAGAGGCCTCTCCCGATACTGATGGAAAAAAGCGGCGATTTCATTTCGCGAGGTATCACGGTGCCTGGCGTGGACAGAGACCGAAAGTGGGAGTTCACCGCTTCAGTGAACAAGGGCGATACTCTCGAATCGGGAGACGTCGTTGGCAGCGTGCACGAGTACCACATTGAACACAAGATTATGGTTCCACCTCAGGTCTCTGGGACGGTAACCAAAATAGAAAGCGGAGAATTCACCGTTGAGGACACGGTGTGTACCTTAGACAACACTACAAACATAACGATGATGCAAAAATGGCCGGTGCGAATCGGGAGGCCGTACGCTAAGAAGCTGGATCCCACGTTACCCTTGCTCACGGGACAACGCATTTTTGACAGCATGTTTCCTGTGACCAAAGGCGGCACCGCCATGATTCCTGGTGGATTCGGCACCGGAAAGACGGTGTCAGAACAAACGCTCGCCAAATGGGCAGATGCTCAGATTGTAGTGTACATCGGCTGTGGAGAGCGAGGCAACGAGATGACTGACGTGCTTACCGAGTTTCCGGTGCTGGTTGATCCTCGCACCCAACAACCCTTGATCGAAAGAACCATCATGATCGCGAACACCTCAAACATGCCCGTCGCAGCGAGGGAGGCCTCGATTTATACAGGGATTACAATGGCTGAATACTACCGCGACATGGGATATGACGTCGCTTTAATGGCAGACTCGACCTCACGCTGGGGAGAAGCGCTTAGGGAGGTCTCAGGGCGGCTTGAAGAGATGCCCGGTGAGGAGGGATATCCAGCCTATCTCGCGACACGATTGGCCGCCTTTTACGAGCGTGCTGGTAGGGTTGTTTGTTTGGGCTCTGATGCACGAACTGGATCTATCACGGTCGTTGGAGCAGTGTCGCCTCCAGGAGGCGATTTCTCAGAACCGATAACACAAAACACGTTGCGGATAGCCGGCGCGTTCTGGGCCTTGGATACCAGCCTCGCGTACAGGAGACATTTTCCGGCCGTCAATTGGATCAACAGCTATAGTCTCTACATAGAGAGCGTCCAAGACTGGTTTGCAGAGAACATCGCGCGCGACTGGAGAGAGCTCCGGGACAAAACGATGTTTCTTCTCCAAAAGGAGGTCGAATTGCAGGAGATCGTTCAACTTGTGGGCCCTGATGCCTTGCCAGAGAGCGAGAAGGCGATTTTAGAGGTAACGAGAATGGTGCGTGAGGACTTCTTACAACAAAGCGCGTTTGACGAGGTCGACTCTTTCTGCCCCCTTGAGAAGCAGTACTGGATGTTGAAAGCAATCCTCACCTTCCACGATGCAATAACCGATGCGCTGAGCAAAGGGGCCTCGCTCCAGCAACTGCTTGACTTGCCAGTCAAAACTGATATCGCGCGCATGAAGGAACAAGAAGATGTGGCCACGATCAAAGGCCTCCTGGACACAATAGATACAAGTGTCGCATCTCTGGAGGTCGCACAATGACCCCCCCCAGTCTGCTCACCAAAGAGTACAAAACGATCAACTATGTGTCTGGGCCGCTGATATTCACCGAGAACGTGAAAGGAGTGTCATTCGGAGAGACTGCCAAGATTACACTTCCCAATGGCGAAGAACGGACTGGTCAAGTTCTAGATGTTTCTCGAGAGCTCGCAGTTGTTCAAGTCTTTGAGGGGACTAGCGGCATAGACGACCTTGAAACACGGGTCAGATTTACGGGGGAACCGCCGAAAATAGATGTCTCTCTTGACATGCTTGGAAGGATTTTCGACGGCGTTGGCAACCCAAGAGACGGGGGCCCTGCCATCATTTCAGAAGAAAGCATGGATATCGCTGGGACCCCAATAAATCCGTACGCGCGGGACAAACCGGCGGACTTTATTCAAACGGGAATGTCCGCCATCGATGGCTTAAACACCCTAGTTCGTGGACAAAAGCTGCCAATATTCTCTGGTTCCGGCTTGCCGGCAAACAGGTTAGCTGCTCAAATCGCGCGCCAGGCGAAGGTGCTAGGCGAGGGAGAGAACTTTGCGGTCATTTTCGCTGCAATGGGAATTACTTACAAAGATGCGTCATTCTTCATGACGGATTTCGAACGCACCGGGGCGCTCGAGCGCGTGGTGTTCTTCATGAATTTAGCCGACGACCCGACTATTGAGCGCGTTGCAACGCCTCGGTGTGCCTTGTCCGTTGCAGAATACCTTGCTTATACCCACAATCTACACGTGTTAGTTATTCTCACTGACATGACGAATTACTGCGAGGCTTTGAGAGAGATCTCCACCGCGCGCGAGGAGGTGCCGGGCCGCCGAGGCTACCCAGGATACATGTACACTGACCTCGCGTCGATCTATGAACGCGCAGGACGGATTAAAGGAAAAAGAGGATCTATTACCCAAATTCCGATCCTAACTATGCCCGATGATGATATTACCCACCCTGTGCCGGATTTGACAGGTTACATTACCGAAGGGCAAATCGTGTTGAGCAGGGATCTGTACCGGAGAGGAGTTGATCCTCCCATCGACGCGCTCCCGTGCTTGTCTCGACTGATGAACCTAGGCATCGGAGGCGAAAAAACCAGGGAAGATCACCGGAACGTAGCAGATCAGCTCTACGCTTCGTACGCCTACGGCAGAGATCTGAGACGACTGGTAGCGATTGTCGGGGAGGAAGCGCTGACTGAATTGGATAAGAAATATCTCGAGTTCGCAGACGAATTTGAGCGGAAATTCATCTCACAAGGAGATGAAGACCGAAATATCGAAACCACCTTCGCGATAGCTTGGGACCTCTTCTCAATGCTTCCCGAGGAAGAGCTCAAGCGGATCAAGTTGGATTACATTCAAAAATACCACCCGGTCTACAAGAGGAAATCACATGGAACAAGTTAATCCGACCAGAATGGAACTCATCAAGAAGAGGGCCCAAATAAAGCTAGCGGAGCAAGGACGAGACCTCTTGCGCGAAAAAATGGACGCCCTTATTCAGGAGTTTTTTCACATCATGGTCTCGGTTTCCAAATCACGAGAAGAACTGGAGACCGCAGCCGTCGCCGCACAGCGCTCGCTGTGCGTCGCCGAAGCAGTTGACGATCTTACAGCTCTGAAGTCAGCTTCTTTTGCGACGAAACGGTTCCTGACCCTTGAGATTCGGGGAAAAAACATAATGGGGGTTCCCGTTCCTCTCGTTGAGCGTAAAACGGTCACAAAAAGTGTCCTCGAACGGGGTTACAGTATGATAGGGACGAGCGGCCGGATTGACGAAACGGCCGAGCGGTATGAAGCGGAGCTAGATCTGATCATCGGGCTGGCAGAAACTGAAACATCTCTCCGAAGGCTCGGAGACGAGATTCAAATGAATAGAAGGCGCGTAAACGCCCTCGAACAGGTACTCATACCTGAGCTAAAAAGGCAAGCCAAATACATCAAGATATCCATCGAAGAGCGGGAGCGGGAGGATTTGTACCGGTTGAAGAAGGTCAAAAAGATTCTCGAACGGAGACGGAAGGCCACAAAGAAAAAGCAGCCAGCTGCTTCTATGGGCGCGGCGTAAGTCCGATCGTCTAGCCTGCGTCGACTGGCAAAAAAACGACGGGTTACGCTTTCTCGGGACTGGTAAGAGGGTTATTCTTTAGTTATTATCGCAGTGCAAACCTCATCAACCGCTATTTTTTCCGGTTTTTCCTTGCTACTCACTTGATTTGCGATTTCTATGATTGCCTTTAAATCTTTCTGGGTCAACTTTGCGAAAGAGATGCCCTCCCATTCGCTCCGCTTGATGCAGACCCACGCCTCACCTAGGATGTGCTTGAGAACGTCAATGTCTGTTGAAGTAAATGACCTCCACTCTGACGGCATTTTTCGCCGTATTTTTTCGAGTGCAACTTCAACGGCTTTTTCCTTGTGTATTTGAAATAGCCGCCTTCCAACTTCCTCGTCATGGGCTTCCGGCATAACACTACCCTAATCGTATTCTAGCTACGTTTAGATATCTTTTTTGGAAATCAATTCCTAAGAGCTGCCTATCGAACCTAGCACCGCGGCGGTTCGCGCGAACAGAGCATGATCCATTTTTTCCGTTGATCGGTGGTTATGCGCAGTGTGTCAGCTACACATCCCACAGCGGTGTCTCAGAGAAAGGCGACCGCCACAGATACGTTAGTTTACGACGAAAAGATCTGTGTCACGCGGCTTCAGAACTCGCCGCTTTTTTCTTTATTTTCTTAAGCCTGAAAATATTTTCGCGCTCCATCTCTTCAAGCCTAAATATGATGAACGCCTCGGCCTCTTTTAAGTCCGGGATAACCCGAAACTCAAGCGCGTTTACGCGACGCTTAATCCTTTCAATTTCCATAAGCAGTCGCTTGACTGCGGTTTCGACTTCCGCCGCACGTATAATCTTGTCTAACAGCTCCTCGTATGCGGCTGCAGCTTCGTCAATCGCCGATGACGTCCCTATTATGCCGTACCCGCGCTCATCTACGCTGTGGCTAATCGAGGTGAATGATACCTCGGGAACCGTGACTCCCATCAAACTTCTGCTCGTTAACGCGATTTCTGGCTTATGTTTCAACGCAAACGCCGCTGAATAGACTTCAATCACGCCTTCGACCATTTCAGCAATATCGATCTTTTCCTTGGCGATTTTATATGCGATCGCCAGGTCCATGCTCGCATCTTTGGCCTTTTCAAGGACGTCAAAGAACTCCAGCAGGAGCCCGTCGCGCTTCATCTTCAGCAGGTTGTAGCCCGACTCCGACAACCGTATCTTCTTCTTAATTTCAAGCAGTTCTGATCGCGTCGGTTTTACTTCCCTTAACGCCATACGTTCTCCTTGTCAAACGAGTATTGCCGCTATTCGCGCGCTCACCTATTGGCGCTGCGGCGTTGCCGAAAGCCACGCTAGGAAGAGACTGCCGGCACGGGCTCCTCAGATTTTTTTGCGACGTGTGCCGGATGATATTTCTCAATAAGCTTCCTGTCAATTCTGGTCAGTTGCGCTTCTGGCAACGTTGCAAGCAAGTCCCAGCCGAGCTGGAGCGTTTCTTCTATACCGCGATCTTCCTCGTAACCCTGTCGTACGAATTTGTCCTCGAAGATATCTGCAAACGTGAGCAACGTTTTGTCACGATCGGAGAGCGATTCCTTCCCGACGATCGCCACAAGCCCGCGCAGATCTTTGCCCTCAGCGTACCCCGCATAAAGCTGGTCCGATACCGCCTTATGGTCTTCACGCGTCTTTCCAACGCCTATGCCTGAGCTCATAAGGCGTGAGAGCGAGGGGAGGACGTTCACCGGCGGATATATACCCCGTCGGTGTAGCTCACGCGATATCACGAACTGCCCTTCCGTAATATACCCCGTAAGGTCGGCAATTGGGTGGGTGATATCGTCGCCAGGCATGGTGAGAATCGGGATTTGCGTAATCGAACCCGTCTTACCGCGGATTCGTCCGGCGCGTTCATAGATCGACGCGAGGTCCGTATACATGTATCCTGGGTAGCCTCGGCGGCCTGGCACCTCTTCTCGGGCAGCACCAATCTGCCGCAACGCTTCGCAATAATTCGTCATGTCCGTAAGTATAACCAGGACGTGCATATCGTGTTCGTAGGCGAGGTACTCAGCCGTTGTGAGCGCAAGTCGTGGGGTAATGAGCCGCTCAATTGCAGGATCATCCGCAAGGTTCAAAAAAACGACGGCTCGCTCAAGCGCCCCAGTTCTCTCAAAGTCGTTCATAAAATGTCGCGCTTCTTCTGCAGTGATGCCCATGGCGACGAAAATGACGGCAAAGGCTTCTTCTGCACCCAATACTTTCGCCTGCCGCGCAATTTGCAGCGCCAAGTCGTTATGGGGGAGACCCGATCCGGAGAAAATGGGCAATTTCTGCCCTCGAACGAGGGTATTCATGCCGTCTATCGTGGAAATGCCGGTTTGGATGAATTCAGATGGGTTATCTCGTGCATAGGGGTTAATCGCCGCTCCCGTTATGTCGAGTCGCTTTTCAGGCACGATTTCTGGACCGCCATCAAGCGGTTCACCTGATCCTGAGAGTATTCGGCCGAGTATTTCGGTCGAGACGGGCATCTTGATGACTTCGCCGGTGAACCGTATTTTCGAGTGTCGGTCAATGCCCGCCGTCGTTTCGAATACTTGAAGTGCTACCAACTTTTCGGACGTATCAAGAACCTGTCCTCTTTTTACAGTTCCGTCTGCGAGGATGACGTTGACAAGCTCCATATACCCAACAGGCTCTGTTTTCTCAACGAAAACGAGGGGCCCCGCAATGGATGTTATAGTTCGATACTCTTTCATTTTCTTCACCCTATGCTAGTTCCGCTCGCAGGGCTGTTTCAATCTCTTCAAGCTTAGTCCCGTATTCTGCCTCAAACTTGATTTGCGCCAGCTCTGACTTTGCTGGGACGTTGATGATCTCATCGACGAGTTTGCCCATATTAAGAGCTTTTCTCGCGAGGTCATCATAAACCATGATGGCTGCGAGGATGTCGTGTTGCTTTTGAAGGGGACAGTAGGTGTCTACCTCGTGGTACGCGTTTTGCTGCAAGAAGTACTCACGAATCATCCTCGCAACCTCCAGCGTTAATTGCTCATCGTCAGGCAGCGCATCAGATCCCACTAGTTGCACAACTTCCTGAAGTTCGCTTTCTTTCTGGAGTATCGCCATAGCCCGCATTCTGAGTTCTTCCCAATCTCCAGCGACATGATCGACAAACCATTCCGCGAGGGTTTGCGTATAGAGGCTATATGAATCGAGCCAGTTAATAGAGGGGAAATGGCGCCGTTGGGAGAGCTTGCTGTCAAGAGCCCAAAACACTTTCACGATCCGGAGCGTATTTTGGGTCACGGGCTCCGAGAAATCGCCTCCGGCAGGGCTCACGGCCCCAATAACGGTGATAGAACCTTCGTTACCGCCAAGTGTCTTGACGCGCCCCGAACGCTCATAGAACTCAGAGAGCCGTGCGGCGAGATAGGCAGGATATCCCTCCTCGCCGGGCATTTCCTCCAGACGTGAAGAGATCTCACGCATAGCCTCAGCCCATCGTGACGTGGAGTCTGCCATAAGGGAGACGTCATACCCCATATCGCGGAAATACTCAGCGATGGTCACGCCGGTGTAGACTGACGCCTCGCGAGCTGCTACCGGCATATTTGAGGTATTTGCTACGAGTACGGTTCGGTCCATGAGAGGCGCGTTTGTTTGGGGGTCTAGAAGCTCTGGAAATTCCGTGAGCACGTCAGCCATTTCATTGCCGCGCTCTCCGCAGCCGATGTATACGACAATTTGTGTGTCCGACCATTTCGCGAGCTGTTGCTGCGCGACCGTCTTTCCAGAACCAAAAGGTCCAGGAATAGCTGCAGTCCCGCCTTTCGCCACGGGGAAGAGTGCATCCAGAATCCGTTGCCCCGTAACGAGGGGGATGTCGGGCATTAACTTCTCAACCGATGGTCTCGACACGCGAACCGGCCACTCCTGCATGAGCTTGAGTTCTGTTCCGTCGTTAAGAGTGCAAATAACGTCTTCTACCGTGTGTTCTCCGGACGCTATCGTCTTTATCGTTCCGCCTTTCTCGGGAGGGACCATGATCTTGTGCTGTAAGTACGGCGTCTCTTGTACGTAGCCGATAGCTTGACCCGCGTGGACCTCCTCGCCGGGCTTAACCTCCGGCACGAAGTCCCACTTCTTTGAATGATCGAGTCCCGATGCAGCGACGCCCCTCTCGATAAAGTCGCCTAGCTGAGCGTTCAACACTGGAAGCGGCCGTTGAATGCCATCATAGATGGAACTCAAGAGCCCGGGCCCTAGCTCAACGGAAAGCGGCAACCCCGTGTTCTCCACAGGCTCACCGGGCCTTAGGCCTGATGTATCCTCATAAACTTGAATGATGAACTTGTCCCGGTCGATCTCGATGACCTCTCCCAAGAGACCTTCGTCACCGACCTTTACCAGGTCATACATCTTTGCTTCGATTCCGGTAACAGTAACGACAGGTCCTGCAACCCGATATATCCTGCCCTTTTGCTCTACTTCCACAAGTCAACACCTACAGATCGCTTTATCTTATCTCGCAAATGCGTGCGCTCTTCTCCCGCGCCGCCAATTGAGATCACGGTGGGTTCTACCGAGTCATCCAAGGCTATGCGCAGAGGCATCGACACCTTTTCCACATCCTCGCTATTCATGATTAATATGCCAATGTCCTCATCCTTTAAGGCCTCCTTAAGTGTTGGCTCCAAATCAGCATCGGTGGTGATGAACGTTTTCCGCACGCCTGCCAATAGAAAGCCTGTCACAAAATCCGCGCTGCCGACAACTGCAACTTCCACTCAACTCACCGCATTACAAAACGTTTGCCCTAAAATGTATTCTTCTACAGTACCAGATGGTCTTTAATGATTTCTTGCGATAGTCCCGCTTCTTTGCCTCGCACTATCGCCTGGATGTTGTCCACTTCTGCGTCTTTGCTCAACATATACCCCAGCATGGGCAGCACCGTCAACGGATTGAACGTAGAGATCTTCCACACGTGCTCGTTCAAGTATTTGTCCAGTCTTAGTTCGATCTTGCTCAATGATCCCATTGGCTCTGTGACGAGATCGGAAATAGCGCTCCAATACCGATATTTGCCCAACAAAGCTACAAATTCGTCGAAGGGCGCATCAGCCATCTTCTCAATCTCCTTGTCTGAGAGATACAGTCCGCCCGGTATGACATATTCAAGGACGCGCGAGCCTGAAATGTCTGCATTTTTCAACCTGAATAGTGTTTTTAAGTTGGCGACGTCGATCTCCATTTTAATGACGGTCAAGTACAACGAAGAGCCGCCTAGTCTCGATACGAGGTCCACCATTCTTGCATAGTAGAACTTGTCAAGTTGGTCTTCGACCTTCATCGAAGATTCAGTATAGCTAATGTCTTTGATGACATCGTAATAGACGGTGCCTTTCAACGCAGCGATTACCTCTTCAACACTAGGCTTCCGTACGAGAGTCTGCAGGTACTCGCGCGAGAGCTCGCCACTGGGGACCAGGATCCTCACTATCTCCTCATCGGAAGCTCCGTAAGTTTTTCCTCGAAGTATAGTTTTAATATTCCAGATGTCCCAGCGTCTGAGATATTCGACGATCAAGTCGTGAGGTTCGCCCATCGTCATCTCCATAAGCTTGGTGAAAGTCCTCGCCAAGTTCAGGTGCGTAGCGAACTCAACCAAGTCTATGCCTGAGTACGTGCGCGCGAGTTCGTCGACTTCAGCTTTGTACTCCGACTCTTCAATAAATCGAGTTATTTCAGGAAGGGCCATGACAAGGAGTTTTGCATAGGTCTCCTTCGGAAAGAGCTTCACCTTCATTGCGTGCACTCGTGCAGTGCCATAAGCGTATCTCGCCCTGGGCGCAGATCCTGAAGACTTGCCCTTTTTTGGCCGCGCGTACATTGCGCTCACACATTCAAAATTTCTGAGAGTTGCTTCAACGACGTCTCACGCACGTTCCTTAGAAGCGTATCGAAGGTCAGGTCGTGTATAACTGTGCCATCTTCATTTTCCAAAACTATGCCGCCTGAACAGAGAATCGTGCCGCCATATTCCAAGTCGGTGATTCGTCTCACTATGGATTCGTCGCTTTCATTTGAAAATATACGCTTTGAGTCAGTGTGTGATTCGAGCAGTTTTTTGATGATAGTTTCTCGCTCCGATTCAGAAAGCGCAGCTAGCGACCCCAGGGCTTCGTTATATACGTTGTCAAGCAGTTCTTTCTTCGCGTTGAGGATCAATCGCTTGACATCAAGCTTCGCGCTGGATATTTCTCTGTTTTTTCGACGCTCAATTTGTTGGACTGCCTGCTCTCGTCTTTCTTCGAGGATCTGACGTGCCGTGTTCTCGGCCCCTCCGATTATGGCATTGGCTTCGTCCGTTCCTTCTTGCCTGATGCGGTTCGCTTCCTCCTCTCCTCGCGCTAGGACGTCCTTGACGACGACTTCCAAGCCCATAGGTCCTCAAATTGTAGGCATAGTCACAAAGAGCAGTATCAAGGCCACGACGAGCCCGAAGATTACAATGGACTCCGGAATGACGGTCATGACCAAACCCCTCCCAAAGAAGCCTTCGTCTTCCGCCATAACTCCTATGGCTGCCGAACCAATGACTTGCTCGCCCAAGGCGGCTGCGATTCCTGTGGCGCCGACCGCTATGGCTGCGGCCAAAGCGACCATACCTCCTCCAATTGGATCTACCATTTATTGTTCCTCCGTATATTTTCTCTCATAACCAAATGGCCTATATTTCGTTCCGCCTCCACTATAGAACTTCGTGAAGAACTCCACGTAATGCAATCTCAAGGATTGCAAGCCTGAATCCAAAATGCCCAGCGCAGTATTCACCGCGTGGCCAACGATTAGCATTAGCACCCCTAAAATGACAAAAACCCCGCCCCTAGAGAAGAAGAGCGCATATGACAGCTTATTGACTGCCAGAGCGATACCAGCCGAAGAGATACCTATCGAAAGCAATCGCGAGTACGAGAGCACATTTGACAGAAGCGTCGGAAGCTCAGCGATGCCGATGATGCCTTCACCCATTATCAAGAAGACGAAGCCGACTACGGCGACTGCCAAGCCACCCGACAACGCGGGAGATATGCTGATCGCGGCTCCCGTCGTGAGAGGCGGCAAGATCTCAATGATTACGAGCACCCCGCCCCACAGCATAAGGAGCCAACTCACTTTCGCGAACACCGCGTGCTTCAGCCCGTGCTGTCGATATTCGTTTACAAAGCCGAGTATGTACCCGAGCGTGAGCATCAGGATGCCGATAACTAGGGTAGCCAGCAGCAACGTGAGAACGTTATCAAAACGCGGAATAGTCGGATAAGCGTAAGAGGGCAGAATCAAACCGCTTTTCCCAACGAGCTCGACGCCAAAGAACTCATTATAGATAAGTCCGAACACGATGGATATTACCCCTGCATAGATTGCGATCTTGGCTAAATCGCGAATACCTTTCGATTTCAGTCTTCGTTGCACCAAGAAGCCTATTCCGATAACCACGGCCCCGTAGCCAATATCGCCCAGCATCAGGCCGAAGAGAAAAGGATAAATCAGAGCGATGAACATCGTTGGGTCGATCTCGTTATACTTCGGCAGTGAAAAGGCCTTCGTGAGCACCTCAAAAGGTTCTGTAGGCATCGGGTTTTCGAGTGCTATGGGAACTTTTTCTGGGCTGACGACCTCTGATGCATCAGTGGCCACCATGACGTGACCTTCAGTCGCGCGATCGACGTCGCTTTGGACGCGTTCGAGCTTCTTTGTGGGGATCCAGCCCTCAACGATGAATGCGTTCTTCGTCGTGGCGAATCGCAGCGGAGCTTCAGCCTTTTGCGTTGCTACCGAGAGGTACTCGTCTGAAGCGAGAATGTAGTCGATGTATCTTTCCCGCAGCGCTTTTAGATCCTTCTGGCTCTTTTCTTTTTCGGATTCAAGTTCGTTAAGCTGTGCATCGAGATTTACGAGTATGTCCTTCGGAGTGCCCTCCATTTCAGGGAGCGAAAGCGCTGAATAGCTCTGGTCTTGCAAACGTTTCAGAACATCGTCCTCAAATTCCCTAGGCACAAAAAGGACGATGGCGTGCCCCCTGCCATAGGGCACAGTTTCGAGCTCATAGTCATTGGTGATGTCGCTGATCGCAGGCGACCCTTTCAGTGTCCCGACAAACACCGCTAACGAGCGATAGCCGCTATAGAAATCGAGTGGCAGGTCAAAGCTCTTCAGAGGGTCGAGCAACCGCTTTTTATCGTTGATGTCTTTGATGCGCGAATCGATATCGCTTATCTCGTGTGTTACTTGCGTAACGTCAAAATTGAGGCGCTCCGTTTTCTCATCGATCTCATCGGTAATAGCGCCTTCCGGGTACCTGCTCTGAATGTCCTCTTTACCCGTGATGTGGAGATAACTCGCTATAGAGCGCAGGGATACGGCCTGCTCGGAGAGCTTAGTGGCGCTGCCGTACGGCTTGCCGATCTTGAAGTCTGCATCTTCATCAACGAAGTCTGTAATGTGGACAACGTTATGCTTATGCAGGGCATCTATCGCAACACCCATATGGTCTTTCGATCCGGCAATGATGACCTTAGTCATCGCTTGCGGCTCAAACATAATGCGTCCTCTTAAACTCCTCAACCAAATACGAGAGCGCTTCAGTGTGCTTTTTTTCGGCGCGCTCTTTGACTCTTAAAATATCTGCTTCTCCGGTCTTATGGATTGCTTGCTTAGCTGTGCTTATCTCTAAATCGGCGCTCGCGTTCAAATCGTCTGCTATCCTCTTTGCTTCTTTCTCTGAAGCATCAATTATCTCAAACGATTTCTGTTTTGCATCGTCGATTGTTTTTTCTTTTTGGGTCTGAGCTTCATCGATCATTCGCTGGGCTTCCGCTTCCGCAGCCTTGATCTCTGATAATATCTCTGACTTCATATGACCAAGCCCATCCGGTATAATAAAAAGGGATGCTATTTAAGCTTTAGCAAAAAGTTGTTGACACGCGTATCGAAGCAAAAAAAGCAAAAGACCATCTTCGCGAAAGTGTAAGTGTTACGCTTTCAAATAGTCTTCAGCATATACGTCTTTATTCAGCAGCACGTCGCACGTTTTTATCGTGTCTAATAGCTCTCTATCCTCGGTGTTTATAATTGCTGATGATAACCCCGCGCCCATCAGCATTGCCAGAAACGTCCGTTCTATTAATCGCGGATTTTTCGTATCGTGCGAGATGTTGTTTAGGCCGATGGTCGTCTTTAGCGCTGACGTGGGGCTCGTGAGCAAGCCAATTTTGCGGACCGCTTCGATAACGATCGGCGCTTGATCTTGCGCCGTACTCACGGGCAAACAAACAGGGTCGACGTACAGCTTGTCGACATCGATGCCATACTCGCACGCATTTGCGACAAGCGTCGCCGCCTGTTCCACTCGTTTGTCGACATCGCCAAGGATGAACTTCTCGTCCATCGTCATGCATATGATTTCTGATTCGTGCTCCGCGGCCAATGGAAAAAGCGTGGCCATCTTCTCCTGCTCGGCAGGGATCGAATTGATCATCGACTTTCCTTTGACGTCGTCGATACCCGCTTTCATCACGTCGATTTTAGGAGTGTCAATGGAAAGCGTTACGTCAACCACATCTTGCACAGTCGTTACCAGCCATTTCATCAGCTCAGCGGCATCGTTCCTGCCAAGCCCCGCGTTGAGGTCGATGATTTGCGCCCCAGCGTCGACTTGCCGAATTGCAAGTTCCTGAACGGCTTTCGTATCTCGTCGATCGATAATCGCATCGACTGACTTTGAGTAGCCGTTGATGTTACCGCCAATGACTATCATGGACAACTCCCTCGCTAAAGTGACAAGTGATTAGGTGTGCGTAACGCTTTAACGCTTTCGCATTCGCGCGTACGACGCTACCCACCTCGCAACCTATATATAAAAATATAGTATATAAAGACACGTCAATTTTGAACAGAATGTGAGGCTTTTGGGGCAATTTGAAGAAGGAATTCAAGGTTGTTTTTAAACCTGACAACAAAACTGTCAAGGTTGAACGAGGCTCGACTGTTCTTGACGCAGCCACAAGCTCCGACATCTACATCGACAGCATCTGCGGAGGCCGAGGCAAATGCGGCAAGTGTAAGGTTCTGATCGACGGGAACGTCCAAAGCGACGAGACTGACCTGCTAACCGCTGGAGAAAAAGGAGGCGGCTACTTTTTGGCGTGTTTAGCTCGAGTCGCAGGCAATTTGAAAGTGACCGTGCCCAAAGAAAGCAGGGTGGAATCACACCAAATACTCATGAAAAGCGTCACGCCTTTGCCTGCGATTGATCCGCCCGTGTTGAAATTACCGCTTTCTCTGACTCCCCCATCACTAGCGGACTACGTGAGCGACCTCGATAGAGTCACGCACGCGCTGCGCAATCTCGATATAGGGCACGTGACGATCGGGCTGCCCACCTTGAAGAAGATAAGCAGAGTGCTCCGAGACAACCAATGGAACGTGAACGTCACGCTGATGGATCTCTGGGACAGGAAAGAGATCATTGATATCGGCCCTCCTTCTGATAATGACTTGATCGGAATCGCCGTCGACATAGGAACTACGACGATCGTCGTTGAGTTGGTGGATTTGAAAACTGGTAGGGTGATTGACGCTCGATCTGACTATAACAAGCAAGTCGTGTACGGTGAAGACGTCCTTTCTCGAGTGATGTACACCGAGGAACACGACGATGGCCTCAGCAAACTGACAAGTACAATCAGGTATGGTATCAATGACCTTATACGAGAGCTCGTTATCGAAAACAACGTGCGTTATGAAAGGATTTGTCGGGCGGTTCTTTCAGGCAATACCGTTATGATGCACCTCTTTTATGGGCTGGATCCCAAGTACATACGCCACGAGCCTTACATACCAGTGATGTCCTTCGTCCCCCAGATGAAGGCGGTGAAGCTCGACCTGAGCGTCAACCCCAACGCCTATATTTATGCGCTTCCGTGCCGGAGCAGCTACGTCGGTGGTGACGTCACAGCTGACATCATCGCGTCTGGGATGAGCGACAATAATGATATCTCATTACTGATCGACGTCGGCACCAACGGCGAGGTAGTGTTGGGAAACGATACGTTCCTCGTGTCGTGCTCCTGCTCAGCAGGTCCGGCCTTTGAAGGTGGCGAAGTTGAATTCGGCGTCCGGGCGATGAACGGCGCAATTGAGCGCGTGTGGATCAACGACGGTCTGGTAGAATACTCGACCATCGGCAACAAAAAGCCAAAGGGCATTTGCGGATCGGGCCTCATAGAACTCATCGCAGAGCTCTTCAGTAGTGGCATTATTGACCGAACGGGGAAAATTCAGCTCGACATGAACAACGTCAGAACCGAGGTCGGAAGCAACGGCAACCAGTTCGTCGTGGCGTTCAAAGAGGACACCGCCATTGACAAGACCATAGTCATGACCGACGTGGACATTCAAAACATACTGCGAACAAAGGCCGCAGTCTACGCGAGCTGCAATGTGCTGCTCAAAACGTTTGGCTACAAATTTGGCGATCTGCGCAACGTCTTCATCGCGGGAAGCTTCGGCAACTACCTTGACACCAAGAAAGCGATTACGATTGGACTGCTTCCTGACCTACCCCTCAATACGTTCAAGTTCATTGGCAATGGAGCCCTTGGCGGAGCGCGAATGGTATTGCTCTCGCAGGACCTGCAAGACAAAGCAGCAGAGATCGTCGAAAATATGACACACATAGAGCTGAGCGTCAGCAGCATGTTCTTCAAAGAGTTTACCTCAGCCCTGTTCATTCCGCACACTGAACTTGATCAGTTTCCCCACATTGCCACACGAGTCTACACGTAAGTAGCTTGGCGTATTTTGTGACCTCACACGCCCTTTGCGAGATGATTACCCGCCCTCGATCACCGATTTCACAAGACGGCCGCTTGCCGGTCGCCCAAAGATAAGATACGTCGCACGAGTGACCTGTATTTAAGTAGAAGAGCAGCGTAGGCATAGCGGTGGGGGGTTCCTCACACAGCATTACGGAGAGACAGCGTGCTAACCATTGCGATAACGGGCAAAGGAGGAACAGGCAAAACGACTTTTGCTTCGCTCCTTGTAAAACACTTGAGCACTGACAGCGCCACTGTCTTGGCTGTCGATGCAGATCCGAACTCAAACTTGGACGCGCGACTCGGCATGCACGTCGAGCGAACGATTGGCGACTTACGAGAGGATCTGCTCAAAGAGCAGTTTCCCGCAGGGGTCGCGAAGAGTGAACTTATTGAGTATCAGATACGTTTGGCTCTCGTTGAAGGAGACACGTTTGACCTTATCGCGATGGGGCGGCCTGAAGGACCCGGATGCTACTGCTATATCAACAACGTGTTGCGCGATGTCCTCGACAGGCTCTCCGTCAATTACGATTACGTTGTCATCGACAACGAAGCGGGCATGGAACACCTGTCACGACGCACGACGAGAGATGTTGACGTGCTGTTCATCATGAGCGACGTGACGGTGCTAGGCATAGTCACCGCGAGTCGGATCAAGAAGCTTTCTCAGGGCCTCAATCTTGTCGTAGGAAAAACGTATTTGGTGCTGAACGAAGTCGAGAACGCCATACCGGAAAGCATCAAGAACCAGATACAGCAACAGGAGCTAGACCTCATCGGCGCTATCCCAAAAGATTCCTTAGTCGAAGAGTATGCTTTGGCGGGGGAATCTCTGTTTGAGCTGCCTGATAATTCGGCAGCATTTAAAGCAGTTAGCGCGATTGCAGAGCACTCGATAACGCGGTGAGCGCGGCTATCCGTTTACAAGCTCTTTCAGATACTTTGGCAATGCAGACGAATCTTTGACGCCGACGATAACTTCCCAGCCCGTGAGTTCCTCGAGTTTCATCTTCAGCATGGCGATCATGCCAGGAATTATGAGCTTTCGGTGATCCACCTTTTCTGCGACCTTGTATTCCTCAAGCGCTTGTGCGATTGTCTCTGGCGTAAACTTGTCAGCGGCGAATGCGGTCATCACCGACAGGCCTTCGGTATCGACCACAAGAAGGCGCGCGGGGACTTTGCTCGCTTCAATATCGCTTGCGACGGTGAAATACGTGAGGGAGAAATTTGACGTGACGATGACTGGCGAATTCCGGTCGGGCTTTCCTATGTCATAGAGACCTGGATTGACCTGTATGAGCGCCTGGGGATCCGTAAAGATATTAGTCCTCAGCGTCGTAAGGGGGTATAACCGGGCGGCATCGAGGTCCCCAAAGATAATCAGCGACGCATATTTCAGCGTTCCTAACGTGGCCCTTATCGCTTGCGTTTCGACGTCCGCCCCGTTGTCCACGTTTAGCATGACAGGGTAGCCCAACGGCCGGAAAAGCTTCTTGACACTGAGTCGACGCAAAATGGTGAGCCATTCCAATGCGTCGCGCAACGGCTTGGCACCGAGATTTAGATCTAACACGACGTCATCGGCGCCCTCGCTCTTTGCTATTTCAGACAGCGACACAAGCTCATCGACGTCATCTGAGTAGAGCGCGAGTGGGCACGCGTACTGCCGTGCGAGTTTTGCAAGTGCCGCGCAGTTGTTCACATTGCCGGCGTAAATCAACGGCTTGGCCTTCGATACGACCTTAAGCCCTGCTTCAACCACCTGAGGGTCATCGCTCATCAAAACGAACGGCAATCCGCTATTTTCCTTCACAAGCGTCACCACTTCAGAGAACCGCTGTGCATCCCCTTTCGATTTGATCGCGATCAAGTCGACGCCTGAGATAATGCCAATCCGCTCGTATTTCATCGCATCGAGCTTCTTCGCCCGTTCCGCGATGCTTTCGTTGTCGCTGTCGTCTTCGATTACCACCGCATATGCCGTCTGGTTGAAAAACTTCTTCTCGTGTCTGAACAGCTCGGTTTCGCCTCCGATTTCAAGGTCACCGACGGTGACAGTGCGCATAGGCGGCGAGGCGGAGCTCTCGAGTTGTTGCACTGCTTCAGGTGACACATATGGACATTTCGTGAGCTCTGTCTGCTTGTTCGCCAACATCATAGCAAACGCCAAGCACGTGGGAACCCCACATTCGCCGCAATTTTTTTTGGCTAGGAGTTTGAATATATCGAGCGCTGTCATCGGCATGGTCGTTATCCCATCAATTCATCGACAACTTGTCTCGTGATCGCTACAGACTTCGGGTGTCGGAGTATCAACGCGTTCGCGCCGGCCATCAAAGCCGCCAACGCAGACCCCACCTCCCAAAAGACCGCCCTTTCCTTCTCGTCGCCCAGCTTAGCGTCAACGCGATAGGCTTCCTTTGCGCTCCACGCTACGCTTATGTCGGCGATCATCGGAGATTGGAGCATTTTATCTCCTACGAGACCGGCGAGTTTAATCCGTTCCATCGCAGAGTATGCGTATTCCATCCCAAAACCAATTCCCGCCATAAGCGGGTCACTGACGATATGGTCGACTGGCACGCCAAACTCGGTGAGCATGATATTGAGCTGCTTGGCGATATTCACGTCGATGTTTGAGAACGCGACGACATCGTGGCCGTTGGCGGTCGCCGCCACGGCGATCGATTTGTAACTGTCCTGTTCCGCGCGGGCGAGCAAACACCGTTCTCCCTTGGCGGCGTCGCCGCAGAGCTCCATGACGCGGGCGTCCTTCTCATAGTCGCCACTTCCCTGTATTATGAGCGGTGCCTTCACCTGCGCGAGCACGGTCGACACGAGGGAGGCCGCGTCTTCAGCGCTGACGTTTGCTTCCTCTGGATTCGTGCTCAACAGCTTCAGACAGATGAAATCGGCGCCATAGACATCAACGCACGCACGGGCCCACGCAACGGGATCCTTGATGACGTCGCCGATTTCATCGATAATGATGTGAGGATAGTCATCGCCAACGTGATCGATCACTTCCATTCCGACCGCCGGCCGCGAAACCATGCCCTCGAACGCCAAAAAAGGGAGAGTCGCCTCTCCGCCTAAAAGGAGTTTTTTATCCCTCGTTCCGCCTTCGTCATCAGTTGCCCCGAATGCGATCTCCTTTATCTTTCCGCTCCAACTTTCCTTTGGAATTGCTACCATCGCCGTAACCCCCGAGCTTCTCACGACGGCGCGTTTAGAACATGCCCATCGGCGACATGCGTAGCGCCGGGTGATCGACCTTCGCCAAGTACTCCGCTAGTTCATCCGCATCCGTCGTAATAGTTTCGTCGGCGATCTTGTCCACCAGGTCCGGCAAGCCTAGTTCCTTTGCCCTCTTTTCGAGCTCTTCTCGTAGCGCCGCTTTCAGGTCTTTCGGCATCCAAACAACGCGCGCTAGCCCCCCATCCGCGCGGATAAACTTCTTACTCGTAATGAACTGCCTGCCGACGCCAATGAATCCGGGAGTTTGATTGCCCCCACCGACAGACCCGGCGAGCGTTGAGAACTTCATGCCGATCGGGGTCATTCCTGTGTACTCGCGGTTGACGACGATCACCCCTTGCAAATCACTGTTGATCGCCACGATACATTCGAAGCATCCACACGACGTCTGCGGGTCCTCCATCATAGTGTACTGATTCATTCGCTCGATGTGGCCGTGGGTAAGCTCGCGGACGGCTTGGTTCACGTTTGACCACTGGCCTTTCTGCTCATCAATCGCGGCGCCCTTCTCAACCGGTTTGTTTGGCCCGTTTGGATCGATGCTGTACCCCGCAGCCGCATCTAGCCAGTTCAGTGCGCCACACAGCCCAAGACGTTCCGGGGAGATGATGCAAACGTGGCTCGGGGCGAAGCTCTGACACAACGTGCACGAGTAGAACGCATCAACGCTCTCGTCCGTCAGCCCTGCAATCCGCCGATCCCGCTCTGCATAAGCCTCCATAGCCTCTGGCAGATGCTTCTCCACCTCCTTCTCGTCGGTCATGATGGTGACTTGTATCCGGCTGATAATGCCGCCGAGTTCTTCTTTCATCTTGTGGTAGAGGATGTCTCCGAAGTGCTTGAGGCGGAGCCCGTTGGCCACACTGTTCTTGCTTAGTCGCACCCAGATCAAGTTTCTCTGACCTGTATGCCACGCGCCTTCCGCATAGTTGATGAACTGATGGATGCGCCGCTCGACGACGGGCTCAAACTCGCTTTTCATGTGCTTTCCGTACACTTCAACGAGAATCCCCAGCGCGGACACGCTCCCTTCTTCCATCTCATCAACGTCCTTGCCGATGAGCGTGATTTGACCGTCCTTAACAGCATCGGCATCGCGAATCTTGACGAGCTCAAAGACCTTTGTCTTTGTCGGGCCTCCACACTCGATGTAGGTCTGTGGCTTACGCACCGTTTCACCCTCGAAGGCTAGCCCGTAGGCGACCGGCAACGACACTTCGCCGAACGTGACCTTCATGTTCCGTATCTCTATCGCGTGGGCGACGATCTGATTATAATCCTTCTCCACCTCATATTTGCCCGGCACTTCCTCCACGTCTTGATCGGTGATCGTCGGTGAACCATTGAACAGCACGGCGAACTCAATCGCTGCCTTAATGTCATCAATAGGGCCTAACTGGACGACGACGACCTTCGGCCTTTTTGCGAGGTAATCAGAGAGGCCTTTCCTATCGCCTGGCTTGACATTGCCAAACGTCAGCGCGGCGCGGATCGCAAAGCTCAGCCCGTGAATTGCCTGCGTGAATTCGCCAACGCAAAACAGCAGCCGGTCAAGCCCCTTGTGTTCGCCAATCTCAATGCCGGCCTCCCTAATCTGCTGTATGGTATCAAAGGTAGGAATCACTAGCATGCCCTTACTTTGACAATCTCTGATGATCTTCGCAAGCAGTTTCGGGTCTTTCGCCTTCCCCACCAACACCAAGACCCCCGGTATGGTATCATCGACGAACGAGATCCCCAACTTTCGCAGCACCTCGTCACCGACGAACCCCGTGTACGGAGTTGCCGCGTATGGGTCAGGATTGTCGATGTACTTGAGGGCTTCAACGATTTCTGCAGCGATCATCGTCGCTTCGCCCGAAGCCACCGCGTTGTCAAACGTGTACTCCTCTCTTATCTTCCCTCTTACCTCTCCGAGGAGCCGCGGTAGCTGTGCGAGTTTCGTGACTCGTTCCCCTGTCCACGCGGTGATACAAGGAAGATAATACCCAGTGCTCGGGTACCCTACCTCCTTATCGCGACCGTGCTGACGTATCGCTTTGTTCAGCAACTGGTCCGCATACCCTGTTGCGATAATGGCCCCGTCAATCGCTTTTTTGTAGAGGCCCTCATTCGAGAGAGCGGGGGCTTCCACCGACGGCGTAGATCCGTTCCAGTACGTGACCCCACCATCTAGTTCACTGTGGGCGTCCATCTTCCATCGGCGGTACTGGACGGTGTTTACCAGCGTCTTCGCGGCGACCGTAGGATCGGGCTCAAATATAAAGTGACCGCCGTAGACGTCGTGTGCCGTCGCCTGAGCGACTTCATCCGCAAGTGGACTACCTTTAATGAATGGGTAAACCCCGACGTGCGTGGGCCATCCCGTTGCCACGCACCACGTCCCGATCGCAACAGCCTTTTCGCTCATGGCTTCGGGCGCGCTCGCGACAATGGGAAGGTCCTGTATGTCGACGCCCATAACCTGCGCGAGCTCGCTGACGAAGTTTTCCACGCGCGAGTTGTCCACGCAAGACCCCATATGAAGGACGAGCGGTAACGACTGGCCTATGGTCTTTTCCCCGACGTCTTTGAGAAACGCCTTGAGGGATTCGCCAGCGTACTCGTCGACTGCTTCTGGTGTCAACAAGCCGTGCTTCGCGAGAGATTGGGCCGCACAACCGGTCACAAGCGTCAATATGTTATTTTTGACCAGCTCCTTGGCGATAGTCAAATGACCGAGGTCGTGGTCAGCTTTCGTGGGATTGTTGCACCCCGCGATAAGTGCGATGCCTTGGACCTCTCCGCTGCGAATCTTGTCGGCCAGATGCGTAAGCGGTTCGTTTTCGTTAAAATTGCTCAGTAACGATTTTATGTACTCGAGACTGAAGCCTGCAACGACCTTGCTCGAAATGTCGGGAATGAATATTTTGGTGGGATCTCTGTTCTTGTATGCTTCAATTGCGACACTCACGATCTCTTTGGCGCCTTCCCGCGCCGCCGCTTCGTTGAATTCGATGTGTGTATCGCCGGGGATCCGGGTAATCGGCATCGTTGATATCAACTTCGTGTGGAAACACTGCGTCCAGAATCCAACCGATGGCGCGATACATTGATAATCGATGACCATCACGTCGACCACGCCCGTCATTATCGCCAATTCTTGACTCGCGAAATTCGTGACGATCGGAATACCTCTGCGCATCAACAGTTCGTTGGCAGTGCAACAAATGCCGACGATATTAATCCCCTTCGCACCAGCGGCTATAGCCTCACCTTGCAGCTCGTCAGCAGCGTCGCAGATGACTTCGCTCAGAATGGGATTGTGCCCGTGCACACAGACGTTCACGTAGTCCTTCTTTAACGCTCCAAGATTAGCCTCTGACACCACCATCTGCGGGACGCCAAACAATACATCTGAGAGGTTTGAGCTTATGTTTTCGCCCGTGACGTCGCCGAGTGAGCACTTGATCCCCCCGAATATTAACGGCACCGGATCAGCGTCGCACCCCATGTGCGTTCTGTGCATCACTTCCGTGATCCCTTTATCGATGTTGGTTGCCGTGACGTCATTTCTCTCAAGGAGTTCCAGTCTCTTTGGGGGGAGCATGATCTTGAGCCAGCTACACGCCTGGTCATCGTTCCGTGAAAAGTCCTCCAAAGCGGCATTCGCCACCGCCACCGCAAGTTCACTTACGCTCTTTCCGTTCTCCAGACCGAGCTTTGCGGCAAGTGCGCGCAGTTTCGCCTCATCTTTTACGCGATAGTCGGGTGCCTGACCCTCGCCGACCCCTTTAAGCGCCCACGCCAAGTGCCGTCCGTGGTCAGAGTGGGCTGCACAGCCCCCTGCCATCATCCTGATCAGATTACGCGCCACAATTGTGTAATCTTTCGCTCCACAGACCCCTCTTTGTGGCTCTTTTCCGAACGGATTGATCCGGCAAGGTCCCTGCAAGCAGATCCGACAGCATAGACCGGACTCGCCGAACCCGCACTGAGGCTGCATGGATTCGGCCCTGTCCCACATCGTTTGCATATTGGCCCGCTCTGCACGTGGCAGCATCTCGAGCGCCGCGGGATCCACAGTTGCCGCTTTTGTATTTCCTTTGCTACGTCTCTTGTCCATATACCAATGCACCACACTTGCACGCAAGAACGCACGACAACTCCGCTGCGCCCTCGCATAGATCGCACTTAACCGCTTTACGATCGCGCGTTAATACCGCCCCAAACGGGCACGCATCAAGGCAGGCGAAACAGCCGGTGCAGCGTTCGTCGTCAATCGTCACCACGCCAGCTTCACTTTTTACGATCGCACCCGCTTCACACACGTCGATACACTTCGGCCGCTTGCAGTGCAGACATCGTGTGAGATGTAACTTGCCGTCCTTGTATCCGATGGCAAGCCTCGAGATCGGGAGAGGGTGCTCATACATCGCAGTGTTAATATCGCGTGACTGGCTGTGCCGCAGGGCGCACGCGAGCTCGCACGTCTTACACGCTACACAGTTCTTCGGAACAAACCTAGCGATCAACATGAGCAACCGAATCCCATACCGTTGATTTTACGAAACCCCTCGCTGCGATTGAGTACGATTCACGGTATTCATAATCTTATCTGATCCCATCACAGTCGCAGAAACCGCTGAGCCACTGGGTGCTTATGAAAATGAGGACCCCCCACACGGACAAGGCGAAGTCTCTGTCGCATTCTTCTGAATGAAATAACGCGATATTAGACCGTAGGCAACGATCTAATGCTTGTATTATTTTATATAACCTTAGCCATATATATAAATGGTCTTACCAAAACGACAGAAAGTTTTTATAGTGCATTAAAGCGAGTAGGTTACTGATGGGACTTGTGAACGTCCGTTTATTCGCAAATTTGCGCGAAATCGTGGGACAGCCCCACTTAGCTGTAGAGGCAGGCACAATACGCGATGTACTCGTGGCACTTCAGGCAGAACACCCGGCATTGCGATCCGTGCTCTGTGATGATGACGGTGAGGTTCGCTCATATATCACGATCCTCGTAAATGGCAAGAATATACGCGAAATGGAAGCGCTCGCCACGATTCTGTCGGATGGCGATGAAGTTGCTATCTTCCCGCCTGTTTCGGGCGGCTAACGAGTGCGAAAATCAATCAGAGAGGTCGACGTACCATTTGGTAAGTTGGTTCAGTGAGCCTTCCATGCCTTGATAATCTCCGAGAAGCTCATAACCGAACGCAGTCAGCTTCGCTCCGCCCCCCGCTTTTCCGCCTCGCGTCCTCTCAACGAGAGTCCGACCGAGCCGTTCTTCAACGACGTTTATGCGTTCCAGAGCGTAGCGATACGACATCCCCAGCTCACGCGCCGCGGCGCTTACAGATCCAAGCCTATCTATTGCAGCAAAGAGCCGCATTGTGCCGAGGCCAAACACGAATTCCCCATCTTCGCGGACGAACCACAGTTTGAAGCGTGGTCTGATTCTCATGCTGGTAAGCTATTATAATCCATGTGCACACTTAACCATAACGATGAAATTCACAACACGAACTCCGTTCGAGGCGGCTTTGGATGTGTTCCTCAAAGCCGTCGTGCCGATCGAAGACACCGAGGTCACGCCAATACGGGAGGCGCGAGGGAGAGTAGTAGCACATCAGATCATCGCACAAAGGGATGAACCCAACTATCGACGCGCCGCAATGGATGGCTATGCGGTCGTTGCCGACGACACGTTGGGGGCGAGCGAACATTCACCAGTCGTTCTCAGAGTTGGCAGCTCAGTAAGGCGCGGCGTGGCCTCGCGAGTTCACACCGGATCTAAAATACCCGACCAGGCCGACAGTGTCGTGATGGTGGAGGACGTAGAACGCCTCGGCGACGTCGTTGAGGTTAGAGCGCAAGTACATCCGTCCGAAAATGTCGGCCTCAAAGGGGAAGACATTGGCCGCGGTGATGTCGTTGTTGAAACCGGCCATCAACTGCGACCTGCGGACATCGGTCTGCTCGCCTCCCTCGAGGTTCGCGACGTTACGGTTTACCGGCGACCAGATGTCGCGATCATACCGACCGGAGAGGAGCTCGTTGAAAAAGGGCCTTCAGAAGGGGAGGTGGTGGAAACAAATGGTCTTATAACAGCGCTCCTAGTAGAACAGTGGGGGGCTCGTTATCGCTACCGAAACATCGTTACCGACGCACGAGAGCTCATTGAAGCCGCGCTGTTGCGGGACATCGATGCCGACCTGATACTTACGACGGGAGGGACCTCAGTTGGCATTCGGGATCTCGTGCCAGAGGCGGTACGTAAGCTTGGCAAGCTTTTAGTGCACGGGATTGCGATCAGCCCCGCAAAGCCTACTGCGCTCGGGCTTGTGGAGAATACCCCCGTCGCGTGTCTACCTGGGTTTCCTGTCGCCTGCCTCGTCGCTTCATACGCATTTATCAAGCCAGCCGTCAATCGTCTCGGTCACTTCGAACATACATTTGAACGGACCGTAACCGGCACACTGGCGAGTAAGATCATGGGAAAGCCCGGCTCACGAACGTATGCGCGAGTGGCTATCAGGAACGGACGCGTCGAACCCATTAGGGTGTCTAAATCAGGCATACTCCCTGGATCGGGCATACTGAGCTCTATGGCTAAAGCAGACGGATTCGTTATCATCCCAGAAAAAGTCGAGGGGTACGACGAGGGGCAACAAGTAGAGGTCGTGCTGTTCGACTAGCGGCCAACGTCGGCTCACAAGGAGGACTTACCGCTCTTCGGAAGGTGCCGACGTTGGAGGCACGCACCGCTGAGTGCGTCCAGGGGGTGCACCTTCCCTTTGTGAGAGAGTACGGACTGCACGGTGTCGCTCGTCAAAGGCTATTTGCGGCAACAAGGGAGTATCGCCCGAAATGGAGAGCTGATCTCGCTTGATGAGCTCATTGAAGCGAAGTTTATAAACCGGAATACCTTTTGACGGGCATGTTGCTTCAGCAGGTGGCTATTCCGCGGAGCCTCACGTACGCCGAGCTGAATCAACCGAGTGAATTCGCCGGGTCGCTGCCAGCAGCGTGCGAACCTATGATAAAACGCACTTGTGAACCAGATTGGCTAGATGACCTAGCAGGTGGAAAACGCTGGGTGTGCCCGCCTAAGTCCTCGATGGAGGGAGCCACCACGCTTTCGGTCCGCCCCAATATCGATACAGGCAAAAGCTGCGTCTTCGCTTGTTGAGCTCTGCCCCTGTTCTAGGCAACTTTTTATTGTCAGAAGTCCCATGCCAGTTGCAATCGGGGTAGTAGGGTAGCTTGGTCCATCCTCGAGCGTTTGGGACGCTTGGACGGCAGTTCGAATCTGCCCTACCCCATAGGCTTAACACGCGCAATAGAAACCCCCACATTAGGACTCGTAGCCTAGTCAGGATAGGGCACCGGCCTCCTAAGCCGGCGGTCGAGGGTTCAAATCCCTCCGGGTCCGCTTTTTCGCTTTCAACCGTGCTCACGCGGCATGTAGTTGACGCCAACAATCAAATGCACAAACGGACTAGATAGCACCCCCACGCTCATCGATGGAATCGTTGGCTCGCACGTAGATTTTGCTCTTCCCTACCGCACAACCCGTCACGAACGCCAGCAAACTCCTGGAGCACGGGCTTGAAAAGGACGACTACGAGCTAATTCTATGCTAAGTTCGAGTGCTAGCAGCATCGAGCAGCGGCCAACCCGTGCTCGTGTGCCAATTCGCCCGAGCTGGCTTCGCAAGGCGCTGGACGCCCCGTCGATCTAGCATGCGTTACAAGCGGAACTCGAAAGCCGCTACAGGATAAATCAGTTTGTGCTCAACCAAAATATCCGGGTCGATCTCTCCAAAAGTTCCTACGGCCTGTCCATTGACGATAATCGTCGCGCGCCTTCCCTCAATGAATGATGGGTCGCCAGATTCGGTGACCTCAAGTGGACGGTTGATCTCCCGCAAGACCGCATTCACGACCTTTTTTATTTCCGTGAAATTGGCTGAGCTGGATGCGATAACGCCCGCACAAAGGCGACGTTCTTCTGCCGCGTCGGCGACAAGACGGACCACGTCACCCACCTCAAACACCATTTGTGGGTACTCTCGGTGCTGGTTGAGGGCCAACGTGTCTATCAGGCCAGGCAACAAACTCGTTCGCAGGCTAATGTGCTCCTCAAGGAGCGGATTCTCAATAATGACGGCTTCGTTGGGGTCAGACGCCAACATAAGCGTGATGACCTCAAGGAATCCCAGCCCCTGTAGCACGCCCCTAACGACGGTTGACCGCTGCTCTTCGTCCAGCCTGCTGCCGATAGTTCCAAGTTTTGGAAACGAAGACGGAAGGTTTTCGTAACCAAAACCGATAGCAATGTCTTCTATAATGTCAACCGGATGCATGATGTCAGTCCGGTAGCACGGAACGGACACCGTAATCTCGCCTGCGTGCGCCTCGGCGTCCATCCGCATTTTTTGAAGTGAAGTCGTGATCATCTCGTCTGCGATCTCGGCGCCAATGCGCCGCATTACGTCGCTATTTTTGACAACGAAGGTCGAGATGCCCATGTTGGGAGTATGCAGCACGCGATCGCCACCTTCATAAACGACTTCAACCGTCTCGATCGACGCTCCTCGGTCATGCAGCGCTGCGACAAGTATATGAAGGCAGTCTTGGATAGCTTTCAGATCGATACCCGTCACGTCAATGAAGAGATCGGTCGTCTCATCGGTAACGCGGGTGAGCTCACCGTTAATAATTGGCGGGAATGAGAGAACGTGATCGTTTGCGTCTAAGATTAGGGGGTGGTGATCGCCGACGATGTGTGCATATTCCTTTCCCTTCGGATGGACGCGAAGAATTTCTGCAGGGGTCATCGGTTCGGAAAAATCGAGTGGTATAAACGCGACTTCACCAAGAGTGTACCTAAACGGCGGGCAGACGCGAGAGAGATCGTGAATCCCTATGGAAGCCTTTCTGCGGTCCCGCCCGACCCCCCAGTGCAGGTCTTCCTGTAGATCGATCAAAGACTTAATCGTCCTTTCATCGATCGTAATTCCTCTCACAACGGCGCAAACCACGTGTGGGCGCACAGCGTTTACCGATGGGTCGACCCCGATTTCGATGCCCGATGGTGAGGTCGCATACGCGGGAAGACCCATCTCCAGTCCCATCATCCCTTTTATCGCTCGGGCCGCGCCCTCAACACTGAACAAATCAGGTCTGTTTGGGAAAAACTCGACCTGTATCTCGTCGTCGACGCACTCAACATCTGCCCCGAGGCGCGGAAGCAACTCAACGATCGTGTGAACGTCGGCGCCAACCATCTCCTCAAGCTCCGCACGATTAAGGGTAACAACTGGCATTCGGACACCTCAACGCAGCACGCTTGGCGTATCGCGCAGCCAAGCGACGTCACTCATATAGAGCTTTCTGATGTCGGCCAGCCCCATTTTGAGCATAGCAATCCTCTCAATACCAATGCTGAATCCCAAAACGCTTTTGAGCCCTAACGGCTGAGTCACTTCAGGCCGAAAGACGCCAGCCCCTACGAGCTCAAGCCAGCTGCCGTCCACAAAGACATCGCCCTCAAGGCTCGGTTCGGTGAAAGGAAAATAGCCGGGTCTAAATCGAACGCGATCGAATCCGAGCCGCTCAAAGACCGCCTTAAGCACGCTGATCAGGTCGGCCAAGCTAAGGTCTTCACCGTGAATTGTCCCCTCGCATTGATGAAACTGCGGCAGATGCGTTGAGTCCATGCTTTCTCGTCGGAACACGCGGTCGATTCCGAAAATCATTGTCGGGGGCTGCGGATGGCGTACCAGATAACGAAATGCAGACCCGGTCGTGTGGGTTCGTAAGACCGCTCTGCGCGATCGCTCGAGGTCAAACTCGCCCCCCCACCCTACAGAACCCTCGCAACCGAACTTGTGTGCTGCTGCCACACGCTCTGCTAAGTCCGTTGGCAATTCCAGCGCCGCTGGACGACTGAGGTAGAACGTGTCCTGTTCATCGCGTGCGGGATGGTCTTGCGGCACGAACAGAACGTCGAAATTGTGGAATTCGCTTTCGACGATCGGCCCCCTGAACTCGGTAAATCCCATCGAAATGAAGATTTCGCGCATTTCATCAATAAGGCGTCGCAGCGGATGTGCTTTTCCAGGATAAAGCGGGAGGGTGGCGGCACTTACATCGTATGGCTTCAATCGTCTTCGCCAAGCCCCAGTTCTGATGAGTTCAGACGTAAGATCGGCAATATCATATTCGGCCGCGGGTGATGCACGCAGTGGCGTTTCGTCGCCCGCTTGGGTCAAAACGACCTCACGTGATACAATCTGCTGTGCGCGAACGACATTGCGCTTTTCGAGCTCTTTGAGAGTCGATTCTGCTACTTGTCGCTCAACCGAGACATCATTCAAGGTGAATTGGATCCCGACCTTGACGTCCTGAAGTATGCGCTCCTCAGGCAGTTCGTCTGCCTCCCGAGGTGAGAGTACGGAGTCGCCATTCGCGGTCTCGATGATGGCCCACCCGCGACGCTTGAGCCAGCCAATAGCGATTGACACGGCTGGAAAGATGCTCTTGAGGTCCGTCAGCAGAGTTGGCCCATTTATGAGCAAATAGTCGTGAACCTGGCGTTCTGGGAGCCCCTTGTCAGCGTAGGTTACGCCCTCGGCTGTGAGTTCGTAGACAGTTTCGATAGATTCCTTTACCTCCGCCAGCCCCTCTGTTTGAAGAAGGTACGCTGATTGAAGGACTGCCTCGGTCTTCAAGCGAGCGTCTTTTGACAGGGCTTCAATCGTCGCTCGCTTTGCGCGCTTAAGGGCACGAAAAAGTGTCCAGTCATTCTTAGATAGCTGCACCATACAAATCTCTGACGTTATAAGGGGTAAAATACGCGTATTGCTACTCACGTACACACGATTATTATTTATTGTTACCTGTCGACACAAACCATATGCAAGCCAAAATCGCTTTATTATCGCGCAGCGAGTCTCTCTGGCTGGGCCTCAGCGCGGCCTTGGATTCACCGGCTTGTTGCCACCCCCCACGACACATGTGGGGCCTTGCGGAGGATGGCTAATGGCAGATTATGGGAAATCGGTTTTCTTGTTCAGGAGAGACTTACGCATAAGCGACAACACTGGGCTGATTGAAGCGTCTCCGCCTCTAAAACGGTGGTGCCGTTGTTTATCTTTGATCCGAGACAAGGAGCGCGAAATCCGTACTTCAGTCCGAATGCGTTCCAGTTCATGACCGAAGCACTCGGGGACCTCGCCCAGACTGGATGAAAGGCTACAGCTGAGGCGCAAAACGACCGCACGCAGCCACGACTTCCAGGCGCCCGCATCAGCAGACGCTAAATGCAGAACCCTTTGAGAATAATCGATCCTCGCCGCACGGTATTTCGAAGAGGGGGTTATTTGATCAAGTCATTCCTGACAGTCTCGGATGATAAAATCCTCTATTCGGTCTTGCGCTTGCTCGCGCGCAGCCTGGTGATGTTTCAGGAATTGCACGACCTTGTCAGCAAGCTCATTCTTGCACTCGCCACAAGCGCGCGCGCCGCGCACACACTCTTCTCGCAGCTCAAGGGCCCGCTTGTCGTCCTGCTCAAAGAGGTAGAACGAGTACTGATACACCGCACAAATATCAGGCACCCCTCCTAAATCCCTCTGTTCTTGCACCGTCGTTCGCCCTCCAGTAAAGGCGTTGGCAATTTTCGTGCGCGCCTCCTCTGGACCGTCTGTGGTGAAGATGCTCGTTTCAGGAATCGATGCAGACATTTTGTCCAGTCCTAAGAGGCTCGGGAAAAAGCGGCTGTGGATTAGTGCGGGCTTGTAGTACCCCATTTTGGGAGCTACATCACGAGTTATACGAAAATGTGGATCTTGGTCGATCGCACACGGGATCAACACTGGAACGTTTCGCCCGGATAATATCGCGGGAAGAAATGCTGGCGCCGATTGCATACTCGTGAAGAAGACCATTCCGATGTTGGTGCTACTGTCGAATCCGAAGACCGCACGAGCTGCCGAAAATGTCACCCGCTTTGCCACTTCTAGCGCAATCGGATAGAGGGTTCGCGCGTACTCCGTGTCGAGGAATATCCGAGTCTTCTCCGGATCAAAGCCGAGCGCTATGAGATCAAGGGCATTGTCATATGAAAAACCGCGCGTCGCACTCGCACTTAGCTCGTCTTTCTGTAGGAATTTTTCATCGTCGGTCATCTGAAAGTATAGATCTGCTTCAAACGCGTCTTGCAGGTATTTCGTGAAGATCCACGGCATCAGATGACCAAGATGCGTGTGCCCTGAAGGCCCTCGCCCTGTGTAGAGAACGAACTTTTCACCCGCTTCGTACCGATCCAGTATCCAGTTAAAGTCTCGATGCGAGAAGAAGACCTGCCTTCGCAACATAGGCGGGATTGAGCCGGTAAGCCTCTTGAATCGCGCCAAGATCGCTTCGTCAATGGGCTGCGTGCCAAAGAGCGCCGTCAGCTTGTTATAGTCGACGTGGCCTTCTACTTCCCACGGTGTGACGAGAAATTCATCGCTTGGCATCGTTGTCAGCCCTGTTCGGATACGTATTTCGGCTAGTGATAGTCACCAGCAATTATAAAGACACCGCATAGTAGCGAAGACCTCAGGGCGCTGCAACGTGCTTGCCAGATCAGGTGTATCGCGACGTCGCGTGCCAACGGCAGGCGGGTTACGGTTTTGCCCGCCCAATGTCAAGGTACTCGAGACCGTTTTTTCCACTATAAGCAAAGATCATTCGTTTGCGCACGCCGTGCGCGAGACGCACGGCGCGTGACATCTCCGGAAGCATTACGACATAGTCCTCCGGAAGTGCGTGTACGAGGTACTTCGAGTGCGGTATCGCGCTTACGTCGCGGACTTGCTCATATGCCCTAAAATGGCTGCCAAATTTGAAACCTGTTTTGACGACCAAACCGCGATCGCGAAGATCCCTGTATACGTCAAGCTTCCTCACGAATTCTGGTTCGAGGGCCGTCGCCTTGCGCGTGAATTGCCGCGCGGTGAAGCGCTTGTTCGTCGCCCCGTCTTCAACTGGCAACCCAAGTCGCATGAGGTACGCGCACTCAAGAAGCGACAGCTGGAGCAATTTCTCATCCACAAGCTTTCCGTAAAAGCCAGCTTTGTAGAGCTGCACGGCGTGTTGCTGATCCCAGATAACGACTCGGTCGTCAAGAAGGGTGGCGTCGGCTTCAGAGAGATCCACCGTTAAGGGTGCCATCATGCCCCGCATGTGCGCGTTTTTAGCTTCGTAGAAGGTCAGATCACTTTCCCCATCAACGACGGCAAGAAGCATCTTTTTCCGCACGTTTTGACTGAGTTTGACCTTTTGCACGAGGTCAGCAAAGGGAACGGCAATACGTTCTGAAAGCACGTAGACATAGGCAGAAGCCGCACCCTCGCCTGGCCGTCCTCCACGCGGATAGAGCCGGAAGTCCGTCACGCTTGGTTGCACGTAGTAACCACGTTCGCGAAGGTCCTTGTAGACCACATATTTGAGGTCAAAGTACGGTTGCTTGCCCGAAGCTCTTTTCAGAAACTCTTTGAGCGAGACCCCTAGCTCTAGCCGATCCCGTTCTATTAAAAAAGCAGCTTCGACGAGTGACAGCTCGAGGCCGTCGCCTTTCAGCCGACCATAGTAGCTGTAATCCTCCTCCGCAAAGGACGCCCTAGACAGCACCACTTTGTCGTCTTTTATGTCAAACGCCATCTTCGCACACCGTTCCTGTCATTTCCCATTGCTGATGACGCGATATTACTTTTTCCCCCTAATGCATAGCTTAAAATAGCATTCAGCGGAGAGTCTTATTGTTATCCGGTAGGGTCAGAGGATGCGCTCAGTTGTAGATGCAATTAGCGGTCAGTTTGCGCCTCTCTTTCCCTTCACATTTTTCAATGAAATGCAGTCGCACGTACTGCCAAGTCTCCTCACATCGGACGAAGATGTCGTCGTTGCGGCGCCGACCGCATCTGGAAAGACCGTCCTTGCTGAGCTTGCGATGGTCCGGGAGCTCTCAAAGCCGCGAAGCGGCAAAATCCTCTACCTCGCCCCGCTGCGGGCGCTCACGAACGAGAAAGAAGGCGAGTGGCAAAGACTGTTCGAGCCAATGGGATTTGAGGTCTACGTCGTTTCTGGCGAACGCGAGCTTGACCCGACAAAAGCCCGCAGCGCACACATCATCATATCGACGCCGGAAAAATGGGATTCTTCGAGCAGAAAGTACAGAACGACACACAAGTTCGTAAGAGACGTCTCAGTCATTATCATCGACGAGGTGCACCTTCTCGATTCTGATGGGCGCGGCGGCGTGCTTGAGGCTCTGATTACGCGGATGAAGCGCATCAGGGACAACAAAGTCCGGATCGTTGCACTCAGCGCTACGATGCCCAACGTTCGCGAGGTCGCTCAATGGATAGGAGCCACGGAAGAGCAAACCTTTGCTTTTGACGATTCGTACCGCCCAGTTCCGCTCAAAGCTGACGTTTTTAGATACAATCCTGGCAAGAACAAGTTCGTAGACAAGTACATTAGACTTTACAAGGCCGTCTCACTGATCGAGCCGCACCTCGCCGGCGGTCAAGCGCTCATTTTCGTAGCAACGCGGTCTGATACGACTCAGGCTGCGTCAAAGCTCGTCGAAATCTTCGCCACAAAAAAAGCGAGACTTGCAACACAAGAGTCCGAACAAGTGGCAGCACGAATCAAAAACAAATCCCTCGGAGACGCCGTGCGAAACGGCATCGGTTTTCACCACGCGGGTCTTGTGAAGCAAGACAGGGACCTTGTTGAGGGGGCTTTCAAAGCCGGACACATCAAGATACTAGTCTCTACGTCGACGCTCGCCTGGGGCGTGAACCTACCTGCACGTGTTGTTGTTATTCGCGACATCGCGAATGAAGCCATCGATGAGGAAACAAGCTCATTGGATCTGCTCCAAATGCTCGGTAGGGCTGGAAGGCCCCAGTATGACGAGCGTGGATTCGGGTGGATTATCGCTCCACGCGACCGTGCGGACGACTTCGTGCAGATGTTGCGGGAGGGGCCACCCATACGCTCGCAGTTGCACACAACGCTCAGTGAACATTTGAATGCCGAAATCAGCATGGGCACCATCAAGAGCCGCGAGGATGCACAACAATGGTTTAGCGGGACGTTCTACTACGTGCAACACCCGGAATCAAGTATTTTGTTGGACGAACACGTGGACGCCCTCATCGAAAAAGGCTTCGCAGTCGAGGCACAGGATAATCTGCTTCCGACCGATCTTGGCACGCTTGCCTCGAAGTATTATCTTCGCCTCGACACTGCTCTCAGATTCAAACAATTGAGAGAGGGGCCTTCAGACGAGGAATTGCTCGAAGCCGTTGCTTCGGCTGAAGAGTTCACAGGCGTGGTCGTTAGGCGCAATGAACTGTCAGCGATAAAGGGCGCGCAAGCGCACTATAAAGGGCCAAAGTCGAAAGTACAGGCGATATTGAAGGTATACATTGAGCGCGGAGAGATCCCAGAAGCGCTGCGCAGCGATGCGTGGCTCATCCGACAAAACGCGCTTCGGCTTCTATCGGCACTCGAAGCGTTCCTCCTCCGTTTCAACGCACCGGAAACCGTCTTGCGCGCGAAAATTCTCGCTCTAAGACTTGAATACGGAGCGCTAGAGCAGCTTTGTCCGTTGCTTCAGCTGGACGGAGTGGGCATAAAACAGGCGACCCAGCTCTATACGCAGGGGATCAGGTCGCCGTTTGACATCACCCCAGCTATGCTTTCAAAACTGGTTGCCGGCACGCGGATCGCACAGTCAATAAACAAGCTGCCCGAAATCGTGATTGACATGCAGTTGCCTGATTCCATAGCATTTGGACAGGGCTTAATGTGTCACGCAACTCTAGCAAACGCTCGAGGAGGCGCACGTGTGTCGGTAACCGTGTTTGCCAATGGGCTCAAAATGCTTCGCGATAGCTTCTATCTGGCGAATGGATATACTAAATCAATTCCCATCGGCACCTATGGGTCTCAGAACGAACGAGTCACGTATCAAGTGCGAGTCGATCATCTCGACTGCGTCGAAGCTCCGCAGATAAAAGAGAAACAAATAGTAATAACGGGGCTCCCAAGCGAACTAAGAGTAGTTAACAGTAACGCAAGCAGAGGACCAGTAACTCCCGGCAATGGGACAAGAGATGATGCGGAGGGCCCACGCTTTTCGGTAACTCCAGGAGTGCTTGGAGAGACATATCGAGCAGAAGCGTTGGAGACGCCGCTCAAGGCCCCCCACGACGCCACGCGCACGAACAACACAAAGCCGAACGAAGGTGTTTCAGACGTGCGCTCGAGATCCGTCGGGCGCTGCAAGCAATGCGGAGGCTCGCTGAACCGCGCTGAAAGCGCAATAAGGTGCGATTGCGGAGCTCTTTACAAACTGCCCAAAGGAGCAGAACTCGCCGAAAGTACTTGCAGCTGCGGGCTGCCAAAGTTCAGGCTTAATCTTCTTGGCGTCGACGTGTGCATTGACCGTCATTGCGAGAACATGGATGATGTGATTTCCAAGCACTTCGCAGCGAGTAACTTCATCTGTCCTCGCTGCCACGGTTCTCTAACCATCGTGCGCAGGAAGGGAATCATTGTGGGGTGTGCACAATACTACGAAGGATGTAAAACCGCATTCTTATTGCCTGCTAACGCTACGATCGTTGGACGGTGCAGGTGCGGGCTCCCGAAGCTGCAGTTGAAAACTAAGACTCGATGTCTCGACACCGCGTGCCGCGCGTAAACAACGCCTCGCCTGACCAACGCGTCTTCTTGCCCCGTGGTGATCCTAAAGCGGTCCGTGAGGTTGCTTCCGAATTGTGGCGCAGTCTGGGTCAAGGCCACGCCATTCGACAACGTAGCCGAGAGCTTCCAACACTTTCTCTGGAGATGGGGGACCTTCTTCTTCAATTACACTGAGCGCAGCAGGTAGTGTGCCACCTTCAAGCGCTTCGAGTCTCTCTGCGATTATGCCAAGCTTCTGCTCACTTATAAGAAGCGTGCCGATCAGACGGTAGTGCGCTGCTGGATTTGCCTGCAGCCACCGCACGACGGCCCCTACCGATACAGACTGTTCGTCGGCCAGGTGCGCTACGTCGATTACGTCGCCTATGAATCCGAGCCGTGTGCTGTCGATAGTTTCGGCCTGCTGCGCGACGGCCTTTTCCTCTAACTGCTTTAGGTAGTCGACAACCGGCTTCAGCGGCACTTTCTTGTCGTAGAAGATGATGAGGCCTTTCACTTCCTTGAACTTAGCGCAACTGAGGTTTCTATCAACAGCAATGAGCAAGTTCTCAACGTCGAGTTCCCGCAGCTTCCCGAGCTTCTTCTGAAGGTATTCGTCAGTCCAAAAACCGACCACTTCCAGGTACGCCTTCACACCGTTCTTTTCAAAGCCGAAATCGGGGATAAACACATACCGTCCGGCAGTCAAAAGCTCTGGTTCTCTTTTCAGAGTCCAGCCCAACCTCAACGCGTTAAACGATCGGGCAAACGCCGCTTCAACGGAGCTGTCAAAGCGCTCTCTTGCTTCCTCGACAGCCGGCACCTTAAGGAGCTCTTTTACCTTGTCGCTGTCAAGTTCCAGTTCGACCAGCTTAGGTGCCTGTCGTTCCCCGCCAAGGATATGCGCCTTTAGGCGCCATTCACGAGCTTCGACGATTGATGGCAGCAGCTTCGCAAGCGATGTGCCGTACCGCTCGGTCATCTTGAAGAGCGAGACGGGGCCATCCACGAAAACTCGATAAAGGCCGCCGACCTGCTCTACGGTGTACATGAGGCCCAGATACTTTAGCCGTCTGAAAATACGCTGGTAGTTGCCTCCCGCAGTAAACTCAAGAGAGACCGCCTTGAACAGCAACGTCTGCGTCAAGCTTAGGTTGTACTGTTGGATTAACTCCCGCGGACGAGGAGGAGCAAAGCGTTCAAGCACCAACTCGTCCTCGGCATCGCTCCACAGCGACTCTTCGAGCTGCAATGGTGAGATGCCGAGTCGTGATGCTGCCTGCGCCATCACCTCTTTTTTCATTTCGTTCGTCGCGACAAGCGCATAACGATTTGCCTCTGTGAAGACTTCACGGCGCGCTTTTTTGGGAGCGATATGGCTTCGCGGTTCGAAGACTGCTGATCGGCCAAGCAACGCGATTAACCCCCTCACCAGTCGGTAATCAAAGCCGTCGTCCTCGAACTGCTGACAGTGCTTTACTAGCTCGCCCTGGCGCTTGCCCACGTGTGCTTCATAGGTTTCGATCAAACGCGAAGCCAACTCCAAGTAACGCTCTTCGAGCGGCGCGTACACCGGTTTTATCTTTCCCGAGCGAGAACGGGCGATGAGAAGATTGCTAGGCAGCACGCGCTGCGTTCCTCCATTTTCGCTTCCGACGGTGACTTATTTTTGTTTCGGTCGTGTCACGTGTCACGATTTCAGTAAGTCTCGCGCGCTTTCCCTCTCGCTTTCGCAGCACGCGCCCGAGGCGCTGAATGAATTCTCGAGAGCTGCCGGTTCCGCTCAGTATGATTGCTTGCGCGGCGTCGGGAACGTCCACGCCCTCGTCAAGCACCTTGGACGTGACTATCATACGATACACGCCATCGTGAAAGTTGTCAAGGATCTCCCTGCGCTCGTCCTTAGACGTCGTGTGCGTGATTGCGGGAATCAAGAACGTGCGCGCGATGCGGTCGACGAGCTTATTGTGTTGTGTGAAGATGATCGTCTGATCACTAGGATGCTCGAGAAGGAGCTCTTTGAGCGCCTCCATCTTCGCTCGTGAGTTCAAGGCGATATCCAACGCCCGATTTCTAGCCAGAAGCGCCTTTCGCGCCTCTGGATCCCGCGCGCTTCGCATGATAAACCGCGAGAAATCATACTGCGTACGCATCTGAATATTGCGGCGCGCGATGTAGTCAGTGAATGCACCGTACATCCGCGCGTACTCCTCAGCTTCATCGGGCGTCAAGTCAACAAAGAGATGCGCGACGTCGTAGCCAGAAAGGTGTTCCTCGGCAAGGTCCTGCACGGTCAGCTCATAGACCTTGCCGCCAATAAGACGTTGGAGCTCGCTGTGCAGTCCGTCTTCACGTTCATACGTTGCCGTAAGTCCTAACCGCGCTCTCGACAAAAACATTTCAGCGATGTGGCGATAGCCCGGCGCGGGCAGATGATGGACCTCGTCGAATATGACGAGCCCAAATCGATTGCCGAGCTCCGCGGCGCGCAAATATGCCGAGTCGTACGTCGATACTGTGAGCGCTTTGAGCACGTTTTCGCCGCCCCCGTACGTCCCTATCTCGATCGCAAATTCGGCCGCGAGCACGCGGCGCCACTGCTCCACTAGGTCGAGCGTGGGTACAATGACTAGGGAAGGCGTTTGCAGTGTGCCAATTGCTCCGACGGCGACAATGGTTTTTCCAGCGCCAGTCGGCAAGACAACCGTGCCTCGCTTTCCCGCTTGCATCCACGAGTCCAACGCGTCTGCTTGGTAGTCCCGCAACGAGGCGTGGAATTGCAGGCGCGGGACCGGGAGCAATTCAAGCGCTTCATCTACATAGTTGATGTGACTGCTCTCGAGATAATCGGTGATATCCGCATAGTGCAACGCCAATGCTCGATACGCGCCAGAGCGCGCGTCCCAGTGAGAGTTCGGAACCCGTGCATCGCCGAAAATCAGCAGCGTTCCTTTGTCGTATTTAATGCGCACTTCCACTTACATCACCCGCAAGTCGCGACCGGCCCGGGTCTGCTCCTTCCCACGCTTATTAACGCGCGCGCAACTTGTCACATACGGAGGCCGCATACCGACCCCCTTGCCCCATTGGGGCGGACACGCTTTTCTCACAGTGTGCTCGGCTATACGCTAACGACACCCGATTTGGATGCACTGGAGTGAGCATTAAACATCATATTTTCGCTGAGTCGACCATGAGACGAATCTCACCCTGGTTGCGTACCGTTGCGTGACAGCAACGTGCAGCTTTTGATCCATTCCCCCCGGGCTGCCCGCGACGTGCCGACGATCAGGCGCGTAACTCCAGCCTCATTGCAGATTCCGCGCGCTTCGATCACTTCACCTTCATCAGCTTGGCCCGCGTACGTGTGGGTATATGAGAGCACCTTGTTGACGGTCTCGTGCGCTATCTCATAAATAGCAGGGCTGTCGAATGCATAGGTAGCATTGGTCACCATAGCGCGGAGAGTCGCAAATCCATCATCTGTTCCTCGAGGCTCAATGGCTATCTCATCAAAGTCCCTTACGAATAGCAGATCAAAGTACGTCGCCCCTATTGACCCGCGGTTCCATTTTCTTTTCTCGTGCAGAACGAACTCTTCGAACGTCAGCTCTGGAGTGCGCTTTCGGAATATCCGCCGCCACATACCAGTATCAATCTCGGGTAACAATCCAGATTCTACCGCGTCGCGCAGAGCGCCTCGCCCGCGTTCAAAACTTGGCCTCCCGTAAAGAACAAAATCGATGTCAGACGAGTCAGTTGCAAGCCCAACAAGTCGAGAACCTGTGACGCCCATATGGCGCCGACTGATGCCGTTGCTCTCAAAAAAATCGACGATAGACGACACATCAGCATCATCGCAGCGTTCCACGCACTGCCGAGGGTACTCTAGCTGCGCAATGTCCTCGCTGGGAATGGCACAGAGCCCGTCTCGGTAGTAGACAGATTTGTGCATCAGCTGCCGTGCTTCTTCGAAGCCGACTTTGCGAAACCGCGTACCGTCCCGGCTCACTCTGTCGCCATTTTTGTCCGGAATGTAGCGTAAGAAGCCGCGGATATGTGGCTCATTGTCGTATGAAACGACCGCATAAATCCAGTTGTTTTTGGTTAACACAAAATCTCTTATTCTAACTGGTTCCCGCAACATCATCTCGCAATCGTGTTGTCATTGCATCATCATTAAGTTTCTCGCTTTTGGTACTTAGCCGCCCAGGCTGTGTAAGACCCTGTGAAATTGACACGATCTATGAGTGCTCATAAAAGTCCGCGAGTCACTTCTGCAGCCGAAGCTAGCCACGTGCCACCGATTCCTGACATTTGACGTGCGTTCTATGGACGAAACCTCGCACTTTTCGTCTTGCTCACGAAGTATCGCCCTCCAGACGCAGCCAAAATAAAGCACGCGTGGATGCTGTTGGAAAAAAGGAAGAACGGTTGACGCCCGGTCAGGTCTGTTCCCCGCTCCGAGGTAGAATCCCAGTTCTTTCATACACGGCGTCGAAGTCCGCACCTCGCCGCACCACTACGTAATTCACGAGATCGACGACGGTTGAAGGACCCAGCGTGGCTTTGCCCCCTTGAAGCACACAATCGACGCCTATCTCTACATCTTCTGCGCACATTGCTGGAGGCGCACCCGTCACGTTAGCGCTAGTCGAGGTGATGGGGGCCCCTACAGAGTCAATCAGTGCTCTAGTGACAATGTGCGACGGAAACCGAATACCAACGAGGTTCGCACCGGCCGTGAGAACATCAGGAACGACGTCTTTCTTTCGTAACAGCACGGTCACTGGCCCTGGCAACAGCGTCTGGAGGAGGGGGGCGTTGTTGACATGCGCAACAGTTTCTATCATGTCGAAGCGAGAAACTGCAAGCGAGATAGGCTTTGAAGCCATCTGTTTCAGCGCGATGACTTTCCGTACGGTTGATTCTTGCAGGGCGAGCGCACCAACTCCGTAAACGGTCTCGGTCGGGTAGGCTACGACCCTACCGGCCTTAATAGCGTTAGCAGCGCCCTGCACACTTCTAGTTACCTTGATAATAGCCACCGTACGCCCCTCGGCAAATAGCTGTCTGCAAAAAGGCAGCGCCTTCAGTGCCGCCGCTTAACGATGGCCACGTCTCCGAAGGTCAAGTTTTCGGACGGCTTGCCTTTCTGCGCTTTTTCCCTGCCGATGTCGATAAGGAGACTTACATTCAGCGCCTTTTCGAGTTTCTTTCGCAGCTTATCGTCAGGAGTCAATTCCTTTCGCTCAATTTTCTTTATGATGAGCGCCCTTTCCATTATTTTGGCCGCCAGTTGCTCCTGGGTTAGTCCACTTTTTTGACGGGCGTACTTCACGATATGATCGAAATCAGGATCAAGTTCACCCTCCATTTGGCGATAAATATCCCGGTACCGGGTGCGGGCGTGTGCAGCGACCTTGTTCGTGGATCCACGCAACGTTTGCGGGTGGCGGATTTCTGTACCAAGACCTGCGCAAGTGGCGCACGTTTCGAGCTGTGCTCCCTCAATTACAACGCTTTTAGGCTTTCCTGGGATTTCTTTTCCGCATAATTCGCAGTGCATCGCTTTCCTCGAAAAAAGGATATATAGCATGCATTGTTAAATACCATGCGGAGGAGACGACAGTGGAAGATTCGTTTGACGAAAGCGAAAAGAAGGGAAACGATTTTTCTGAATACCTCTTGGATCGCGTTCGTCAACTGGAAGAGCGCAATCTCAAGCTCCGCGATGCCAATCGCAAGGTCGAAAACGAAAAGAGATCCGCCGAGAATCAGAAAGTACGCTACGAACGCGAAGTCCGAAAACTCAGAAGTGAGCTTGAACGACTCAAAGGACCACCATTACTTGTAGGGACCGTCCTTGACGTGCTTGACGATAATCGAGTTGTGATCAAGAGTTCAACGGGTCCAAAGTTCGTGGTCAACGCCTCGCAGTTCATCGAACAGGAACTCATCGCGGGCGCGCGAGTGGCGCTGAACCAACAATCCTTGGCTATCGTCGGCGCTTTGCCGCCTTCGAAGGACCCCACGGTGTATGGGATGGAGATCATCGAGACCCCAACCGTGAGCTACGATGACATCGGAGGCCTTGATGGTCAGATTCAAGAGCTGCGCGAAACGGTAGAGCTCCCACTATTAAAGCCTGAGCTATTTCAGCGAGTAGGCATAGAACCGCCTAAAGGGGTGCTTCTCTACGGCCCTCCGGGGACCGGAAAAACCCTTCTTGCTAAGGCAGTAGCAAAAGAGACCGAATCGGTTTTCATACGAATCGTAGGCAGTGAACTCGTTCAAAAGTACATCGGCGAAGGCGCTCGGCTCGTTCGAGAGCTGTTTGAAATGGCTCGGGAAAAAGCTCCCAGCATTATTTTCATTGACGAACTCGATGCTATAGGAGCGAAGCGCTTGGACAGCGCAACTTCGGGAGACCGTGAAGTCCAACGGACGCTCATGCAGCTCCTCGCCGAGATGGACGGATTTGAAAATCGCGGCGACGTAAAGATCATCGGTGCGACAAATAGGAGTGACATACTTGACCCTGCGTTGCTTCGGCCTGGCCGCTTTGATCGGCTTATCGACATACCACTCCCAACTTACGAAGCCCGCGTTGAAATTGTCAAGATCCATACGTCAGGCATGAATTTGGCTCACGAGATCGACGCCGGGAAGATTGCCAAACTCACCGAGGGCGCAAGTGGCGCTGACATAAAAGCAATTGCGATGGAAGCCGGCATGTTTGCCATTCGCGCGGAGCGCGAGTCAGTGACCGCTGCCGATTTTGACGATGCAGTGCGTAAAGTGATGGGCATGCCTAACGTCGAGGCGCAGCAGCTGGGGTCAATGTTCGCATAAGCGAGCAGCATTCGCCGTTCTCTGAATCGTTCGTCATTAGCGCGTGCTATGGTCTAGCGGGCAAGAGTGACGCGTGTGGGCGTGCGATTCAGCATTTTCTAGTTATGCAACACACAGCAGTTGCTCCGCGTTTTTCCTTTATAGCTGGTGATAAGCGAGATAGAATCGTTGCAGCGCTGTGAAATTGCTCGCGAAGGCCACAAAAACCATCATCCAGCCGAGCAACGGGAACCAAATGACGTTTGCCGGGAATATGAGGCTGAGCAACGCGACAAAGAAAATGAGGACAAGCCTGTCTGCTCTCCCGAGCAAGCCCCGATAATTCCGGCCAACGCCAAGTGCTTGCGCCTGGGTTCCCAAGTAACTCGTCATAAGAACACCTACAATCGCGAACAGCCCAATCTGCCAAGCGACGTACCCACCGAGCGTAATACCCGCGAATATGAAAATATCAGAATAGCGGTCAACAACGTGGTCGATTAGGTCACCTTGCATCGATTCGCTGCTAGAACTTCGCGCCAAGCACCCATCTAATGCGTCAAAAAGTGCGTTGCAGGCTATGGCTAATATCGCCAAAGAAAGCAGTTGCGCGTAGAACGCAACGCCGGCGACGACTGCAGAAACGAGGGAGAGGGCGCTCAGCTGGTTTGCACTTACGCCGTGCCTGTAAAGCGCCAGCGCGATCGGATTTAGGATCCACCCTATTCTTCCGCGGTATGTGTCAAGCGTCATTCAAATAGGCAGTCCAGTCGCATTGGCCAGCGGCGAATCGCTCGAGCCCGTGTCCTTGTGTGATTTCCCAGACGAGTTGTGCTGATTCGCTCAGCGCACCTGTCGAATCTACTTCGTACACATTGGTACCGTGCTGGGCGAAGGCCTCAACCAGGATGACATCAAGGATTTCTGCTTCTACGTTTTCGTTTATCTTTTTGTCTGAAAAAGCCTTCTGCTGTAGGCGCCTTCGAAGCGCGACCGGGTTAGTCCGGAGAACGATAACACGGTCGACTAGAAGGTTATGGGAGAGGTGCCCCTCAAGGACGAGATCTTCTGAAAACGGGTACGCTTTCAGTGCCTCGAGATCAACTATCAGACAGTCACGGTTTTCATCCCGCCCTACGTAGTATTGTTGAGCGCGAATCACCTCATTAAGGTCCACCACCTTGAGGCCATAGCGGTCGCGGAGAATCTTGCCAATTGTGGTTTTGCCGGTGCCTGGAGTTCCCGTGAGAGCAATTTTCATAAGACACTAAAGAGGTCAGTTCGTGGACAGAAATTCGTTGATGGCACTGAGAAGCGTCGCATTTTGCCACGGCTGGCCTACGGTGATTCGAATGTGGGCATTGGAGCATCCACGAAACGTCTCGCAGTTTCGAACGATTATGCCCTTACTCAGCAGGTATTCTGATACTTCGCGCGAGGTGTGTGGCGCGGTGTCAACGAAGACAAAGTTCGCTTCCGTTGGGTACGTCCGGAAGGGGAGCTTGTCGCGTAGGTACTTACGTCCCTGCGCTACCATCGACACGGTCTTGTCCAGAAAGTCGCGGTCTGAAAGCGCTGCGATACCACCCTTGACAGCCAACTGATTCACGGAAAAGGCAAGCATGAGCCTCTCGTACGAACGCGCCAGCTCCTCTGCAACCACCGCATAGCCGAGGCGCAGCCCGGCCAATCCAAAAGCTTTTGAAAACGTTCTAGAGACCATCAGGTTATCAAAGTGACTTACGAGCTCGATGTGGCTTTGCGACGTAAATTCAGCGTAGGCTTCGTCCAGCACGACTAGCGCGTCTGTCGATCGTAGCAAGCGCCTCAGCGCTTCTTCCTTAATTGCGTTTCCCGTCGGATTATTGGGAGCGCAGATGAAGATTAGCTTGGTTTTGTCGGTAATTGCTTCGATTACACCGTCAACGTCGATTGAAAAATCGTCCGCACGCTTGACGTAGACGCACGTGCCATGTCCCGCCTCAACGATTACTTCGTAGTATGAGTAAGTGGGGATGGGAATAATCGCCTGATCACCGGGCACTATGACGTAACGCAAGAGAGTGTTGAGGAGATCGTCCGATCCGTTACCGACAATCACACGCTCTGCTGAAACTCCAGTGTGGCGCGCGATGGCGTCCTTGAGCTCGACGTACCCAGGAGAGGGATAAATGCTTATTTCATTGATGTGTTGCTTAATCGCTTCGACTGCTCGTGGGCTCGGTCCTAGGGCATTTTCGTTAGATCCGAGTTTGATCACATGGTCGAGACTAATGCCATACGCTTCAGCTACTTCTTCGGCAGACCTACCTGGAATATACGTTGATGGCACGTTCAACCACTGCAATAGCCGTTGCAATCTGCTCTTTTGTGATCACCAGAGGGGGCACGAACCTTAAAACGTTTTCTGAGGTGTTATTCAGCAATACGCCGTTCGCTCGGGCATAGTCGACGATAGGGGGAGCTGGAAGCGACGACTCGTAGGCGACCATAAGTCCTTTGCCTCGTATCTCAACCGTATAGGTCGATTCGAGCTCCCGCAGCAGCTTTTTGAGCAGCTCACCATTATATCGCGACTGCTCGACGAGAGATTCGCTTTCGATCACGTCGATCGTAGCAAGAGCGGCAGCGCACGCAAGTGGATTGCCACTCTGCGTCCCCCCGTGATCGCCTGGCGCGAACTTATATGGTTCGCGCGACATCATTGCGCCTACGGGAAAGCCGCCGCCCATACCCTTAGCCAACGTCATCACGTCCGGAACGACGCCAGCGTGCTCGCACGCGAACCATTTTCCGGTCCTGCCGAAGCCGGTTTGCACCTCGTCCGCGATCATCAGTATGCCCCGCTCTGTGCAGAGCTCGCGGACTCCTGCGAGGTATTCGTCCGGAGGCACAATAACCCCCCCTTCTCCTTGAATCGGTTCCACGATGACAGCAGCAGTATCCGCCGTGATTGCTCTGGCGATTGCGTTCACGTCACCATAATCGACAAAGGTGACGCCATCAATAAGGGGCTCAAACGGTTTTCGGAGTGCCTCTTTCCACGTCACGCTGAGTGAGCCCATAGTTCGTCCATGGAATGCATTTTTAGTCGAAACGAAGCCTTTCTTGCCGGTTACCTTCCTCACGAGCTTCATCGCGGCTTCGTTTGATTCAGCTCCGGAGTTCGTCAGGTAGAGGCGCTCCATGCCGGTCAGCTTTGCCATGCGCTCGGCTAATCGCGCCTGGAGTTCGGTGTAATATAAATTTGAGGTGTGGATGAGCTTCTCTGCTTGCGCCTTGATGGCACTGACCAAGCGCGGATGACAGTGTCCGATGCTATTGACGGCAATTCCTGCGACGCAGTCTATGTAATCATTCCCGTCGCTATCTGTAACGATCGCCCCTCTGCCATGTTCAATCACAAGCGGCTGACGCGTGAACACCGGCATATAGTGTTGCAATTCCTGGGCGATTACCTTTTCTTTTTCGGATACGCGCATTTCTTACCACGTCCTACAGCAGTGCCTGCACACGTCCACGCCTGGCAGTGCACTCTTGAGAGGCCATTGTTCCGGACAAGACGTTGCGCCTCTATTCAAATTCGATGGTCGCAGGCGGTTTCGGCGTAATATCGTAGACGACACGCGCGACGTCCGGTATTTCGCTCGTAATGCGCGAGGCAATTCTGCGAAGTACGTCATAAGATATTTCAAGCACGTCGGCAGTCATGCCGTCTCGTGATTGAACAGCGCGCACTGCGATTATCCAGCCGTGCAAACGCACGTCGCCCTTGACGCCGGTTCCTTTCTCTAAAAGCGCCGCGAAAGTCTGCCACGGTTTGTACCTCAAGATCTCTTGCTCTACAATTGCATTCGCCTCGCGAATAACGTGGAGCTTTTCCTCGGTTACCTCGCCGATAATGCGCACCGCGAGCCCGGGTCCGGGAAACGGCATGCGCTCGCTGAGCTCAGGCGGCAACTCCAGGGCGCGCGCGATTTCGCGGACTTCATCCTTGTACAGGTACTTGAGGGGCTCAACGACCCCGTTGAACGCAATTTCCGAGGGGAGGCCACCGACGTTATGGTGCGACTTGATCTGCCCCTCAGATTCGATAATGTCCGGATAGATCGTACCTTGTACCAAGTACTCTACTTGCTTCTGCCTCGCCACTTCCTCAAATATGCGTATAAACGTCTCGCCTGTTACCTTTCGCTTCTCTTCGGGATCTACAACTCCTTCGAGTGCATTAAGAAATCGCGCATTTGCATCGATTATCGTCAACGGCGTGTGACGAAAAGCCTGCTTGATGTGTTCAGTTTCCCCCTTGCGCATCAGTCCTGTGTCCACGTACACAGGGTACAGATTTGCTCCCAGCGCCTGGTACGCGAGCGCTGCGCAAACCGAGCTATCGACGCCGCCAGATAGAGCGATGATCGCTCGATGATTTCCCACTTCTTTCTTGATTTCTGCAATTGCGCCCTCAATAAATTCCTGACTATTTACCATGAGTCCAATCGTTTCTTTTGTTCAACGTTGAGCCGCGCCGTCAAGTGAGATCACGTGCTCGTTTTCATGCGGAGGACGGATCGCACAAATTCAAGAAACGGCGGTGACGGCCTACCCGGTCGCGACTTAAACTCTGGGTGGAACTGCGTCCCGAAGAAGAATCTCTTCGTCTGAATCTCTGCAATCTCCATTCGGATGCCGTCTCGAGCTTTCCCTGAAAACACCATTCCGTTTTGCTCGATGCGCTCAATGTACTGAGGATTCACTTCGAACCGATGTCTGTGCCGTTCAGTCACGAGCGCACTCTGGTACATCGCTTGCGCACGCGTCCCAGGCGAGAGGGCGATTTCGTAGTTGCCCAATCGCATGGTGCCTCCCATGTGATCGACGTCAAGCTGTTCGGGCAGTACATCGATGACGTGGACGCCAGTGGGATCCAGCTCAGCGCTCGTTGCCTCGAGCCCGAGAACGTTACGGCAAAACTCGACGACGGCCAACTGGAAGCCAAAACAGATTCCTAAGAAAGGAACGTCATTTTCGCGCGCGAAACGAATAGCGTCTATCTTCCCTTCACTTCCCCGAGGGCCAAACCCGTGCGCGACCAAAATACCGTGCACCGCCTTCAGCGTCTCGAGGGCGTGCGGGTCTTCTGCATCGACGAGCTTGACGTCGATGCCTGCTCCAAGAGCGCTTGCGGCGTGCTTGATAGCCTCTTTGATGCTGAAGTACGCATCTTCAAACATATATTTGCCGACGATGGCAATTGATCGCGAAATAGGCGGGTTTTTCATCACATCCCACGGTCTGGCAGTTTTCCTTTCGAGGAAGAGTTTCTCCACGAGGTAGTCGCCTAAGCCCTCAAGCTCAAGCAGGGAGGGCACTTGGTAGATGTCAGGTACGTCGTACGCGCTGATGACGGCGTTTAGTGGCACGTCGCAGAAGAGCGAGATCTTGGCGCGAGCGTCTTTTCCAAGCGGCGTTTTCCCTCGGCCAACTATGACGTCAGGACTGAGTCCCAGCTCTCTCAGGCTCTTTACCGAGTGCTGGGTCGGCTTCGTTTTGTGATCGCCGGTCATGTCCTCTGGCACGAGCGTTACGTGGAGCAGGACGAAGTGGTCTTCTTCGCTGTGCATTTGTCGCACCGCTTCCAAGAATGGCATGCTCTCGATGTCGCCGACGGTACCGCCCACCTCTACGACACATACGTCAGCCTTTGCCTGGTCGGCCACGGTCCTGATGCTGGTCTTTATTTCGTCGGTTATGTGAGGAATAATCTGAACGGTCTTGCCCAAGTAGTCCCCTCGCCGCTCTTTTTCGATGACCGACTTATAGATCTTGCCTGTGGTAATATTATGATCGCCTGTGAGTTCAACGTCGAGGAATCGTTCGTAGTTTCCCAGATCAAGGTCAACTTCGGCCCCGTCCTTGAGGACGAATACCTCACCGTGCTGGAAGGGATTCATGGTCCCGGCGTCGATGTTTATGTATGGGTCAATTTTGATCGCCGTTACGTTATGCCCGCGGTTGATCAGAAGTCTGCCAGCTGAGGCGGCTGTGATGCCCTTACCGAGGCCACTCATGACCCCGCCAGTGACGACGACGTATCGCATCTTCTAGCTCTCCACCATGCCAATGATGATGTTATCGTTCTAATATGCTGCCGAAAAGCTATTTATACTCAAGACTAAGGCGTAGCCTGATTTCAGAATGCTTTTCGCGACAACCGCCAATAACATAATAGCTGCACGCACAGCGCGGGTGCAAAGTAACGTGCCCTATAATTACGCCCTTTCAGTCCAATAATCTCCACGTGTAGTACGCCAAAACGACGACGACGATAAAGCCAAGGATCGCCACACCGTAACTGATGCCGCCTGCGGCCAGCAGTATCAGCGCAATGATCACGCCGATCGCAAGGAGAATGTAAGGAAGATTCCTCATCGTTCTGATTCTCGCTGCGTCTACACGAGGATGCGGCCACCGAAACTGCGCTGAAGGGTGCCAAACCCTAGTGGAACGCGCCTTGCTTCGATAATCCATGCGCGAGAGGGCATCGTCGACCTCAATAGCATCAGGCGACGGCTCGTTTTCGAGTTGTCCGATTTGCAGAATGAAGCTCCCCTCCCGTGAACCGTACCCGGTTGATATACTTACCTCACCCTCATAAAGCCCCTGCTGACCTGGGGGATTTGCGACGGTAATAGTAAGTAGTTCTTCGCCATCGACGTACGGGTTATTGCGGTTGAAAGTTACTTTGTCTTTGATCGCGCCACGCGATGAGAGGTAAATATGTGTCGGAGCTTCGTAATTGACCACGTCGATATCGAGAGTCGCCTTGCCGCCTGGCCTGAGCGGAAGTCTGATTAGGGGTTCCTCGATTTCGATAGATTGCAGTCCCTTCCGGTTTATATATACGCTCTGCAAATTCACCTCATTTCAGGCGGAAGTAAGTTAGGAATTCGCTCATCTATTGGATAGTACACACTGCAAGCCTTACAATAGAGCGTGCCTTTAATAATCTCCCCTGCCTCTTCGCTCTCGACCTTTAGTGCGAGCGGGCCTTTGCAGACAGGACAGCACAATATTTTCAGTAACTCCCGTTTCATTTCAGCCGCCTATTATTGCGCCGCATATAATCACGCGCGTTCGAGTTTCTCCTCTCGTAAATCAACTATCTCTGTTAGCTCTGGTCCAGTTGAAAGCAGTGTAAATGGAACGCCTACTGCTATTTCAGCTTCGCGCAGGAACGTCTTTACCTTTGCGGACAACTCATCATACTGGTTCGCTCCCTTAACGGATGGATCAAGCTTGTCCAGCCCTGTTATCGCCACCTGGGTGGCGCCGTTTACCATTGCAGAGTATTTTGCCATGGTGGGGTCCCACCAACCGATGCGCCGTTGCCGCCCAGTAACGGTACCAAATTCCTCAATGTCTAGCTTTTTTGCCTCGTCTTCGCTCATTTGTGTGTCAAAGGGCCCCGCTCCGACGCGTGTCGGAAATGTCTTGAAGACCACGATCGTCTCACTTATACGCGTCGGACCGACGCCGACATCGGCAGCAATTTGAGAGGCTGTCGTATCTTTTGAGGTTACATAGGGGAACGTCCCGTAGAATAGAGAGATGCCAAATCCCTGCGAACCCTCTAAAATCACGTTTTTCGCCGCCTCAAGTGTCTTGTTTACCTCAGCCGCTGCATCCGTCAAAAAAGGCGAGAGTTCTGCCACCTCACGTGCTTGTGCCGTTGTCCTTTTCGCTCGATCAGCTGCAGCCGGACCACAGCCAGTTCCGGTTGACCCGATCGTTTGTGAAAGGTACGGATCCTGCTTATCGGTTTCGATATGTTTTGTTTCGATTATCGCGCAGCGATAATCCACACCAACTCGCTCTGTCACCTTGAGTACCCCCGCTTCGCTAAGGAGCACTCGTGGATCAACAAGCACGCCCGCGCCGATGAGCAGTCGCGCATCCGGATACACGAACCCCGATGGTATCATGCGCACACCGAACTTTCGTCCACGTACGTCTATCGTGTGGCCTGCGTTGGGGCCAATTCCGCCGCGGGCAATAATCGCGGGTTTGTCTGCAAATGCGACGTGCGCGACGATCTTACCTTTTCCTTCGTCTCCAAAGAACCCGCCGACGATTATAGTGGCTCCCATGCCCAGCACCTTCAAATCGATAAAAATTCGCTTGCTATCGCGCTTCAAATATCTTAGACAGCAAGATATGCTGTCAACAGTATTGGCTCGCAATATAAAAAAACATGCTTTTACGCGCGACTTTGTCGCATTGATTCGCAAACGCGCAGCGAAGCACTAATAACGGAGCATTTCAGTTAATACAGCAGGTGAAAACATGAAAGCTGATGCTGTTCAAATTGCTGACGGCGTGTACTGGGTAGGCGTGTTAGACTGGGAGTTACGGGCATACCACGGATATACGCTGCACGGCACGACGTACAATGCGTATCTCATCTTCGGTGAGGAGCGCACCGCTCTTATAGATAACACGTACCCAGGCACGTCCGCACAGATGTGGGCACGGATTCAAGATGCGTGCGAAACGGAGGGGCGACCACTCTCACTCGACGTGGTCATTCAGAACCATATCGAGCTCGATCATAGCGGGGCGTTGTCCGAGATTCGCCGCAAGTTTCCTGCTGCGCCAATTTACTGCACGGAAGCTGCCGTTAAGGGACTAAAAAGGCTCTATCCGGCACTCGACGAGGTCCAGTTTGCCACCGTCAAGACCGGCAATGAGATTGCGCTTGGCGCCAAAACGTGTACCTTCCTCGAGGCGCCGCTGCTGCATTGGCCGGACAGCATGTTCACCTTGCTGAACGAGGACGGCATACTGTTTTCGAACGATGCCTTTGGCCAACACCTCTGCTTGGCGCAGCGATACGACTCCGACGTCTCGGAATACGTGCTAATGCAGGCCGCGCAAAAGTTTTATGCCAACCTCATTACGCCGCTGTCCCAGTTAGTGCTCAAGAAATTGGACGAAGTCAAAACGCTCGGGTTGCTCGACAAGATACGCGTGATCGCGCCTTCTCACGGACAAATCTGGACCGATCCGGCCAAAATCATTAACGCCTACACGGGCTGGGCAACGGGAAAAGCGAAGAACAAGGCCACGATCGTGTACGACACGATGCATTACTCCACCCAAAAGATGGCACACGAACTGGCAGAGGGACTCATTGCCGGAGGGGTTGACGTCGCGGTTTATTTCTTGCACACCGACGAACGAAGCGAGATTGCAAAGGATATCCTCGACAGCAAACTCGTCCTGTTCGGCGTTCCGACAATGCACAACGAGCCGTTCCCAAGCATCGGGGATATTGTGTACTATCTTCGGGGGCTGCGATTTGACAAGACTGGCCAAAAGAAGCTAGCCGTTGCGTTTGGCTCTATGGGGTGGCGAGGCGGCGCGGCCAAGAAGCTCGCAGACGCCATTTCAGCGTGTGGCTTTGAGGTACTGCAAGATTTGGAAGCTAACTATGTGCCGTCAGAAAACGAGCTCGCCCAATATTATGAGATGGGCAAACAACTCGCTTCTCGAATCGCGACACAAAGGCATTCCTAAGGTCTGCGATGCAAACAGACGCCCAATCTCCTAGAGTAAATGCACACAAGAGTATTTCGAGGAAGATAGCAACAGCCGCAGTGGTGACGAGCGCGTAATAGGTGATCGGCCGAACGTCGTACACATAAAGGAACGCGAAAGGGAAAAAACCGCAAAATAAACAGCGACCAGACCATTGAATGCCTCGTGCCCAGCGAACCAGCGAATTCTCGCCGTTCTGTCGGATTTAATTGGCGATAAGTCGTGCCCTAATGTCCCCTTCTAGATCAACGCGTGTCATGCTTACAAGCTCTTGCGCGCTCAGTAGAGCGCCTCATTCGGGCGAGAGCATCTATATCTCCCGTAAATAAGGATGGTGGCGGGAACGGCCACCATCAGAACAAAAAGAGTAGTCACAACTACCGATGGAAGCGCCAGGAAGTTCAACGGTGAGAAACCGGCTTCGTTAAGTACGGCCGGAAGAACAAGACCTAAAACGCCAACAATCAGCAGCACATAGAGAGTGACCTTCTTAGCCATCGAGACTGCATTCTTCGAGCTGTTTGTAAGTCTCTCAAGAATAGCGTCTTTCTCTTGGTAGATGAAACCCCAAATGGCCATATCGCCTACGAGCGTTTCGCTGTGGGAGCTCTGCTTTTGAAACAGCAGACCAGTGATGTTCGATCCGGTGAGGCGCTTGATAATCTCGCCCTCTGTTCCTTCAAAGATGATGCCGACGATCGACGCTCCGTTAAGAATTTTCATGTCGACTCTTGCTCCGGTAGTGAGTTCCTCCTCGCCCGTACCCTTGTCGCGACAGATAATCCCAACAATCTGCGACCCGCTGACGGGCCCGTGCTCAGGCAGAAGTGGAGCTTCGCGCGAGGCCTCGACCTTCCCGGATTCGCCGGCTACGTCATCTTGAACACCGCCCTTATTCTGAAATATCACGCCTTTGATCCTCACACTTCTGAGGATTTGTTCATCGACGTCGGCCTCGTGTCGGTACACGATACCCGTAACCCGTGAACCGCTTACGAGCTTATTCTCGATCGAGTTCTCTTCACGGTAAGTGAAACCGGTAATTGGGACGCCGGCGAACAACTTGACGCTAATTGCAAGTCCGCCCAGAAGCTGCGTATCCGTCGAACCCTTACGCTGGTAGAGGATCCCAGTGACTATAGACGAATCCTCTGCGACTTTCATTGGCTCGGAACCTCATTTCGATAAAGAATGCCTACAGCCTGTGCACCGGCCGCGGACGACAGATCACTCACGTCGTTTAAGAGCTTGATCTCGGCGCCACCTTGCTGCCGATAGAGGAGTCCCTTCACCGCTTGTCCGCTGACAAGACACAGAGCGCCCGTCTGGGTTTCTTGGTGAAGCACACCGATCAGTAGTGCGCCTGCCGCGGCCGACAGATCACTCACGTCGTTTAAGAGCTTGATCTCGGCGCCACCTTGCTGCCGATAGAGGAGTCCCTTCACCGCTTGTCCGCTGACTAGTTTCAGCGCTGTATGCGCTACGCGCAAGAGCTTGAGCTCAGGCGCTTTCGCCTCTTCATATAGCACACCGGCGATCTTTGACCCCGACAATAGTTGCACGTCAGTGGCCGTTTGATCTCGATAGAGCACTCCGGTAGCTGTCGCGTCGCGCAAGAAATCCACATCGAATTTTGACGCACTTAAAAGCTTGACTTCGTCCGATTCTTTTTCAAGATAAGCGATCCCCGTAATCTGTGAGCCGCCCAGCAACTCTAGTTCAGCTTCGTCGCGTTCCTTGTGAATCACGCCTACGATCTTCGTTCCGCTTCGCCATCTCATGCGACTGGACCCTCCTCAATGCTCTGCTGCAACTAGGACTCTCTTCTTATTTATCTCTAGCTAAAAGGTGCTTTTGCGAAATTAATCCCTCTTTCCTTATCATACTCAAAATCAGCGCGCTCAGAAGGCCCCGGGTCAGCGCCATCGCGTATCCCACCCCCACGTTTCCAAACGACACGATAAACGCAATGCTGAACGTGATAAACGTAACCCGCCCAACGGCATTGGCGAACTCGTTTGTTGCCAACGCGCACTATCATACCTCAGGTTTACGATGTACAGGTTCTTTGCAGTCAGGTACATGTTAAATGCAGCGGCTGTCGTCCATCGAGTGGCTTCAATCCATGGCGCCGTATACGGTTACGAAGGGCGGCTCAAGTGTGGTACCCGGCAAGACGGCGTGCCTTGAGTGTATTTACCCCACGCTCCGCCACGCGAGGTGTTTCCGTGTTAGGTACGACGCCTGGCGTGATAGCTTTGCTCCAGGCAACTGAGGAGATAAAGTCACTGACTGGCACAGGAGTGGTGTTGGAAAACGAAATGCTCATCTATGACGGCGAAACGATGAGCTTCGACAGGGTCAGGGTTTTGCGCAACCCGCAGTGCAAGTCGTGCACTACTCTCGGGGTAGTGCCGTCTAAATGTCCAGATATGTAGCTTGATCCGTGGAGAAGGTCCTGCTTGTCGCTAACTTGCCCCATTCGCACGCCGATGAGGCGAGAACGAGGTCACACCTACGACTGTTGGGATCATTAATAATGTGAGGCGCTGTTTGAAGCCGACGATAGCGGAGTCAAAAGGCCCGATAGCCGAAGCGGCCGTTTCCTCGACGCCTGGCGATAAAGTTAGCGCGCTTGGGGTTGATCGAAGACCTGTTTGCCCCTCATCTCGTTTTTTCGCAGCGTTCATCGATCCTAGTCGTTGGGTTTGTCTTTCTTCCTCCGTCTTTGCTCGTCAGCCCAGTCGCGCCAAACAGCAACGCCCTCTTTCGTGCCGTCGCGTTTATCGTCGGCTTTGCCGTGGTCATAATCGCGTACCATACGATCTTAGAAGGCGTCGCGGGCACGACATTGGGCTGGTGGCTCACAGAGAAGCGGTCGTGCGAGAGGATTGCGCCGAAGTGGGATTACGGCGCTCGGCACTCAGAAATAGCATGCGCCTAGTCGCGCGCTACCTTTCGTCGTGCATATCTCCTCGGCACAATCATCGCTCGGAACAACAGAAAAAAGCAGCGGCTAGGGGCCAGGTAGTAAGAACGGTGGTAATCAACATCTTATGGAAACGTCGCAAGACGCAGATTGACGTCGCAGTGTCACTTCTGCGGCGGACGAACCCGTTGGAAGAGGTTGGGGTCGAAGTCGATGTCGACCTGTTCTTGTTCGGAGACGCCGCTCCTTGTCAGACTGAAGATGCGCCAAAAAACGAGGAACAACGCGAGTAGTGCGATCCCTAGTATCCCGATGAATTTCTTGTTGCCGGCGTAGAGAGCGATCGAGCTGGCAACAATCCCGATCACCACGAGCACAAGCAGCACAAGGTTTGTTTTTAAAAGGCGACTGTAGGCCATTTTGTAGCGTCCGCGTTAACAGAACAAACGGAGTTTGGGCAGAAACTACATAAAGCTTGTTCGTTGGCTCTGGGGCACGTTTTTGTCGCGTGTCGAGGCCCGGTTAGCACGTGCTTTTAAGCGAGCAGCACGGCTATTATGCCAGAAAGAAACACCCCGTCAAAGGTCCCGGCGCCTCCAATTGACGCAACTGGCGCTCCGATTTTTTTGATTGCACCCAAATTTGTTAAATCGGCGCCGATGAGAGTGCCGAGTACTCCACACACGTAGGCTAAGGCAAAGGCGTTAGCGACGCTTGGAAACTGCGCCAAAACGACAATGGTGTATACAGCTGCGACGAGTGGCGACACAAGTGCGGGAGAGACGATCCCAACTCCTTTTACCGGTCTTGATATGAGATGGGAAATGATTGCGACAAGAGTAACTCCGACGATCGCAAAGCCTACGACGCCCGGAAATCGCCAGAGGAGATAGAGCGAGACAACAGATGGAATGAGGGCGCCACCGACGTTAAGGGCAACGACCGTTTTTCGTGAGCCCACAGCGGCCGCCGGTACGTGGTACGTCATCCCAAAAACGGTGACATACGCATCCTGCATAACAGCCTCACGAGATTCAAGGGTGAATAGCGGTATGTTGATAAAGCTCCCGACAAGCACCGCTAAGAGCAACAGTGTGATTGCTTGCTCAGAGAAGCCGATTCGACCAAAAGCAGCTCCGATTAGTCCGAGGAAGATGAAAATAAAGAGTACGATTAGCGTGAATATGAAAAATGCAGTTATGGCCAGCGAAAATGGGCTATAGACGTACGCTCGATGATCTGCCAAAAATTGTTTCCAATCAGCGTCCCGTTTTTCGCGCCGCACGCGCTCGCGAACAAATCTAGCTGAAAGCATGTAAACCTTTGATTAATTATAAGTTTTTCAGGCAATTCGCGAACATGGGCGCAACCGGTACTGCTGCGTGCAGCGGCAAAATCTCGCAAAAGGAGGTTGAGGCTTAGGAATAGCCACCTGGCTTATTGCGCCGCGATAAGGCTGAGTAGCGGCGACTCGTCGGACGCTGCTGCCTTTCCTAGCGACGCTTAGCGTGGGACACTGCTTGGACTAGAGCTGCTCGTTAAAAAAAGCGCTGTCACCGTTTAGAACCAGTTTTGAAACGAAGGGTCTCAGCGTACTTTACACCGACGCCGGCTAGTTCACCTATGCACTGGGCAACACTACAAAGCTCATTTTGAGCTCGTTGAGAAGCTCGCTCAAAGGGACGCAGCCTCAGTGAACGTCGCTAGCAACTCTCAAATCGAATTCTTTTGATGCTCTGACGTAGTGGTCAAACAGTCCGCGGCCCCACTCCATGCCCGGCTCGCTGTAGCTTAGCAACTCGTCTGAATAGTCATACGACCCATCGAATCTGAAAAGTCCGAGCATAAAGAAATAGTCAGTTACGGTGAAAGCTATTCTTGGGCTTTGTTCAATCACGCGCAGCGTAAGATTTGTCTTAAGTACATTCTTGAGCGTACTGCGATCTATAAGCTCTAGCACGGTGTTGAGCACTTCGCCGGTAACGACAAGCTCGATCGGTACGCCTTTAGCGGCTAGATCGGCGAAAGTATCAAGCAAGTCCGGTGTGAATGCGGAGAAAACGCCTCTTATCACTTTAGCCTTTTCGAGTAGCTTGACAAAGGTCGAAAAGGCCTTGAAAACGTCAGTCGGCGTGCTTGTCAAGAGGTGTGACTCTTGCAGAACCCCTATGTTCTTAAGGAAATCGTCGGGGATACCGCTTAAATCGTGTCCAAGCCAGAACTCGCCAAACTGAGTAATTACGTCGACGGTTTTTACGAAGCTCTCCAAGTGTAAAGCGACAATCTTACCGGAGCTTGTAAGCAGGTAGTTGCGCTTACCGTCTTGCATGGTAAGACGTTCTTTCTCCAGCTCTCTGAGCGCGTGTATTGCTGCCGTTGAGCTTGTTCCTGTTGCTTCGCGCAATTCGGCGAGGGTTGTCGCGCCGTTGTTAAGCGAGAGAATGAGATTCTTTCTGACGTCTGAACATATCAATAGCCTCGCAACGTCGGCTTGTGGCTCCAGTACCACTCCGTTCAGTTCTTATACCCCCTTGTTATTTCATACATTAATTATTACGTCATATCAACGATGTTGAGTAATATCAACGATGGAGTTTGATATAAAGCTTGCTACAGTAGTCCAAGGTATATAATGCATTTTAAAATTGTCTAAATACATAATTATTGTCTTTTCTTATCAATATCTGTAATCCGCACTAACAAATCGTCTCGCACCCGTTGACCCGATTATTCCTTTTTCAAGTAGTTCCTGAACCTGCACAGTCCCAGAGGCGTAAAATCGATCGCACACGCCGTCAACTGAGCACGCTTCTGCCCTATCTCGGCGACGAAGCGCTTTCCTCAACCTCAAGAGCTGGTTGTACCACGCACTAACTCCCAGTCGGCGCTCGCACTTGGAACCTCATCCAGGAGCGACAATCGGTGCGTGAGATCCACGATACGCTCTTCGAGGAATACGATCTCTGATCGCTGTGAGCGTCAATATTGTCCTCTCATGACAATATTGCAAATCTTCCTACCTCACGGACCAATCCTACTAACTACAATATAAAGATGCCGAAATTGCTTTCGAAAACGCTGTCGTTTTGTGAAGGCGGACGATTTTGGCTCCTTGTAACGTTTTCTGGCGTTTCATCGGTACGTGCGATGACCACGAGAAAGGCAAGCGCACCGTTATAAAGGGTCTGGCAGACCCGTGTAGACAGTCCGGCAAGCTTCGCGAATGTATCGGGCAGCCGGACAGTCGGGAGCATTCACGCGGGCGGCGTTAATCTCGCTTGCAATCCACTTCGGGATACCAAGTTCTACGGCGCACACGAAAACGGAAGCGAAACGTGCCGAATACTACCGTCTTGGTGGTGGAGCAGAAGGCAAGAAGCCCCGTAACCTTGCTAGAGACTGCAAGCCGGCCTCTCATTTCTAAGACAGCAATGTATGAGGAAGGGAGTTATTGCGTAGAAGATTACGATACAGTTCGTGTATGGATGCAACGTTTCGGCGAGCATAGGTCTACAGGCTCTCATTATATTGTGGATATTGACTATACAGAAGGCATCGAGGCTCTCCTCAGCAGAGTAATTTTTCGTGGCCGTTGTTTTTTTAAGCAGAACAAAACTCATGATCTCAAATCAAAACGCTTATTGCTTCTTCGATCCGCTTGTGTTCCAGCTTATGCATTCACCTGAACAACCAGGCCCTCCAATGGATGAAAAAGACACATGCAACGGTAAGAGGCAGTTTAGTAAGTTGAGATGGTCATTAATAGGGCTTTACGCTCTTAGTATCGTGTTTTTGCAAATATCCAAGAATCCCCTTGGGAGCACGACTGAGGCTTCGATATACGCCCTCGTGGTATTCGTTCTCGCGGGTCTCCACGGCAGAGAACGTTATGGCCTCAAGAATATCGGGATCTTTCTTCTCGTGACCTGGGCAATAAGCCTCTTTTTTGAAGCGTTGAGCGTTCAAACTGGGATACCCTTTGGGCATTATCATTATTCCATGCAATTTCCAATTTCACTATTTGGGGTGCCGTTAGTCATTATAGTCGCCTACTTTGGCGCGGGATATTTCTCTTGGATGTTGTCACACGTATTAACAGGACAATTTAGCAAGAAACTTCAGGGAAAATGGATTTTTGTCGTTCCATTTATTGCCGCGTGTATCCTGGTAATGTGGGATGTTTGCTTGGATCCCATTCTTTCAACCGTACTATCTCAGTGGGTGTGGGAAAGTCCGGGCCCCTATTTTGGGGTTCCTATTATAAACTTTGTAGGATGGTTTGTGACCGGCTTTATCTTTTACCAACTATTTGCGCTCTACCTGTCTAAATATGACCGTATTAGACCTCAAAAAGTGAAAACGCTTGCCAGTAAGCCTTATTGGCTTGAAGCAGCTATTGTTTATGGCCTTATCGGTTTCACGATTATAATAAGCCCTGTTGCAATTTATAACGATATCACGGTGTCTATGGCGTTAGTAACAGTTTTCACAATGATATTTGTGGCTGTCATTTCGCTTATTGCAATTATAAATAAAAATGAGCTACGATAATTGGGCTACCCTTTTCCGCTCTATCGCATCGACTGCCTAAGCACGATCGCGAAGCATGTAAGCCACTAAGCACGTTGAATTCAGTTAGCGCTGCTGATCTGAAAAGTGAAGCACGCCGTTCTGGCGTGGTCGAATGTCCTGCACACTTGGTGCATTTCGGATCATTTGTGTTGACGCGGCCGAAGTGGAGGCCGTGCCAGCAGGCTCGGTATCTTCCGTGACTCTTCTCTTGTTTGGTTGCACGCAGGCAGCTTTTTTGGGCTGTCTTTGCATTCAGGCTCTGAACGGCATAGTACCTGTCAGCGACTGAATGCAAGTGAGCTTGGCCTCGCTAACTTAAAGGATGTGTGGCCACCCTAAGGCGAATGGCGTGGCATAGAGGGCCAGGAACATCCATTCAGCGCCTACAAGGGAATAATAGAACCTGCTTGTTTCAGCTCCTGCCCTCGTAAAGCGTAAGATGCTCCAATACCCGTAAATCACGCCGAGAATCAAAACGATAATGAACGGGTAGAAAATGGCTTGTAACATCGAGAATGCCACCCACAGCACAAGCGTAGAGTTCAGGAGTAGCAGCAGATTTCGCGTCTTGGTCCTGCCCAGGGACACGGGGATGGTCCGCACGCCGGCCTTCTGGTCACCTTTGATATCGCGGACGTCAAGAAGCACGGTATCAATCAGAACCTTGACAAAGATAAAGTAGGTAACCATTACCACGATAAATGCGATATTGACTTGAACCGCAAGTGTTAGAAGCACTGCTGTTGCAGTTACCGTCCCTGCGATCGTGATATTCTTAAGAAACAAGATGTTCTTTAGCCTAAATCTGCGAGTTCCCAAGCTGTAAAAAAACGCTACAAAGAACGCGAGGAGGATGACGATGATTGCAGACGGATAGCTGAAGAGAGCGAGAACCACTGCGATGCTGATTGATTCGACGCTCGCAAAAAGGAGGTAGTCTCGGTTTTTCATTATGGATCGACCTCCGTCGGGCAGATTGATTGCGTCTTCTTTGAGGTCTGTCACTTTGTTTAAGCTATAGATAGAACACGCCAATAAGAAAGCAGCGATTAACAGCAAGGCGCTACTCAAGATCAAAGTACCTTGAAGCAAAAATGAAAAGTAGAGTACCGCTACATCAACAGCGCTAAGGAACGTTATAGCGTAAATCGGACTAGAAATAAAGGAGTATATGTACCCCTGCCGCGTGCGTGGCTGTGGTAAACGAAATGCGGCCAGGAGTTCTCCGTTTGACGCAGTGCCGCTAGAGACTGAAGGGTTCTGTCTTCTCGACATAGTATGCGAACAACTCTCGGCCCCATTCTAGCGCTTCAGGGCTGTAACTCAGAAGGGCGTTAGACCAGTCGAAACTCCCGTCAGGCCTGAAGAAGGCTATCATGAAGAAGTAGTCTGTAACCGTTAAGGCAAAGTTCGGCTGGGTTTCAAGTTTAGAGATCTTGAGATTCTTTTTAATGGCGTCTGCTAGCTCTTTTCTATCCGCCGATTTTAGCGTTGCGTCCAGTACAGCGGGCGTGAAAATAAGTTCGATGTCTACGTTTTTTTCTACGAGTTTGATAAACTGGGCCGTCATTTCTTCGGCGAAAATCGGGGAGATGGCGCGTACCTCCTTAGAATTTTGAAGCAGCGTGTAGAGCGCAGAAAAACCTTTTAAGAGATCCGCAGGCGTACTTGATAGAACGGCA
>Ga0326727_10001748_pt1 | contig 78329 bp, 78 predicted proteins | sample MB2enrmetagenome_FD_207643 | JGI IMG/M metagenome (GOLD analysis project Ga0326727, IMG submission 207643) | Lab enriched peat soil microbial communities from McLean, Ithaca, NY, United States - MB29MY | ecosystem: Environmental > Terrestrial > Soil > Wetlands > Peat | place: USA: New York... | reverse complement strand
GGCGTGGAGAAAGGAGTAGTCCAGCTTGTGAAGTCCCCAGGCAATCAGGGACCAGCCAGCCAGATGCTCGCCGAAGCCCAGCGGCTTGGACAGGCGCAGGAAGATGATCCCCGCGCGGATCTGGATGACGCCGGCGAAGAAGTATACCGGCAGAGTCACCATCCAGTCGGCCATTCCGGAGGGTCCGGCGGCGAACGCCCAGGTCCCGACGCCCAGGCCCGCGATCAGCCAGCCCCGGTATTCAGGCTTGCCCCCCATGAGCAATGAGCCTCTTAGGAGAGCCATGGAGCTGGCCAGTATGCACAGCAGCTCGATGCTGGCCAGGGCCGGAGAGCGCCCCCAGGTGATGCTGGCCAGAGTGAAGAAGAAACGGCCGGCATGGAGAACCCAGGCCCATGTCCACCACAGGAAAAAGGACTCCCTGTGTCGCCTGTACACGTATGCGTAGATCAGCACCAGCATCAGGCTGCTGAGAAAGGCGGCGACGGTCGCGGAAGTGAGCCAGTCGTTCATGTGATGGATTGTTGCAGGGTTACGGTTCCCGGGGGGGCGCACCCGGAGGGAAGAAGCGCGAAGACGCGTTTTCTATTGGATCTGGTAAATCCCCGGCCGGGGTGGGTCAAGGGACAATGCCGATGCGCTCGACCGGTCGCGTAGGATTTACAGCGGGGATCATGGCTGCGGATGCAAGGCACGCCCATCAATCACGAGAAACGATTTGTCCTTTTTTCTCGAAAGGTTTTCAATAAATTTCAGCTTTTGGCCGGGGCGAAGCGGGGGAACGATGCGCGACACCTGTCCCGAGGATTGGGCTTTCGACGACGAATTCGACGGTGGCGAGGAGACTTGTGGCCGGGTGATCATCAACCTGCACGTCCACGTGAAATCCCTGCCCCCGGGCACGCGGCTGCTTCTCATCTCCCGGGACCCCGCCGCGCATGTGGAATTCCCGGCCTGGTGCCGTATGACTAAAAACGCCCTCCTTCAGGCCGCCCACCCGTTCTACCTCATCGAAATCAAACCGGAATGGAAGGAGTTTACCCATGGATAAGAAATTCTGCGTCACTATCACCCACTGCCGTACCGACGGCGACAAGGCCACCTTGGGCTTCGTGGTGGCCAACGCCGCCCTCGGCAGCGAAAAGGACACCATGGTCTTTTTGTCCACCGACGGTGTGTACTGCGCAGTGAAAGGCGAGGCCGAAAAGATCGACGAAGGCGCACCTTTCGCTCCTCTCAAGGAACTGATCGGCAAGTTCGTGAACGCCGGCGGCAAAATCTACGTGTGCACCCCCTGTCTGAAGAAGCGCGGGATCGAAGAGGCCGACCTCATCAAGGGCGCCACCCCCGCAGGTGGAGCGGTGTTGGTGGAATGGCTGTGTTCGGGGTCCCCCAGCGTGGCGTATTGAGCCATGGCCGACCTGTCCCCCCTCGAGCTGCGCGCCCTGCTCCCCGACCAGGTCTTCGACGGCGGAGACTTAGACTGCGGTTCTGGCCTGGCCCTGATCATTCGGGAGCACATGCTCCTGGTTCCCCCGGGCGGGGTGCTGGAGCTCAAAAGCCGTGAGCCCTCCGTGGCCGGCGACCTGCCGCCCTGGTGCAGGCTCTCCGGCCATGAGTTCCTGGGCAGCCTTCCCGTCCGGTCCGGCCAGCCCGGAGAGCGCCACTTCCTGCGCCGAGGCGTGGCGGCCGCCACCGGGGAGGCCGAGGCCGCCGAGCGTCGAGCCTTGGAGGAGGACAAGCTGCGGGCCAGAGGCTACGAGTGGCGTCTGCGGGTGCGCGCCGGGGAGGGCCGGTTCAGCACGGTCTACTGCCGCAACTTCTCCTGGAAGTTGGGCCAGCCGGCCAGTTTCGAGGAACGCGACCAGCACCCCTCGGCCGTGGAGGCCCTGCTCGGAGCCCTGGGCTCCGCCCTGGCCACCGGTTACGCCGCCGAGTGCTCCCGCGAAGGGTTGACCATGGACGATATCGAAATCACCGTTAAGGGCCGCCTGGAAAACATCCTGGCCCATCTGGGCATGGATGAGGGCGATCCCTCCTTCTCCATGATCGAAGTCCGCTGCTTCGCTTCCACCCTGGACGACGAGTCCAAGGCCAAGCGGGCCTGGGACAGAACCGTGGCCCGTTCCCCGGTTGCCGCCACCTTGGCCAAGGCTGTCACCCTCAAAACCACCTTCACCATCGCATGACCATCTTTACCACAACCCAGGTGGGCAGCTGGCCCCGCTCCAGGCGGATGCTGCGCGCCCTGCGCGACAGGCGACTGGGCCAGGTGACCCGGGCCGCGTTCGACCGTGTGGCCGACGATGAGGTGCGCCGCACGGTGCGCATCCAGGAAGAGGCTGGGTTGGACGTCCTGGTGGACGGAGAGCACCGCAGGGACAACTTCTACAGCTTCGTCACCGACAAGCTGGAGGGGGCCAGGCTCATGAGCCTGGCCGAGATGTTGGACGAGATGGAGGACAAGTCCGGATTCGAGGAGATGCTCACCACCCTGGACGTGCCCGCCTCGGCCATCCGCAACCCCACCTGCGTGGGCAGGCTCTCCCGGCGCGAACCCCTTGCCATGGACGACTTCCGCTTCGTGAAGTCTCTCACGGACAGACCGGTGAAGATCACCCTGCCGGGGCCCTACTTGCTCACCCGGTCCATGTGGGTCAGCGCCTACACGAAAAAGGCCTACGCCAGCCAGCGGGAGATGGGCGAGGGCGTAGTGCGGATCCTGCGCGAGGAGCTTCAGGACCTGGCGGGAGCCGGGTGCGAGTTTGTGCAGTTCGACGAGCCGGTGCTCACCGAGGTGGTCCTGAGCGGGGAATGCGGCCGACGAACGTTCATGTGAGCGACGCTCGCCACCCGCCGGGATGTGGGTGAAGAACTGGATTACGCCGCCGAACTGATCAACAGGGTCATCGAAGGCATCGTGGACGCCCCTGGGGGGCCGCGCATCGGCCTGCATGTGTGCCGGGGCAACTGGAGCACCCGGGAGGACGTGCTGCTCACCGGGGACTATCGCCCCCTGCTGCCCGCGCTCACCAAGATGCGGGTGCGCCAATTCGTGCTGGAATACGCCACGCCACGAGCCGGGGAGATCAAGGTGGTGGGGCGGGCGCTCTCCGGCCTGGTTCCCGTCCAATCGCCAGGCCCTGCTTCCCACACGGACATTCTCCGGGAGCTGGGCCTGGGGGTGGTCAACCCGCGGACCACGGAGGTGGAGACCCCGGAGGAGATCGTGGCCAGGGCCGAGGCGGCCTTGCGCTTCTATCGGCCCGAGCAGCTCTTCCTGAATACGGACTGCGGATTCGGCTGCTTCGCCAACCGCTGCGTGAACGTGGAGGAGGTGGCCGCGGCCAAGATCCGGAGCATCGCCCTGGCCGCTCGGATGCTGCGGGAGAAGTACGGTTGCTGACGGGGGGCACTTAAAGCGCGTTGCGCGAGCCCGGAGTGCCCTGTCCACCCCCCTCCAATTCTGTCCCCACCAGGGCGGCGGCGCCAGGCGATACCCGCCACCATAGACTTTTCCTAGAAACTGTAGGCAAGCGACAGTTGCCCGCTGATGCCGGCGCTTCCCGCACCATCGCCGACCACGGCATTGGCCCTGGCCTTAAGGGTAAATGCGTTGTGCTGGGCCGCGACACCCAAGCCGACTTTCATGAGGTCGTGGCTGTCGTAAGCTGATTGCTGGCTTACGGCGAAACCGTAAAGTGTCCCGGTGCTTTGGACCTGGGGATTGCCGAGTACCCGCTCATAACCGAGAGTGAGGGATGGGGCCAGGGTCCAGGCGCCCAGTTGCCTGGGATCAAGACTCACATCCAGGTCGGCCAATAGGCTGGGAGACGTTTTGTCGATGCCATGGACGTTAAGGGCCAGTTCACTGCCGCTTTCCTGGAAACTGGCGAGGCTTTCGCCGGTAACGCGGACCCTTGCCTGCGGCGTGATGGTAAACGGGGCCAAGTGAACAACGTCACCAAAACCGGCCGTGCCGCTGTACACGGCGCCGTTGGTGTTGCCGGTCGCGTTCCCCACGCCTCCAGCCATGTCGCGCTTGCTTTGGTAGCCGACCCAGCCGGCATCCCCGTTCGCCGCCACATACGGGCCGGCATCAAGGCTCTTAAATCCGTAACGTCCGCCAATCGTGGCCAGGACCGTGTTGACGGTGGCTGTGGCGCTGGAGCTTTCGACCGCCCCCCCGGTATAGCCGAGGCCTAGATTGGCGCTGGCCTGATTGTTGATGCGGTAGGTGGCTCCCAGGAGCGAGCCGGCGCTGTACTCCGAGCTGCCGGCATAGCCGGTTCGGCCAGTGGACCAGAAAGAGCTTCCAAGGCCCACCAGCCAGAAACGGGTCTGACCCTCGCGAAGATCACTTCCGTCGGTATAGGGTGCGCTGGCCTCCTTGATCCACTCAGGGTGGCGCAACAGATACGAGGCGGCGTCGGCATGAACCTGGCCGCCAACCTGCGCCGGGACGACCCCGAGCGTGCCCGCGTCAACGCCCGACTGCAGATAATAGTTGTAGGCGGTATAGTTGCCCGACAGTGGGGAATTCTGCAATGCGTTCAGAAACGCGGCGCCGGAGGCAGCATTGCCGACAAAGGCGCTCTGCCCGGGCAGCGTCAGATAGTCGACCATCTTGGCGCGCAGAACGTAGATGTCGGCTTGGCTGAGCCCTAATCCCTGAATCAAATAACCGTTCATTGAGCCATAAGAGACGTTCACTTGGTTGAGTGCGGCCTGGAGAAAACTGGGATCAACTCCTAAAAGTGGGGTTAAGTTTTCTCCCTTCAGTGCCGGGTTTGCCGCTACAATGGCCGCCGTCTGGGAATTGATGGCCCCGGCCCGATAGGTATTAGAGGCCAGATAGTCATTCATGATGGTTGTCGGCGATACACCGGCGATACTTTCCAAAATAGCGGCGGTCCAGCCCGTGCGGTCCTTGCCATCTGAACAGTGGAACAAATCAGGTCCGGGGTCATGGGCCAGGGTAAGAAGGACCGTGCCAAATCCCGCTCGCTCGGTCGGATCGGTAACAAACGTCCGGTAACCGTTCTGGGCAATGTTGAGCACAGATTGTAGCGTGGCGTTAGAAGGGAGGGTAGATGGCGGACTCGAAGTGCCAAAGATATTCACATTGGTAAAAATGGCTCCAGCCGGCACCACATCGGGCGTCGCCATGATTTCCGACGGGGTCCGCAAATCGATGTCCCGGCCGATGCGCAGCGATGAGAGGGTTGTCCAATCCGCGTTGCTGAGGGACAGGACATTGGAACGATAAAAAACTCCGGTTCGCATCACTCCAAAATTGCTGGTCGTGTTGGCGAATCCGGTTCCCCCGTTACTGGCAGAAATCCCGGCAATGTCTCTGAAATTCTGGGCGCTTGCCAGGATTGGCGTGGTAATCGCTTCCTGAGCAGATGCAGACGTGAAAGAGAAACAAAACATCAGGGCAATGCCGCAAAACAAGAAGTTTCTCATTACGAACATCTCTCAGGGTAATTATGAATTTCAGTTGTCTACGACCACCATAACTCCATACAACCAGCAGTAAAAAAACAGAGTCTTATTTTTTGCTCTGCTCGGCCTGCAATTCGGCCTTTGCCGCGTTGAAGTCACTTTGGAATTGGGGACTGGCGAACAGATCGGACACGAGAACGCCGGTTTCCATCTGGGCCGCGCCTACATCGGTCGGCCAGTGCGCGTTGACGATCAGGCGGTCCAGTCCGAACTGAACGCCGAAGGTCTGGAGCTGGGTCGCATCCTGCGGGAGCATGTATCCTAGCAACACGCCGTTGATGTCACCCAGAAGGGCCTGAGTGCTCGGGTAGGACGCGGCAGTCTGCGGCCCCTGGCTGTTGTAGATATCCTTCAATTCGTAGTTGGTGTTCTGGGTGTTGATAGTGACTTCATTGAAGAAATTAGCCAACACCGGGAGATTCTGGGCGTTGAAACCAGAACCCAGCACGCTGGAAAAGGAGAAGACCGAGTAGGAACTTCCCTCCAGCTGGGCCTGGGCCAATGCCTGGGGGGAGGCGGTGGCCTGGACCATGTTGTTGATCGTTATGTTGGCTGCCTGGGCGGCGGAACCGGGCGCCGGCGGGGACGGCAGGAGCAGCAGGAGCTGCTCTGCGGCCGCGGCGCTGGGGAAATAGGCGTCCGGACCCAAGGAGCCCGGAGGCACGAGTTGTCCAAAACTGTTTTGTGGCAAAAGCAGGATGATCGTGACGATGATGTACCCAGCCAAGGACCGCATGGAATCATCCTCCTTCATCAGAGTGCACGTATACCCCAGAACGCCCTATTCGTTAGAAATCCTTCTCATAAATGATAGCAGAAGCACAAGACCAACCTGCCTATCGCCCCGAAAAAGTATGAAGAAGTATCCGGGCGGACCTTTTCGTCCCCAAGAGAAAAGCCTGCCCGGTCCGCTGTCCCGCCGCGTTGACAGCGGCTTCACCCGGGTCTATTTCCCTCCCACCATGCGCATCCTTCTTGTGGAAGACGACCCCAAGATTTCTGCCTTCATCGCCCAGGGGCTCAAGCAGAACGGTTTCGACGTCGACCAGTGCGCCGACGGCCGGGAAGGGCTGCACATGGCCCTGACCGAGACCTACTCCGCCGCCGTGGTGGACGTGATGCTGCCTGGCCTGGATGGACTAAAACTCATCGAGGAGATGCGCCGCAATCGCCTGAACACTCCGGTGATCATTCTCTCGGCCAAACATTCCGTGGACGACCGGGTGAAGGGCCTTCAGACCGGCGGCGACGATTACCTCCCCAAGCCGTTCTCCTTCGCGGAGCTTCTTGCCCGCCTCCAGGCCTTGATCCGGCGTTCCACCAGCGCCGCCGAGACTACCCACTTCTGCGTGGGTTCGCTCTCCATGAACCTGCTCACCCGGGAGGTAACCCGGGACGAGGCAGCCATCAGCCTCCAGCCAAGGGAGTTTGCCCTGCTCGAATTCTTCATGCGCAACCCAGGCAAGGTCCTCTCCAAGACCATGATCATGGAGCATGTCTGGAACTACAATTTCGACCCTCAGACCAATGTAGTGGACGTGCTGGTCTGCCGCCTACGCAACAAGATCGACCGAGACTTCGAGCCCAAGATGCTCTCCACCCTGAGAGGGGTCGGTTATGTCCTCAAGCCTCCTCGGCAGGATTAGGCGCAGCACGGCCTTTCGGCTGACGGCCAGCTACGCCTTCCTGTACATCATCAGTTCCCTGCTGCTCTTCGTCATCGCCTACGTGCTCCTGACCGGGGTTGTTCGCGACCAGGACCACAAGCTCCTTACGGAAAAATTGAACGAATACGGTTATATAGAGAGAACAAAGGGCATGCAGGCCCTTCTGGAGTTCATTCACCGGGACACCGAGGAGTACGACGACACCGACTACTACGTGCGCATCCTCGGCCCCGACCAGCGCGAACTGCTGTCCATAGTCCCCTCCGGTTGGGATCCCCTGCCCGGCAAGGAACTGGAGGACCAGATCCGGGATGGTGTGCAGTGGATCCTCCTGGGACAGCCTGGGACCGACGCCGGCGTGTACGAATTCACATCTCGAAAGCTGGCCAGCGGCTCCATGATCATCGTGGGTGGAGACGCTAAACAGCGCGAGGACCTGCTCTCCGAGTTCAAGCGCATCTTTCTGGGCATCACCGCCTCGGTGGTCCTGGTGGGGATGGTGGTGGGGGCTATCCTGGCCAACCGTTCCCTGGCTCCCATCCGCGACCTGATCGCCACCGTGAACTCCATCGGCCGGGGCAGCATGACCGCCCGCGTGCCCACCCGGGGCACCGGCGATGAGCTGGATGAACTGGCCAGCCTGTTCAACTCCATGCTCGAACGCATTTCCACCCTCATCCAGGGCATGCGCGACGCCCTGGACAACGTGGCCCACGACCTGCGGACCCCGCTCACCCGGGCCAAAGCCGTGGTGGAGACCGCCCTGCAGTCCAATCTTTCCGCGCGAGGCCTGCGCGAGGCCCTCATGGACATCGCCGAGGAGAACGAGCGCATCCGCACCACCCTGACCACCCTTATGGACATCTCCGAGGCCGAAACCGGCACCATGCGCCTGGACATCCAGCGGGCTGACATCGCTGGGCTCATCGAGGAGAGTGTGGAAATCTACGAGTACTTGGCCCAGGAAAAGGGCATCATGCTGATCACCGATGCCGCGCCGGGGCTCTACGCCCTGGCCGACCCCGGGCGAGTGCGCCAGGTGTTGGCCAACCTTCTGGACAACGCCCTCAAGTATTCCAAGCCCGGAGGGCAGGTGAGCCTGAACGGCCGGAGTCAGAACGGCCGGGTGAAGGTGATGGTGTGCGACGAAGGCGAGGGCATCCCGGCCGAGGACATCCCGCGCATCTTCGAACGCCTCTACCGGGGTGACAAGAGCCGCACCCACAGGGGACTGGGGCTGGGGCTGTCGCTGGTGCGGGCCGTGCTCAAGGCGCACGGCGGGGACATAGAGGTCAAGAGCGAAGTGGGCAAGGGGAGCGAGTTTACCTTCAGCCTGCCCGGGGCTGGTCAAACGTACGGCTGAAGTCCGGCGGATCGGGGAACCCATGGCCAATCAAATACAAATCTGACACCCGGCAGGGGCGGCCGGGCGTCGGATTGATGTCCGACCGGGCTTGGGCCTGGGCTCGATCCGGCGATACCGTCAGAACATCTCATTTTTGGGCCAGTACTGGCTCTTGTCCCCGAAGACCTGTTCCAGCTTGGCGTATTCTCTGCGATCGTCTTCCGATTTCGCGTAGCCTTTGGCCTTTTCCATCTGCATTCTGCTCTGGCGCGCCTTGTTGGCGTACACCGAGGCGTAGGCCATGTTCAGGTAGGCGTGGAACATGTCCCCGGACTCGCCGCAGGCGCGCCCCAGTTCCAGATACGCCTCGGTGGACTCCGGCTCGCACAGGATCACACGGTGCAGGAGTTCCCGGGCCTCGGGGAAGCGGTGGTCCTGGACCAGCATCTGGGCGTATGCGGATGTGGCCACCATATCCTTGGGGTTGGTTTCCACGGCCCGGCGCAGGAGATCTCTGGCCCGGTCAAAATCCCGCACTTTGAGGAAGAACAGTCCGGCCGAGCGCAGCCACAGGGAGTCGTTCCCGCCCTCCTTGAGTGCCCCCTCGAAGGCCTGGCGGGCGCGGTCATTGTCGTTGGTGCGCCCGAGGGCGATGGCCAGACCCAGACGGTCGATTTTGGTCATGGCCGGGCCTTTCTTGTTGTAATAAGCGATGACCGTCTCGGGGTCGCCGTAGCGGGCGCGGATGATGGTCTGGATGCGATGAAAACGTTCGTCGTTGTCGGGGCGGTTGACCACGTCCTTGGGCATGCGGGCGATGCGCTCGGTGAGGTAGTTTATGCGGTCTTCAATGGCTGGGTGGGTGGCCAGGTAGGCTGGAATGACACCTGCTCCCTGCAAAATCTTCATGTGCACCAGCACCTTGAAGGCATCGGGCAGGCCGCGCGGGGGATACCCGGCGGCCACCAGGCGGCTCATGCCCACCTCGTCGGCCTCGCGTTCGTCGTCTCGGGAGTAGTTGAGCATGGACTGCGTGGCGGCTGCCTGGGAGCCGACCGCCATGGCCATGCCCGCTTCCGACTGGTGCGTGGCCGCTCCAAGGGCGATCCCGGCCAGAGCCCCGACTAGGGACGCGATGCTCATGATGCTGCCCTGTTCGATGCGTTTGGCGATGTGGCGCTGGGAGATGTGGGACAGCTCGTGGGCCAGCACGCCAGCCACCTCGGACTCGTGGTCCAGGTTCAGGATCATTCCGGTGAAGACGAACACGTAGCCCCCCGGAGCGGCGAAGGCGTTGAGGGAGTCGTCCTTGACCACAGCCACCTTGAGATCGAAGGGGGTGACGGTCAGATGCTTGGAAAGGCGGTCCACGATGTCCCGGACGTAACCCTCCACTTCGGAATCCTCGACCATGGGCAGCTTGGAGCGAACGAGGATGTTGAACTTCTCGCCCAGCTCCTTCTCTTCCTTGACGCCGAAGCTGAACATTCCGGCCCTGGCCGGGGTGACTGCCAGGGAGGGAGGCAGGACCAAGGTCAGGATCAGAACCAGCGCCAGGGCGCGGCAGGCCAGGCCGAGGGAACGGGGAGTGCGTCGCTGCATGAAAGTGTCTATAAACCCTTTGGGCGAGTTGGCAACCAGCGAATGCCGGGGGCTTCCAGTGTAGGCGGCCCGGGCGGGGCGTACGGTTACGGCTCGCGCTGGTATTTCCGGTAAGCTGTTCTCCAAACAGGCCGCCGCCCGGGAACGGAAAAGGGAGGCCTGAAGCCTCCCTTGATCAGCAAGTCCGCGAACCGGCGAACCTAGCGGTTCATCATGTTCAGGAATTCCTTATTGTCCTTGGTGTTGCGCATCTTATCCAGGAGGAACTCCATGGAGTCGATGGGGCTCATGGGGGCCAGGAATTTGCGCAGGATCCACACTCGGTTGAGCTGTTCCTCAGGCAGGAGCAGTTCCTCCTTGCGGGTACCGGAGCGGTTGATGTCGATGGCCGGATAGACACGCTTCTCGGAGAGGTGGCGATCCAGGTACAGCTCCATGTTGCCGGTGCCCTTGAACTCCTCGAAAATGACCTCGTCCATGCGCGAGCCGGTGTCGATGAGCGCGGTGGCGATGATGGTCAGGGAGCCGCCCTCCTCGATGTTGCGGGCCGCGCCGAAGAAGCGCTTGGGGCGCTGCAGGGCGTTGGCGTCCAGGCCGCCGGAAAGCACGCGCCCGCTGGAAGGGGTCACGGCGTTGTACGCCCGGCCCAGGCGGGTGATGGAGTCCAGGAGGACCACCACGTCGCGCTTGCGCTCCACCAGGCGCTTGGCCTTCTCCATGACCATCTCGGCCACCTGCACGTGGCGCTGGGGCGGCTCGTCGAAGGTGGAGCTGACCACCTCGGCTTTGACCGTGCGCTCCATGTCCGTGACCTCCTCGGGGCGCTCGTCGATGAGCAGCACGATGAGGTACACGTCGGGGTTGTTGGCGTTGATGGAGTTGGCGATGGTCTGCAGGAGCATGGTCTTGCCGGTGCGGGGCGGGGCCACGATCAGGCCGCGTTGCCCGTGGCCGATGGGGGCCAGGAGGTCGATGACTCTGGAGGAGTAGTTCTTGTCCCCGTTCTCCATCATCAGGCGGCGGTTGGGATAGAGCGGGGTGAGGTTGTCGAAAAGCACCAGATTTTTGGAGGCCTCGGGCGGCTGGAAACCGATCTCTGAGACGCGAAGAAGAGCGAAGTAGCGCTCGCCCTCCTTTGGGGGCCTTATCTGCCCGGAAACCACATCGCCCTTGCGCAGGCCGAAGCGGCGGATCTGCGAGGGGGAGACGTAGATGTCGTCCGGGCCGGGCATGTAGCTGTACATGGGGGAACGCAGGAATCCAAAGCCGTCGGGCAGGATTTCCAGGACACCTTCGCCGAAGATGGACCCGTTCTGGGAGGCGCAGTTCTGCAGGATGGCAAAGATGACTTCCTGTTTGCGCATGCCGCTCGGGTTTTCGACGTTGAATTGGATGGCCAATTCCATGAGTTCCGGCATGCTTTTGAGCTTGAGGTCGGAGAGGTTCATCAAAGACTCCGTGAGGATGTTGACTAAGGCTGGAGGTTCACGCCCGGGCTGTCGGCCCGGCAGGAGACATCGGTGCATCGGTCATGTCGACGCGGTTGTGCAATTTGGGTGTCTTGGACATAGCAACTCGCCCGGCGGCGAGGAATTTCACGTTGTTGAGGGAGTGGCCCGGTCCCGCGACAGCCCGGACGAGCCTTTTGGGGCAGGCCCCGTCACGTGAGAAAAAAATCGTAAAATCACTGGTTCAACGCAACAAATCCGGCTGGTCCGTCTGGAGCGGCTTCCCGCGAAGACGCCCCGGAGCCTGTCGGCCCACAACGCTTTGCTGATGGTCTGTTACGAAGTGTGGCGTGATTGAATCAACAGCTTGCTTAAAGGCTCCATATATCATTTTGGACTAGTGTCAAGCGCGCGGTCCGCGACAGGAAAAAATCGGGGCCGGCCGGATATGTCACTCGGACGTCTTGGGTTTGATGACGTCCTCAAACAAGTTGTTGATATCATTCTTCACGTCGTCCTGGGGCACGTCCAGGGCATAGGCCACTTCCAGAGTGAGTAGCCCCGTGGCTTGTTCCAGCAGACGGCGCTCCCCGAAGGAGAGCTCCTTGCCCCCGCCGATGAGCAGCAGTTCCTTGAGAACGTAGGCCACGTCGGCGAGGTTGCCGCTTTTCAGCTTTTCGGAGTATTCGCGGTAGCGTCGGTTCCAGTTCTGCCCGGTGTAGCCGGTGAAGGTTGAACGGTCCTTCAGCGACTCCATGATCTCCCGGGCCTCATCCGCTGGGCAGACGTGGCGAAGGCCCACGTTGACGGCGTTCATGACCGGCACCATCAGGGTCACGTTGTTGGTCTGGATCCGCACGATGTAGAAATTCACCAGCTGTCCGCCAACGGTCTGGGACTCGATGCGCTCGACCTTGCCCACCCCCTGGGCTGGATAAACGACCAACTCGTCCAGAGAAAACACTTGGGCGACACTCCTTACGTGACGGCAGCCAGGGGAAACGCGGTGGATCTGCCCATCCGGGCGGGGGCGGCAAGGAACAAAGTCCGTCCCGGTGTGGATGGGCCGCGCGCTGGCGGGAACGCGATTCGGCACGGTTGTATTGTTACCTCAAGTGAAATAAAGAGTCTAGCCTCACTCGCCCGGGACAGGGGCACACGAAAACTGCCCGGCCTCGCGCATGGCGATCTCCAAGCCCTGGTTCAGATACAAGCGCAGGGCTGCTGCGGCCGCCGGGAGCACCGTCAAGGCCACCAGGCGCTCCTCGGTGGTGAAATCGTGCAGAACGTAGCTGGCCACGTCCATTTTCCCCTGGGGCCGCCCGATGCCCAGGCGCAGGCGCGCGAATTCTTGAGAGCCTGTCTCGGCGGCGATGGATTTGAGCCCATTGTGCCCGGCAAGGCCTCCGCCCAGTTTCATGCGCATGCGCCCTAGGGGCAAGTCCAGTTCGTCGTGAACCACCATCAGGTCCGTAATGCCCAGTTTGTAGTAGCGCAGCACGTGGGCTACGGCCCGGCCGGAGAGGTTCATGAAGGTCATGGGCTTGAGCGCCAGCACCTCGCCCTCGACACCCGGCAGGCGAAGCGAGAAGAGCTTGCCGTCCTTGCCCAGGGAGAGCTCCCTTGCCGTCCCCGCCTCGATCAGGGCGTCCACGGCCATGAACCCGAAGTTGTGCCGTGTGCCTTCGTATTTAGGGCCTGGGTTGCCAAGGCCGGCGATGAGGGTGCGGGGGGGCATGGATGGCCTCAAAATCCATGGCCGGGGCCGTCCTGACGACGGCCCCGGCCATGGGAGTCAACGGATGGTCCGCGGCTATTTCGCGGCGGCTTCTTCCTCGGCGGCCTCGGCGACGGGGTTGATGACCCCAACCACGGTGAAGTTCTGGTCGTAGAGTGCCTTGACGCCCTCGGGCAGGGCCAAGTCCTTGACGCTTACGTGCTGGTTCATGTCCAGCTCGGTGACGTCGATGACGATCTTGTCCGGGATGGCCGCGGGCAGGCAGACCACTTCCAGGGACTCGCGGAAAATTTCCAGCTTGCCGCCCACGGTGGTGCCCTTGGCCTTGCCCACGAACTCGAGGGCCACGCTGATGTGGACAGGCTTATTAGGATCGATGCCGTAGAAGTCCACGTGGTTCACCTGGTTCTTCCAAGGGTGGTTCTGCACCACCCAGATCAGGCTGGGATGGGTCTCGGTCCGGCCGTCTTTCTCGATGATCAGGTCGAACACGTGGGAGGAGCCCACCTTCTGGTAAACCTTGCGGAAGGGCAGATCGGCCACGACCACCGGGATGTTCAGGCCCTTGTCGTCGTAGAAGACGCCGGGGACCAGTTGTTCTCCGCGCAGACGGCGGTTGGGACCTTTGCCCCGGGCGTCGCGGCTTTGCACGGTGAGGCTCAGTTGTTCCTTCATGGGATATCTCCTTGGTATAGCCTCGCGTCGGGGGCTAGCTGGTCTTGTTGAAGAGCACGCTCACCGATGATTCGGTGTGGATGTTGTGGATGGCCTTGGCCAGGAGCCCGGCCACGGACAGCACCTTGATTTTGTCGCAAGACTCGGCCTCGGGCGTCAGGGGGATGGTGTTGGTCACCACCACCTTGGAAAACGGCGAAACGCTGAGGCGTTCGAGGGCCGGGCCGGAGAGCACCGGGTGGGTGACGCAGGCCATCACGGCCTTGGCCCCGCTCTCCAGGAGCACCTGGGCGCCCTGGACCATGGTCCCGGCGGTGTCGATGATGTCGTCGACCAGCACACAGGTCTGGCCTTCGACGTTGCCGATGACGTGCATGGCCTTGGCCTGATTGGGGGAGTCCCGGCGTTTGTCCACGATGGCCAGGCCGCAGCCAAGGCGTTTCGCGAAGCTTCTGGCGCGCTCCACACCGCCGGCGTCGGGAGAGACCACGGCGATGGGACCGTCCACGGTGCTGGCCACATAGTCGGCCAGGATGCTCATGGCGTACAGGTTGTCCACCGGACCGTTGAAGAATCCCTGTATCTGGCCCGCGTGCAGGTCCACGGTGAGCATGCGGTGCATGCCGGCCACCTGGAGGAAGTCCGCCACCAGCTTGGCGCTTATGGGGGCGCGGGGCACCACCTTCCGGTCCTGGCGGGAGTAACCGTAGTAGGGCACCACGGCCGTGACCCGGGATGCGCTGGCCCGCTTGAGTGCGTCCAGGATCAGGCACAGTTCCATCAGGTTGAAGTTCACCGGATTGCAGGTGGGTTGAACCACGAACACGTCGGAGCCGCGCACGTTGGCTCCGATCTCCACCCGGATTTCACCATCGGAAAACTTGCTGACCAGCGAGGGCAGCAGGGTACAGCCCAGATGGTCGCAGATGGCTCTGGACAGTTCCGGGTTGGCGTTGCCAGTGAGTATCTTCAAATCCCCGTGAGTTGCCATATGCGTCCTGTGTAAAAAAAGTGGCTGGGGAGGAAGGATTCGAACCCTCGGATGCGGGGACCAAAACCCCGTGCCTTACCGCTTGGCGACTCCCCAACAAATTAAGCCGTCACAAAAGGGCGGGAAAAACCACTGTCCCGGAATCAGCCAGATCCGAGGCCGCGACGTCCGCCCGAGATGCGTCCCTGAAAATTCCGAACACCGCCGATCCTGAGCCGCTCATGCAGGCCGCGGCCGCACCCAGGGCCAGCAGGCGCTCCTTGAGGAGCCGCACCGCGGGGTACGCCCGGAAGACAACGGCCTCGAAACAGTTGGCGATGAACGCCCCTGAAACGCAAAAAGGGCCCATACTCGCGGGACAAAATCTTGTCAAGGGAGCCTTCGGATCTGGCTGGGACAAATTCGTGAAGGACGCACCCGTTCGTGCTGATCCAGTTCGGCCGGCATCTATCCTGGCCGAATCCGCCAAAACCTGATCCATCTGGGTCTGGTCCCAGGTTTTGTAGGCCCAGGCCGTGTTCACCCTTTCCCTGGGCACAGCCACAAGAATGGACATGCCGGACAGGGAACGGGGAGCCGGCTCGAGGACATCCCCGATACCCGTGCCCCAGGCCGGGTTGTTCAACAGAAAGAAGGGTATGTCCGCCCCGAGCTTGGCGGCCAGGGCCGAGAGGTCGGCCGGCGGCAGTGCCTGGGCGCGAGCATGGGCGTTCAACCAGTTGAGAAGGGCGGCCGCGTCCGCGCTGCCCCCGCCGAGCCCGGCACCGGAGGGGATACGTTTGGTCAGGTGGGCGCGCAGGCCTGGGCGAAAGCCGGTCCGGGCCGCAAAGGCTTCATAGGCCCGGGACACCAGATTGGCGGGTGTCTCCAGGGCCTTGGCCGAGCAGGTCAGGGCCAGCCCCTGGGGCACGCCCGGCCCGTCCACGAAAGTCTTTCCGGCCCCACCCATCGAACTTTTCGGGCCCGTGTCGAGTCCCCCGGGCTTTCCGTCCGTCCGGCCGTTCCCGTCGGCCATTTCCAGCTCCAAAGTGTCGTGCGGCGACGGGCACGGATAAAACAGGGTCTCCAGTTCGTGGAACCCGTCCGAGCGCACCCCGGTGATGGCAAGATACAGATTGATCTTGCAGCCGATCTCCAGCCTGTGGATCATTTCTTCACTGGCAGGGGCACGGTGACGAACAGGTTCTGCTGGCCGCGCTTGATGAGCAGCAGAATCACTCCCTTGGGGCGGGACTCCTCCAGGAGCTTGCCGAGCTCGCTCACGGTGTTTGTCGGGGTTTGGTCGGCCTCCAGGATCACGTCGCCGGGTTTGAGCTCGGCCTCCTCGGCCGGAGAGGCCGGGGCCACCTCCACCACTACCAGCCCCTTGCCGGAGGTCAGGCCAAGAGCGCGGGACTCGTCCGGCTTGAGCTGCCTCAAGGCCAGGCCCAGGTCGTCGGTGGCCGGTTCCTCTTCCTCCTTGTCCCCCTGGCCGTCTGGCTTGGCCTTGGCCAGCTTGGCGCTGTCACGCTGGGACAGGGTGGCCGTGACCTTCACGGACTGTCCCTTGCGCCAGATGGTCAGCTCGGCTTTGCCGCCTGGCATGATGGAGGCTATGGCCCGCAGGAGCTCGTTGGCATCCTTGATCTCCTGGCCGTTGACCGCCGTGACCACGTCTCCCACTTTCACACCGGCCTTGGCGGCGGGATCGCCCTCCATAACAGAGGAGATGAGCGCGCCCTTGGGTTCGGCGAGCCCCAGGGCCTTGGCGGTGTTCTCGTCCACGTCCTGAATGGAGACGCCCAGCCAGCCACGCTTGACTTCCTTCTGCTCCTTCAGGTCCGCGATGACCGTCTTGACCATGTTGGAGGGGATGGCGAATCCGATGCCCTGGGCGGCGGCCACGATGGCCGTGTTGATGCCGATCACCTTGCCGTCCATGTCCAGGAGCGGCCCGCCGGAGTTGCCGGGGTTGATGGAGGCGTCGGTCTGGATGAAGTTGTCGAAGGGGCCGGCGCCGATCACCCGGCCCTTGGCGCTGACGATCCCGGCTGTGACCGTGTTCTGCAGTCCGAAGGGGTTGCCGATGGCCACCACCCAGGAGCCGACCTTGGCGGCGTCGGAGTCTCCGAACTCCAGGAAGGGCAGGTCCGAGTCGTCGTCGATCTTGACCACGGCCAGGTCCAGCTCGGCGTCGTGTCCCACAACCTTGGCCTTCAGAGGTTTTTCCTGGCCGCGCAGCTGGACCTTGATGTCCTCGGCATCCTCCACCACGTGGTAGTTGGTGACGATGAACCCGTCCTTGGAGATGATGAAACCCGACCCCAGGGAGCGCTGGTGGCGGGGAGCTTCATCCTTGAACTGGCGGTCGAACTGGTCGAAGAATTCGTCAAAGGGGCCGCCGTGCGGGTGTTTCTTCAAGTATTCCCGCGCTTGATCCTGAGTTTTCACTGTGCGCGTGGTGTTCAGGTTGACCACGGCTGCCCCGGCCTTGTCGGCCAGTTCGGAAAAGTCCGGTAGGTTCACCCGCGCCTTGACCGGTACTGCGGCCAGGGCCAGGCAGAGGAAGGCGGAGACGGCGAGGGAAACGGACAGTGCGGACTGGGCGCGGGGCCGGGACATGGATATCTCCTGGGGCTCGATCGAGCCTTGGTGGCGTTGAAGAGGAACACTATAATCGTATGAGGGAGAAAGTAAACAGGGCTTGCGCTTCCGGCCCGGTGTCGTGCTTCAAAACGGAGGCTGTTTTATCCGGAAGGTGTTGACCCAGGGGGACGCCTTGACTATCTATTCCTTCCCCAGCGTGGTCCCGTAGCTCAGGTGGATAGAGCGACCGCCTCCTAAGCGGTAGGCCACAAGTTCGAATCTTGTCGGGACCACCACGAATATCAAGGGCTTACAGCGTCAAGCTGTAAGCCCTTTTTCGTTGGCTGGGTGTTTTGCCCCGCCCCTGCCCCGCGCTTTTGAATGATGCGGTGTGAAACCGGGTGAAAACTTCGCGTTCTCCTACCTTGCCGGTGATCGATTATTTATCGATATATTCATTATCTAGGCGTTCATCCTTGGCCATAGACTGGTTCAAGCCAGAGGGGGGTATATGAGCGATCAATCGAATGAAATTACCATAAAATTTTCCTGGCAAAAGGCTACCGCCATAACTTCATTATTGCTCAATATCTGCTTGTTTGGCTTGGGATATTATTATTTAAATGCGACAGAAAATAAAATTGCAGAACTTCGTACGAAAGAGGAAGAAACGGGCGCGATAGCCAGAGCAGGGCAGACTTATCTTGAAGAAGAAAAAAACAAAATATACAAAGAAATTAAAGCAATGCAAGAGCAGTCTGTGGAAACTGCAAAGTCTCAAGGACAAGTAATGGGACTTATTTACAATGATTTTGATACGAGGGCAAAAGGTCTTGTTGCCTGGGGGACAGATCTAGAAAAAAGGATCGGATCTATGGTACAAACTTATGATGGGAATGCAAATGCTCAAAATAACTTCCTTGTGGCACAAAAGAAGATAAACGATGACATTTATAAGAATTTAAACGAGCACAAAGTCGCGTTGCAATACTTGCTTGCAACTCATCCCTAGGCTGAATCAACTTGTTGGCTGATAGGAGGCCCAGGAGCGCGTTTGGCTTGAAAATCGAGCCATGCCCCAGCCGAACGATCAGGAGCCGCCCCGGAGCTCGGTTCCGAAAGGTGAGCCTAGTGACTACTTCAGCCGATCTTCACCGCCGGGATCTCCCCCCACACTGTCGTATACCTCGGTGACCGATAGTTCTGCTTCATGCTCCAAGCCCGTTCGGTGCCAACAGACGCGACGAACAACGTCTCCCGGCCCCATTTGGCGTTCACCCTGTCTAGCGTGTCCATGAGTCGCTTACCCCGTTCGCCTGGGCTGGGCAGCAAAGAGAGTTGAGCTGAGGCCTCGGATTCGATGCCCGAGAGCATCACCCCGACCTTTTTGTAGCGGAAGCCCTCTCTGAAGATCCGCTCCAGCACCGCGCGCCCTCGGGTCACAATCACCGACGTGTGCGACGTAGGCGGGTTCAAGGCTTGGCTTTGGCTGGCCCAGTACTGGGGTTCGTTCTCGATAAAGTTGTTTGTCTGGATAAACACCAAGACGGCCGCAGCCTGTCCTCCTTCCCCTCTGAGCTTCTCGGCGGCCCGGCTGGCATGTCGCGTCATGGCCTGCTCCATCTCCTCGAACGTCGTAATAGACCGGCCGAACGAACGCGAGGAGATGATGGTCTGCTTAGGCTTGGCAGCCATTTCCATGGAAATGCACGAGATCCCGTGAAGCTCCAGCCAGGTGTGCAGGCCCACCACGGTCATCTTCTTGAGCACCCATTCACGGGGCATGCGCATGAACTCCCGAGCAGTGGTTACGCCCCTGGCATTGAGTCGCTTGGCGTGACGGTGACCAATGCCCCAAACATCCCCCACTTTCAGTTTGGCCAAGTGCTGCTCACGGCCATGCTCCGGAGTCAGATCAACTACTCCCTCGAATGCTGGGTTCGTCTTGGCCAGCTTGTTCGCGGCCTTTGCCAAGGTCTTGGTTGGGCCGATTCCGATTGAGACCGGAATGCCCGTTTGCTTCCGAACAGTCTGGCGGATACGCACGCCATATTCCCGCACATCCTCCTGTATGCCCGCCAGATCTAGAAAGGCTTCGTCGATGGAATAGATCTCCATCCGAGGCGAGAACGCCGTCAGGGTGGACATAACGCGCGCAGACATATCGCCGTAGAGGGCGTAATTGGAGGAGAACACAGCCACGTTGTGGCGCTTGAGTCTAGCCCTAGCTTGGAACTCAGGCTCGCCCATCTTGAAGCCCAGAGCCTTAGCTTCGGGGGAACGGGCGATAAGACAGCCGTCGTTATTGGTGAGCACCACCACAGGGCGTCTGGCCAAGTGTGGGGCAAAAACACGCTCGCATGAAACATAGAAATTGTTGCAGTCCACCAGGGCATAGATGGGCATGGCGCTAGGCCTTGTGGATGATAAAGGTAACCACGCCCCATACCTCGAAGTCCGATTCTGGCAGGATCTCGACAGGCCTGAAAGCTGAGTTGGCAGGCTCCAGGATGACGCGCCCGTGTTTCAGGCGGAAACGCTTGACCGTAAGCTCGCCATCCAAAGAAGCGATGACTATGCGGCCGCTGGCGGGCTCTAAGGCTCGGTCTACCACCAAAATATCTCCGGGATGGATGTCGGCACCGGACATGGAAAGGCCAGACGCGCGGACAAAGAACGTCGCCGCAGGGTGGTTTACCAAGTAATCGTTTAGGTCCAGATACTTGTCGATGTAGTCCTCGGCAGGCGAGGGAAACCCGGCAGGCACCGTGGAGAGCAACAAGGGCAGCATCAGAGGGCTCCCGGGCTCGAAGCCCAGAACCTCGAAGCCCTGGCAAGAAGGCGATGTGTCCATAGCTTGATCTAGCAATGCGGACTGACTCTTGGCAAGAATTATATTACAAAGTATTGGTTGGCTATACAAAATGTCCAGTATGCACCGATAGTTCGAGCTATGATTTTCTTTCTGACCCATGGTACACATGCCACAGGAGGTTTCCATGTGCGGACGGTTTGCCCTTGGTATCCCGCGTAAGCGCCTTCAGGAGCGTTTTGAACTAGGCGATGTGCCCCAGGCCCCAGCCCGGTACAACATCGCGCCTAGCCAGCTTGTGGAAGCCGTGGTGCAGACTTCCCAAGGGGGTAGGTTCCTCAAGCTATTGAAATGGGGACTGGTGCCATTTTGGGTAAAAGATAAGCCGATTGGAAATAAGATGATAAATGCCCGGAGCGAAACGGTTGCGACAAATGGGGCATTCAAGGGCCCCATACGATACAGACGTTGCTTGATCCCCGCTCAGGGGTTCTACGAGTGGGCGACAGAAAACGGCAAGCGTCAGCCCTGGTTCATCACCTCCCGCAACAGTGAGGTCTTGGCCCTGGCTGGAATCTGGGACACCTTCGAAAGTCGGGGCGCCGGGGAAGTCATAGAAAGTATGGCCATCATCACCAGCTCCGCCAATGAGTTGGTAGCACCACTACATGACCGAATGCCTGTGATCGTTGAGCCAGAAGATTATGCCCGCTGGTTGGACCCGGACCTAACGGACCCTGACCAAGTGATGGACATCCTGGCCAGCCGACCCTGGCTCGATATGCAGGCATACCGCGTGGGCAGTCAGGTGAACTCGCCGAAAAACGAGGACCCGGCGCTGATTGAACCACTTATATGACAACTCAGAAGGCTAGAGGAAGAATGAGCTACTTGGCACACCCTTCGTGTTTCCCTACCTTGCTCAGTCCTCGTTTTCGGGTGATGCCCTTGATCATCCGGGTGGACTGACTTCCACCAAGCCGGGGACGTGCCCGGGGTCGTGGTGAACGCCATGATTCAAGGCATCTGTCGGGTGATTGTGAGGAACGTGGACAAGTTATTTGCTACCTTTGGCAGGCTACACGCAAACGAGCACCTTAGGGAGGGATAAATGTTTCAATCCATATTAGCCTATCTGAAGCGCAACCAGGATGAACTATTCATATCTTTAGCGATACTTTCAGGAATTATGTCAATATATACAATGCATTCAAATATTGCGTCTGGGTTCGGATATGTGGCCATTCTTTTCATCTGTTTAATATCAGCGAATATCGATAGGATTGCAGAATTTAAGATTTCAGCGACTAATATTGAAGCAAAACTTAAGGAAACAATAAAAGAGGCAGAGAACAGTATTGAAGGTCTTAATGACTTGGTTGTTGCTCTTGTTGATAGTTACTCAGCGCTGTTGGCATCGTATGGATTTTTGAACTCCATGGACAACAAAGAAAGACATAATTATAAACTTTCACTTGGGGTGGCTTTAAAAAAAATGAACCTTGCCAGCCGGGAACACGAAGCATTCTGCGGTTGGAACAAGACAATGCTAAAGATATATACAAATTTAGTCCTTCAGAATTTTATACAAGGGCATGATTTTATTGATACAATTCCAGGGGATATCCTTAAAAAAATGAAAACCATGAAAGAAAGAGGTTTTCTTAATCCACCAACTTACAGCGAAGTTGAAACCCTTGTGTTCGCTACAGAAATAAAAAATGACAATTTAAAAGAGGCCCTGGCAGACTTGAAGTATTACGAAGACCATCTTGAGCATAGGAGGCCCGAAAGGTTTCTCTCGACTCCTGGGGATGCTTAGCGGCCCACCCTCCGAAGATAGTGAGCCGCGTGCGCTTGCAGGTCCCTTGGTGCTATGTTTCGGACCCCTCCCCGGCGCGGTTCAGATAGTTCGCCAGGGCGGTGTCTTCCCACAGCTTACTTGCGGTGTCGTCCAGAAGCGAGGCCGCGCCCCTACGCCCGTAGTTGTGCGTTTGTTCCTACCGCCTTTGGCCGTGATTCCCTGTCATCCCCTCCCGACTGCGCGGGACTGCCCTGCCTCGCGCGTAGTTGTGCGTTAAGGCTGTCCGGTCCAGCGCAAGGTTTCCCCCTGATATCGCTTCCAATTCGGCTCATGAAAATAGTCTGCCGGGCTTCCGGATGTTACTCCCACGTTAAAGTGACTTGGGGCCTGTCATCAACCGGCCGCGTGCGCCAGGTGGCGGCAATCAGACGCCAACGGTCCACCATCCTCCCCGGAAAGAGTTCATGAAAGACACAAACCTATATTCGCAGATTTTCGACCTAACTGAGCCTTGGCTTGGGAGCCTCGAAAAAATAGAATTTTCTTGTTCCCCTAATTGATCGATAACTTTGAATTTAGTATCTTTTTGATTAAATAATTTTATACCTGTTTAGGAGGAAAGATGCGCAATCTCTTGCTAACCTGTCTATGCCTGCTGTCCCTCTCTGCTTGTGGTCCAACTGTTTCTTCATTTTATCGACCAATCCCTGGGGTTACTCCAGAGAAAGTTTTAAAAGTTGCTAACACCTGTTTAGAGCCAGAATTATTTTCTATTCAAATTAAAAAAGATTATGATATAGAAATGTATAAACAAGGATATGGTATTATTGGAACAATGGACTTCAACGGACCGGCAGGTCAAGAAGGCGCTATTATGCGTTTTGCTAAGAAAATTGGTGCTTGTGCCGTTATAATCAATACAAACTATTCTGGCACAATGACTGCAACGATGGCAATACCTCAATATAACCCAGGAACTACTGTTCAATACAATTCAACTGGAACATTAAATAGCCCACGAGGAACAACTACATATAATGCAACAACAACTGGGCAGACTCCAGGAACTTGGTCTAATGCCTATGTCCCGTATTCTGTTCAAAGGTTTCAATATGCTTGTGGATTTTTTGTTAAGTTTAAAGAACCTGCTGTGCTAGGGATGTGTTTTAATACAATTCCTGATAACATTAAAAAAAGTCTTAATATTGAACACGGATTAATGGTGAAGGCAGTTAGGAACAACACTCCAGCTGACGCTGCAGGGTTCATGGCTGATGATATTATTACGAATGTCAACAATGAAGTCGTATTAACTCAGGATGCATTCAGTCAATTTCTACAGACTAACCAAGGTTCTGAAGTCAATTTTACCATCATCAGGGATGGGAAGGAATTGGAAAAGAAAGTTATACTTGGCAAAAATACCTAAAGAGACTGCGGTGGATGTCTCAGGAGGTATTACAAGTCCGTCGATGTCGGAGGAAGCCTTTTAGGATGAAAGGCCCTCGGGGGAGGGCCTTTCATTTTCCCTCCCCTGCCTCACTTTTCCAGTTTTCCCCATTCTCGGCCGCCCGGGCTATGTGTACTGTGCCACGATGAAAAAACGCCCATGGAACCACCTCCCCGACAGCGCCCTCGACGCGGCCATCCTCTGCACATGCGCTATTTTCCTCTGGGGGCTGATCCAGGCCATTCTCGCATAGCGCCAGGAAAGAAAGCGGGCCACCACTTGTGAAGGTAGCCCGCCAAGACCGAACATCTATTCAATTTAAATCAATCATTATTTGTACGTAAAGGCAAAAAAGCTTGGATCAATTCTGTACGTACTCGAACACCACGCGGTGTTTTCTCTGCAAGACCCATGGTTACAAGGCTGTTGATGTCTCTTGTAAGAGTTTTCGCGCCTTTCCCGGAATAGAGTTGGTATATTTCAGTTGATATATTTGGTATTTGGGCACGAGAAACCTCGCCCTTGTCGCTAAATGCGAGGACAAGGCGACGACGGCGAATATCAGAGGGACTAGTCAATCCACGAAATTTCTCATGGACATAGTTGACCCAGGCAGCTTGACGCTGGTGCTCACGTACAACCTCAATTTGTGCTGCCAACGCGTCTCGGAATCCTGTAAGGGCATACCGAAAAAAAGGAACCAAATCCCCACCCGAACGGCTTGCTGAGTCAAGTTGCCGATAGTATTCAGCGCGGGTCTCGTTATAAAAATTAGAAAGCAAATGAACGGCTGGAGTTGGGACACCACTTCCGAAAAGAACATGAAATTCTAATAGTCTTGCTGTTCGTCCATTTCCATCACCAAAAGGATGAATCCATGCAAGATATACATGCGCCAGCACAGCCTTAATAACTGCCATCGGCAGCAGGAGGTCTTTTGATCCAGCTTGAATTTCAGCGAGCCAAGAGCAAAGTTTTGACAACAAATGCTCGCATTCAACTGCCTCACAGCCTCGATATCGGCCCACAACAACAGACTCTTTCCTTATTTCCCCAGGAACAACATGATCTTCAAGGCTAAGCCCTTCCAATATGATGCGGTTGTACTCTTTGATCACTCCAGGAGTTAAGTCAGACACTCCGTTTGTAATTAGATCATTGATAACCTTGTTACATGCATTATGTACATTTGTTATTTCTAGTTGAAGGTAAGCTTTAGATGGAGGCAGTTTTAATTTGCCTTCGAAATGGGCTAACACTTCTTCTTCGCTCAGGGTGTTACCTTCAATTGCGCTAGTTGCCAATACACCTTTGGCTAAATATAAACGATGCAATTGATCCGCAACGTCTGGACGCAATGGAGTTCCAGCCAAATGCTCGCATTTCGAAGAGATCTCTCCAAGGAGCAACCAAAGTTCATAGGGGAACTCCCGCAGGTCTAAGGCAAACTTTATCCACGGGTGGGTGTTCGGGTAAGCATGAGACATGGGAATGTCCTCCAATAACCCGCTGTTATAATATGAAAAAAGAATGAATTGTGTTGATGTGATGTCCTAAGAAATGTCCATCACCATGTCCGCATAGGTGTCTCTTATGGATTCTTGCCAGCGCTTGGTCAAGAGATTTCTTCGTGTATCTTTTGTCCTAAAATTTGAGGACGAGACCCGAGCCCGTGGTCCGCTCCTATCCAAGATCCGGGATAGCCTGACAATGGCGGGAAAGACCAGGCCGTCGAAAACGGCCCACCCTCCGAAGAGAGCGGGCCGCGCTGTTATATCCTTGTTATTTTGACAACGGGAGATGGAGAGATTTACCCAGTGGTGCGCTTCTTGGCGATAGCCGTGAGGCATTGCGCGAGCTGCTCACGGTCTTCCGCCGTCCCGCCGTCCAGGACTGACCGAAGCGGCTTTACGGTCTCGTATGCGTTTTCCAGAAGCCAGTTCAGGTTTTCCAGGTCTTCCACGTGTAGCCTGCTCATGATGCCACCTCGCAATCTTCCACGTTGCACCTGGAGGAAATGCCCCTAGCCGCGTTGTCTATGAGTTCCCGCGCTTTCTCCTTTGTGGCTTCCGTCCCATTTGCGAGGATCTCCACCACATCGAAGAAGGCCTTCTTCGCATCTTCATCGGCGGTCAGCAGGAATTCCATGATCTTCCGTGTAAGGTCTTTCCGGGTTCCGATTGTGCCGTCCAACTTCCGGTAGTGGTCTTTGTCGATCCAAGGGTTAGTCTTGCCCGTGTCCGCCGCCGTCGTTTCCTGAGTTCTCGCCATGACTGCGCCTCCCATATTTGGTGTGTGGTCAGGCCCCGACACCCTCCGGGCCTGCGTTCATTTCGTGGTGACACATCACCATTTCCTTGGTCAAGAAAAATGCTAATCTATCACCATGCGAGGGAGGGATATGTTCATCAAAAGCAACGTGGCGGCACGGATGAAGGCGGCGGGCGCTACTATCCACGGCTTGGCCGAAAAAACGGGTCTGTCGAGTCAGACTATCCTGCGAGCCCGTTCGGAGAAAATCCGACTGTGCCGTCTTGAAACCCTGGGCACCATCGCCGCCGGGCTGGGGGTGAGGGTCAAGGATCTGTTCGAGGAGGAGTGAGGGGCGGGGCGGGGTGGGCGCGGTTCCATCGGTCCTGCAAGCCAGACACCGGAACAAGCATCGCACGGCCTTGCTGCCCTCCGCTCGTAGCCAGCTCTTCCCGCCTGCATACTTGGCAAATTTCCGGAATTCCTACCTTACTTCCGCCCCTCCTCCCGGTATTGGATCGGTGCCACCCAAACCCAAACCGAGAGGAGAAGCGAAATGTTGCAACAGTTTGCCCAAGCTATCCGGTCGCACCAGTTGCTCAGGATTTCCTATGGAGGGGGCGACAGGGTCATTGAGCCACATTGCTGCGGGTACGGGTCGAAAGGCCAAGAACTCCTACGCTGCTACCAGGCCTCCGGGTTCAGCCGGGACAACAAGCCGCAAGGCTGGAAACTTATTCGCGTGGATGAGATTGATGGGTGCATGCCCACCGGAGAAATGTTCAGTGGTACGCGGCCCGGTTACAATCCACTTGGCGATAAATCTATCCCGCAGGTTGTTGCGAAGCTGTAAGCCCGCAATCACATCCGCCAACAGGACCGTATTCTGGGTCAGTGTTGTGGCTGGAACAATCCGATAAATGGAAGCGGCGGCTCGTGCAAGCGCCGCATTCCCATTCCTTCCCGGCTGGATCGGAAAGTCCACAATCACAGACGTCGCCCGTCTTTCTGACTGAACAATCGTTCAGATGATAAATCCGGTCCGGGCACACCCGGCAGGGGTCATTATCGCTCATTGTTATGCTCCTCGGCCTACTGCCGCGTTGAGGTTGAAGTTGTCTTCCCCTTGCAAACTTCCCTGCCCGGCGTATGATCTTCCCAAAAGGGGGCGCACCATGTGGACTATCGCGGGCGGAATACTACTGGCGCTTGTAATCCTCATGGTGGTCGGCGAAATCCTCCAGGTAGTCGCGCGGGCGGGAATCCCTCTCCTGGTATTTGGGGCATTCATTGCCGCCATCGTTTATTTTGTGCACACCGGGCAGGCGTCGGTGGTCATGTGGGGAATACTGGGCCTGATAGCTGTAATGGCCCTCACCACGCTCGTTGATGTTATTGACCTGCTCATAACAAAGTCGCGCGAGAGGAAGTCCAAAAAGGCAAAGGCAGCCATCCCCCCCGCCGATGCGCCCGGGTCTGAACAGAGCGCCGCGCCACCGCGCGTACCTCGTTGGCCTTACTACGAGATTGAAAAAACCGTTGAGGGTGATGTCACCACCTGGCGGCTCAACCGTTAGCATCGCCCCGAACTGATTCCAAAAGATAGGCCCGCCACCTCTTCCCCGGACACAAGCTTGTCGTAAATTTCTTGCGACCTCGGACACAGTGCCTCGCCGCGCTGGCAGGCCTCCGGGTTCGGGTACGTTTCGGTCAGATACTGAGCCCGGCGCATGATGCGGCCTTCGCTTCCGTCCGGGTCCGGGTCTCCGATCAGCGCCCGCATGATTTCGCCGGTCCTGCCGTCCACCAACCGGGCCTGGCCCTTCCGGACGTACTCCAGCGCCCAGGGGGCGACGGTGCCCTTGACCGCGCCGGTGGTCTCGGCCTGATGCTCCAACTTGTTTAGTCTGTTACCCATGTTCATTTCGAATTCTCCTGTTTTTCTAGCGCAGTAAGCCGCGCTTCCATCTCTACTGTTTCCACCGTGCGCCGGTGCCCCTCAACCAGCCCGGCCAGGGCTTGCCCCTCGCCCGGGGTAATAGTTCCCTTGGCCACGGCCTCCAGGATCGCCGACGACGCCTTGACCAGGTCCGCTGTTCCTTCGATCTTGGGCAGCCCGGCCAGGACGATGGGGCTGTCCTTGCGGGCCGGGATCAGCCGATCCAGCATCGCCTTCAGCACCGGCCCGTCACCGGCAAGGGCCAGTTCAAGGGCTTTCTCCACCAAGGCGTTACCCCGGCCGTCGATCAAGGCTTGCGCGGCCAGCGTGGCCTTGTTCCTGCTCCCCTCAGGGCGTCCCTTGGGGTTCCCGCTTTTGCCCTTCTCGAAGGGACGCCCGCGCTGTTTCTCCGTTGTTTTGTCAGCCATTGCTTACCTCGTGATAGATCCCGGCATCTCGGCTGTAGGCCAGGGTCGCCTTGCCTCGCTGGCCCACCTCGCGGAACCGGATTTTTCCGACGTAGATGTCCGTCAGGTCCTCATTCAGGTGCCGGTACACAGTGATTCCGTTGTCCGCCTTGTTGTACCAATGGGCAGACCCTGAGATGTCGTAGAGTGTCGGGACTGGGTATTCCCCGGTGTCCCTGTCCTTTTGCAGCTTGGTGGGATGGGCCACGATCCAGACATGCACGTCGTTCACCCGGGCGAAGCGGCGTACCTTGCTCAAGGCCTGAGAAATGAATTCCGTTTCAGAGAGCCCGGACGGGCGGCTGTGCTCAAGTTCGTTCCAGGGATCGAGGACGACGCCTTTGACCCCGTGGCGGAAGATGGCGGCCCGGGCCTTGGCCAGGATGTTGCCCAGGGACATTTCATCGTCGCCCAGCATGATGAAATTGAAGGCCCCATCCATAGCGGCCAGGGCGAACTCCACTTCGTCGGGCGTCATTCGCGTCAAGTTGCCCCGAGACAGCGCGAAAGGCTTCTTGACGAGCTTCTCCATGATCGAGGCCGCGTGACGCTGCACAGGCCAATTCTCAGGCGAACAGAAGCAGAAAGACCAGCCGTGGAGTTGGAAGAGGTTCGCCGTCAACGCGTCGAGCCAATTGGACTTGCCTGATCCGGGTATGCCGGTGATGATGGTCATCTCCCCCGTTCGCACCGTGTAAAACTCGTCCACGGTTGGCCATCCGGTGGACAGCCCCCGGCGAAAGCCCTGCTTGTAGAGAAGTTCCACATCGCCCGCGATGTCGGCGGACGTGTACAGCCCGGCAATGGGCATCGGCCTAGCCCCGGCGATGACCTGGGCCACCGTGTCCTTGCCGTGCTTGACCAGAACTTCGTTGATGTCCTTGCAGCCCTCGGGATAGCTGACGCGGTAGCACTTCTCGAAGCCGATCCGCCTGGCAAGCTCACGCTCCAGAGTCTGCCCCGGGGCGTCATTGTCCACGCACAGGACGACCTTGCCGTACTTGGCCAGGAGGTCTTCCGCGCTTTCCAGGAAGGAGAACTTCTTTTCGTAATTCTTGGTGTCCGGGCTGGGGGCACCATCGGGCACGGAGGTCACGGCGTTGTAGCCGACCGTCACCAGTGCCAGAACGTCCATCTCGCCCTCGCAGATAATCAAGGTTCGGTCCTTGGCTGCCCGGCGTTCGATCTCGTCAAAGCGGTACAGACACTTCTCCGCGTCCTTGGCCTGGCGGAAGTTCTTCTGGCCGTCGCGGAACTTGATGTTCACTACCTGGCCGCCCTTGAGATACGGGAACTGGAGACAGCCCACTTCGGAGTTTGGGCCGGGCATCCAGGCCGGGCCGTAGCCGACCTGATTGTCGGCAAGGGCCTTCTCGGAGATGCCCCGGGCCTTGAAGTATTCGAGCACCTTCGGCGCCAGCCCCAGCTTCGAGAAGTCGTAGGAGGGTTTCACGATCTTCTTGGGCTTGGGCTCGGCCTTCTCCGCGCCGGTCTTCAGGCTACCGGTCCAGCCACAATGCCAGCAATTCCAAACGCCTTCGGGGATGTTCACCGACAGGCAGGGGGCGCTTTGCTTCTTTCGGGTGTGGGAGCACTTCGGGCATGTTGTCTTCACGTCGCCCGACGCGTCGGGCGGGACTTCAATTCCAAAATCATGGAAGGTCTTCATAGCTACACCGCCGCCAAGTGGGAGATGTCCCGGAGGGGCTTCGAGGTCCCGCCCATCTTCATGGCCAAGGCGTCGAACTTCTCCCGGAGCTTCGCCGTGCTAAGGATGTTCTTGGACCAGAAGGAGTCTTTGGCCGCCCATCGCATAACCTGCTCAATGCGCTCTGGAGCCCTGCCGTCCACGCGGATCATGAGGTCGATGTGTCTTGCCCAGGCCTGGAGGTCCGGGGCCTTGTGCTCGGGGTTGCGTTGGCGGATCAGCTCGAAGAGCAACTCGGCAAGTCGGAACTCGTCAGAGTCCGACAAGAAGGTTTTCTTCTTTTCATTCTCTACATTCTTTAGATGTGGCCCTTTGCTGGCCCTTTGCTGGCCCTCGTGCTGGCCCTTTTGACGGCCCTCGTGCTGGACCTCGTTTGATGTAGAGTCCTGGTAAAGGTGCCAATTTATTACCTCATATATGGTAAACTTGCTGGCCCTTCTGATGGCCCGTATCTGGCCCTGGTCCGACCGCAAGTCTGACGCAACTCGAACGCAAAGCCTGATCTGCTTCTCCGTCATTCCAAGTTCTTCGGCCCACCGCTTGCGCCCGAAGATGAATTGCCCCGGTTCGAGTTCCACGGTCTGGCCGCCCACCATGAACTTCGTGGGCTTGTGCGCAGCTGACAAGAGACACCACGTCCAAAAGGCCCAATAGGCATGATTACGGATCAACCCGGACTCCCGGCTTTTGCGCCACAACTTGATGAACCCTCTGTTCATGCAGCACACCTCTCGAAGTAGCGCCACCGGAAGGGCGGCAGGGGATGAAGTTCACGGGCAGGCAGGACGAAGGCCCCGCCCAGGGGACCGTCTTTGGCGGGATCGCTCGGGAGCATGTCCGCTCCAGCCCAGCCGATCAGATGGGCCGTGGCCCGATCATCCGAAGGCTGATCCACCAGGGCGAGGACGTAGCACCAGCCCTCGTATCGCTCCCGGGGGCGCACGCACAGGTTGTAGGAGAGAAGGGACTTGCCCGGATCGCGCCGCAGGCTGGTCTTGAAGTCCAAGTTCAAGGCGTCCACGTCGGACCCGCCATCCGAGTCGAACTTGTGGCGGTTGGCGTGCCAGCGGCCGGTCAGGTACTTGTCCAGGCCCGAGGCTCCGTAGAGGAACTTCACACCCGCGTAGGTCCCCACCTGGCCGACAATGGCGTCGGTGGAGAGCATCCCGGCCCGATCATCGCCCTTACGGATGTTCGAGCGCCCGGGATAGTCCCATTGAGTGGCCATAGCCTTGACGATGCCCATTTCCCAGGGTTGGAGCGTCACGGTTCGGATGTCGGCTTCGCGGACCATGCTACGCCTCGTCCGCCTCTTCGCTTTCCAGAAGGAATTGCGCCGCGTCCAATTTGAGCGAGGCCTGCCGGTCAAAAGGGAGGTCCACTGCCTGTGCGTAGAAATCCCTTTGCCGCCGTAAACGACGCAACCGGAGCTGCCCCTTCAGCCAAGTCCAGAGGTATGGGATATGTCGCTTGGCATTCACTGTGCGATGCCCTCGCGTCTCGGGGCCATCTGCCGAAGCAACTCCAGAGCCTGGGCGTACAGGTGTTTCAGGAAGCGAACGCTCTTGGCTGCTTCAAGCGCAGTCACGACGTCCCCGGCCGCCAAGGACTCTTCGTAGTGGCGTTGGTAGGCGACGCGGTGGATCAGGAGGCCGTTCAGATAGGTAAGGGTTGTGCCTTCAGCTTCAGACCGTACCTCGTCAGCGACGTCGATGCACGCAAGGGGATGTACTTTCATGATGCATTCCCCCTAGGCAGCCACGGCAGTTCGGCTCGGCCTGGACTTCACATCAAGACGCGAGAGCCAAGCAACCAGAGCCGCACGCGTGTAAGCCACCTTGCCGCCGATCACTATGGCATCGGGTCCACGACCCTCGGAGTCGAGGTTTTGCATCGTTCCGCGTGAGAGCGGCAGTCCTGGGTTGATGTTGTACTCTGGCCAACGGTGCCGGTAGTAGATGGCTGGACCATACGGCAGCTCGGGAAGAATCGCGTTCCAGTCGAGAGTTAAAGTTTCCATGGGGTCCAACTCCTTTCATAATGAAGATTCTTACCCATTGGCGAAAAGTGCGTATTTCGTGCGTAAAAAAAGAGGCCTGTAAATATGCAAGCCTCTAAAATAACGCGACAAAAAAAGTTTTTCGCGTGCGTATTTCGTGTGGGATTCTTAATCCTCAGGGTCGTGGACTTCCTCCCAAATACTTCTTTTCCTTTCCAGCTTCTCAATATCATTAGGGTCCATTGGGGTGGCCCTGCTTATATTCATGGCGATTCGCCTTAACTCCTGCTGTTTTGCGTAGCTATTCGCCCAAGCAGCAAGTGCCATGGCATCGGAGCGCCCCGGGAATCCATCAGGAACGTTTTGGCCTGCTTCCCAGTTCTGGAATAGACGCAGGCTCACTTGACACCGAGCGGCAGCCTGTTTTTGTGTGATGGCACCGCGTGTATGCTTTCGCTTTGCCTTGGTCTTTGGTTGTGAGGCACTCTCACAAGGTTGAGCATCGGTGAGGACTTGCGCCGTCGTGGAACTCGCTGGGACAGCATTGAGTTTTTCCACTAATTTTTGAATTTTATTAACCGTAAGGTCAAAGTGTACGTATTGTTTTTGAGGGATTGCTTGAATAAAATGTTCGGTGTTTGACTTGTCATCTTCGAACAATGCTGCTGGTGCAGGAAATTTTATTTCATAAAAAATATCATGAACTTGCGATAAGTCCACAGGATAGTCTTTAATCGGCATCGACGTCTCGTTTTGTGCTAGTGCTCTCATTGACGTTGTGAAAATTAGAAGCGCGAATAGCCAAATCCAGTTGTCAGCAGTTGCGTCTTTCAAATAGTGTGGAAATTTGCAATGCCCCATTAGCACTGTAAGCGTCGCTTCTTCAATCTTTAGGTTTTCTGAAAACTGCCTTGACAGGCGCAATGCTACTCCAGGAATAGAATAAAATCGATCCTGAGCCATGGCTTCGCACAGATGAGCCAAAGTGATTTTTGGCTCCCACTCCATATCTTCCATTCCAAACCCCTCCAGCGTCATCCCTCTTGAAAAAGTCCCCGGCCAGCCCATTGAGGGAACGGGTTTTCGGGGCGGGTAGCTATTCCGCCCCTAGGCCGGGGAACGATGGTCACTTCCTTGTAAATACCTTTTTAAACCATTTAACAATAACCAAAGAAAAGGTTTTTACCATCGCAAGTTGCGATTCTGTCGCAGGTCTCAATATGATTACATCGCGAATGAGTGTAGATGACATCAGTAATACACAAAGTATCAGTACAATTATAAGAAAACAATATAATCCAATTGCAATATGCAAATTTACATGGAAACGTGGGTCTAGCAACGTTATGATTATAAAATACAAAAGAATACCAAGCATAACCTGCAGGTAGTTAACAAACGCCCCAGACAGGTCGCCGGTAAGCATTCTCAGAAATTGCCAGTTACATTTGCACAAAATAAGAACTATCGCCAATACAGCTGACAACAAGAAGTACGATGCAAGTATAAAAAACTCTTCACCCTTGAAAAAGTTCTCAAGCTGGGTGTTTACAAACACATAAAACGTGCTTTTAAATAAAAAGTATACTGGGGAAGCCATTATGAATGATATGGCTATCTGCGAAAACAAAATTCCTACCAATGTTTTGCTGTTCTTTGAAACGATTGGGCTGCTGGTCATAACGCACCTCCATTTATGTTTATTACCTTTGCCCGTCTTTGTCCCCTCACAGCCTCCAGGGTGTCCACAGCCTGTTTGAAGTGATCCGGGGCGAGGTGGCTGTACCGCTCAGTCATGGCCATGGTGGAATGCCCCAGGAGCCGCCCCACGGTGATGAGTGGGACGCCGTTCTGGACCAGCCAGGAAGCGCAGGTGTGGCGCAGGGTGTGGAAGACGACCTTTTGCCGCGAGTCCTCGATACCGTCATTCAGCTTGAGGGACTTCACCACGCGGTTAAACGTCTCCGACACCTGGACGATGCGCCCGCCAGTCTCGGAAGGGAACACCAATGGGTTGCCGTTGGCCTGGGCGTTCCTGTCCTTGAGCATGCCCCGCACGTCCTCGGTCATGGGCACTTGGCGGGTCTTGCCGCTCTTGGTGTCCCGCAGGGTCAGGACGCCGTTGCCGAAGTCCACGTCGGGCCAGGTCAGAGAGAAAATTTCCCCGGCCCGTAAACCGGCGTCGAGGGAAAGCAGGGTCATGTCCCGGGTGTCGGGGCTCCGGTCCGCCAGGGCTGCCAGGAGAACGTCGGCCTCCTCCGGAGTCAGGAAGCGCACGCGCCGAGCGTCGGCCGCAGGCATCTTGACCTTGCCTACCACGTTGTCCCCGGAAAAGAGTCCGTGTGTCCTGGCGAAGTTAATGACTTGGCGGAGTAGTGCCAGTACATGGCGGATTGATTGAGCGGCCCGGCTGGCGTCCGCCATGGCCTTCTTGATGCGCTCCAAGTGGATCGGGGAGATGTCCTTGAGCGGCTTGGAGCCGATGGCTGGGGCTATCCACAGGCGGAAGCACTGCTCTTCGTTCCGCATGGTCCGGGGGGTCTTGTTCGCCTTGGCGACGGCCGCGTACTTCTCCCAGATGCTGGCCAGGGTGACAGCCTCGCGGGCCTCCAGGGCCTCGGCCTCCTGGCGGGCCACACGCTCGGCTTCGGCCTTGGCCCGTTTCTCCGCCAAGGTCTGCTCTCCGTGCCCTGTGCGCCGGGCTTCCTTCAGTTCCGCCAACCGGGCCGCCGCCTTGGCCTCGGTCATTCCCTCCGACGCCCATCCCACGGCCTCTTCCTTGTCCTTGCCGTTCAGTTTGTAGCGGATGAAAAAGTACCGATCTGGCTTCACGCCATGCTTGCGGGTGGGGTGCTCACGATATCGAACCCCAGGAAACTTGCTTTTGGTGTAAGCCATTGTCGCCCCTCCGCTGGTCGAATTTTGCCCCGCTCCTGCCCCGCTTTTTTGGTTGGAAGGAGGTGTTTTCGAGTGAAGTCCTATGAAGAGGGATAGGCTGTAAACTCAGGCTAGTCAAAGAGTTTCGTGGAATTTAGTGAAGTGCTGTGAAATCTATGAAAACCGCCTCCTAAGCGGTAGGCCACAAGTTCGAATCTTGTCGGGACCACCACGAATATCAAGGGCTTACAGCGTCAAGCTGTAAGCCCTTTTTCGTTGGCTGGCGCTTTGGGGCCAAATATCAGAGTGATCCAAAATGGACGTTGACTGTCGCCACACCCCCCGAGTATCCGTCGAGCATCAATAATTTTGGTTTTTCCGTGGAGGCATTCATGCCCTATCATCAAGGAGACGGGCGCACGGGAACCGATCCCACCGGGCGCCGGAATGTTCTGAGGGCGCTGACCCTGTTCGGGGCCGGCGCGTTCGTCAATCAGATGCTCCCCACCCCTCCCCAGGCTTTGGCGCAGACGGCCGCGGCACCGCAGGCGGGCGTCAGTCCCGCCCCGCAGGCCTCCGGCGAACCCCTCGCTGGGCAGGCCGGGCAATACGGGCCGCGTGACGCACGAGGGGCCGCGGCCGATGTCTACCAGAAAGCACGGGCCTCGCTCTATCCCGTCTGCCGTGTCTGTCCGCAGTGCGACGGCGTGGCCTGCGCCGGAGAGTACCCCGGCATAGGCGGAATTGGCTCGGGACGATCCTTTCAGAACAACTACCTCGACTTGCAGCAGGTGGGCCTCAGGATGAAGCTCATCAACGGCTCCGGGCCGGTGGACAAGAAGCCTGACACGTCCACAATGCTGTTCGGACAGAAAGTCTCGATTCCGGCGATGGCCGCCCCCGTGGGCGGGGTACTCCACACCTTGGGCAACGCCTTCACCGACACGGAGTACTTCGAGGCCATCATCGGCGGGTGCGTCGATGCGGGTACGCTCGGGGCTATCGGAGATTCCCCGGCCGACCCCCACGACGTGCTCCAGGCCCGTTTCGACGTCGTCGGGCGCCACGGCGGGCGGGCCATCGCCACCATCAAGCCGCGCCAGCAGGCCAACTTTATCGAGATGATCCGCATGGCCGAGGGCCAGAAGGCGGCCGTCATCGCCATCGACATCGATTCGGCCGCCCGCTACGGCAGGACCCCGGACCCTCGGACCGAACTCAGCACCAAGACTCTGGCCGAACTGCGCCAACTTGTGCGCGCCACCAAGACTCCCTTCGTGATCAAGGGCGTTATGACCGTGGAGGACGCCCTGTTGGCCGTCGAGGCGGGAGCCGCAGGAATCGTGGTGTCCAACCACGGAGGGCGCGTGCTGGACTACACCCCGGGAACCGCCAAGGTGCTTCCGGCCATCGCCAAGAAGGTGGGCGGCAAGATGACCATCCTGGTGGACGGATGCGTCCACTCCGGGGCCGACGTGCTCAAATACCTGGCCCTGGGCGCCAATGGCGTCCTGGTGGGACGCCATCTCATCCGGGCCGCCTTCGGCGGCGGCCGTATGGGCGTGAAACTGTTCATGGACATCATGCGCCGCGAACTGGAAACCTCCATGGTGATGGCCGGGGTGCCAAACATCCGCTCCATCAGCCCCGCCATCCTGGCCTGACCATGGACGCCGGCACATGGTGGGGCGTACGGGTGGGAGCGTTTGCGGCGGTCGTGGTTCTCGGCCTGGGCGTGGCCTGGGGCGGGCCAGGACCAGGGCCGGTGCTCTACCGGGGGGGCGGGCAGGGCTCGGTGATCTTCGACCACGGCCTGCACGCGGCCAGCGGTCTGGTCTGCGTGGACTGCCATACCGACTATGCCGGAACCGGGAGGCAGCTCTTCGCCACCCGCAAGCAGGCCTTGATCGACCGGGCGGTCCACGACCGCGACGAGAGCTGCTTCGCCTGCCACAACGGCAGCAAGGCTTCCAGCACCTGCGAAACTTGCCATCGCCGTCCGTGACCGGCTCCAGCCTTGTTGCGCTATCCGGATGGAAGCTCGTTCGTCTGAATCTTTTGCACGGTCGCCCAGGTGGTGGACATGGCCCGAAGGAAGTCGGCGGAGGCATCGGTCGCGGCCATGGCGTCAATCAAGGACTCATAGTCGATGTGCTGAGCCTCGGCTTGAAGGATTTTCCCCCATTCGTCCTTGGGAATTTGGATCCGGTACCGGTAGTCGGCGTTTTTGAAGGAAAGTATCTCGGCTGTAAGCCCATGGCGGGTCATGAGATTCTCGATGTGCTCTTTCCTTCTGGCCCGAACGGCAACATCACCGGGGGCGCAAAATTTAGTCGCAGCCACGGAAAAAAAACCGTCACGAATGAAGATCCACATATGAGGCCTCCTGAAGGATATGTCTCGTTTCTACCTCAAATCATCGTAAATAGCCAAGAACTGAGGACGAGGTCAGGAAGTTCTCGCGTACTCACCGCATGAGAAAACGAAAACGGCCGGCCTTCGGGTTGGGCGCAAGGTTCGAATGTAACTCCGTAAGCGTTGCCCCTGCGGGTTCCGACTGCCTTGGTCAACCTCAGGCGGTAGTTTCGCAACTGATTGAAGGCTGTTATGTTTTGCTATTGGCATAAGGCCGTTGTAAGCCTCGATTGGAGGCTTGTCGAAACTGTTGGGAGCATTCGCAAATGAATCCATCTCGGCACCATGTGCCTTCGCCAGGGCAATATTTGAATGCCGGGATACATCATCGAGTCTGACCAATCCTAGAACAGTCTGGATGTTATTTATGGAAGGTATGGTATTTTCCCTGTAATTTTGCGTATGATGAAGTCAAGCTAAGGTCTCAACCGACTGTCCCGTGCCACCGGCGGAAACGACAGTCTTGAAAAATAACAAAAACGTCACGCGCCAGGTCCGTTTTTGTGGCGGATTTGATTTAGGGGGGGCCTTCCTCGTGTAGGAAGTGGCCCCCCGCTCTTTTGGGGCCTGATGAGAAAGCAGTGGTTCCGAATTATTTTTTGTCTTGCGCGTGCTTGTGCGACATTATTCAGGAAACGGGAGTCCCCTATTCAGATGAAATGAGCGGGACGTTCTGTACCGTAGGACCGACGGGGGAAAATGGAATGAAATCCTTTGTGCCGGGAGAGGGAAAAGGATATTCTGTTACTTGAACAGTCGCCCGGGGGGAGCCTTGATGGACGTGACGTCATGACCGTGAAGGCGAACATTCCTTGCTTTTTGGGAGACGTTATGATCAGCCACGGGAGTCCCCTCGGGGAGAGGATTTGCCCCTGTATCTCGGTAATGTCATGTTACAATAAAGAATGCATCTTCAACACACCATACATTACCATGAAAAAAATAGCGTTTGCTTTTGTTGTCTTGTCCATTGTATTGTTTAATATTCCCAGCGCAAGAGCCTCGGAAGAAAACTCGACATCGGGAAATAACCACTTCCAATTCATAGTTGCTCCGTACGCCTGGTTGACAGGGCTGAATGCATCGATTGGCCTTGGCAGTATCACGACCAACGTCAACTCCCCTCTCATCAAATCCTCTGAAAAGTCTGGAATCGATCTGAATGCGGCTTTTCTTGGCCAAGCGGAAGTGGTTTACAATGATACAGTGGGATTGCTCGCAAACATAAACTATGCCTCTCTCAAAGGTAAGTTTAACGTCGATAATTTCTCAATCAATGGCGATACAAGTTTTTTGATGTCGGATGTGCTTCCTTATTACAGGTTCGGGAATTGGGACCTCAACCAAAGCAAGAGTTGCAAAATTACGGTGGATGGCCTGGCTGGAGTCAGGATCTGGGACATCTCGGTCGCTTCTCTCAACAAGAATTGGGTTGATCCACTCATCGGTTCAAGGGTCGCTTTGCAGCTTTATGAAAACTGGATACTCACCCTTCGCGGTGCAATCGGCGGATTCGGCATAAGCTCGGCATTCACCTGGGACATCAACGCCACGGTCGGATACGAATTTTACAAACACTGTGCGCTAGTGGTCGGCTACAGAGCCGTGGGCATAAACCGCAACGAAGGCGATGGTCTTGAATCTTTGAAATTGAAGGGGACGATTCATGGCCCGATCGTGGGCATGTCGTTCTCTTTCTGATTTTACGTCCCACCTCTCCCGAACGGGGCTTTTCCCGGTCGGGTCATGAAGTCCGAGCCTCAAGTTTAGTAACCTCTGCTACGCAGGCAGTCGTCGATGGAGCGCGACTGGGCGTGTTTGCTCCGGTTCGGTCCCGGCCACGGGAACGAGACGAAAGCCGTTGTTTCGGACGTGGTTAGGGAGTATTCGGTCAACCACGCAACCGCCGTTGATCGACGCCGCAACCGAGGAGGCCATGATGTCTGAACGCCATATTTTTTCGAGCCATTGCCAGTCCATAGTGTCCGTTCTTTTCGTTTTTTTAGCCACATCGTTCCTGGTCTTCAACACTCCCTGGAATGCCAAGGCTGAAGAATCCAACGACCCGCAAAGGGAAGCATACGAGGAAACCATTCACAAGATTATTGTTAAAAATTTTGAAACCCCTCACGTGGCAAAAACAAAAAAGTTGACCTGTCAGGTGGATATAGAAATCGACAAGGATGGAAAAGTTCAAAAATACACCGTTATGCAAAAGTCTGGAAGCAAAACGTTTGATGAAGCAGTGACCCGGGCAATCGACAAAGTGAAAGAGCTGCCGCCTCCTCCGACACCCGCCATGCTGGATATAGAGCTCACTTTCCAGTCGAAGGGAAAGTCCACCGCGCCATGATCCGACGGAATCCCCGGGTGGTCAGGCTGAACGTGGCGGACTTCCCGGGCAGCACCTTCGGCATCCCTCCGGGGGCATTCCCCACTCGAAACCATCTTCAGATTCCGGTTTCCTCTTTCCCGATGATCTTGTAGTGGGCTTCCTAAAGAGTCTTGCGGCTCTCTCCTGGCGTTTCACAGAAACAATGCGCAGTCGAGCGAGGTGACCACCATGGCGAATCCAGACGTTCCCGGAAAGCTCGAATCGTTTCATCATCTGGATACACTGCCGGAGGACATTCGCCGGCATATCCTTTCCAATCTGGGCAACGACTCTTTTCCTCTCCGCAAGTTTCGTTTCTGCAACGGCCTGGCCTACAGCTTGCGCGACAGACTCATCAGCATGTGGCTCTCCACCCAGCGATCCTACTACGACACCATGACCAAACGGGTGTACTATCTGTCCATGGAATTTTTGCCGGGCCGTTTCCTGATGAACTACCTCACCAACATGCGCATGGTGGAAGGATGTCGGGAGGTTCTGCAGGGGATGGGGGTGAGGCTCGAGGATCTGGAGGGAGAGGAGCGCGACGCGGGATTGGGCAACGGCGGCCTGGGGAGGCTGGCTTCCTGCTACATGGACTCCATGGCCACCATGAAGATCCCTGGCTACGGCTACGGCATCCTCTACGACTATGGCCTGTTCTATCAGCAGATCGTCAACGGCTACCAGGAGGAAAAGGCCGACAACTGGCGGATGAACGGCAGTCCCTGGGAAATCGACCGCGTGGAGGATCTCTACGAAGTGCGATTTTTCGGCCGTTCCGAACCCTACCGTGACGCGGCCGGGGACCTGCGCTACCGCTGGGTGGACACGGAAAGCGTCATGGCCATGGCCTGTGACATCCTGATCCCCGGGTACGGCCACGACCACGTGACCAACATGAGGCTGTGGGCTGCCAAATCAAGCCAGGAGTTCAGCCTCAAGGACTTCAACAAGGGCAATTTCGTGCGGGCCATGGAGGAGAAAGTCCTCTCCGAGAACATCTCCAAGGTTCTCTATCCCAACGATGAACCCGCTGTGGGCAAGGAACTGAGGCTTAAGCAGCAGTACTTTCTGGTGGCCGCGACCCTCCAGGACATCATGCGCCGCCACAAGAACAAGCAACGCCCCTTCTCAGCCCTCCCGGACTTCGTGGCCATCCAGCTGAACGACACCCATCCCACTATAGGCGTGGCGGAACTCATGCGCATCCTCGTCGACGACGAGTTCCTGCCCTGGGAGGAGGCCTGGGACGTCTGCGTGAAGGTCTTCGCCTACACCAACCACACGGTGCTCCCCGAGGCTCTGGAAACCTGGCCCGTGGAACTCATGGGCCGGGTGCTCCCACGCCATCTGGAGATTATCTTCGAGATCAACAGGCGTTTCCTGGAGGAGGTGGCCGAGCGCTATCCGGGTGATTTCGACCGGATGGCCCGCATGTCCCTCATCGACGAGGATTGGGGGAGGCGGGTGCGTATGGCCCATCTGGCCATCGTGGGCAGCCATTCGGTCAACGGGGTGGCCATGCTGCACTCCACCATCCTGAGGACCGGGCTGTTCAAGGACTTCGACGCATTCTATCCCGGTAAGTTCAGGAACGTGACCAACGGGGTCACCCCGCGCCGCTGGATGCTCCAGGTCAACCCGACCCTGTCGTCGCTGATCACCAGTACCATCGGGCCGGAGTGGATCACCGACCTGTCCAGGCTCAAGGAACTGGTCCCCTTGGCCGGGGACGCGGCCTTCCGCACGGCCTGGCGCGAATCGAAGCGTGAGAACAAAAAACGTCTGGGACGCTACATTCTGCGCAAGGTGGGCATGGGCGTGAATCCGGACACCTTATTCGACGTGCAGGTCAAGCGCATGCACGAATACAAGCGCCAGCTCCTGAACGTGCTGCACGTGGTCACCCTGTACAACCGCCTCCTGGACGATCCCGGCCACGACTGTCCGGCGCGCACGGTGCTGATCGGCGGCAAGGCCGCGCCCGGCTATTTCATGGCCAAGCTCATCATCAAGCTGATCAACTCGGTGGGGGAGAAGGTTAACAAGGACGCACGCCTCAAAGGCAGGCTCAAGCTCATATTCCTGCCCAACTACTGCATTTCCCAGGCTGAAAAGGTGGTGCCGGCCACGGACCTGTCGGAGCAGATCTCTACGGCGGGCATGGAGGCCTCAGGCACGGGGAACATGAAGTTCGCCATGAACGGAGCCCTGACCATCGGTACTTTGGACGGAGCCAACGTGGAGATCATGGAGGAGGTGGGGCAGGAGAACATCTTTATCTTCGGGCTCACGGCCCCCGAAGTGGCGGACATCTGGGCCAGGGGCAACGACCCCCGGTGGTGGTACGAGGGCGACGCCGAACTGAAGCGCGCTGTAGACATGATCGCCGACGGGGCCTTCTCCCCGGGCGAGCCCGGGCTGTTCGCCCCCATCATCGACAACTTGCTGAACAAGGGCGACCACTATCTGGTCCTCGCGGACTACCGCTCCTACATCCAGGCCCAGGAGCGAGCCGGCGCTCTGTACCAGGATAAGGAGGAGTGGACGCGCAAATCCATCCTCAATACCGCCAATATGGGAAAGTTCTCAAGCGACAGGGCCGTGATGGAGTATGCACGGGACATCTGGGACATTCAGCCCCTGAGGGATTAGCGGGAGACGGTGGAGAAGTTGCCGGCGGCCGTGGCGTTATAAACAGCCACCTCCTGAGCAAGATGAACGGGTCGGAGACATCAGGAGGCACGCTCAAGAAGGCCGTTTTCCAAACCTGGTGTCAAAGATTCGTGAGAAATGACCCTGCGCGTCAACATTTTTCTGATGGCTCCGAGGATGCGTTCAACCGGGCCACGCCGGTATGCCCACCGGTCGTCATGATCGGGAAGATTGACGTTCATGGTGGCGTTGGCTTCAAATAACAGGATATCCCCATTGGCATTCATGCTGAAATCTATGCCGCCATAGTCCAGGGAAAGGACCTCACTGATTTGTTTCAAGGCCGTCATTGCACGCGGGCCAAGAACTTTTTCCATATTCTCAAGAAACTCCTCATCCTCGGCTCGGTGTTCAGGATTGTCAGCCATTTCAGCAGTGACATAGTGTATTTTCCACTGGTGCGCGATCGCGACGTGCAACGGATATATTTCCCCGTCCACCATCATTACGCGATATTTGCGTATCTTTCCGTCCTCTCCTCGAGCGTCCAGGAACTGAATAGCCGTTATTTCCTGACCAGGAAGTGCCTTGAGCGCTTCCCCCAATTCATTGGAGTTGTTGATTTTGAAAAAGTTAAGCCCGTTGTTGAAGCCGGGCGCCCGAAGCAAAAAGGGAAGCGTAAAGCCATGGCCGGCAAGGACATCAATGCCATCCGGTCCGTCCAGGACAACGCGCGGAATGTTTATGGTTGTGGGCGTGATGACGCCAGGCACGTCTTTAAGGCGGTTGGCCACGGAAACTCGGTCCGTTTGAATAACCGCTCCAGGAAGGTTGACGACGGGCGCGGATGACAAGGCAACGATCCGTTCGGCAGACAAGAGTGCTTGTTTGCAGAGGTCGGCGTTGCCAACCGCGTTGACGATCAATTGATGCGCAGGCAAGGGCTGGGTTCGATCGAAGTACTCGACTATGATCACGACGACATGGAAAACAAGATCGTTGAGGAATTTTTGTATGGTTGCGTTGCCTCTGGTGGCCGAGGTCAACAGAAGTACGCGAACAGGATCCTTTTGACCACGATATGGCAGCACGATGACTGATTTATTTTTAAAGCCTTTCCTGCGGTGTAATTCAGCAGAAACTTCATCTCCCAACTTGTCATAGACGCAGGCAAGACCCTGATGCGCCTCCGCATGGTCAGGTTCAAGGGCCAGGGCCTTTTCAAGATGCTCTCGGGCCAGGCTCAATTCGCCATCTTCGACAAGCGAGTTGGCAAAATTAACGTGCCCCATGGGATTGTTTGGATGGCATGACGCCGCCTGGCCATAGCATATGCGCGCGGCCTTTCCGAATCCGCGTGAGTGCAACAACACGCCGAGGTTGTTAAGGGCTCCAAAGTGTGTCGGAGATTTCAAGAGAATCTCCATGTAGGCATTTTTGGATTCTTCCGTCCGGCCGAGTTTCCAGAGCAACTGGGCACGGATGAATGCGATTTCAACATTTTGTGGGTTTTTTGACAGGTGTCTGTTGGCTTCATTCAAGGATGATCCCAACGATGCTAGCGTCTGTAAATTCCCGACTGATGTGAGATTGTTTTTGTGGAGTCTGTTCAAAGTGACCACCGTGCTGTCAGGTGTAAAGTGTTACGAAATCACACGTGCAGATCGCCGAAATTGTTCGACCGCAAAGTGTCCTTTTCGGCCTGCTTGCGAAGATGAATCCTCGTTGCACACTGTCGGCCATCCCGCCCAAACTAAAAGCAAAAAGTGGACCACAGCCAGGCGTCGACATCGTCGGTGACGAGGGATGCTCTAGCCGTGGACCAGGGTGGTCTCAGAGGCCTTGCTTGAAGAGAGCAGCGATGCTGGTCCTGTCGGCCGCATGGTGCGAGGTGTGCCCGAGCCTGATCACTCGATGGTTGAATGAGACCAAGGAGGGGCTGACGGACATACCCCCGGCAAGGCGAGCGAGGAGGGCTTTCGGTGGTTTCCTTCGTCGGGGCTGGGAAGCGATCAGGTCCCCCCAGCCTACTCGCCGGTTTTTTCCACGGGATTGAAAAACGCTCCGGCCCAGGTCATGGCTTCAGTGTAGGCGTCCTTGACCACGTCCATTTCGAAGGAGAGCTTCTGGACATGGGTCTCCAGCCGAGACCAGTCCGCGTCCTCAATACATTCCATCAATTCCATGAGCGGCTGGTACTCGTTGTTCGGGTCGCGGCAGAGGGCCTGTTTCATCTTTTCATCCAGGGGCAGGTACTCCACCACTTTTGACGTGGGCATGCCCAGGATGGCGTCAATCAGCGAAAAGAGTCCCAGCAGGAAGAGGCTGCCCGGATCGAACCCCCAGAAGTCGTACTCCCGGCCTATGTGCTCCAGGAACCGTCCGCGCTGCAGCGACAGGAGTACCAGCTCCTGCGGATTGTCGCCCTGCTGGGCCATGTCCGCCAAAAGCACGGCGCGCAGCCAGTTCTTCATCTTGATGACGCCCAGCATGTTGATGGCCTGGCGGATGGACTGGATTTTGTGCTGGAAGCTGAATGCGGCGCTGTTCAGATAGGTCAGCAGCCTGAAGCTTACGGAGACGTCCGTGGAGATGGCCTCGGCCAGAATGTCCAGGTCGGGGTCGTCGGATTCGATGATCTTGAGGATGTTGATGCGCGAGATTTCGTGGGAGGTGAGCTTGCGGTCCGCAATGATCTCGGGCTCCTTGAAGAAAGCTCCCTGGAACAAGGCGAAACCTACGTCCTTGAGGGCCTCGAACTGCTCCAGGCGCTGCACGCGCGCAGAGAGAAGCAGAGCTCCCAGCGATTTCGTCTTCTCCCTCAGGGCCTTGGGATCGACCCCCCCTCCGAGGTCGATGGTGATGATGTCTATCTGGTGCAGGATTTCCTTGAGAACGGCCGAGTCGGCCAGGATGTCCACTGCCAGGGTGTAACCGTCCGCTTTCAGGGCCTCCAGGGCCTTGACGAGTGAAGCTCGGTCGTCGCTTTGACCTTGGAATTTCACCACGCACTGGGCCGGGGAAAAGGCGTAGGGCGCCTTTTCCAGGAGGCTCTGCTCGTCGAAGGACAGCAGGACACGTTTGCCGCGCTCCATGGCCTGCTGGATGCCGATGAAGGTGCTGGAGGCCAGATCGTCAGGTGACCGCGTCTGGGCACTGGAGAGGCGAAGCGCTCCAGCCTTTTTGTCGCTGGAGATGAGCTCGTATCCCCATAGCTTGCGCTTGGTGTCCAGGATGGGGTGCTTGGTGAAGAAGACTTGATCCTGCGAAGACGTGGGGTTCTTGGACATGGTCGGAGCCTTCCCGCAGAGCTGGATGGTTTTTTTCGCAGCGCGTCTTTGCGTCTTCACGCCTGGTCGCCTCTACGCCTGGTCCCCGGGGCGGCGCTCGCCGCTGGCGTCCCTTTTTCCCGCGTCCCATTCAGAGAATAATCTTCATACATCTTTTCAAAACCTACGTGAAGCTCCATTGAGGGGCTCCAGCACACTCTCAAGTCGTCAGCCCGGATTTATTCAGCCTCTTCCGACCTGCGGCTGCCTTCCCCCGTGATCCGCCCGTATCTGGTCGTCCGCAAAGTTCTTTCCATTTGGTAACAGTTTGCTTATCAACTCAAACAACTGTCCGGACAGGACAATCTGCTTGGTTGTCCGGTCCGGTTTTCACCCTCAGCCGTGTTCTCCACCATTCCCTGGTCGTCTTCATTCGGCAAGTGCCACGTTGGAAACGCAGTCGAAAAAGGAGTATATTCGATGAGACGTCTTTGTGAACTGGCTGTCTGGAGTTTCTCCCTTATTGGCTGCGCGACTACGGCCATGGCCGACAACGAAGTAAGGATGGTTGGCGATGCGCGTATTCATGCCAACTTCTGGTCCAATATCGATTACACCGGCTGGAACAACAATGGCACCAAGGCAGCCGAGGACGCGGTGCTCTGGGAGCGATTTCGCCTGCGCACCGATTTCATCGCCAACAAGGGTCTCAAGTTTCGCCTGGGCATCCGCATCCAGAACCGCATATGGGCAACGACACCTTCACGGTGGACAACCCGATCCCGGTCCTAGACGTCTATCAGGCCTTCCTGCAGTTCAAATGGCCGGGGACCGACGTGGAGTTCAGCATCGGCATGGAGGACTTCGACCTGCCCATCTCCTCACCCATGTTGGCCTCCAGCCCGGTCATCGGCGGCACCCGCCTTACGGCGGCCATGGTCACCATCCCCGTGTCCGAAGCTTTCAAGGTCACGAGCGGCTTTCCCGGCTGCTGGGGCGTCGCTGCCAGTCTGGACAAGATCACCTTCATCCAGGACCTGAGCCACCGCCTGACCTTCACATACGCCCGGGGCATTAACTCCCCCCGCGCCCTGCGCGAGGTCAACCTCCTCTGGGGTACCGAACTACGTGCAGATCGGGCGCGACCTGATCACGGACGAGTCCGTGGTGGCCGTCAACTTCGACAACGAATACAAGATCTACAAAAATCTTTCGGCCATCGTGGAGACCGGCTGGGCTCACGGCGAGTTTGAAGAGTCCGGGGGCCACCGTTTCGTGAATCAGACCAACAACGGCGACGCCTGGAAGGTGGCTGTCGGTTTGACCTACAAGTTCTAAAGAATCTTCAGCCGATGTCGGAAGCGGTCGGGTCGATGTCCCGGCCGCTTTTCTTTTGCGGCCGATAGCCAGGCCGATACAAGACGGGATGATTGGGAAGGCTCGCAGGCGGAAGCTCTGGCTAGGCAGGACTGGCCGCTAGCTGGAGCCGACTCCACACTGCGGTGACATTTTTTCGCAATAGGCGATGAACTTGCGCGCCTCGGCGAAGGCCGGATTGAGGGCGGCGGCGATGTTCAGGTTGCCCAGACACTTGTCGAGTTCGCCCTTGTCGAAATGCGCCCGCGCCAGATTGAAGTAGATGTGCTCGTCGTCCTTCTGGATCTCCAGGGCCTTGTTGAAAAACTCGATGGATTCGGCCAGGCAGCCCTGTTTGCGCAGGTTGATGCCGAAGGTGTTCAGCTTCTGGCGGTATTCATTGGAGAAGGCGTCGTTCAATCCCATCAGCACGTCGAGCACCTTGCGCAGCTTCAGGAAGTCCTTCTGTTCCGTGTACACGTCGCCCAGGCCGTAGTTGGCCGGTACATTCATCTCGTCGATCATGAGAGCCTTCAGAAAGGCCTTCTCCGCGTCGTCCAACAGCCCCATTGAGAACAGCTTCTCGCCCTGGTCGATCTTAGTCTTGAGCGAGCGCAGGGCCGGAACGGTGTTGGCCTCGTAGTAGCGCGGCTCCGGGGTGTAGGCCCGAAGAAAATCGTCCAGGACGGACTTCTTCTTGATGCCGGAAGGTACATGGTACACGTTGAGAGGCTGCAGCTCGACCAAGGTCTGTTCCAACTGGCGGGCGTACCAGTAGGTCAGTTGGTTATGACGGGACTGGGTTGCGCCGGTTCCGACCTCGTCGATCCGGCGTAGGGAAAAGACACCGAGTATAGCGGGATATTCGCTCATTCAGCCCACCGTTGGATGGAAGCAAAGGGTTGATGCTGAACGTCGAACGCAGCCTGTAAACACTAGGCCTGGAAAGCACGGTCGTGCTTATCATGACGTAAATGCGCCGGGATGACTGTGCCCAAGGGCACTCAGGGAGCGTTCTGAGGGAGCAGCCGCCTCGGACAACTCCCTGGTTACATGAATGTGTCTGGCGGCACAAGAGAGGGAAACGCGAATTTTGCGGTCCGGAGAGCACTTTTTCTTTTCTTCCGGCACGAAAGCCAGGTGTAAAAAACGTCCGCTCGACGTCCCGAGGTCGCTCTCACGGCGTCAGGAACCGCCCTGTCACCGATTCCGGATCGGCCATGATCTGCTCCGGCGTACCCTGGGACACGATGCGTCCGCCGTATTCGCCGCCGCCGGGACCCAGGTCCACCACATAGTCCGAGGACAGGATCACCTCGGTGTTGTGCTCGATGACCACCACCGTGGCCCCGCGGTCCACCAACTGGTGCAACACTTGGATCAACTTGCCCACCTCGTGCATGTGCAGGCCGGTGGTGGGCTCGTCCAGGATATACAGCGCGCCGGGCAGGCTCCTTTTGCCCAGCTCCCGGGAAATCTTGATGCGCTGGGCCTCGCCGCCGGAGAGGGTGGTGGCCGGCTGGCCCAGGCGGATGTACTCAAGCCCCACTTGCTCCAGGATTTCCAGACGCCTGGCCAGGGCAGGATGGTTTTCGAACAGCCGCCTGGCGTCCAGCACCGGCAGGTCGAGCACTTCGGCGATGTTCAGCCCCTTGTGGCGGACCTCCAGGGTCTCCCGGTTGTAGCGTCTGCCGCCGCAGACCTCGCAGGTGACGTGAATGTCCGGCAAAAAGTGCATCTCCACGGTGATCACCCCGTCACCCTGACAGGCCTCGCAACGGCCGCCGCGCACGTTGAAGCTGAAGCGGCCGGGCTTGTAGCCACGCTTCTTGGCATCGGAAGTCGCGGCGAAGATGGTGCGGATCTCATCGAAGATCTTGGTGTAGGTGGCGGGGTTGGAGCGCGGGGTGCGACCGATGGGAGTCTGGTCGATGGACACGATCTTCTCGATCTTTCCGCCCCCCTCGAACCCGTCGATGACCCCGGGCAGGTCCACCTTGATGCCCTGTGACAGGGCCAGGTGTTTGTACAGGGTGTCCACCACCAGGGAGCTCTTGCCCGATCCGGAAGGGCCGGTGACGCAGGTCAGGCAGCCCAGGGGGATGGACAGGTCCAGGTTCTTGAGGTTGTTGGCCCGGGCTCCCTTGAGGGTCAGATGCCCCTTGGGGGCGCGGCGCTTCTCGGGCCTTGGGATGGACAAGTCGCCGCGCAGGTATTTGCCGGTCAGGGTGTCGGCCATAAGCAGCCCCTTCACGTCTCCCTGATAGACGATCTCGCCCCCGAGCAGGCCCGAGCCAGGTCCCAGCTCGATGACCTGATCCGCGCTCTCGATGGTGGCTTCGTCGTGCTCCACCACCAGCACGGTGTTGCCGCGCTCACGCAGCATGCGCAAGGTTCCCAGCAGGCGCTCGTTATCCCGGGGGTGCAGACCGATACTCGGTTCATCGAGGACGTAGGTGACGCCCACCAGCCCCGAGCCCAACTGTCCGGCCAGCCGGATGCGCTGTGCCTCGCCCCCGGACAGGGTGGACATGTTCCGGCCCAGGCTCAAGTAATCCAGGCCCACGTTTACAAGGAAGCCCAGGCGATGTTTCAGCTCCTTGACCAGGGGCTCGGCGATAAGCCCGCTCGCACCCGCGAAGCGGCGCTCCTCGATCCACTTAAGAGAGCGTTCGATGGGCAGGGAGCAGAACTCGAAAACGTTCAGCTCGTCCACGCGCACGGCCAGGGATTCGGGCTTGAGGCGGGCCCCACCGCAGGCCGGACAGGGACGGTTCTGGCGGAACCTGGCCAGTTCGTCGCGCCAGATGGAGCCCATGGCCTGGCCGGTCTCCATCAGGTCCGTTACGCCCTTCCAGCCGATGTCCGGGTCGCCGTGGAACAGGGCCTGCCAGGCCCTGGCCGAGTAGTCCTTGAGGGGCGTGGACAGGGTGAAGCCGTGGCGTTTGCCCAGGCCCGAGAGCTGGTCGTGGAATTTCGCGAAAGCGCGTTCGTTCTTCCAGGGCAGCACCGCCCCTTGGGAGAGGCCCAAGCCCTTGTTGGGGGCCAGCAGGTCCGGCTCGAAGTACTCCACGCTGCCCAGGCCGGCGCAGGTGGGGCAGGCTCCCTGGGGGCTGTTGAAGGAGAACAGTTGGGGGGTGGGCGGGGGGACGCTCACCTTGCAGGTGGGGCACACGGAGGTGGTGGAGAAGTAGCGGTCCTGCCCGCTGTCCACGTCGTGGACGACGAGCCGTTCTCCTCCCTGGGCCAGGGCCAGCTCAACGGAGTCGGCCAGGCGTTTGCGCATATCCGGTTTGGCCACCAGGCGGTCCACCACCAGCTCCAGGGTGTGGCGCTTATTCTTGTCCAGTTCCGGCATGGGTTCCAGGGCCAGGATCTCCTTGTCCACCCGTACCCGGGCGAACCCCTGGGCTTTGAGTTTCTTGAGCCTCTCTGCCTGGGAGCCTTTCTGGTGCTCGGCCAGTGGGGCCAGGACCAGGAACCTGGCCCCTTCGGGCAGGCCAAGGATGTCGTCCACGATCTGGTCGGTGGTCTGGGCGGCGATGGGCAGGCCGCACTTTGGGCAGTGAGGTTTGCCCAGGCGGGCGAAGAACACACGCAAAAAGTCGTAGATTTCGGTGACGGTGCCCACGGTGGAGCGTGGATTGCGCGTGGCGGACTGTTGCTCCAGGGAGATGGCCGGGGACAGACCTTCGATCTTGTCCACCTGGGGTTTGTCCATCTGGGGAAGAAACTGCCTGGCGTAGGCGGAGAGAGATTCCACGTAGCGGCGCTGGCCCTCCGCATACACGATGTCGAAGGCCAGGGTGGACTTGCCGGACCCGGACGGGCCGCAGACCACCACCAATTGGTCGCGGGGGATGTCCAGGGAAATGTTCTTGAGGTTGTGCTGTCGCGCTCCCTCGATGTGGATGACTCGCTTGCTGCTCATGGATGCTCCGGAAGTTGGCTGGAAAGAGGCAAGTAAGGCTTTGACCGCAAAATGCAAGCGGGTATGGCGTGGCTTTCCGGCCGGTGAGCTGATGGAAGGATTTTTTGGTCAGCTGGTATTATTGGCTGTGTTGAAAAGCGGTAAGCCCCTGCGGGCTGAAGGCCCAGGCCACCCATGCCCTGAAGTTCGAGTCTTGCGGGTTCGGCTCGATGCCCCGTTGCTGGAGCTCAATGGCGATGGACGACGCCAGTTGGCCGGCGGGGGTTTCGGTCCAAGCGCATCGCGCCGCGATGTCGCCGGACTTGATCCTGGTCCCGGCCTGATACCCCCCGAAGTATCCCACGGCCACCAGGACCAGCGCGATCACCGCGCAGAGCGCCAGCCCCAGCCAGAAGTTCTTTCCGGGAGGGGGGGACGGCCGCGACCGGACCGTCTCGGCCACTCTCTCGGCGTTGAGCACGGCCGCCTGCAGTTTGGCCGCAGCCATGGCCAGGTCGTTGCCTCCCTTGCTCACCGCCCCTTGGAAGTCGGCCAGGGCTCCCTTGATCTCGGCGACGCCCTTCTCGAAGCCAACCATCTTCTCAAAGTTCGTGGACACGATGTCCTCGATCCTCCGGGACAATTCACGCAGTTCATCGGACATGGGGCACCTCCGGAAGAGAGAAATCCGTCACGTTTGGCTGAGAAACCGTAAACCTGTTCATGGCTTGCTCTTCCCGGTCGGTCCGGTATTGAAGCCGCGCAGAAACTCTGCGTCTGGAGACAGTACCAGGGTGGGGTGGGATTCGGCCAGGGCCTGGCGATAGGTCTGGAGAGATCGGTAGAGCTTATAAAACTGCGGGTCCTGGTTGAAGGCCTCGGCCAGCACCTGACCGGCCTCGGCGTCGGCCTGGCCGTGGATGATCAGGCTTTGGCGCTGGGCCTCGGACAGGATAACCGTGCGTTCGCGGTCGGCCTTGGCCTGAATCTGCTGCACCCATTCCACGCCTTGCGCGCGCAGCTCCCTGGCCTCGCGCTGCCTTTCCGATTTCATGCGTTCGTAGATGGCCTGGCTGGTTTCATAGGGCAGGTCGGCGCGTTGCATGCGCACCTCGACCACACTGATGCCCAGCGGCAGGGCCTGCTCGGCGACCTCTTTCTGGACGTTCTCCATGATGCGGGTGCGCTCTTCGGACAACAGCGACTTGAGCACCGCCTGTCCCAGCTCGCGGCGCACCGAGGCTCCCACGATCTGGGCCAGTTGGGCTCTGGCTTGGTCAAGCGTTCGCACGGACTGGTAGAAACGCAAGGGGTCGACGATGCGGAAATGGGTGTACGTGGCCACTTCCAGTCGCTTTTGGTCCCCCAGGATGATCTGTTCCGTGGGGGGCTGGAGGGGGAGCAGGCGCGTGTCGTACAGGATCACGCTGTCGATGAAGGGTACTTTCATCTTGAGACCGGGTTGGGTGACGACGGTCACCGGCTTACCCAGGCGAATCACCAGGGCCTGCTGGGTTTCGGTGATCGTGTACAGGGCCGAGGAGGCGGTCCAGCCCAGGAGAACAATGAAGCCAAGGACGAAAAGGAGCGGGCCGGACTTCATTTGCCACCTCCCGGGATCGGGTTCTGGACGCTGGGAGCCTCCTGGCGTTCGGAGAGGGGCAGGTAGGGCACCACCCCGGAAACGCCCTTGCCTGACGAATCGATGATGACCTTGGCGGCCTTCTTCAAAACCTCGTCCATGCTTTCCAGGTAGAGCCGCCAGGCAGTGACATCCTTGGCCCTGGCGTAGGACTGGTAGACCGCGAGGAAGCTTTGCGCTTCGCCCTGGGCCAGGTTGACCACCTGGGTCTTGTAGGCTTGGGCGTCCTGGTTGATGCGCTCGGCGTCCCCCCGGGCCCGGGGGATGATGTCGTTCCTGTAGGATTCGGCCTCGTTGCGGGCACGCTCCTGGTCCGCTCGGGCACGCTGGACGTCGTTGAAGGCGTCGATGACCGCCGAGGGCGGGTCGACCCTCTCCAACTGCACCTGGGTGACGGAAATGCCGACCTGGTCCGCGTCGAGGAGGCGTTGGAGAACCTCCTTGATCTGGTCGGCGATCTGCTGGCGTTTGTCGGACAAGGCCGATTGTATGGGGTTAAGGGCGATGACCTCGCGGACGGCGCTTTCCGCCGCCGTTTTCAGCATGGCCTCCGGGTCGGAAACCATGAACAGGTACTGGCGTAGGTCCTTGATCCGCCAGGACACCGCGCAATCGGCCTCGACGATGTTCTCGTCGCCCGTAAGCATCTGGTTGCCGCTGGACGTCCTTCCGGAGGGGGATTCGCCGAGTTGCAGCTGGTTGATCTGGGTGACCTTGGGCAGGAGCACCGTCTCCACGGGGGAGGGCAGGTGGTAGTGCAGGCCGGGCTCGGCGGTGTCGACCCACTTGCCAAACCGCAGGACCACGCCCTGCTCGTCGGGCTGGACCTTGTAGATGCCGGTGAGCAGCCAGATGGTCACCGCGAAAATGCCGATCAGCCGGAGGCTTTTCCCGCTCAAGCCCATCAACTGCACCCGGAGGCGGAGTCTTTCCCCGGACGGGCGGCCAGCCCCGCCGTGGTCGATTGGCTCATCCGCGGGAGAAGACTGAACATTCTCTTTATTCCAAATGTTCCACCGCATGGAGTTCTCCCGAACGTTTTAGGTACACTCTGAATTCAGCAGTGTTTGAAGATCATGGCCAACTCAATTCATTGCAGAATACAATCGTCCCAAATGTAGGCATAAACGGAAAATTTCACCTGTCTTTGCGCAGAAAACGCCAGGATTTTTTCAGGAGTCCGGCAATTCCGATCCTTGCTTCCGGTCCATCGGGAGCACGTGCCTCACGTGTTGGTCTGGGGTGTTCCACCGTGACTCCGGCGGCGGTCAACCAGAAGGTGAGCACGGCTCTCAGATTCTCTTCGGTCAGAGGCCTGACGAGGGCATCGTCCAGTCCCGCGTCGAAAAGCTGCTGGGTCGTGAAGGCTTGTTCTTCCTCGGTAAGGAGGATGATCTGGAGGCGCTGACCGGTCGGCTCCTCCCCCACCCGGATTCTGGCCGCCAGTGCGACGCCGTCGATTCCCGGCAGGAGACGGTCGATGATGCACAGTTTGTGGTTGCCGCGCGACAATTTGGCCAGCGCCTGATCTCCATCGTAGGCATGGTCCGCGGTTTGTCCCAGGTGGTGGATGGCCGTCGCGAACCATTCTTGCTCAACGGGATCCCCGGCGGCCACAAGAATGCGGGCCTCGGCCCCCGGGACCTTTTCGGGAAGGCCGGTGGCCGGGGCGGACGATGGGTGGTTGAAGGCGTTCTCTATTTGAAGGGACTCGGCTGGAGTGCTCTCCGGGGAAGGACGGGAGCGCTTGGCCCCCAGGAAGTGGGCCATGGCTCCGGCAAGCTTGAACGAGAAATCACCCGTTCTTTCCGGCGTCGTTTTTTGCTCCCGCTCGATGATCCGGCTCTGCAGGAGGACATAGACGGCCCCCAGAGGCGGCAAGGCCACTGCGAGCGCGGGAGCCTGTGTGGCCGCCCACCCGGAGATAGCCGGGTCCGAAACGGCTATGTCTCCCGCGACCCATCCAAGAAGCGCTCCGCCAGCCGGTATCAGGACGGGATACCTCCGCAGGAGTCCGGTGACGATCAAGCTCCCGTACATCAGCAGGGGAATGCTGGCCAGGAGTCCGAGCGTCAGGAAGAACACGCTGCCTTGTGCCACGGCGGCCAGGGCTACCACATTGTCCAGGCTCATCACGGCGTCGGCTACGACCACCACGATCACGGCGGACCAGAACGTTTGTTCCTGGACATCCGGCAAATCCCCTCCTCCGCCTGCGGACCTCCCACGCTCATCGAGGTGCTCGTCCCCGGACACAATCAGCTTGACGGCAATGACCACGAGGACCAGGGCACCGGCCAGCTTGAGGCAGGGGACGTCGAGGAGGAACGACACCAGCGTCGTAAAGAAGACGCGCAGGACAATCGCCGCGACCGTACCGAACAGGATGGCCTTCCTCATCCTCCGGGGGGGGAGCGAGCGGCAGGCGAGAGCAATCACCATGGCGTTGTCGCCGCTCACCAGGAGGTCGATGAAGAATACCTGGAGCGATGTGCCCAGGTAGAAAAAGTTTCCGCTCGACTCCATTCGAAAACCTTGCTCCAGTTCGCAGTTGGCCACAGAACGCCGACGCCGGCTACAGGAGGCCGGAAATCCCTCCAAATAAACCGAGGGCACAGACAGCCGCACAGACAGTCGACAGAACCAACAGATACCAGCCGCGCAAGCGATGTCCCTCCGGCAGGGCCGTGGCTGCCAGGGCCACCAGAAAGCCGATGACCAGCGGCAGCAGAAAGGCGTTCATAACCTGGGCTCCGATGTTCAGCCAGACCAGGTCCGGCGCGAGCCACACCAGGGCGGCGCTGCCGGCCACGCACGCAGCGTACAGACCGTAGAACCAGCGGGCCTTGAGCGGGCTGCGTTCGAGGGAACGCTCGTAACCGGCCACCTCGCCCACGCCCCAGGCCAAGGCCAGGGAGGATACGATGGCGGCCACCAGGGACGCGCCCAACACGCCCACACTGAACACCAGACGCCCCACGTCCCGGCCGAGGAAAGGAACCAGAGCCCGGCTGATCTCGCCGACGCTGGTCAGGGTGGTCCCTGGACCTGGAATGTCGCCTGGGAGGTCGCTGGGGATGCCTCCGCTGCTCCCTCCATGGATTCCAATGGTGGCGGCTACGGCCACCAGTACCGCCGCTGTCAGCAGTTGGGTGAGAAGCGCCCCGCAGGCGGTGTCCCAACGCGCAGCCCGGTAATGCTCCGGACCCAATTTCTTGTCCACCACGGCCGACTGCTGGTAGAAGACCATCCAGGGGTTGAAGACCGCGCCGATGACCGCGGCCGTCAAGTACCTGAATTCCCGGTCCCCCAGCGGAAGTGAGAGGCTGTCGGCGACCATGGCCGAGGGGTCCGGCCGCGCTGCCCAGGCCACCACGAAAAAAGCCAGTTCGAACAATCCGATGAAGATGGCCGTGCGCTCCACCCGCCGGTAGGAACCAGTCGACACTATGGCCAGCAGGGCAACCGCGGCCATGGGCAGGGTGAAGGAGCGCGACAGGCCGTACAGTTCCCCGATGCCGGCCACGCCGGTGAATTCGGTGATCAGCGAGCTGACGGTGGCCGCGACCAGTCCTGCCGCCGAGAGCCAGGCGAAGGCAGGTCCGAACCTCTCCCGGATCAGTTCCCCGTGCCCGCGCCCGGTGAAGATGCCCAGGCGCACCGTGAGTTCCTGCATCATGTACAGCATGGGGACCAGGATCAAGAGCAGAAGCAGCAGGCGGTAGCCCCATTGCGCGCCGGCCTGGGCGGCCGTGACCACGTTGCCGGCGTCGGTATCGGCCAGCATGACCAGAAGGCCGGGACCCCAGGCTGCGACATATCGGAAAGGCCGGAAAGGGGCGGGAATTTTAGAAGGCAACACGATTTATCCCGCTGTGCGGTTGTTTGGCGTCAGGTGAAGCAGGTGGTTGGGGAGCATGGAAAGGAGCCCGGGCGTCGGATTATTACGAATGCACGGCTGAGAGCGGCTCTCTCACGGACCAACTCCACGGATGCGTTCGGGGAAGGAACGCTTCTACCTGGCCCTGAGCATCAGCACCGGCACGCTGATCCCGTGCTGCACCTTGCTGGCCGTCCAGCCGAACAGCAGGTCGGCCAGGCCGCTGTGGCCGTGGGTGCTCATGGCCACAAGGTCGCAACCGTTGCGTTCCACCCATTTGACGATCTCGCCAGCCGGATCACCGTAGGCCAGTTCGCATCTGGCCGCAATGCCCTCGAATTCGAACTCCGCTCGGATCTCGGTCAGATACACCGAGTCCTGGTCCACTTCTTCACTCACGGCATCCGGGCCGAACCGTCGCGCCGCCCAGCCGTCGGCCACGTGCAGGAGGGTGACCCGGCTTCCCAGGCGTTTGGCCAGGAGCTTGACGTGGTCGATGATGGCCCGGTCGGTGGGCGTGGCGTCCAGGGTGACAAGGATGCTGTCGTACATGATGGCCTCGGGTGGGTTGGCCGCATACCACGGCCTCCGTGCTTCGGAATGGTCGGGACGTTCGCATTTTCCGTTCATCCCCCCCTTCATCCGCCCGCGATCACGGCCCAGGCGGCCTTCAGGGAGTCCGGCAGGCCCCATATATCCAGTGCCGTGATCAGAATGGCGCTGCCCCACCCGGCGATGGCCAGGAACCAGCCGCTTTTCCAGATGCCCATGCGTTTGCGGGAGCTGGTGAAATGCAGCAGGGGGAACATGGCGAAGGGCAATTGCAGGCCCAGGACCACCTGGGAGAGGACGATCAGATCGGTGACGCTGGCGTCCCCACGAGCACTGATGATGACGATGGCCGGCACTATGGCCAAGAGCCGGGTAATCACCCGCCGCACCTCGGGCCGTAGCCGCCACTGCATGAAGCCCTCCATCACCACTTGTCCGGCCAGGGTCCCGGTGATGGTGCTGCTCTGGCCGCTGGCCAAAAGGCCTACTCCGAAGAGGGTACTGGCCAGGGTTGTCCCAAGCAGGGGGGCCAGGGTCAGGTAGGCCACCATGATCCAGTCGCTGTCCGGGCTGAAGGTGACCGTCTCTCCGCTGGGCAGGGTCACTCCGGATTTGTCGAAAAACACCATGGCCGCCAGCACCAGGATGGCCGCGTTCACGAAAAAGGCTACGGTCAGAGCCACGGTGGAGTCGATGGTGTTGAATTTGACCGCAGCTCTGATGGAAGCCGGATCCTTCTGGAATTTACGGCTCTGCACCAGGGCCGAGTGCAGATACAGGTTGTGGGGCATGACCGTGGCCCCGATGATGCCGATGGCCATGACCAGCATGCCGTCCTGGGACAGGCTCGGATGGACGAAGGCCCGGCCCATCTCCAGAAAGCTGGGCTGGGTCTGGGGGAGAATGAAGATTTCGATGAAGTAGCACGCGGCGATGGTGGTCACCAGCATGGTCACGATGGCCTCGATGAGGCGCATGCCCACGCGTTGCAGGGCCAGGAGGAGCATCACGTCGAAGGCAGTGATGACCAGGGCCCACAGGAGCGGGATGTGGAACAGGAGGTTGATGGCCACGGCGCTGCCCAAGGCCTCGGCTAGGTCGGTGGCGATGATGGCCACCTCGCAGAAGATCCAGTTGGGCAGACGGGTCCAGCGCGGGTACCATTCCCGGCAGCACTGGGCCAGGTCCCTGCCGGCGACGACCCCCATTCGCGCGGCCAACACTTGCAGGAAAATGGCCATCAGGCTGGCCAGCCCGACCACCCAAATCAGGCCGTACTTGAATTGCGCACCGCTCTGCAGATCTGTACCCCAGTTGCCTGGGTCCATGTAGCCCACGCTGATCAGGAGCGCCGGGCCCATGAAGGCCTTCCACTGCCTCCAGAAACCGGTGCCCACTGACGGGACGCTCACCGTTTCATGCACCTCGGCCAGGGATTTGCGATCCGCTCCATCCCGGGAGCGACGGTCCGCGCATCCGGTCTGATCCGGCCCGCCCAAGACCCGCTTGGAAGCGCCATCTCGCCTGGGGGGGCTCATAAGGGCTGCTCGTGGTTGGCTGCGTGGTCCATGACCTGCTCTGTTTCCCGGTCCGAGGCATTGTCGAATCCGACGATTAGCCGACGATTTTCCGGTATCGGCCGCCTGGAACGTCGGGAGCTAAAAAAGGAAAGCGCCCTAGGGCGCTTTCTCATTTCGGCTATTTGTTCATGAGACCAAAGTACTCGGATGTGGCCTTGGATACGATATCGTAGAAGCTGGCTTCCTTTTTCGCGGACTTGAGTTCCTGCTCGGCCATCTGGGCCTTGTGCGCGGCTTCATCGTAGGTCTTCGCGTCGACCCCGCTGATCTCCAGGGCTTCTTCCTTGGAGATGTGACCCATCTGGGCCAATACGGCCGCGGTCACCCCTAACACTTTACGGGCGTTTTCCTTTGCCATCGAGACTCCTCCTTGCTGCCCTAATCTTGGAACTTCCTTTGTATATTCAGGAATTCGTCGAAATTGTCCAGAAAAAGAGCGAATATTTCCGGGTCGAAGTGCATGCCGCGCACCTGGGCTTCCCGCATGATGCCAAGGGTCTTCTCGTTGGAGAAGGCCTTCTTGTAGGGGCGGGGAGTGGCCAGGGCGTCGAACACGTCGGCCACGGCGCAGATGCGCCCCAACAGGGGAATTTCCTCTCCGGAAAGGCCTTCAGGGTAGCCGGTGCCGTCCCAGCGTTCGTGGTGCGAGTATGCGATAACTTCGGCCACCTGGAGCAGCTCGGAATCCGAGCCGGCGAGGATGTTGCGGCCGATGGTGGTATGGCGCTTCATGGCCTCCCATTCCCCGAGGGTGAGCTTGCCGGGCTTGAGGAGGATGGCGTCCGGCACGCCCATCTTGCCCACGTCGTGCATGGGGCTGGCCTGGAGGATCACCTCCGCCTCGTGTTCCGGCAGGCGGAGCAGTCTGGCCAGAAGGGCGGAATAGGCGCTCATGCGTTTGATGTGGCTGGCGGTGTTATCGTCCTTGTATTCGGCGGCGGCGGAGAGGCGGAAGACCGTCTCCTGCTGGGAGGCCAGGATGGAGGATTGCATGGACTGGAGGTTGTCCACGGCCTGATGCAGGGCCTCGGTGCGGTTGGCCACCATCTCCTCCAGGGTGGTCTGGTAGTGCCGGAGTTCGTCCTGGGAGGCCTTCATTCGCAAGAGAGAGTCCAAACGAACCTTGAGTTCCGTCTTGTCTATGGGTTTGGCTATGAAGTCGTTGGCCCCGGCTTCGACCGCGGCCAGGCGTTCTTCCCGGCCCGAGAGCGCCGTGACCATGATCACCGGGATGTCCCTCAGGACCGGGTCCCGCCGCATGCGCCGCACCACCTCCAGCCCGTTCATGCCCGGCATGAGTACGTCGAGCAGGGCTAGGCCGATGGACCCGTCGAGCAACTCAAGAGCCTGATCGCCAGAGGAAACCGTCACCGGCTCGTGGCCGAAATCACGCAGGAAGCCGGCCAGGACCCGGAGGTTCACGGCCTCGTCGTCGGCTACGAGGATACGTTGGGCTGGTCGAGGAATAAAGGCCATGGATAATCCCGGTTAATTTGTGGAAATATATCAAGAAACCAGGTGCAGAGCAACGAAAGAAATGTTGTGAGAGATGCCGGTCCGCTCTTGAACGGAGCCTCACTGTCTCAAAACCGGCTCAAGGTCCAGATTCTCTCCAGGCGTTCAGTACGCACGCCTTTCCCACGACTTACCAAACGAAAAGGGGAGCCGAAGCTCCCCCCAAAAAACGCGCCAAGGCGCAACGAAACATCCGAGCGCGTGAACCGGCCGGTCCGGAGCTATTCCTCGTCTTCCACGAACCACTGCGCGGCCATGACCGGCCCATAGTACAGAGCCTCGTCCTCCAGCTCCTCCTCGATACGCAGCAACTGGTTGTACTTGGCCAGGCGGTCAGAGCGGCACAGGGACCCGGTCTTGATCTGGCCGGAGTTCACGGCCACGGCCAAGTCGGCGATGAAGGAATCCTCGGTCTCGCCGGAGCGGTGGGAGATGACCGTGGTGTAGGCGGCCTGCTTGGCCATTTCGATGGCGTCCAGGGTTTCAGTGACTGTGCCGATCTGGTTCAGCTTGATCAGAATGGAGTTGGCCACGCCTTCGTTGATGCCGTCGGCCAGGATGTCCGGGTTGGTGACGAAGACGTCGTCGCCCACCAACTGGATGTCGTCGCCCAGCTTGTCGGTGAGTTCCTTCCAGCCGTCCCAGTCGCCCTCGGCCAAGCCGTCCTCGATGGAGATGAGCGGGTACTTCTTGGTGAGGCCAGTGTAGTATTCCACCAACTCGCTTGCGGTGAACACCCGGTTCTCGCCGGCGAAGGTGTACTTTCCGTCCTTATAGAACTCGGAGGCGGCGGCGTCGATGGCCAGGGCGATCTCGGGGCCGGGCTTGTAGCCTGCGGCCTCGATGGCCTTGACGATGTAATCGAAGGCCTCCTCGTGAGACTTCAGGTTGGGGGCGAAGCCGCCCTCGTCGCCCACGGAGGTAACGTGGCCGTCCTTGGCTAGGATCGTCTTGAGGGCGTGGAAAGTCTCCGAGCCCATGCGCAGGGCGTCGGCGAAGGTGTCCGCGCCCACGGGCACGATCATGAACTCCTGGATGTCCAGGTTGTTGGGCGCATGCGCGCCGCCGTTGATGATGTTCATGAGCGGCACGGGCAGCACCTTGGCGTTCACGCCGCCCAGGTAGTTATACAGGGGCAGGCCCAGGAAGTTGGCTGCGGCGCGGGCGGTGGCCATGGACACGCCCAGGATGGCGTTGGCTCCCAGGCGGCCCTTGTTTTCGGTGCCGTCGAGTTCGATGAGCAGGTTGTCCAGGGCGGTCTGGCGCAGGGCGTCCATGCCCAGGACGGCCTCGGCGATCTCGCCCTGAACGTTCTCCACGGCGCGGGTGACGCCCTTGCCGCCGTAGCGGGCATCTTCGCCGTCGCGCAGTTCCAGGGCCTCGCGCGAGCCGGTGGACGCGCCCGAGGGCACGGCCGCGCGGCCCACGGCCCCTGAATCCAGGGTGACTTCCACCTCGACGGTGGGGTTGCCGCGCGAGTCAAGAATTTCCCGGGCCCAGACAGCAGCGATAGTGCTCATGATGGTCTCCTTTGAGGGGATGTTCGGTTCAGAACGTCAGTTGACGGCGGTCGAGATGCTCCGCCGACTCTTCATACACAAGACGCAGGCCGTCGAGAACAAGTTCGGGCCTGACGTTGGCGATTGCCGGGCAGACGCGCGACAATTGCGATGCGAAACCGCCCGTGGCCACCACAGTGATGGGTTCGCCCAAATGGTCCTCGAGGCGGTCCAGGATGCCCTCCACCATGGCGGCGAAGCCGAAGAGCAGGCCCTGGTTCAGACTTTCCACGGTGGAGCGGCCGATGGTAAGCTTGAGCGATTCCGGTTCCAGGTCGATCTGGGGCAGCTTGGCGGTGTCCTGGGCCAGAGCCCGGGCAGAGGAGAGCACCCCCGGGCAGATGAGTCCGCCCAGGTAGCAGGGTCCCCGAACCACGTCGAAAGTGGTGGCGGTGCCGAAGTCCACGCTCACCACGCAGTGGGAGGTGGTCGACCGCCGCGCCGCGTAGGCAGCCGCTAGCCTGTCCGCGCCCACCTGTTCTGGGCGTTCGTAGCGGTTTTGCAGGGGCACCGGTAGATCCTCGGGGACGAAACGCGGCGTCCGGCCCAAGAAACGATTGCAGGCCTGGCGCAGCATGGGGTTCACCGGCGGGACCACGCTCACGGCCAGGACGGCCGTCAGGCCGGCCGGGTCCTGTCCCTCCCGGGCCAGCAGGGCCGCCAGGTCCAGTCCCAGCTGGTCGGCGGTGCTGGAGCGCGGCGTGGGCAACACGTAGGAGGACAGGCCGGCCCCTTCGCGGAAGAGGCCTGTCTTGATGTTGGTGTTTCCGATGTCGAAGAGGAGAAGGGTCATGGGTTCTCCGGGCGCACCCGCGCCGGGATGTGTCTCTGATGGGCAAGCCGACCGAGAATAGACTATTTTCGCGGGCTTGAAAAGCTGATAGCGTTTGTTCGGGGTTTCGGCTTTTCCTCAAGGAGGTTCAGATGGACTCGAGCGCATTGATACCGGCAGCAGAGGTTCTGCCGCTTGCTCCATGGATATTCAGGGTCCTCCTGGACGTTTTGTTCGGCGCGCATATCCTGCTGGTGAACGTCATGCTGGGGCTCACGCTTCTGGGCTTTATCCGGTCGATCCGGTCATTGCGGACCGCAGATCCGAATACGGCCCCGCTGGTCGGGCTCATCCCCAACGCTACGGCCGTGGCCGTGAACCTGGGCATTCCACCGCTTCTTTTCCTGCAGGCGCTCTATGGGCAGTTTTTTTATGTGAGTTCCACGGTTATGGGGGTGTACTGGTTCGCCATCGTCCTGGCGGTCATGGCCGCCTACGGCCTGGCCTATCGCCAGAAGAGCGTGCTCGCGCGCCATGGAGGGCGCGGGACGTTCGTCTGGGGCCTCATGAGCCTCCTCATGCTCTACGTCACCCTGGCCCAGACCAACAACGCCGTGTTGCTCACGAACCCGGAGCTCTGGAACGGTTACTTCGACAATCCTTCCGGCATGTTAACAGCCTGGGGAGATCCCACTCTGATCCCACGGTGGCTGCACTTCGTGGCGGCGTCCCTGGCTCTAGGCGGCCTGGCCCTGGCCATGACCGGGTACGGGCGGGCCAGGCAGGGTGAAGCGGGCGATGTGACGGAGGGGAGGCGCCTGGTGGCCGAGGGCCTGGCCTGGTTCGGCTGGGCCACCCTGGCCCAGGCCGTGGACGGGCTGTGGCTGCTGGCCAGCCTGCCCAGGCCCATCCGACTGGCCTTCCTGGGAGACGACCCCACGGCCACGGCCCTACTGGCCGTGGGACTGGCCCTGGTCTTCGCAACTTTGGCCTTCGCCTTCCGGGGCAGGCTCATGCCGGCAGCTGCCTCGGTCCTGGCCACCGTGGCGGTAATGGTCACCATCCGCGGTGTGCTGCGGAGCCTCTCCCTGGTCCCGTATTTCCACCCGGACAAGCTGTCGGTGCAGCCCGACTACTCTACCCTGGCCATGTTCCTCATCTGCCTGGCCCTGGCCTTGGTCGCCGTGGTCTGGGCGACCTGGCCACCAGCCAAAAGCCACAAGGAAGCCTAGGAATATGGAATACCCCATTTTGCACTGGACCTTCTGGGGCGGCGGCCTGCTCGTGGCTCTGGTGGCCACCATCCACGTGTTCATCTCCCACTTCGCCGTGGGCGGCGGCCTTTTCATCGCGGTCCTGGAGACCAGGGCTCAACGCCTGGGCCTTTCCGCCGCAAACGGCTATCTGCAACGCTTCGCCGGATTCTTCCTGGTGCTGACCATGGTGGTTGGCGCCCTCACCGGAGTGGGCATCTGGTTCTCCATCTCCATCACCGCCCCAGCGGCCACCTCGACCCTCATCCATGTCTTCGTTCTGGGCTGGGCCACGGAGTGGACCTTTTTTCTGGCCGAGATCGTCACCATCATGGCCTACATGCGGGCCAAAGGGGGCGAAAACGCCAGGCGGCGGCTCATCCTGGCCTGGCTTTACTTCCTGTTTGCCTTCGCCTCCCTGGCCATCGTGCAGGGATTCATCTCCTTCATGCTCACCCCCGGGCAGTGGCTGGAAACCCACCGCTTCTGGGACGGCTTCTTCAACCCCACCTATCTTCCAGGTCTGGTGTTCCGTTCGGCCATGGCCGCCGTGCTGGCCGGGGCGTTCGCCCTGGCCGTGGCCCAAACCGGCGGGGACGAGGCCGAACGCAAACGCCTGTCGCGCTTTTGCGCCCTGTGGGCCGTGCTGCCCATCCCCGTGGCGGTGGCGGCCGGCTGGTGGCATATCGCCGTGCTCTCGCCCGAGCAACAGGCCCTGGTTTGGGGGCGTTCGCCGGAGGTGGCCGCCGGGATGCGTGTATTCATGAGGGCGGTCCCGGCCGTCGTGGCCGGCGGGGTGCTCCTGGCCGGTCTCCTGGGCGGCAGGCTGCCAAGGAAGGTGGCCTGGGCCGTGTCCGTGGCCACCCTGACGGCGTCGTTTTTATTCATAGGCTCCTTCGAGTACATGCGCGAGGCCGCCCGCAGACCCTACCTGATCACCGGGTACATTTTTTCCAACGGCATCTTGGTCTCAAGGGCTGAGGAGTTGAACAGGAATGGCGTCCTCGCCTCGGCCAAATGGAGCCGGATCAAGGCTGCCACCGGGCCCGACAGGCTGGAGGCCGGGCGGGAGCTTTTCCATCTGGAATGCGCCGGATGTCATTCCTTGGGGGGACCAATGCTGGACATCCTGCCCATCTCGGCCAGATTCAGCCTGTCCGGCATGGAGGCCTGGCTCACGGGCCAGGGCAAGATCGACACCTACATGCCCCCCTTTCTGGGCACCAAGGATGAAAAGAAGGCCCTGGCCGCCTACCTGACCGAAGGCCTGCACGGCGAGAAACCCGCCCAGGCCGTGGTCATCAAGCAGACGCCCGAGGCGGTCCCGGCCTTCGACGAGGCCGCACAGTACGTGCTCACCGCCGTGGCCGACAAGGGCATCAATATGTTCGCTGACGCCACTGGTCGGTGGACCATGGGACTAGGAACCCAGGGGCTCACCGCGCACCTCATACGGCGCGGCCCCTCACCGGAACTGGTAACCGAGGGTGTGACCGTCACCTACGCCATCGAGGGTCAGGCCGGCGGGAGCCTCAAGGCCGCAAACGGGGCCTTCCGGGCTGACGTGATCCCGGTCTCGCCTTATCCGAAGAATCCCGAGGGGGACGGCTTCCAGCCCTATCCCCTGGCCCTGGTCACGGCCTCGGACGTTTCGGGCAAGGTGCTGGCCGAGACCAAGGTGGTCCTGCCCGTGTCCACGGAACTCGGCTGCAAGAACTGTCACGGCGGGCCCTGGAAGCACGGGGTGGCGGGCATTGCGGACGAAACCGCCCGCGATGTGCTCACGACCCACGACCGTTTGAGCGGCACGAGGCTCTTGGAGCTGGACAAGCCCGTGGACTGCCGTTCCTGCCATGTGGACGCCGCCACGGGCGGCGGCCGCGCTTTGAATCTTTCGGCAGCCATCCATGGATTGCACGCCGTGTATCTGGCCGGACGCGGGGGCGAGGCCTGCAATCTGTGCCACCCGACGGACCCTAAGGGGGCCACCCGGGCCTTTCGCGACCCTCACCAGGATGCCGGTCTGGACTGCTCCAACTGCCACGGGGTCATGGAGGACCTTGCCCTGTCGCTGCTTAACCGCGAGAAGAATTTGGGCGTTACGGCCGCCGCGCCCCTGCTTCAGTTGATCGAGCCCCGTGCCACCGACCCGGCCGCCCGGGCGTCTCGGGCTCCCTGGGTGAACGAGCCCAGGTGCCTCACCTGCCACGTGAGCTATCAGTCGCCCCAGACCGACTTGGCCCACGGGGCCTGGACCGCCGGGCAGAGCGACCTCTTCATGGTCAAACGCGACGACATGGACGCCCTGACCTGTCCGGCCTGCCATGGCGCGGCCCACGCGGTGTACCCGGCCAGCAACCCTTACGGAAAAGACCGGGACAACCTGCAGCCCCTGCAATACCAGAAGCTGGCCAGGACCCTGGGCGCGGGCAAGAACTGCAAGGTCTGCCACACCGTGGACATGGACGAGGCCGCGCACCACGCGGGCATGGGGTTGGAATAGAGAGGGGAACCACGCGGGGCGATCAGGGCAGACCGTACATCCTGGCGAAGCGTTCACGCTCGCTTTCTGGGTATTGCGCCATCAGCGGCCGTTTGTCCGGGTCCAGCCAGGCCGCCACCCGCTCCATGTCCGTGAGGGACATGGCCGTGCAGCCGGTTGTTCGGGCGGTCGGGGAGTGCCATACGTGCAGGAAGATACAGGACCCTCCACCCGGGACGGACGGGTGGAGGTTGTGCTCCACCTCCACGCCGAGGCGGTATTCGCCGTCGTGGTCGTGGAGCATCTGTTCAGACGAACGCCAGTCCCTTTCGGGGACTCCGGAGGTGTCCAGCACCTGATTGTAGTGCGAGGATGCGGGGTCGTCCACGCACTCGAAGTCCTTCGTCATCTGCTCGTAGGGGATCTTGAGTTTCAGACGGCCCGGCGGGTCCGAGCCGAAGGCGGAGCCCAGAGGGAAGATTCCGGCCACGGATCTGCCGTCGCCCTCGCGCTTGACCGGCCCTGGTTCCTGGTCGTCGTGCAGCCCCAGACCCCAGCCCAAGCCGTTGAAGCCCAATACCACCGGGATGACGGGTCCGTTCTGAATCCATGGGCCTCCTGAAGTCCGCTCAAACAGACGCATCTCCCCTCGGCGCGAGTTCCAATCGTCCGTCAGCACCAGGAGCGTCTGCCGGGACCGGGAAACCGGTCCGGTCTGGGCCAGGACGTTAGCGGTGGTCAGCAAGATAATACAAGTGAGCAGGGCGGCGCGGGCAGGAGAGAAGATACGCATGGGCGTGGCTCTTGATATAGCCTCAAGGGAAAAGTCCATCGAAACGTTGTGAATGTGGACACGAAGCAGAAAGGGCGAGCAGAGGGCTCAGACCTTTGACCGCCTAAGGCATCTTTCCGACGCCTCGCTCAACTTGCCACATCGAACCGATCGCCGGGGCCATGGTCGCCGGCGGCCAGGACAACTCGGGGGCCGAAGCCCCCGGAATGCCCAGTTCCGTCAACGCCAGGCTAGTCCCACTCGATGCCCTTGTACTCGTCGGGCTTGTACTCGAATTCCACCACTTTCTTTGGGGCGGCCTTGTCCACGGTTTCGGGCTTGGCCTTGTCCTCCGGCGCGGCCTTGTCCTCCGGCGCGGGCTGGACCTTCGCCGCGGCCTCGGACCTGGCCTTTCTCGCGGCTTCGGGTTGGGCCTTGGCCCTGGGTTCGGGCCGGGCTTTTTTCAGGGCCTCGGGCCGGGCGGCCTCCACGGCGCCGGCTTCGGGCCCGGGCTCTTCGCCGGCATCGCCAGCAGAGACCGGTGAGGTCTCTCCAGCGGCGATCGCCGAGGAATCGCTTGAGGCTGGCTTCTTCTTGCCGCGACGGCGACGGCGTCTCTTCTTTTTCTGCTCACCGGTCTCGCCCGGTTCACCGGTCTGGCCAGCCTGAAAAGTCGCTGCTTCCAGTCCGGAGTCCCCTTGGGCGGGCAGACGCACCGCGTCAGTGTCTGCCTGGGGCGGCTGGGAGGCATCTCCGTCCTGGCCTTCGGCCTTCGCCGGGACGGTTGGCCTGGGGCGCTCACCCGAACGCTCACCCGCTTCGTGCCTGGGCTCGCGTTCTCTCAGGGATTCCTGGTTTGGGCGGGATTCACGCTCACGGCGGGGGCCTTGGTCGCGGTCCCGGCCGGGGCGGGACTCCCTGTCCCGGCCGGGGTCTCTACCCGGGCGCGACTCCTCACGGGCGCCATCCGGCTGGGGCGGGACGGCGTGCAGGGTGGACTGGTATCGTTCGTCCAACAGCATGGCCAGCAGGGCCGCGTCGTCCGAGGCCACCAGATCCTGGGCCAGGGGCAAAAAACGTTGCAGGCGCACCTTTTTGAGCGGCGGCATGGCCCGCACCTCGGCTTCCAGGAGCGCCGTGAGCCGTTCGGCCACCACGGCGGACACGTCCTCGTCCGTTGGGGCGGGGCGTTTGACGAGGTCGATGCCGAAACGCTGGCCGATGCGCTTGATGGCCAGTTCCTCCATGATGTTCACCAGGGTGATGGCCGTGCCGGAGGCTCCAGCGCGCCCGGTGCGGCCCGCGCGATGGATGTAAGATTCGGGGTCCTCGGGAGTTTCGTACTGGAAGACGTGGGACAGTTCTGGGATGTCCAGTCCTCGTGCCGCCACGTCGGTGGCCACCAGAAAGCGAAGGTTTTTCTTGCGCAGCCGCAGGAGCACCTCGTCGCGTTTGGACTGGGAGAGATCGGAAGAGAGTTCCTCGGCGTCGTAGCCGAAGCCCTTGAGCACCTCGGTGACGTAGTGCACATTGGCCTTGGTGTTGGAGAAGATGATGGCCGAGCTGGGGTTTTCTATCTCCAGCAGGCGTACCAGGCAGCGGTCCTTGTCCATGCCCGGCACCTCGATGTACTGATGTAGGATGTCCGTTACGTGGACTTGGCTGGACGAGAGTGAGAGAAAGTTGGGATTGTCCATGAACTCTTCGGCCAGGCGCAGCACGTGGGGCGGGTATGTGGCCGAGAACAGAAACATGGAAACCCGGCGCTTGGGCAGGTAACGCTTGACCTCCTTCATGTCCGGGTAGAACCCGATGGAAAGCATGCGGTCGGCCTCGTCGAAGACCAGCACCCGGATGCCATCCAGGGTGAGGTTTCGCCGCAACAGATGGTCCAGGACACGGCCCGGTGTGCCGATCACCAGATGAGCCCCGGCGCGCAGGGCGTCGGTCTGCTCGCCGTAGCCGACGCCGCCGTAGACCGTGCACACCTTGAGTCCGGTACCTGCGAAGAGCATGTCGGCGTCCATGGACACTTGCCTGGCTAGTTCACGGGTGGGGCAGAGCACCAGGGCCTGGGTCTGTTGTTTGTCCAGGTCCAGCAGGTGGAAGATGGGCATGAGAAAGGCCCCAGTCTTGCCGCTGCCGGTGCGCGACTGGACCATAAGGTCCTGGCCGCTCAGCAGGTAAGGCAGGGCCTTGGCCTGCACGGGCATGAGCGCCTGCCATCCGGCCCGGGCCATGGCCTGGCGCAGGGATTCGGGCAGTTCCGCATGGGTGATCTCGGGCAAGGACGCTTCGGGCTCGATCAAGGTTTCGAACTCTTGACCGGTCTTGGGGGTGTCTTGTGTGGTGTCCATGGTGATTCTTGTTGAAGGTATGAAGCCAGGGCGTCGCCGTTCTCCGACAACTCCGGTCATCTACAGTCTTTCTGTGAAAAGAGAAAGGCCCCTCCGGAAGGGGGGCCTTTCGTTCAATCGGTTGTCAGTTCCGCGTTGTGGAAAACATGGGTTTTTACGTGCAATCAGTCAATGGTTCCAGGGTGTTGTCGATTGTTTAGAAGACAAACTTCACAGCGAGGTTGCCGCCCCAGTTGTCCGAGCCCTTCGGAGCATTGTTTATGCCAGACCCGCTACTGCCGTATTCACCGATGTGCTGCCAACGGCCGGCGAGCTGCAGGCTGATCATGTCGGTCAGGAAGTAGTTGAAGCCAACCTCGGCGATTTCGGTCAGATTCGAAGTGTAGCCGTTACGCGGGATCTTCACTTCGGAGAAGAATCCGCCAAGGCCCACGCCGGCGAAGACGGAGTAGTTCTGCTCGTTGATGAAGTGGTAGCGGATGATGCCGATCGGGCTGAAAGCGCCCACGTTTTCCCAGGTGTTGGCGTGGATCAGGGGATACTTTTTCTGATAGACTGAGTAGCCCAGGAATTCAGCGCCGAGGGACAGGCCGGGAATGACAAAGTACCCGATTTCACCACCTGCGGAAAACATGGAGCCAATTCGGTTGTTGGAGTTGCCGTAAAAACCGACCTTTGGCTCAATGTAGAAAGTTCCGGCGTCCAGGGTTTTGGCTTGAGCCAAACTGGAACTCAGGGCAAATGCCAGAAGCAGACCCAGAAAGAGACTTCTTTTCAATAAGGCTTTCATGACGTCCTCCTTTAGCCGGAAATTCCAGCTCTATGGAAATGTAGCGGCGACTCACAAATTTTGTCAAATAAAGTCTCCAGGGCTGATTGTTAAAAAATGTTCATTGAAGGCTGATAGTCAAGGTGCAATGTAAATGTTTTCAAAATACTGGTGCTGACCGAAAAATGATGATATGCAAATCGGTTGGTTCTGCGCGGGATGCCGTCCGCCGGACGCGAACAGGACACCGGGAGGGACGCCGGGCGGCGGTTTCGGCGGGGCCGGCTAGAAATTCCAGGGGCTGCGCTCGATGTTGGTCTTGATGGTCCTGGCGAAGTTGGGATAGTCCTTGGCGGCTGTTTCAATCAGGTCCATCGCCGCAGGGCGGCGAAGCCGCGCCCGGAAGGCGGCAGGAGCCCGACAATTTCATGACGCCACGTTCCTTGAGATCCTTCCTTGTACCCGCTTGCTTGGTCATGTGCCTGGCGTTTGCCCCAGCCGCCTCGGCCGGAAATGTCGGCTATACGGTCACGGCGGTCCTGCCGCACGATCCGGGCGCCTTCACCCAGGGTTTGCTTCTCAAGGACGGTGTTTTCTACGAGAGCACCGGCCTGTACGGCCAGTCAAGCCTGCGCAAGGTGGATCCGGCTTCGGGAAAGACACTTGCACGGGTGAACCTGGATCAAGACTATTTCGGGGAGGGGCTGGCCCTGTGGTCTGGGAAGCTCTATCAGCTCACTTGGCGGTCCCGCCTGGTACTGGTCTACGACGCCGCGACCCTGGCCCCACTCGCCACCCTGTCCCTGGAGACCGAGGGCTGGGGGGCGGCCGCCACCCCCTTCGGGGTGGTGACCAGCGACGGATCAGACCTCCTGACCTGGCGCGATCCGGCAACCTTCCGGCCGACGCGCTCCGTCCAGGTGACCGACGACGGCCGGCCGGTCGTGCGGCTGAACGAACTGGAATGGGTGGAGGGATTCATAATGGCCAACGTGTGGCACGAGGATCGCATAGCAATCATCTCGCCCGGCACGGGCCACGTGGTGGCTTGGCTGGACTGCTCCCGGCTGCGAAAAGGACTTGGCCCTTTGCCCGAGGAATCGGACCTCAACGGGATCGCCTGGGATCCGACCAGGAAAAAGCTCTACGTGACGGGAAAACTCTGGCCGAACATCTTTGAACTTACCCTGGAGGGCCTGCCCAAACCATGAACAAGAAAGCCAGGTGCAAGAACTGCCGCTACTGGAAGGGACCCATCCCCTACGAGAACCGCTACTGCCCCGCCGAGGAGATGCTCAAGGGCACCTGGGGCTACTGCAAACGCCGCGCCCCAAACCCGGTGGTGGAGAACGTGGAAATCGTGCGCGGCAAGACCTACATCACCGTCTGGCCGGAAACCCAGGCCGAGGACGTCTGCGGGGAGTTCGCTCTGATCCCGCTGCAGAAAGAATAAGGGGGAAGCCTCCGGTGGCTGGAGAGGGCGGCGCCGTCTCTGGATTCTCCCGCCAGAGGGCTGCGCCCTCTGGACACCCTGATTGCTTCGTATTGTTCTCCGACTATGGATCTTTGGCTATTGGGGTGGCTCTGCCACGCAAGGCCACCCCGATAGCCCACGTCCACTTCAAGCCGATTTCATCCTGCCGCGCCCTTTACAGCCAGCCTGCACGAGCAGCCATATCCCCGCCACCACCATGGGCAACGACAGCAGCTGCCCCATGGTTACCCAGCCGAAGGCCAAGTATCCCAACTGCGGATCGGGCTCCCGGATGAGTTCCACCGAGAAGCGGAACACTCCGTACAGGAGCAGGAAGAGGCCGGTGACCGAACCGGTCGGCCGCTTTTTCGAGGAATAAACCCACAGCGCAGTGAACAGGACCAGGCCTTCCAGGCCGGCCTCGTAGAGCTGGGACGGATGGCGCGGTATTCCCCCAGCCCTGGGGTCAGGGAAGACCACCCCCCAAGGCAGGCTGGTGGGCCCGCCCCAGAGTTCTCCGTTGATGAAATTGCCGATGCGACCGAAGAACAGGCCAAGCGGGACCAGCGGCACGAGAAAATCGCCGATTTCCAGGAAGGTCTTGCCATGCTTGCGGCCGAAGAGCCAGATCACCACGCACAGACCCAGGAGGCCGCCGTGGAAGCTCATGCCGCCGTGCCACACCTGGAAGATGGAAATCGGGTCGCGCAGGTAGGCTTCCAGGTCGTAGAAGAGGACGTAGCCCAAGCGTGCGCCGAGCACCAGGCCGAGCACGCACCAGGTGATGAAGTCGTCAACCATGGCCGGAGTCCAGCCTGAACCGGGCCTTTTGGCGCGCGCGCGGCCGAGGGCCCAGCCGACGGCGAAGCCGATCAGGTACATCAGGCCGTACCAGCGCACCTGGAGAGGCCCGAGGCGAATGGCCACAGGGTCGAAATCGGGATGTATGAACATGGGGTTACAGCTCGCGGAGCAGGGCCTTGGCCCGCTCGAATTTGGGATTGACGGTCAGAGCCTTTTGGAGGAAGTCCGCCGCGAGTTCTTTTCGCGCGGCGCGGTAGTATACCATGGCAATGTTGAAGCAGACGGTCTCGTTGCCGTTCCAAAGATCCGGGTTCAGCCTGAGGGCCTTGTCCAGGTAGTTGTAGGCGTCCTGGAACTGCTTGCTTTCACTGTAAGCCATGGCAATGTTGTAGTGCAGGCCGGGGTCGTTGGGGGCTATCCTCAGGGCCTTGCGGTATTCTTCGATGGCCTGCTCGGATTTGCCCTGTTTGCGAAGGGTGATGCCCAGTCGGTTGAAAGTTTCGATGTCCGACTTGTCCAGCAAGCCTTTTTTGGATTCCAGGGCCTGGCGGAGGTATTTTTCGCTCATCTCCGGGGCGTTGGTTATGCAGTGGTCCGCGATGGTGCGGGTCACCCGGCTCACCTGGGCCATGGCCTCCTTGGTGGCCAGCTTGATGGCGTCGTCGAAAAGTTCGATGGCCTTGTCCTGCTCGCCCATGGACATGTAGTTGTCGCCGATGCTGATCTTGCGGTCCAGGTTGAGCGGACTTAATTTGTCAAGCTTTTCCAGATACTTGGTTTCTTCGCGGATGTCCCCGGTCTCTTTGTGGAGTTCGGCTATTTTTTTGATGGGGTCCAGGAAGAGTTTTCCGTTGCGCGAAGCCTCGAGGTAGACTTTGAGGGCATCTTCCATCTTGCCCTGGCCCTTGTAGCTGTCACCCAGAAGCAGCAGAGCGGCCGGGCTGCCCGGCTTGATATCGAGAATCTTGCGGGCGATGGCTGCAGCCTCATCGAACTTTCCGTTTTCGTTGAGTTTTTTTCCAGCTTCGATGAGTTCGCCAATCTGGCCGCGCGGTTTGACAGTGAAGGCGATCTTCTCCACGAGCATGTCCGGAGAGATCGGCTTGGTGATGACGTTGTTGGCTCCTATCTCGTGCAGATAAATGAGGATTTCCCGGGCCACCTCACTGGTGAGGACGATGACCATGACCTCGGGATACTGGTTTTTGAGGAATTGCACCAGCTCGTGGCAGAACTTGCCGTTGATCTCGCGTTCGATGAAGAAGACCACCTTGTGGGCCTGGCCCACGAGCTGGCGGAGTTCCTTGTGGAGCTGCTCCTGGGTGACGACGTTGAAGACGCAATCATCCTTGATGTGCAGGTGGCGCAGCAGGGTGCTGCGCAGGTTTTTGTTGAAGAGGGAGTCATGTGAGAGGATCAGGAAGACGCCCCTGTTCTGCTGGACGAATTCCCTGACGTCCTCGTCGTATACCTTCGGTTTCATCCAAACCCTCCGCCTCTCGGCGTTGTTGACGACGACGCGGACCAGCCCCGGAAAACAACTGTCCGAAGGGATATCGGCGCGCGGCCTTGCCCACTTTAAGGGCTAGGGGAAAAAATGCAAGGCTCGCAGTGAAGCTGCCGGATGACCCGAAACGCGATTGTCACGGGGGTGCAACGGGTTCTCAACCCACATGGTGCAAGAGGCAAGGAGCCGAAGAGGCCGGGGACCTCCGGATTTCGCCGGGGGCCGAAAACCACGCCAGGGAGCATCCCATGACCAGTGCTATGCTTCAGACGTTTTCCTCCACCTTGACCGCTATGATGGAAAACACCCTCGCCAAGATGCGCGAAGCGGTGGATGAGATGGCCGGGGAGGACCACCTGCCCCCGGACATCGCCGACCGGGCCACCATGGAGTCCGGCCGCAACTTCGCCCTGCTCATGCGCGAGCGCGACCGGTTGGCCCTGGCGGGCATCCGCGAGGCCCTCTCCCGGATCGAGTCCGGGGAATACGGGGTGTGTGAAGAGTGCGGCGAGGACATTGCCGAGGCCAGGCTCAAGGCCCAGCCCATGGCCACCCTATGTGTCTTCTGTCAGTCGCGCCGCGAGGAAGAAGACCGCCCCCGGCACGAGATTGCCTCAGGCTTCTTCCAGGCCTGAGAGCAGCCGGTCCAGTTCGCCCGGGTTCATGTCGAAGGAGTGTTCGCGGTCCGGGAAGGTCCCGGCGCGCACCTCCTGCGTGAACCGACCCAGGGCTTCCCTGGCTTGGCTTCCCAGGTCGGCGTATTGCTTGACGAATCGGGGCTTGAATCCCCCGTAGAGTCCGAGCAGGTCGTGAAACACCAGCACCTGGCCGTCGCAGTCCGGTCCGGCACCGATGCCTATGGTGGGGATGGGCACGCTCCCTGTGACCAATCCGGCCACCGGCGCGGGCACGCATTCCAGAACCAGGGCGAAGCAGCCCGCGTCCGCCAGCGCATGGGCGTCGCCGACAAGCCTCCTGGCGGCCTGGGCCGACGTAGCCTGCACCTTGTACCCGCCGAGCGCAGCCACGTGCTGCGGGGTGAGCCCCAGGTGGCCCATCACCGGTATCCCCGCAGCCGCTATGGCCCGGGCCTGGGGCGCGACCTCCCGCCCTCCCTCGATCTTGACGGCCTGGGCTCGTCCCTCTTGAAGAAGCCTCCCAGCGTTGCGGACTGCCTGTTGCACCTCTGCCTGGTAGGACAGGAAGGGCATGTCCGCCACCACTAGAGCCTTTGACGCTCCCCGGGCCACCGCCCGGCAGTGGTGGACCATCTGGTCCATGGTGACGCTTACGGTGTCCGGCAGGCCGAGCACCACCATGCCCAGGGAATCCCCTACGAGCAGGATATCGGCCCCGGCCGCCTCGGCCAGGGCGGCTTGGCCGGCGTCATAGGCGGTGATGACCGCCAACTTGCGATGTCCCTTGGCTTGCGTGACGGATGGTGCGGTAATTTTTTCGTCGGGCATGGCTCCTCCGGTTCCCGGTTGTGGAAGAACCATTCTAGCGAAAGCCGTTGCGTTTGTCTCGGTCCCGGTTGTTCAGACCGCCGAATGGTCCTAGGCGATCGTTCCCGGAGGATCAGGTCGGGCTCATGATCCAGACCACTCGTCCCCGGACGCGCCGGCGGGCCTCGTCAAGGAGCATGCGCTGCGGGGCGATGATTGGGTTATCCGCGGTCAGGACCGCCAGCCCGGAGGTCTCGTCCGGGCGGATCCGGCGCACGGAGAGCCCCTCCCCGGGCAGTTCCAGGCAGTGGAGCTGTCCCGGTCTGATCTCACACTCCAGGACATTGATGCCCACGAAGGCCTCGCGGCGGATGGACGGCTCCATGGACGCGTCGTCCATGCGCAAGGCCATCAGAGCTCCCTCGGGATATTTGAGCAAGAAGGACGCCTCCCCTCCAAGGTCCTTGGAGAAGGGGCCGCTGTCCTGGCCGCTCAGGAACATGGGGGGGAGGCCGTCGTAGATCCATCTGGGGTTGAGACGGTGATTTTTGAATAGTTTCATGGCCCATTCGCCAGGGATGACTCCCCGCCGTTTGGCGTCGGAGATGCTGGACTGGCGGATATTCAGGATTTCAGCGAGGCCCACCTGCGTTTTGATACCCAGGGCCTTGGCGATGCGATCATATCCGGCCTTGAATTCGTCGGTATCAGTTTTTGGGGACGCGCCGCTGTGGGATTCCTGTTTGAGGGGAGGGTGAGGCATCGGTCAAACTCCTTTCGTGTACATCTATATATGACCAAGCCAAAATGGCGAATATCATCGAAGAGGCGACAGTGCAAGACTTCCCGTATGACAAGGCACTGATAGCAGTTTTAGTGATTTATTAAGAAATGGTACGGTCTAGACTATATGATAATTGGTATCTAATTTTGACATCAACAAAAAAAGCCGCCTCCCGTGCGGGAGGCGGCTTTCAGAGCGGAAAAGACCGGCAGGGTCTACAGTTCCTGCAACACCCACCACACCCGGCCAACGATGTTGCCGGTGATGGCGGAGGAGCTAAGAAACTCCTCCTTGTAGGAAGGGTTCTCGCTACGCAGGACTACCCGGTTGTTTTCGAAGTCGTTGAACAGTCGGCGGATGACCAAACCCTCGTTGGGTACGGCCACGGCGAAAATTTCGCCGGAGCGCAGCTGTTTCTGGTCCTTGTTGATGCCTATGTAGGCACCCCGGTGCAGGATGGGCTCCATGTTCTGGTGCTCCATCTTGAAAACCGCGAGGGCGGTGCAGGCGAAAGGTTCCGGGATGGCCAGCATCTCGATGGGTTTCTCCTGGAAGGAGCCGTCCTCGGCAATGACTCCGGTCATGGAACTGACGGTCACCGTGCGGGATTTCGGCTTGTCCGGCGAGTACCCCGCCCCGGGCTCCATAAACCCCACGGGAAGGGCCATGCCTTCGCGCAGTACCTGCGGCTGCTCGCCGGAGGTCACCCAGTCGGGGTTGAGGCCGTGGCTGCGGTACAGCTTGAGCAACCAGTCGGCGGGAATGGACTGGCGGCGCTTGGCGTCGGAGATGCTGGACTGGCGAATGCCCAGGATAGCTGCCAAGTCCACCTGGGTGCGCGCGCCCGTTGCGCGCTTGATGCGTTCCAAAGCTTCATCGAATGCGTTGTACATGATTCACCTCGTGGCTCCCGGCAACTCCTCGGAGCGCTCCGTTTCGCCAATGGTGCAAAACCCCTGGCAGTATACTCTTGGAAAGAATTCTAACGAAAAGTTTATTATAACAGACATATCACGATCAAGTCCGGACCCCTGCCCTCCGCATGCGGGAATCAACAGCCATTTTCGCCCCTTCGTTTGATGAAGAGGTTTGATCAATGACAAAATCAGCCTCTCCGGGGGAAGAACGGAACGTCAGGGTCCCTTATCGCGGCTAGGCGTTGCAGAATTTATATATAGTATTCGGGTAAACGCAAGTAAAAAAGTAGGGTTTCCCTCCATCTCGAGGAGAGAAGCAGGTAATGTGTCAGGGAAAGCATAAATAGTTCAAAGAATGACGGGGGTATCCCGCGTCGGGTAGTTCGTGCAACGAAGCGATAAGAGCTATGATCGATTGTCCGAAATAGTATCCGCAACGCTCAATTAAAGGAACAGGGAGCGAGTTCAAGCGATTGCAGGGTGTTGACGTGTGGCCGGACGAGCGCCTGGCTTACCCGCTCTTCAGGCGGCCGGACTTAAGCGCCAATTGACCGTAGTAGGCCTGCCCCAGGGAGATGCAGCCGTCCCCGGATGGCTCCTGAGCGTGCAGAAGGGGCGTGAGCCCATTGGCGCGCAGCATGCCCGGCAGCAGGGTGGCCAGGGTTTCGTTGAGGAACACCCCTCCGCTCAAGGCCACCTGCCGCGTGCCGAGTCGGGCGCACAGCTGGGCGGCAGCCACGGCCAGCCCCCGCGACAGTCCCAGGTGGAAGCGTCGGCTGACCACGGCCGGTGGCGTTCTCCGCAGAAGGTCGTCCGCCGCCTGGCCGAACAGGTTCAGCGTGTCCAGTACGGTCATGCCCCCAGAGACAGCCTGCCTCCGGGACGTGTCTGTCGGGTCCAAACCCAGGTCGGGATCATCGTTCCCTTCAGGCGCGGACGCGGCAGGGTCTGGCCCTTCGATAAGGCCGCAACGGTACTCTCCGGTCTCTCCCGGATCTTGGACGTGCTCCAACCTTATGGCGGCCTGGCCCTCGTAGCTGACTTCCGGACAGATCCCGGCCAGAGCGCTCACGGCGTCGAAGAGCCGTCCGCAGCTGGTGGTCACCGGGCTGTTGAACCCTTTGTCCACCATGGCCGCGACCAGTTCGGCTGCCTGCTCCCGGCCCGTGAGCCAAGGCCAGGGCTCGGCCAACGGGTCTCGACCCAAGGCCAGCAGGCAGGATAAGGCCATACGCCAAGGCTGGCGGATGGCTGCTTCACCGCCGGGCAGGCGCACGGGCGAGAAGTGCCCCACGCGCCGCAACTCCAGGTGGACCGGGTCCACGTACAGGAATTCCCCGCCCCAGACGGTCCCGTCGTCGCCCAGGCCCGAGCCGTCCAGGGCCAAGCCCAGCACCGGCTGTCTGCTCCTGGTCCCGGCCAGCACGGCGAAGACATG
>Ga0326727_10001747_pt1 | contig 78372 bp, 72 predicted proteins | sample MB2enrmetagenome_FD_207643 | JGI IMG/M metagenome (GOLD analysis project Ga0326727, IMG submission 207643) | Lab enriched peat soil microbial communities from McLean, Ithaca, NY, United States - MB29MY | ecosystem: Environmental > Terrestrial > Soil > Wetlands > Peat | place: USA: New York... | reverse complement strand
ACCTTGTTGTTTTCGACGCGACGCTTCGGAGGCACCGTGTGCCCTCCTACTGCTCGGCATGCCGGCCGGAGTATCCACCGATCCGGTCACACGGGAGTGGTCAAGCGCTCCTTCATCACATCACAGCCAGCTTGGTGGCTGCTGTGGACGGCCAAGCTGAAGACATCGACTCGGCGCAGCTACCGGGAGTCGTCAATCTTTACGTCCGGCCACATCTCGGCCACATCCGCCTTGCTCGGCTCACACCTGAAGATGTCGAGAAGATGGGCCGCGTGCTCGCTGAATCCGGGAAGAGTGGCAACACACAACGACTCGCCCGCACGATCCTGCGCCGGGCACTCGGACAAGCCGAGCGCAGAGCCTATGTCGCTCGCAACGTGGTAGCTCTCACAGATGCCCCTGCGGTCAAGGTGGACGAACGACCAGTACTGACGCCCGAACAAGCCAAGCAACTGTTCGACGCCCTGCACGACGACAGGCTGTTGCCTTCATACGTGGTCGCGATCCATACCGGTCTACGTCAAGGAGAGCTGTTGGCGCTCAGGTGGTCCGACGTCGACCTCGGGGCCGGCACTCTCACGGTCACCGGCACCTTGGATCGCAAGATCAGGCAGCGCACCGATCCGAAGACCGACAAGTCCCGGCGCGCCGTGCCGCTCACCCCGCAGGCCATGGAGGCTCTGCAGGTTCACCAGGTCCGCCAGAACCTCGAAGGGACTCAAGGAGGCGACGATCTGGTCTTCACGAGTGCGCGGGGCACGGCCTTGTACGACTCGAACATTCGAAAGCACTGGCACCGGGTGAGCGCCAACCTGGGGCTTCCCTCGATGCCGTGGCACAACCTGCGCCACTCTGCGGCGACGATCATGCTCGCCCAGGGTGTCCCCATCGAGGTCGTGTCCCGTGTGTTCGGTCATGCCTCCATCCGCATCACCGCCGACATTTACGGCCACGTGTCGCCGGAGACCAACAGGCAGGCCGCGGACGCCATGTCCAAGGCTTTGCGATGAAGGACTGCCGACGAGATCCCTACCAGCCGTGCACTCAGCGCAAGCCGTGGCCGATCCCGATGAGGCCTCCTGTGATGCGAGCGCGCTAGCCCAGCAGGACGCCTTCCCCGGCCCAAGCCCTGTGCTTCCTAGAGGCTTTTGTTATGTCACAAGTTATGTCCGAAAATGTAGCCAAGTTGATAGCCATACTGGCTACATTTAGCCGGACTGGGCATAACCGGGCAGCATTGGACTTCAGTAGAAATGCCGATTTACCTGGACTGACGCGTACTAGACACTATCAGCCGGACGGTACAGTCACAGACTGGCAGTCAGGAGGTTCGAGGGTTCGAGTCCCTTCGCCTCCACCATTGGACCCTTACTAGAACCCCCGGCAAAGTAAAGGGCGGCCAGAGGTCCTAACTGGGACACATCTGGACGCCCTTTCTTCTTGCCTTCGGAGGCACTGACGTCGTAGTTCTGAATCTCGTCTCTGGCCCGGATCAGGTCATCGAACGGCGGTCGCAGGCAGGCATCGCTGATCTCACCGTCGTGCACGTAGAGCTTCTCGAAGATGGCGTCGTTCATGTAGCGGCGCTGCTCAGGTGACAGGGACAGGTAGAGCTGCTGGGGGTTGTCCAACAGCCTCAAGGCCTGGTCAACGAGGTGAGCAGCCACCGCCAGTCTCTCGACTCCGTCGTTCATCCGCTCGTCGATCCGAGCTCGCTCGTGCTGGATGTCAGCGAGGCGCATCTTCACTTTGGCAACCGCCATCCCGCCTTCGGCCGCAAGGTCGATCAGGTTCTCCTCCTGCTTGTCCAGGCGAGCCAACTCGCTCTTGAGATGCTTGGCGAGCAGGGTCGAGCCCTTCGTCTCCTCAGCTAGAAGGTCGTTCAGCTTGGAGCGGATGCGGTCGGCGATCTTGACAGGAAAGTAAATGGTTGCGTAGTACTGCTCGATGGCTTCCTCGACAGCATCGGCCTGGCCGTAACGTGATTCGCACAGGTGCTGCTGCTTGCGAACGCAGAAGAAATAGAGGTACCGGCCGCCGTGGCGTCCCTTCGACCACTGCATGAGCATCCGTGACTCCACGCCCTTGTCGTGGCATGCACCGCAGTAGAGATGCCCCTTGAGATAGTGGTGGTGGCGGCGACGGCGGATGCCTTTGCCGCTGCGCTGGTCGAGGATGGCCTGAACCTTGTCGAACAGCTCCTGGCCGATCAGAGGTTCGTGCCAGCCGCGGATCAGATCTCCGTCGTAGCTGACGTAGCCCAAGTAGTACGGGTCACGTAGGAGCAATGCCAGCTTCGACGTCGAGATAGGACCGCCGGCATATTTCCCCTTCCGAGTCCGAAGCCCTCGGATCGTCAGCTCCTCGGCAAGAGATTCCAAGCTGAACTTGCCCGTGGCGAATAGCTCGAAGGCCACCGGGATGAAATGTGCTCGATCCGGATCAAGCTCGACGATGCCGATGTTGCGGCCCTCGCTTGTGTCGCGAGCGTTCCGGTAGCCGAGCTTGGCCAGGCTGATGGTGCCACCCTTTTTTGCCTTGGAGCCCATCTTGTAGGCGATGTCAGCGCCATTGCGGATGATCTGGTACTCGTCAACGGCATTGAGGATCGTCTCGATCATGTCGCCTTCCGGTCCTTCCGGCAGGTCGAAGACCGTCTGGACGATGCGAACGCCCCACTTCTTTAAGTCTCGCTTGGTCATGGCGGCATCGATCGAGTTTCGAAAGACTCGGTTGAACTGGTAGACGACGATGTAGTCGACCTCAGCCTTGTGTTCTTTGATCCAGCTCATCATCTCCTGGAAGACGATGCGCCGCTCGATGTCCTTGGCGCTGCGCCCGGGCTCGACGAACTCCTTGACGATCTCGGCCCCCATGGCGGCGCACTTTGCCTCACAGGCGTCGCGCTGGGCTGGGATAGAGATGCCCTCCGGGTTGTAGTCGGTGTTGACCTGGGAAGAGGAGCTCACCCTCATGTACAAGACGGCTCTCTTGCCGATCACGTTCTCGGTGTTCGGCGATGCGTTGTTGGCACGGTGGTAAACGCGCTTAGCCGCCGGTCTGGTGGCGGTAGCGGTTGTCATGGTTCTCCCTCCCTCTAGGTAGTTAGTTCAAAAACAGAGCGGCGCTCCGCCGATCGTTCGTAGACGACTTTCCTGCGAGCTTTGCTATGCGATAATGGACTATTGGCCCAGTCGCCGATGCACCGCGGTGTCGGATCGATAAGACCGATGGAGTTCAGCCGGACCTGCATGGCTGGTTGTGATACGTCGAAGGCTCTTGCAAGCTCTGGGATGCTTTGCACGCCACTGAAGTAGGCGCGCTCGACCCACGGTCGAGGCATCAGCAAGCAGGCGGCGAAGTAGTCGCACAGCTGCTCGATCATGCGCGCCCGATCAAGATCGGGGAACCCGCTGTAGATGACATCGGCGAAACGGTGGTCGACGATGTGCTTGAACTCATGCGCCAAGCTGAAGCGCTGGCGTCCCCGAGGCTCGCCCGCATTTAGAAGTACTAGCCATCTTTGTGCGGCCCACTGGCTGGCGCCGGAGGCGGGCAGCCCGCGCATGCGTTCCACCTGAACGCGTGGCAGCTCGCTGATGAGCCTTTCTGAAACTGGGGCGTGCTTTACGCCCATCAACTTCAGGAGCCGGGTGGCTTGCAGCTCAGCGATCCGCATGGCCTCGCCGTAGGTCAGAGGACGCAGCGGCACGATGTCGCGCAAGCTGGTGACGACACCCGGGTTCATGCTGCGCCTTTCTTGGCCTCGGACGGCCGTGGCTCGGGCGCTTTCTTCGGTGGGAACACCGGCTGGTCCTTGGGGATGCCGAAGTGGTTTCGTAGTAGCTCGAAGTAGCGCTCCAGGTCGGCTATGGCTTCGCGCGGCAGGTCGTACTTGGCTCGCATGTAGGGCCGAAAGCTCGGCAGACGCCCGGGGATCTCGTAGCCGGCCATGCCGTAAAGGTCTTCCACAGGCACCTCGAGCACCTCGGCGACGAGCTGCAGATGAGCGGGCCTCGGGTTGTGGTACTTGCCCGCTTCTAAATAACTCCAGTAGCTGTGATGCAGTCCAGAGGCATTGGCAGCATCGGTCATCGACATGCCTCGCGCCTTTCGTTGCTCGCGGACGAACTCGCCGAGTTCTTTGTTTCCTTCGAAATCCACCATTTTCTCGCCTCCTTTCCTTACCAATATTTTCGCATTTCCCGTGATTACCGTCAAAAGTATTTATGACAACATTTCTCATGAACAGGTCATTAGTTACAGATAACCGTAAACATTTAGGTGTAAAGGCAGGGGCAATCCGGTTCAGTCAAGAAGCTATGAAATAGCGACTAAAGAGACTGAATGGATTGCTCCCTGCCAGGGATGTTGTTGCTCAGCTACTAGCTGGCTCATCTCCCTTCGACCGGGCGGTCCGCTTCACAGGCGGCCTGAAGCCCATGGGCTTCGGTTCGGTCTTGGCTTCCGGCTCCCTGCTCGACCCGAATAGGGTGGCGATGGCCGAACGCCGTTGGGCGGCGTCGCGCTCGATCTCGTCGAGTGCTGACTGGGCCCGGCTCGTCAGCTCCGGCTGTGACTTCTTCTGCTCGATCCACTGTTCGATTGCCTGGCGGATGGCGTCGGTAATCGTCAGTTCGCCGAGCGTGGCGATCACGCTGAGCTGGGCGTGCAAGTCGTCATCGAGTCTGATGGCTAGTGTCTTCATGACAAAGCCACCTCCCCGACGGGCGACAACTGAGTGGTACGTGTTTCCACGTGTTCCTCCTCGGTGTGGTGCGGCCGGCGAATCCGCGGTTCGGACTCTCCTCTTGAAGCCGCAGGCCACCGACGAGTGGCCCCGCCCATCAGGGCGGGTGGAACAGGAAGACGTTGCCCTCCGATCCGTCGATCGCCAGCAGTGAGCCTTCGATCTGCATGTCGCGGGCCAGCCCTTCGCTGTCGACCCGGACGTAAGGTCGCCACGACTCCGGTACGTGCTCATCGAGCAGGCGATCGATCCCGAGATCGTCGACCAACTCGTCGACGTAGGCCTCGGCCGATTCCCACTCGCCGAGGTAGCAGTCCTCGAACTGGCCGAGCATCTCGTCCTCGTCAGAAAGGAAGTGGGCGAAGGCAGCGAAGGCTTCGCCGTGCTCACCGATCCCGCGCCCGAGCCTGGTGATTCGCTCGACGCTCTCGTACTCCGCCAGTCGCAATGGGCCGAAGTCCTCGTAGTCGAAGATGGCCCACTCCTCGGCGCCCGGTGTCGGTGAAGTTCGAAGCACTTCGTTGATGTCGTTCCACAGGCCTTCCTCTTCTTGGTCGGCTTCAGCCCAGGCGCCGTGAAGGTGCCCGACGCTGTAGTCGCTGAGGCTGGCGATCCAAACCTTCGGTCGCAGTCGTCTTTCTTGTTCCTCACTTGTTCGATCTCGCTCTTGTCGTTCTTCTTCCTCGCTCATGCGGCGTGTCTCCTTTCGTGCTTGTTATTCACCTCCGCCCGCTTGGCTCTAGAGGTCGCGATCCGACCGAATGCCAGCTCGACGTAGTCCGGCTTCAACTCGATCCCCAACCAGTCCCGCCCCAGCGACTCGGCTACGACAGCCGTCGTGCCGGATCCCATGAACGGGTCGAGCACCAGGCCCGGTCGCCAAGGCGCCTCGCAGCTGCAAGCCGGCTCCAGTTCGCTCCGTTCGTGGAGGTTCAGCCAGACCTCTGGGTGGCGCATCACGTAGCCATCGCGCGGCGTCGGCACGCGACTTCCGGCTACCTTCGAGCAGCTAACCCGGGACCATGATTTGCCGCACGACTGGCACACTCGTTCGGGACAGGTGGCGAGGATCGGCCGGTGGATCAGGCTCTCAGGGAATGTGGCGAAATGGGCACCGCGGTAGCCGGCGGTAGCCACGCTCCAGACGTCGCCCGGGTTCTTGCCCAAGAAGTGACCACTGCGGCCCTCGGCCCGAGCCTTCAGCAGCCCGTCGTTACTGCCTGCCAGTGGTCCGGCCCACTCAGGCCGCTTGCCGCCGTGGTACTTCAAGCTCCGACCATCAGGAACGTTGGCAACGCGCTTTGAGGCGTGCGGCACCCTGATGGCATCGAGGTCGAAGAAGTACTGGGGCGATCGCACCACCAAGTAGAGCGCCTCCCAGCTGCAGGTCAGCCGATCTCGGACCGAAGCCGGCATCGGGTTGGGCTTGGCCCACACCACCTTGTTCCTGACGATCCAACCAGAAGCGGACAGAGCCGTCAGGACTCGTTCCGGTGCCAACAGCAACGACTTGGACGGAGCACCGTATTTCTCGTGGCGGGAATAGCCGTCGCTCAGGTTCAGCCAGGCGCTGGCACGCGGTTTCAGGACTCGTGCCAGTTCATCGAAAACCACGAGCAGCTTGCTCACGTAGTCGTTGACCGTTTCCTCGGTGCCGATCTCGTCTTCACCGGCGTCGTAGCGGCGAAGCAAGAAGTACGGCGGACTGGTGACGACGGTGTCGATCGAGTTCTCCGGCAGCGTTTTGAGAACGGCGCGGGCCTCGCCGGTCAGGATGCGGTTGCGAGCGATCATGACGCCGTCTCCGAAGCACCTGCCGCCAGCGACCCGCCGATTAGCAGGCTCGCCGCCGTGCCAGCGGTGACAACCACGAACAGCCTCCACCACTCGGCGCTCAGACGAGTGACGGCACTAACGACTTCCTTCTTGCGATCCTCGCTCGGGACAACGAACACCACGAGGGGGAAGACGTCGCTCTCGGCTTGCTCGCGTCCGGACTGGTAGTAGCTGACATATGCCCGAGCTTTGGTTTCGATTCGTCGCGGGCGTTCGCTGTCGCAGTCGATCTCGATGAAGTAGTGGTCTTCAAACTCGCCGCTGGCGATCGACAGGTAGGCGTCCGGCTTCAGCCAACGAGGGCTGCCGCCAGGACCGAAGTAGCGCCGCCAGCAGAGCGGTTCGCCCAGGATTTCCGCGACTTCCGCGGCGTCAGTTCGTTCCAGAATCCTCAGGTCGGTGTACAGCTGAGCTAGCGCCAGGCCGTGACTGACGAACTGACTGCCGGGCTCGCTGCGCTGCCAGTAGCGCCGCTTGCCGGGATGCAACAGCCGTTCGCCGATCAGCTCACTCAACACGTAGCAGTAGCCGTCGCTCCCAGCGTGACGACCGCCGACTTGTCGGTCTAAGCGACGGAGCACGCCATGGTCGACCATCTCTGCGAGCTCTCGCCGGGCCAGGCGTGCCGATAGGCCATCACCGTCGTAGTGGACCCCCTTCAGTTGCCGACCACTCATGACGCCTATGGCATCGACGTCGGCCATGACGTCCCTCTGACGATCGGAGAGAGATGCCCGAACGGATTCGAGACGCCCCTTCGTCACGTAAGGACCCCGTCTCACGCCCGGTCTCCTGCCAAAGGCATATTCTCCCTATGAGTCACCTGCGAATTCGCGCTGCCCACTACCACCACGCAGGCAGAAGAGTTCTGACTGCTCGATCCGACCGGAACAGAGACGAAGCGGCTCATGACCGACCCCCGTTCGGCCTGGAGCTCCGGTTCCTGCGGGCGACAGGCCCGTGTCCGCCCGCTTGCTGGCGAGCCCGGAGGGCCGCTTCCACGTCGTCACGGGCGACGCCGTAGCGCTGTCGGGCTGCTTCGACCACCTCGTTCGGATCGCTACAGGTCGGCGGCGCTGGTCGAGCGTCGACAGTTGCCGGGACCTGCGTGGTGCCGCCGGCGAACAGCTGGGCGGCCATCTCGTACCTGCCGAGTCCCATGAGGTCGTCGGCTGTCAATACCTTGCCCATCTCGCGGGCCATCAAGACGGCATCGGCCGCCGGTAGCTGGAAGACGATGTGAGAACGGGTGTCAGCTAGTACTGCTTGCTTGAGGTCGTCAGGTAGCTGCGAGATGTGTTGATGGGCGAGCGTCAGCCCGAGGCCCAAGCCCCGGGCTTCGGCCAGGACGTTGCTCATCGGGATTGGCAGGTGAACGAGGTTCTGCCACTCATCGAGGTAAGCCATGCACGGCCGGCGTCTGTCGCTTGGTAGTCCGGCCCGAGCCTTGGTGGCGTTCCACAGCTCGGCCACGACCAGAGCGCCGAACAGAGCCGCCGCCTCGTCGCCCAGCAGCCCTGAGGCCAGCGAGACCAGCAGCACCTTGCCGCCGGAGAGCACGTCCCGAAGATCGAGCTTGGGGTTGCTCTGGCCGATGACCGCCCTGACTCTCGGCCGCATGGTGAAGGCGCGTACCTTGTTCAGCACCGGGCCGACAGCCATCATCCGCTCGGCGTCAGACAGCGATTCGTACCAGCCCCAGAAGCTCTCCAGTCCCACAGGGTCGTCGAGTCGGCCCACCAGCCGCCTCCTGTAGCTCGGGTCGGTCAGGATGAGCGACACCTCGCACAGGGTGGTGCCCTTGGCACCGGCCAGCGTCAAGAGCGCGCCCCGAAGGATGTCGTCGAGGCGTGGTCCCCAGGAGTGGCGGTAGAGACTCTTGAAGAGGCCGACGAGATTCTCGACGACGACTTCGGCATGGTCGGCATCGGCCGCGCGCAACGGGTTGAGCCCGACCGGGCGGTCACGATCAGCCGGATCGAGCACGCAAACGTCGTTCATGCGATGCGCCGGAATCCGATTCAGTAGGTCGGTAATGAGGTCACCCTTGGGATCGAGCACGACCACGCCGTAACCGGCATCGAGGTCCTGGGTGATCATGTTCATCAGCAGTGTGCTCTTGCCATAGCCGGTAGGACCGAGCACGTGCAGGTGCCTCAGGCGTGCTGGCAGATCAAGGGCCAAGGGTCGGGTCGATCCGGGGAAGTTACTGTCGCCGATTACCGTGCCGGAAGTAGGTATGGCGGGCGATGGTGCCAGCGGCCGGCAGTTGCCGAGCATCAGGCCGGGAATGGCCACGGCGTCGATCGGCCAGCCGATGAGCCGCGCTAGCTCGGCGGTGTTGTAAGCCCCAGGCCACTCGACGAGCGGAGCGCGTCGTTCGCTCGTACGGCGGGCGACCTCACGGCTGGTGAGCCAGCGCCGCTCAAGATGTGCGCCAGGTGCGCGCAAACTGTGCCAGCCGACTTCTGCTCGGCGCAGCAGCATCCGACCTCTCCTGATCGACGGCGCCTCGACAGCAATACGGCCGACCGCCAGCATCAGGGGCTTTGACTGCTTGGCACGCAAGGCCGCGATGGCCTCGCTGTCATTACCGGAAGACGGTGCGAGCACCGGGAGTTGTTGCGACTGAGGGGACCTGGCTGGGGGAGCCACCGGCGAGACGGGAGCGTGAGGCGTCAGCGTCCATTGGACGACGACGGCCTCCTTGCTCCCGAGGGGATGGAGGCTGGCCAAGAGGGTCGACGACGAGGGTGCGGCGTTGCCCGCCAACTGGCGTTGGTTGTTGCTCAGCCTGTACTCAGCGCCGAGCTGCAGGGGGCGAGACGGCATATCGGTGGGAGTGAACCTCACACCAGGCAGGTTGGCCGTGAGGATGCCCAGCACGCTCTGCTGCCACGATTCGGGTGTGATCAAGTAGTGACGTATGCCAGCTTCGTCGGCCTCGGTCTCGAGAACGACGAACGGCACGGCCAGCCACCGCCGGTACCACGGCAAGAGCAGGCCCGAGAGGCCTGCCAGGAAGTTCTCGACCGATTCGAGCTCCAGCGAGCGCGGGAAACTCAGCCGCACGGCCGTTAGCGAACTCATCAGCTGGCGGCGCATGGTCATGCGCAGCATGGCGACGCCCAGCACTAACAGGGCGCTGATGGTCACGAGCAAAGCAAGTGCGTTGGCGGTCATGACCCGCCTTCTTTCGCCTTCGCCTTTTGGCGCGAGGGTTTCGCCTTGTCAGCCTCCATGTCACGGATCAGGCCGAGGAGGGCCAAAGCGAGCTTCTCGATATCTACTTCGTCACGGCGCTTGGCGGTGATGCGAACTTTCCGACTCACGTATCCCTCCTTTCGTCTACTTCGTGGGACCGGGCGCGGTGACTCAGCGACCACGGTCAAAGGGAGGGGTCACAGTCGCAGCGCCAGATTGGCTTCGGCCGTTCGACTGCGCCCCTCATCTCCGATGTCTCAGGTCATGCGACTTTCGTCAAGGGCTTTCTTGCAGCCCTTCCGCCACTACTTGTGGAAAAGTCTGCCGGATGATCTGGGGCCGCGTAGGACGAACCCAATCAACACAACGAGGAACAAGCCGACCAGGACAGTCGGCAACATGGGGTCGAGAAGATTCCAAATCACACGCGCTGCAGCAGCGATGGCCACCACTAGCAGCAGGACTCTCGTCAGCCCCGTCAGTGACTTCTCCATCATCGATTCCTTGACAGTCGGCTCATAGCTCAAGCATGAGCGTGTGACCTGTTGGGCAGCTGGTTGGCTAACTGGTTGAAACCTGGTTGTCGAGAGCACGGCTCGCGTAGGCTCCCCCTCGTGAGTTTGCCCGCCGCCGCCGTTGAGCTGCCCACGGCCGAGCAGCTGGCCGACGAACTGGAAACTTGGAGGCGCCGAGGAGTGCTGCGACTCGGGAGCGTTCAGCTGCCCGCACTAGGTCGAGCTGCACTCGCTGTCGGTTTGGCAACTTCCAGCTCCGACGCTGCTCAGCCGGCGGTGCTGAAGGAACTCGTCCGTACGGCGATCTCGCCGATCGCTGGCAGCGTGAGCGGTCGTTGCGCCCTGGTGCTTCTCGGATTGGACCCCAATACCTTCGATCTGGCTCCTCACCTGTTGCGGGAAGACGCTGCCGAAATATACGGAGTACGTGTTGAGCGGTTCCGTCGAGAGCCTCAGCGTCAGGTCCTTCTCGTCGTCGCTAACGCCGTCTTGGATGTCGCCACTGCTCACCGAGCACGGTTGACACGACAGGCAATGGAGCAGCGTCACCCGGCTGAAACTCGCCTGGCCGTACAGTGGCTGGAACGCTTTGAGGCATACTTCCGAATCTGGACCCCGGTCTACGGCCTCGGCGCAGACCTAGCGGCCTATCGATCCACTCTGCTCGAACCGGATCGGCAATGGGACCGTGAGGGCGGAGACGCAGTCGAATACACGCAAGAGATGCAGGCAGCGGGCTACGCCACGAGCGCTCTGTTCCACCTCGCCTGCGTTCTCGACACCGAGCGGCGGTTCATCGTGCGCTTCGGCGGTCTCTGGTTGCTCAGCTCACCCGAAGCCGAGGCCGAGGCCAGAGATGCATTACACGCTGTCGTGCACCAGACGGACGCGAACGAACGCGATCAGTCCTGGCTGCGGGTGGCCCTTGACGACGCCCGACGGGAGATGCACCCTTTTCTGTCCCGACTGCAGGAGGATCGCATTGGCAAGGCCGCCCACCAGGACTGGCGACAGTGGCTAAACCAATGCGGCTGCGCCTGGGAAGAAGCATCGCATGACCCTACGGTTGAGTATTTTGCAACGGGTCGATATCACCCTGGGATACGGCCCGCGTGTCCGGTACATCAGGTCATTGAAGCCGCGAATAGGTACTGCACCATTATCGAGCACGAATGGCTAAAAGTTGCCGACTGGTACTCCTATCCGCTGCAGCATCCATAAGAAGCTCTATTGACACATACCAGATGATACTGGACAATGATATCAAGGAACTGCCCCGATTTCGGGCTTCTCCCTAATCCGCACGCAACAGCCTGGAGGCGCCATAGTCACACAATGAACCACGAAGCCACAACTACCGACATTCTCGCGCACGAACCGCTGGGGCTCGAAGAGTCACGGGAACTTCAGATGCGACTTCTAGGTTCTTTTGACGCCGTTAGTCCACCCGCCAAATCGGGGATAACGGACATGTACAGCGCTTACGGTCAGATGCTGTTATCAGATAAAACTCTGATCTCCGCCGTGCGGATGAGGATCGGTGAAGGACCGACGTGGTCCATCCAGATTCAACCAGCTGCAACTTTTGCAGTATCCAACACGGGGGAAGCGAGTACTCCGCGCCCACAACGTTATTACGTTCGCGACCACTCTTATCCGCTCCCGCGTAACGCCTTGGCGGTCACCAAGCTCCTCGACTCAGGAAGGGAGGAGGCGGTCGACCACCAGGAGGCGTCGCTATTGGTCGCCAGCGTGTCGGAAGCTAGCAATATCGTGAGGCGTTCGTCGGTAGGTAGCCACTAGGTAAGTTGAGCCTCCAGGCGTAAGGGATTCTTACGGTCGTGCTACCAGGGCGCCTGATTGGTCCGGCGCGGGACGCGCATACCAGCGGATACCGGCATGCCGCCGTCGAGCGCACGGCTGCCTCATCCCAGGGGCGCGAGCGTGCGGCAGGTCTTGCCCTTCCCATCTCCCGGCACGCCAAGCCGGCCGGTACGCCCATGAGTAGCGCCTCAGCCCGAGAATGTATAGGTGTTACCACTATCATCGAGGGCGAGACAGAAGCTCCGGCTTCCGCAGGCGATATTCGTGAGGAAATCGCTCGTGGGCGCGAGAGGAACAGGCTCCGACCACATGCCATCTGAGAACGTGTAGGCATTAGGGCCCGAGCGGGCCAAGCAGAATGGGGCTCCCGGTGGACATACGACGCTATCGGCGTAGACGGGGCCATTATCATTCGGCAGACTTTGCATTGACCATTGACCATTACCGCCCATGACGTAGGGGGTACGCGTCCCGCCATTTCCTGCCCCGAGTCCAATGCAAAGGCTTGGTGATGCGCAGGACACCTCATCGATCGGGCTGTTGTCATTCGAGTACGTGCGGGTCCAAGAACCACTTTGGTACGTAAAGAGCTGACCGTCCAAGCCGGCGTCAGCCATGCAAAAATGGATCGAGGGGCACGAGATGTCGACCGGTGCGTAGCTCAGGGCAAACCTGGCTTCCCATAGGCCGTTGGAGTACGTGTAGACCCCGTTCGCGGGGCCGGAGTACGTGACGAAGCAGAAGCCGTTGACGGGGCAAGCGGCATCATTGAAGGACAGGAGGCCAGCGTTGTCGTCCTTCGGCCCGGTCTGGGTCCAGGAACCGTGCGAGTAGATTTCACTGGGGTAACCTAGTCCCAGACAGAACGACCGGCTAGCGCACGAGAGATCGGCAATCACGGGAGGATTCTGGAGCGCTGTCCAAGTCCCATCGAGGTACGTCTCCACCTCGTTCGAAGCACCAAAGACAGAATCGCTGTTAGTTGCCAGGCAGAACCCGTCAGCCGAGCAGGACAATCTGCCGAAGCTCCCGCCGGTGGTAAAGGGCGCCTTGGCGCTGAGCCTCGTCCAGTTGCCAATCGGCGCACTGAAGGAGGGCGTGGTAGCCGCCGCGGAGGACGGGACCGAGGTCGTTGATGGGTTTGGTTGGCTGGCGACACCATCAATGATCCGAGCGAGGACGAACCCGAGCACGACCACGGCGACGATCGCGCCACTGATTCTCCGGGCTCTTGGCCGTGGTGCGCTGGGACGAGTAGCGCTAGGCATCGTGCCGGTCATGAACGTCGAGCGGGTTGGCTCTTTCGCTGCAACCTCTACGCTGAGATGAAGGGTGCCTTCTTCATCACCCCAGCGAAAGGTCAGAGAATCCTTGTGGGGGCCGGATGACATCGAGGAGGGGATAGCGGCGACAATGTCTAGAAAGTACAACTCATCGGGATTGGCGTAGGGGATCTCTACCCCATCCGGTATCCCGCTGGCCCGAATTCTCCAAAAGGCTCCCGCGTCACGAGGCGGACCGGGCTCGCCGAGTGGCCAACCTCCTTCGGAGCAGACCGAGACACGAATCGGGTCGGAAGCCTCGCCCGGCCGAAGTGTACCGAAGTCGATCGTAGATGGTCGAGGTCTGGGTCTTGCGGTGGCAGCCTTAGCGGAAGCGCCGCCTTCAAAACCAGAAGGACGCGTCCGCCCGCGGTCGTATTTTCGCCGCGCCTCCGGATCGCTGAGAATAGAGTAAGCCCTCGTGAGAAGCTTTGTGTGCTCTTCCCCATCAGGCCGATGGTCAGGATGGAATTCCCAGACGAGTCGCCGGTAGCTCGCCGTTATTTCTTCCGCGCTAGCTGAAGGGTCGACCTCTAGGATTTCGTAATAATCGGGGTCGGCGCTTGCCTTCACGTTCTGTCCCAACTCCTAGCTGACTTCTGCGACTTGGACTCGTCGCAGTCTACGATTAGGCCTTCCCGAGGGCTTTACGCTGCTCGGATGGCAGACTGAGGTAATCCCGGACTGAGCCCTTGGATATGGCGTGCACCTCATGAGCCACGCGAGTTACATCTTTCACGAGTGAACTCAGAAGGTCCACAAGAGATTCCGTAGGCATGCTTGGACCTATTTCAACCCATCGACCTCCATGTGCCTCGGCCCAGGCCTTGTAGTATTGCTCGGGTGTTGCGGCTACAAAGCAGATAACGTTGGCTTCGGTTAAACCCGCATCGATGTATTGCGCCTTTTGGGACTGGAGTGCTGGTTCATCTGTCAGCAAGATGATTACGCGAACTGCGCCTGAACGCCAAGGTTTGCTAATTCCGGCCTGCATCGCGTCTATCGATGACTCACCATTATTCGCCCCACCGGAAAACCTTGGCATGGATTGCAGCTGGTCCTTAGCATCACCGACCTCCGCCACAAATGGCAGTTGTGCGACCACGCGATCTGTAGCGACTGCTTCTATATCGCCAAAGGGTACGCAGGTTGTCCGCCAATCGAGTGACAGCATCGATAGCTCATCCACGAAGCCACTCATGCACTGGATCAGGCCATCTATCTTGTTGGACATCGACCCCGTCGTGTCGAAGACGAAGCAGATGTCCACTTCCGGCCGTTGATTTAGCGTGACTTGGGTCCCAGGGACCATGGATACGACCCTGCCACCGACATGCATCACAATTGGACGACCGACCGATTCCTGCGGTGTGACGTCTCCTGCAGGTCGCGTCGCGGGCGCAGGCGGATCGAGTCTCTTCCTTTTTCGCATTGGGCTTGGCACCTCCTATTTGGCGAAGAGTTCGGCGTTCTCAGAGAACCGCACCCGCGTACCCTGAACGCCTTGATGGGCGTCCCTACCCTTAGTCATCGCCTGACCTCCAATCTGAGAACTAACTTCGAGGGGCACGACCCACAAGAAAATGCCCCCTTGCAGGAAGAACGTGGGTTTGTGGGCAACTCTACCGTGTCCGATCCCGGCCCGACCTCGGGGCGGGCCGGACGGTCACCTAAAGGCACGGTGTAAGTCGAGCGGCTTGGTCCGCGCCACTGGCTTCAAGGGCCCTCCGGCCGATACCCCTGCGGAGTAGCTTGTGCGCATGGGTCAGGGCTGGTCGCTGGTCACCAACATGCGCACGGCACTCGAACTGGATGCGCAGGTCAGTGGGGTGCGGGGTGAAGCCACGCCGATGCTCCAGATCAATCTCCACCTCCAGACCGTCAACGAGAGAACGCAGATCGAAGTCCATGACCTTCGCGGCAGGTTGTACTTCCAGCAGGAGTACCTCGGGGAGACCCGTCTTGCCGGGGAGATGGTGTACTCGCACGGTACTTCGGTCCTGCTAGAGCTGCCGACCTCGCATCGACTGCTGGGCTACGTGACCGACCGTCTTGGGAACCAAGACACCCTCCAGCTCGAGCTTGGCTGGTCCGGGATCCTGCGATTCTTGTGGAACCCGAATGAGACGGACCTCAGGATCGCGGGAGGACCTGAGCCCGGGGTCTGGACCGACTGTTCGATCGACGAGGCTAATCATCGGCAGATATTCAGCATTGCCCGTAGTGATTGGTACTCCAAGGTGGTCTCCAGGGTCGCGTCGGCGAGTGTGGTCTTCGCAGAGGTGGCTGTGCCCGTCGGTCCGCTGGGTACCGTCTGGACTTCCACCGCCAGCCGTATTGAAGCTGCCGAGAAGGCATACGCGATGGGGGACGATGCTGCCGTGTTCAATCACCTCCGCGGTGCGCTCGACGCCCTCCCTGGTGCAAAGGTTGACATCTATGCAGATCTCCCCGAGCCCCAGCGCAAGTACGTAGACGATCTGACGAAAGCCATCGGCGCTTATCTTCACGCCGGGCGGCACGTCGCGGAGCTATCTGGCGGTGACACAGGATTTCCTGTTGACCACATCGACGCTCGTTTCGCAATCAACGTTATGCGCGTGCTGTTGGCCTACGCATCCACTGCTCTGACTTCGGCTCGCCCGCAGATCGTAGTTGCCTCGTTCATGTTTATGGGTCGCGTTTTATCGCATTATCTCATATAATGCCTATCAACCCCCGTGAAGCATTATTGAAATAGAGACAACGATGGCACTACTCGATGACTTAGTATCGCAAGCACCGGACGTCACCCTTCGCCGTCGTCTACAACAAGCGGTGAACGACCTCCGACGCAATCGTCGATTTGGGCTCACATTTGAAGAGCACGTCCCTGAGACGATAGCGATCTGCGGTGCCGAACTCACAAAAGGCACAACCGTCCAGCGCAGAGACGATCCCGAAGGTCCGGTGATGCGCATTCAGCAGTTACTGAGCAACGGTGGCGCCGAGCTGGCGACGGCGAAGGGTCAGAACGTGACCACCCCAGTGTCCGAGCTCTTGCTGGTAAAACGCTTTGGCGAACCGATGTACGCTTCCCTGGAGCCGCTCGGACTGGTGCTCGAGCAGGCCGATCTGTTCGTCTCCGGGGAGACAGCGTGCTGAAACTCCCCGGTCACGTAGACCAAGTCGCCGCATCTGACCCGGCGGGCTCGAAGTGGCGCCGGTGGGACCCGCACGTACACATGCCCGGAACCCTGCGGAGTAATCACTTCGGTTCGACGACGGTTGCAGAGGCTCTAGATGATCTTGCAGCATGCGACCCGGCGATTGCGGCGATCGGCGTCACCGACTACTGCTCCACTTCGAGCTTTCGTCGAGCTTGGCAAGCATGGCAAGACGGCGCCGGTGTAGGTATTGCTCTCCTGTTCCCGAACGTTGAACTCCGGCTTGACGTTCCGACGGCAAAGAAGGGGCTTCCTCTCAATCTGCACCTGATATGTGCGCCTGATCAAGTCGACGAGCTGGATGACTTCTTGGCGCTCTTGACCTTCACCCACGAGGACCGCCCGTACGCTTGTAGCCGCAAGGGCCTCGTGGCACTCGGACGCGCCTACAAAGGCTCTGCTGACCTAGACGAAGAGGCTGCGCTTCGGGCAGGCGCCGAGCAATTCAAGGTGACCTTCGAGACGCTCAGGGCTAGCCTTCAGAGCAATCGGTGGGCTAGGGAGCACTGCCTGGTGGGCATAGCAGGAGGCACTGACGACGGCTCGTCCGGGTTGCGAACTGACGACAACGCCTTCTCCAGCCGCCGGCAGAGCATTGAACGACTCGCGCACATCATCTTTAGCTCCAGCTCCCAGCAACGAGACTTCTGGATCGGAAGCGGCTCGGCCTCTCTCGCCGAGCTGGCCAAGACCTACGGAGGACCGAAGGCTTGCCTACACGGAAGCGATGCTCACGAGCGAGCTCGTCTCGGGAAGCCTGACGACGAGCGACTGTGCTGGCTGAAGGGTGATGCGTCCTTCGAAACTCTGCAGATGGCGTGTCTAGCTCCAGATACGAGGGTTTCTATTGGCCCACAACCGCCAAACGAGGGCTTCCGTCACGGACGAGTCGCGGCGGTGGCCGTAACGGCTCCCTCCCCATTCATCGCTGAGGCGATCCCGATCAACCCCGGACTTGTCGCAATCATTGGCGGACGTGGCTCCGGTAAGACGGCACTCGCAGACCTTCTGGCGGTGGGCGCTGGCAGTAGCGAGCCATTCGGAGATGCCAAGTCATTCATCAGACGCGCCGGACGGCTGCTTGAAGGGTCATCTGTCACTGTCGACTGGACGCAAGGTGAGTCCTCTGCTCATGATCTTTCACAGCAGCCTACCGGCCCAGAGTCCTTGAGCCGAGGTGTTCGATACCTCAGCCAGCAGTTTGTGGAGAGGCTCTGCTCAGCCGACGGCGTCTCCTCCGACCTTCTCTCGGAGATTGAGCGTGTGGTGTTCAACGCATGGCCGGCGGATCAGCGACTGGGTACAACGAGCTTCGCTGAACTCCTGAACCTTCGACTGGCGCCAGCGAAGGATAAGGAACGTTCGGAGGTTGAAGCGATCCGCGAGCTAGGTGAAGACATCGCCGAGCAGCAAGTGTTACGCGCTAGTCGGGAGCGCAAGTCCGCTGAACGTTCCGCGCAGCAAAAGTTACTGGAACAAGCTGAGGCTCAAATACGTGACTTAGTGAAACAGGGTACGAAGGGTGATACGACCCGACTGGCTGACGTGAATAGTGCCTTAGAGCTGAGACAAAATGCATATCAGGTGCTCGATAGACAGATCAAGAGTCTCGAAGTGCTCCAGGGCCAGGTGTCGACGGCTCGGTCTAACACCTTCCCGAGGTACACCAACAAGCTGCGAACCGAGAACACAGCGGCGAGGTTTGCGGATGCGGAGTGGAATTCGTTTGGAGTGGACTTTGTTGGTGAGGTGAACGAGCTGCTGGTCAGGTCATTGGAGAAGGCTCGGAAGGCAGCCAGTTCCATTGCTGGTTCGACCACCGCGCCGATTCCTGAGCTAGATGCCGTAAGCAAGGAAGATCTGCCGAAGCGGACAATAGCTGAGTTGACTGCAGAGCAGCTGCGTTTGCAAAAACTCATCGGGCTCGACAGCCGCCGAACTCTACAGCTGAAGAGTGCCAACCAACGTCAACGCGACCTGCGCGGCAAGATCGCCAAGCTCGATGAGGAGATCAAGGCGGTCGAACGAGCGCCGGACCGCATCAGTGAGCTATCGGATGAGCGGACAGCTCACTACGCGGCTTACTTCGATGCACTGCTTCAGGAAGAGAAGTTGCTGAAGGATTTGTATGCCCCGTTGAGAGCCGTGCTGTCTTCTGGCGGCGCCGCCGTCTCGAAGTTGGAGTTTTCAGTTCGCAGACGGGTCGACATCACCTCTTGGGCCAAAGAGGGCGAAGATAAACTGATCGATCTAAGAACAGCTGGCCCCTTCCAGGGCAGTGGTGGTTTGGCGAAAGTCGCCCGGGAGGAATTGCTTGATGCCTGGCAGAACGGCGACGGCCAGACTGCTGCATCTGCGATTCGCGAGTTTTCCAAAAGCCACACGGCGGATATCCGACGGCATAGCAAGGTAGATCCAGGGGACGAAGTTGCGTATCGCTCATGGGAGCGCAAGGTCGCGGCGTGGCTCTACAGCGCGGATCACGTATCACTGACCTACAGCCTTGACTATGACGGACTAAATATCGAACGGCTCTCGCCCGGCTCCCGAGGGATAGTACTGCTTCTCCTGTACTTGGCAGTCGATCAGGAGGAGACTGATCCGCTAATCATTGATCAACCAGAAGAGAACCTCGATCCTGAGTCAGTCTATTCTGAGCTCGTAGGCCTCTTTCGGGCGGCTGCAGATCGCCGACAGATCGTCATGGTCACCCATAACGCCAATCTTGTCGTCAATACCGATGTTGACCAAGTGATTATTGCAAGGTGCAAGTCCTTGGCAGAGGGACGACTGCCAGACGTGACGTATCAAAGCGGCGGCCTTGAGCAGCCGGATATACGTGAAGCGGTGTGTCAGGTTCTGGAGGGCGGCGCAGACGCCTTCCGACAGCGTGCGCGGAGACTTCGCATCGAAGTGGAGTCGGGTGAGATTTCTTGACCTCAACCGGCGGGGCACTGATGCGTGATCCGGTGTGGCTATCCAGCGCAAACGCCTGTGGCCTCTGCGCGACGAGTAAGATCAAGCTTCTCGTGGGCAGTCCTTAAGCGCGGAAACGTTGGACAGTGCAATGAAAGGCGAATCGTGGACCTGCAGCAGTTTCCGTCGATCTCATACGAACATCAGCCAAACTTCAAGAAGCTAATCGGCGCCGTCACTGAGGAACAGAGGACGGGGGCACCTATCACCCTCATCTGCGGCGCCGGAGTGTCGCTCGACGCAGGGTTACCAGGCTGGGAGAAGCTTGTGCTCCGGATGTGTCAATCGTTGAGCGAGCGTCTGGACGAAAATGAGATCGCGCGACTCCTTGAGACGGATCCCTCGGCAGATCGGATGCGCAAGATTGACCTTTTGCTGCGTCTGCACACCTCTCGCTCACTCGCTGAGCTCGTACGCGACGGTCTCTACCCCGAAGGTAGGCCGGTGTTGCCGGGAAGCCTTGCCGGAGCGATTGCCAGGTTTGTAGCTTTCGGTCAAGGACGAGTTCGGTTGTTAACGACGAACTTTGACGATCAGTTGGAAGCGGCGTTGATGCGCTACTACCCCGAGACGAGCATTCATTCCTATGGACTCAACAACATCGAGGAATGGTATAGTCAGCGAAACAGTCAGGACGCCGCAAGCGTCCTCCACGTGCATGGCATGGTTGCCCTTGACAAAACTATCGAACCCATCATCCTAGGCGAATCGTCGTTTCTTAAGCACAGCGAGGAGGTCAAGAGCCTCCTCATCGGGGAGCTCGAGAACAGCTGTGCGGTGTTTGTCGGGGTGAGCATGACGGACCCGAATCTCATCCGGCCTCTGTCCCAGATCACGTCATCGGGGAAATTCTTCATCGTTTCGATCCCCGAGACGGCGGATCCGGCCCTATCGAATCTTGGAGATGACCCATCACAAACCTGGCATAAGTACCGGCGCGTCCGCGACAAGTACCTCGATGACCAGTTTGGGTTGCACCCAATAAGGCTGAAGGCACCGTCTCAAGTACAGCAGTTACTTGTCGAGTTAACACTCGCTGCCCGTGATGAGGCATCTTATAATTCCAATGATGGTGCTACATCTATCCGATATGGTCATCGCCTTCAGCGCGCTCTCCGATACTCCTATCAAGCACTTGGGCTTGGGCCTGACTCTCTTCCTGGACCTGACTATGGCGGCAGAGACATTAGCAATCGCCTATATGAGACCTTGTGGAAAGCCGAATCTGGGCCTGGCACATTGCTTAAGAGTTGGCTGGACGATTTACCTGAAGAATGGCTCGCACAGATTGGGGTGACGCGAGGTCACCTGGAGCAGGAAGGTCTCGCCCTTTTTTTGTGGCTGCGTGCATGTCGGAAGGAGGGTGCCCGGGAGAGCACTGTCCCTTATTCCATGCGCTTGATTGGGACATCGGCCTACACGCATCGTGAGTCGTGGAGTTCCAATCTCATGATACCTGTCGAAAAGGGCGTTTTTGTTGCCGCTGAGGCGGTCTTCCTCGGACGCGTGGAACGTCAAAACTTCCGCGAGAACTACGACGACCGGAAATTCCGAATATGGGAATCAGCCGTCGCGGTTCCACTCGTCTGGCAGAACCGAGACAACCTTTACGATCTGATGACGCTCGGTGCCATCACACTGAACTCCAACCGTCGCATCATCGGTCTGCCTGATTTGCAGAAGTCCGCGTCCTCTAAGACAGACATTGAACGCGTCCATCGACCGTCAGTCATGAGCTTTCTCGACGCCAAACAAACAACACTGCTGGAGGAGTCTCTAAGAGACGCCGGCCTCAGCCTCGTCAGCCGTGCCGACGGCCAGTCGACCTAGAGCTCGCTTGATGGCCTCGTCCTCGAAGTGGTCGTAGTCGCCCCGAAGGAAACGCTCCTCCCGAGTCACAGCGCCAGCGCGCACAAGTTCCGGCGGTGCCGGTAGCTGAGGAGCAGGACCTGACGAGGGTGGTGTGTAAACCGTGAAGTATCGCTCCCGCTTCTTTCGGTTTCTCGTCATCAAGTCTTCTCTCTGCACTTCAGCTAACAGCTGATGAGGGGGCAATTCCGTCTTTGAGTGCGGAGCACCCTCGGCTGCGCTCATTCCGTACCCACCGTGAACGTCTTCCGCACGTTATCTAGTTTCGGCCAAGGTGTGCAATGGCTTGAGGGGACAATACCAGCACCAATTCCGGTTAGGGGCGCGGTCGGTCTGTAAATCGAAATAATGCTTGCTGACACAACATTCTCAGTGTATGAGATTGTTTTCACAAGGTCAAGCCTCTTCGTCTCAAACATCCCTTTGGTGATGATATTACAGAGATGTTATCTGGAGGTGGACCCTAGTCGCATGGGGCTGCCGGCTCGGCGGGGAGAGCTGACGCATGCGCGAGTTCTCTGTCGAAGGTGAAGGGTGCCAGGAACTCGGGGACGGCCTTGACCAGCCACGATGGACCGGGCGAGCCGCAGCACGTGCTCACCAGCCCCGTTAGCCTCACCATTAACGTGATAGAAATGGGACGCTAACTCCGCGACCGTGAAGGGTCCAACAACCCAATCTTCAGCTTGACCAGCGGGGATGGGAAGGGTGATCCTTCTGGCCGTGGCGCTCTGCTTCCTTTACCGCCTGGTCCGTCGCGTCGTCGAGTTCCTTCGCATCCACCACATGGACACCGTCGCCAAGGATACGGAGATCCTGGTGCTACGTCAGCTGGCCGTGCTGCGCCGCCAGGTTGGACGTCCTCGGTTCACCTGGTCCGATCGGGCGATCGTTGCCGGTCTGGCCAGGCTCGTGCCTCGCGAGCGCTGGGCGGCGTTCCTCGTCGCACACGAGACGATCCTGCGTTGGCACCGGGCGCTCGTCCGCCGGTACTGGACGTATCCGCACCGGCATCCAGGACGACCTCCCCTAACGGATGAGACGGTCGGATTGATCCTCCGACTCGCCCGCGAGAACCCGCGCTGGGGCTACCTGCGCATCGTCGGCGTACTGAAGAAGATCGGCGTCACAGTCTCCAAGGGCAGCGTCGCCAACGTCCTTCGACGCCATCGGCTTCCGCCAGCTCCACGGCGAACCGGACTCACCTGGGTCGAGTTCCTCCGCGCCCAGGCCAAGGGCATCGTTGCGACCGACTTCTTCACCGTCGACACCGTGTTCCTGCGCCGCTACTACGTGCTCTTCGTGATTGAGGTCGAACGACGCGTCGTGCATCTCCTCGGCGTCACCGCCAACCCAAACGGTCCCTGGGTCACCCAGGTCGCCCGCAACTTCGCCGCCGAGCTCGAAGAGGCAGGTCGGCACCTTCGATTCCTCATACGCGACCGCGACACCAAGTTCACCGCCAGCTTCGACGACATGCTCGCCTCCATCGGCATCGAAGCGATCAAGACCCCCGTTCGCTCTCCCCGGGCCAACGCGTTCGCCGAGCGCTGGGTGCGCACCGCCCGCCGAGACTGCCTCGACCATCTGCTCGTCGTCTCCCGGCGCCACCTGGAGTCGATCCTCGGCGACTACATCGAGCACTACAACCAGGCCCGCCCTCACCGCGGCCTGAAGCTCGAACAACCGGTTCCCCGCCCGACCACCACGGTCGGCGGGAACATCATCCGTCGGGACAGCCTCGGCGTCGTCGTCCACGAGTACGAGCTCGCCGCCTGATCCATCAACTCCCCCGACTGCCGCTGGCGGGGCATACACCACCGCATCCCGCGGCCGCCAGTACCGGCACGGTCAGATCCACCTCTACCATCTCCGAATCGGACCGCCGACCCGCTTCTCGACCGGCCGAAGCGCTGACACCCGGCAACGCCACCCCGATCCGATGGCAGCGACGTCGCCGTCGCCACATTTGGACCCTTCAGTTGGATGCGAAGGAACTCGACGACGCGACGGACCAGGCGGTAGAGGAAGCAGAGCGCCACGGCCGGAAGGATCACCCTTCCCATCCCCGCTGGTCAAGCTGAAGATTGGGTTGTTGGACCCTTCAGGCACTGGCCTGGATCGGACCGCTCTCCTCGTTCCCTACGCAGACTGACCGTTGTTGGCAATCCAGGATCGCTGCAGTCTGGTCACTATCGGATCGAGTTCGCTGGTCCTTTTCGTTACGGGCAAGGTGAGTTATTGAGCTTCCGCTCCCGCGTGTTGACGATGAGCTTAACCCTGGTCGTACGGGCCTGGAACGCACCCTCGATCAGCGCCTGAAGATTTGTACCTGATGATGGGTACTTCCAGTACCGGGCGTATTTCTTGTCACCGTCCACGTTGTCGCTCACCCTCGGCGGCAACGTCCCCCCGCCCGCAGCAGCAAGAGACGGCAATTCGATAGCCATGAGCCCACTCAACTTGTTGTTCTTGTCGTTCCGAAGCGTCGAGTAGACCTCCCAATCGACATAGCGGCGTGCCCAGGTGCACTTCCCGACGAGGACAATCGTCACCGTAGAGTCAGTGAGGTATTGCTCTCGAATTTGGTCCATGACGTAGTCGGTGTCCGTGCTGTCGATGAATTCGTCGTCGTCAGAGACACCGAGTACCCTTGGAATGAACGCATCCTCGAAGGCCTCGATGAACTGCTTGACCTCCTCTTCGTCGACCTGGTGGAAGGAAACGAAACACTTGTGTCTGACGGCCTTCTGGGCTGCGGTGAGCTGCTTGAGTAGCACCCCCTCACGCTGGTCAATCCAGGTCTGCAGACTGCGTTGTGTCGGGGTTGCCACTGCTCTACCTCCGCTTTCGCTCTACCTCTTCGGGCTCTTTGATCACCACAACTGCCACCACGGCTTCTTCTGCCGGTCGTGCGCGATCCTCCGGAGTGACTCGGCGAAATCTGACAGACCCAGGTTGACCTCCTTGAGGTCGGCGACTAGTTCGTCGTACAGAACGAATTGACGCTGTATCTCTTGAGGGGAAAGCTCCGCGGTCTCCGGCATCTTCTCTTCCTCGTCATACCAACGGCGAAAGCGAGCCTGCCACCGAGTGAGGTGAGGTCGCAACCCCGTGTCTCATGCTCCCATGAGAATCTCCACCAGTTCTGCCGCGTCACTGTCCTTGCGCAGTCGGCCATGAGTCGGAACGCTCTTTGCGGCTTCACGTAGGGCTCGGAATAGCTCGAACCAGGAGTTGTAGACCTCGACGATCACGTCGTGTTCCTCGTCGAACGGAAGGGCTGCCTTTCTGGTAGTGATCTCGACCCACGCCTGGTGGGCGAGACCTGCGACGTCGTCCGTCGGGCACATCGTGACCGTGGCACACCCCGCAAAGGAGAAGTCGGTCTGCGTCAACTGCCAGAGACCATGACGCCGACGAACCACCACGTCTAGGGCCGCGAGCACACCTACGACTACCGCCAAGACAACGCCGACGTGCACATCGAGGCCCCAGCCAGCTACGCGGAGGTCGAAGACGTCCTGCCAGCCCTCGGCAGGCGTCGTGACCAGAGCCGACATGTTCCAAGCCTACGAGGTGGTTGTGACATGACCCTGGGTCGCTAACGACATTGGCGACTCCGTTTCGCGCGGCTGGCCGTGTCGCGCCCGGGCCGGCTCACAGGGCTCGGTTCTTAGGTCACAATGTGGAGATGGATCTGAGTGAGTTTGCGCGCCGCGCCGCCGTCACCGATCGGGCCAGGGACCAGGATGCAGGTCTGAGAATCGCGCTCTATGGCGTCGCCGGCGAAGCGGGCTCCGTAGTGAGCGAGGCGAAAAAGTGGTTCCGCGAGGGCGGGCCATCACCTGGCCTCGCGGACCGGGTGCAGGAGGAGCTAGGCGACCTGCTCTGGTACGTGGCGGCGGTGGCCAACCGGGTGGGGCTTGATCTGAACGCAGTCGTTGAGGAGAACCTGCTGAAAACAGCACAGATCTGGGCAGAGACAGTGCCGCCCCCGAGCCGCTACGACGAAGGGTGGCCGCCTGAGCAGAGTTTTCCCCGCCAGATGAGAGTGCGCTTCGTCGAGGACACGTCCGGACGATTTCCCGTGGTGCGAATGGAGCCACTCGGCGAACTCGCTGTTCGGGTTGCCAAGGAGCGGAAGCGCAAGCAGCTCGGAGACACGCTCAACGACAACTCTTATGTGGACGACGGCTATCGGTACCATGACGTCCTCCACCTGGCTCACGCAGCGGTGCTCGGATGGTCACCGGTGCTGCGGGCGCTTATGGGTGCCAAGCGCAAGGACACGAGCCTTGAAACTGATCGAGTTGAGGACGGTGCGCGCGCGATCGCGATCGAGGAGGGGATCGCCGTCTTTGTCTTCAACTATCTTGAGCCCGACGGCTTCTTGGAGAACGACGACCGTTTGTCGTGGGAGCTACTCAAGCATGTTCGCAGAACGGTGCGAGGTTTGGAGGTCGAGGATCAACCGCCCGTGGCATGGGAGCACGCGTATCTCCAGGCCTTCGCCGTCTTTCGAACGCTGCGGCAGGCACGCGGCGGCACCGTCGACATCGACCTTGATGCTCAGGAGCTCCGGGTTGTCGGAGCCGCCGGTGAGGCGATCGGGAACAGCTGAGGCCGACTATTGCTCTCGAACGCGGGGCCACCGGTACGATACCGAGCTGGAATCGCGTCGTTGACGCCCCACTTCGGTGGGAACCAGGCCGAGAGCGGCGTGGAAACTGCCCGGTAGCGCTGCTTGATCCGCTTCCCAGGGGCGAGAGCAGAGAGCTCGGGGTGAGCCGCCCGCGTGTACTTGTCGACCTCGCAGAAAAGGTTCTGGATGTCGATGAGCTGAAGCGGGCGACCCCAGAGGTCGGTCCACTCCAGACCTCGGTCCGCGAATGCCGCCTCCTGCGCATCCATAACCCAGCGGATCACGTCGTGTGCTCCGTAGTCGCCGGGGTCCGCGATGCACTTGCGGAGCCCTCGCAAGGCCCCTGGACCGGGAGCGACGAACTCAGTCTCTGAAAAGGAGAGGAATGGAGAGTAATTCAGATCGGTGAGGAATTGATAAGCAAGGAACGGGCCGATGGAGTCGTAGGAGGCAAGCGCGGCGAAGGCGGACTGCATGTTCGGCGATTCCGCGATCCTCTCGTGTGCCACCCCACGAATCATCGACCGTATGAGCTCAAGGTGGCGCCGGAACTTCGCTCCCGTTCCGTTTCTCGGTGGCGGCATGATGTAAGCAGCCGAGTAGATGGGCCATCTGGCGGCCCGACTTTCCAGGGCATCGTCCACTTGTTCCGCCATAAGGGTGTCGGACGAAACCTCTCCGAGAAGCCGCTGAAGGTGACACCACGTGTCGACGCGGTTGAATATCTTGAAGATCAGGATTCGGGCGAATGTGTCTACCCAGGGTCGGTCGGTGTCGTAGATGACATTTGCGATCAAGTACTGGCTGACGCGATCGCTCGCCCGGTAGGCGTTTGTAAACCGGTGGGCGGCGATAACGGGATCATCGGTGAGTGGTCCGGATTGGTGATCTAGCCTTCGTCGGTACACCTTCTGTCGTTCAGAAGCGAATGACCAATAGATGTCATAGCCTCTTGTTGGCTTCGGCGGTCGGAGGGTGACGTGGACGTGCATAGGTTTCTAAGCCTCGTCGCCAGATTCGCCAGGTTCCACTGCCGGTCCGAAGAGCCTTCCCATGCCGAGGACGACTAGGGAGGCGATATCGCCTGGACGATGAGACGAGGCAAGGAGGTGGTTCTCCTCCTCAGAGAGACCGTTCGTTCCAGCAGACCAGCCCGCGTTCGCTGCAACGGTGCTTAGGTGAGCCAAGGCCTCAACCACCGGCGCGTCGTCGTGGCCAGCGGGTAGATCCGTTGGGAGCCACTCCAAAGAGTCGATGCCCAGCACCTTGACGACTGCGGCAGCGGCACCGCCGTATCCTCCTGCGAGGTACACGGGCTGGTGCTGTTCGATGGCGAGGATCGCCTCTTCTATGAGCCCGGGCATCACCCCCTGGAAGCCGGTCAGCTGGCCACCCAATAGAACCCGCGCGCAGGTCGTGCGCGTCATGAACTGTCGAAGGGCTGAGTAACTAGCTTGCCTTTCCCTGTCATTCTCGATGGCGGCTCCCTCGGGGTTGCGATCACGCCTCCAATTCACCGGTTCACCTTGGCTGTCTAAGGTCATGAGGCGACCCCACGTTCCGAGCTGACGGTCGATCTCGTCGATCTCCGCCACACTGAGTTTGCGGTGCTCGGGAAGTGCCAGGCAGATGGTCAAGGACCATCGAGCGGTTCCGTAGCGGCGAACTTCGTTCATGAGATGTTGGGTGAAACCCGACGGCTTGATACGTCCTCCATAGGTCAGGCGTCCACCTGCAACAAGCACCGCCCTTGCGATCTCGCCGATCGCCAGCTCTGCATGGCGGAGGTTCAGCCCAAGTCGACCCAGATCAGCGCTGTCGGAAACCGAGACACCTACGTCGACGTTGTCGAGCGCATTCTCGGGGACTAACTCCGGGCCGATCACTCGCGCACCTGTCCGCCTCGGCTGGCGAAGGTCCGGGGAGTGAGGATCTCAACGAGTCCAGGAACGCCTGCCACCGAAAAGATGTCGTTGATGGCAGACGTTTCGGCGTCGCCGAGCGGTGGGTCCGGATGGAGGACGAACAGCGGACGGTTCGGGCTCAGTGTTTGCTCCTTAAGCCATCCCAGGAGGGTGACCGGCTCGGGCGCGTTGGTCGGCAACCAGTCGAAACCGTAGTTGGCCAGTTGCGCCCGCTGGCGGTTCCAAAGCGCTCGCTTCAGCGCCTCGTCGACGAGCTGGTTCAGCGCCCGCTCGATCGAGGCACGCTTCTCGGCCTCAGTGGCACCTTGCAGCGGGACCGTGGGGACGTGGTCCATGAGGAACGAACCGCGTTCCTCGCCGCGGCGCAGAGCCTGCAAAACGACGACCGGCATGTCTGCGCGCTTGGCGGTGAGCACTTCGCGCTGACACCAGTCGCGGCTCGAGTAGAGGTCCGTCCTTACCACGAGTAGCCCACTCGTGGATGCCGCCTTGACCAGCTCCTCTTCCCAGTTCGAGCCTGGCTGCAGGTCGGCCTCGTCGAAGAAGGCAGACATATGCGTGTTCCCGATCACGTCACGCACGAACTGCACCAGCTCGAGGACGTAGTCGGGTAGCTCGTCGGGCGAGTAACGCTTCGTGTGGCTGATGAAAACACTGAGGCGTCCGCCCATCGGATCCCCTATTAGGCCAGCAATCGAGTGAGCGAGGTCCCGGCAGAGCACCTCGGTGCTTGTGGCGGCGGCCGCGTCGAGGTGCTGCTCTGAAAAGAGCTGTCCGAGTACCGTCCCCGGGGCAGCAGCAGCTGCGTCGACCTGCACGGCGAATACTCCGACCGACCCATCGTCGTCAGCCCCTGCGACCAGCGCCTCGAGGTACGCCCGCCATCCCAGATCGGTCTCGGACGCTCTCGCCATCCGGGTCCCGAGGATGGGGACAACGACGGTGATCGCCGCCTGCGGAAGCCTGTTCGGCAGCGACTCGACGTACGGAAGCGGTCGGGGAGGCGTGCCTGGTCCATGCCATCCCGCACACCTCTCGTACACCTCTACAGCCCCGCCGACCAGCCCCGCGAACGTCGTGCCGTGAAAGTGGTCGAAAACCTCGTTGGCGATCCTCTCGCCGTCGCCGTCGTCGGGGTGCCAGACGATGTAGATCTCGAGCACGGGCGGGATCAACACGTCGCGATCACTCGCGTAGCCATGGCCCCATTGTCACACCCCTTTCGTAGCATAGAGGGGACCGAACAGGAGGTTGCGTGATGCCCGAGACTCACAATGTGTTCGTAAGTCACCGACACGAGGACGACGCTCTCGTGGCGAGCTTCAAGGACCTACTCGCAGACCATAACGTCGTGGTTCGCGACGCCTCGATCACGGCCGACAATCCGAACGACGCCCAGAGCGAGGCCTACATCAAGAACGAGATCCTTGCCCCAGGCATCAAGTGGGCTGGCAAGGTGATCGTGATCATCACCCCCGAAACGGCGAACCACACGTGGGTTGATTGGGAGGTCGACTACGCGAACAAGTGCGGTGACAAGCAGATCATCGGCGTTTGGGCTCCGGGAGCGGAAGGTTGCGAGGTCCCAGAGTCCGTGGAGCGACACGCGGACTCGATCGTGAGTTGGAACGCCTCCAAAATCGTCGAAGCCCTCAACGGGAAGGCGCGTTGGGAGCAGGCTGACGGGTCAGCGCGAGCCCCTCAGCCAGTGAGACGCATCAACTGTTGACGCGGAGATGCGGCTCTACAGCTACATCGTCCGCTACGACATTGGTTTCGCGCCCAACCCCTTCCACGGGTGGTGCACTTTGGCCACCTGCAAGCCGCAGATTCGCGGCAGTGCGTCGATTGGTGACTGGATTGTCGGCACGGGATCGAAGGCGAAGAATCTTGAGGGCAAGCTCGTGTATGCAACGAGGGTGGAGGAACGTCTCACCTTCGACGACTACTGGAACGACCCTCGCTTCCAAGCTAAGAAACCAGACGTACATGGCAGCCTGAAGTATCGCTACGGCGACAACATCTACCATCGGACCCACGAGGGTGCTTGGGAACAAGCTGACTCACGTCACAGCCGCGAAGGCGGTCTCCAGAACCTGGCTCACGTCGCTCGGGACACGGGGCGCAACGTTGTTATTGCATCCCAACACTTCACATATTGGGGAGGCCAGGCACCTGAGATTCCAGGGCGCTTTCGCGACTGGAACGGTGCCGACATCTGTGTGCGCGGCGTGGGTTACCAGTGGCGGACAATCTCCCAGGAGATGCGAGTCGCCTCAGTTGAATGGATTGAATCCCTCGGTCAGGGCTACCACGGTGACCCGGCAGACTGGTGAAGGTGCCGATTGACATCCTCGTTCGAAAAAGGGATGCAGCCTCGACGCACAAGGATCTCTGCGTCCTTGGCTGCAGTATCCGACCAGTGGACGCGAACGACCTCGACCTCAAAGTCGGGCGACTGCGCGTTGCGAACACCCTTGTTGAGGTGGCGGGTCAGCGATACGAAGGACCACCGAAGACCAAGGCCGGAGGACGTTCCATGACGCTTCCATCCTCGGTCGTGGCCGATCTGAGACTCCATGTCGCCCGGTATGGCGACTCCCAGTACGTGTTCAGCACGACGAGTGGCAAGACCTGGAGCGCAGAGGACTGGCGATGCCGGATCTGGCGGCCCGTCGTGACGCAGTCGGGACTCGCACCACTACGCCCCCACGACCTAAAGCACACTGGCGTGGCGCTCCTAGCTGCGGCAGGGGTTGATCCCTCGAGATCGCGCGACGAGCTGGTCATTCAAGCGTTTCGTTCACGTACGACCGCTACGGCCATCTCTTCCCCGAGGTGGATAGCGGGGGCGCATGCAAGCTCGACGCTCTTCGGCAGGTAGGGCTCACACACGGCGAAGAGGCTCGATAGCCCCATCGTCAATCGTATCTTGACGAGTTCCGAATCGTCAATCTAGTCTTGACGCATGTCACCTGCTCCCTCCCTCCAAGAGCTGATCCACCTGGTCGAGACCGAGACCGAGGACAGCAGTCCTCTCGGTCGGGTCGGTGCAGCGTCGGGCCTGGCCGGGTATCTGGCTGAAGTTGGAGACGCGACTCTGGGGTATTTCGTGGACCAGGCGCGCGATGCCGGTCATTCCTGGTCTCAAATCGGCGATGCCCTGGGTGTGTCCAAGCAGGCTGCTCAGCAGAAGCACCTCGTCCGCCGGGCGTCGAGCCTTGAGGGGCCAGGGTTTGACCTGTTTACCCCACGTGCCCGCAATGCCGTCAGCGACGCCGAGTTGGTCGCGCGCGAGTGGGGCCACGATTACGTCGGTACCGAGCATTTGTTGTTGTCGCTGTACCGCGATCCGAACGGGCTCGGCGCTTTGGTCCTCATCGAATCCGGGCTCAACGAAAACCAGGCCACCGAGGCGATTGCGCAACGTATGGAGCGCGGCGGCGGTGCGCGCGAGGGGAAGCTGCCCTTCACGCGGAAAGCCACGGCTGTCGTCGACGCTGCGCGTTTCGCGGCCGCAGGTCTCGGACACGGCTACGTCGGTACCGAGCATCTGCTGATCGCACTGGACCGCGTCGACGGCGTGGCCAAGGAGGTCTTAGAGCGCGCGGGGCTGAGCCCCGAGCTGGTTGACCAGCAGGTCATCGCAAAGCTCGCCCACGAACAACACCGAGCGGGATCAACCGATCGGACGGCGGAAGATGAGGAGAAGGGCGGCGAATGACCGCCGATTCATCCACAGGGCCACGACGGCGTGGCAGGCACACCGCCCACATCGACACTGACACGCTGATCCGAGCGATCGACATCGCAGAACTCATGCCGGAGGCCGCGCGGCTACGCGCGCGCGGCTACCAGCTGTTGCGGCTACCCGCGGACGCGACGGTGGTTGACGTCGGCTGCGGTACCGGACGCGCCGTCGCCGAACTGGCCGAGCACGCGGCCCACGCCATCGGCATTGACCTCGACCCTGCCATGCTGGCCGCGGCCCGCAGCCGGTTCCCCGACATTGACGTGCGCGCCGCCGACGCCACCGATCTGCCTCTCGCCGACGGGCAGGCGCACGGGTATCGGGCGGACAAGCTGTACCACGTCCTTTCCGACCCCTACGCGGCCCTGGCCGAGGCCCGCCGCGTCCTCGCCCCGGGTGGTCGGATCGTGCTGATCGGTCAGGACTGGGACGCCGAGGTCTTCGACTCCGACCAACCCGAACTGACTCGCCGCATCGTGCACGCGCGCGCGGACACCCTTCCGCACCCCCGCATCGCGCGTGCTTACCGCAATCTGCTCCTCGACGCCGGCTTCTACGACGTCGACTTCGAGGTTCACGGTGCCGTGTTCACCGATGCTGCCATGCTGCCCCTGATCGTCGGGCACGCCACCGCCGCGCATCAGACCGGCGCCATCAGCAGCGACGAAGCCGAGCGCTGGATCAGCGAGCAGGCCAGGCGCGCCGAGCGGGACCGGTTGCTGTTCGCCATGCCGCTGTTCCTGGCCGCAGCCACTTGCTGAGACCACGCGCGATCGGGGCGCTCTACCTGCTGTGTTAAGAGGCCGTGGAACGAGTGATGCAGACCGGCGACCGGCTGTGATCCGTCTCGTCCGGCAAAGTGGTCTGAGCCGTTTTAGGAACGAATTAGGCACACCGGTTGGAACCGACCTCCCGGCTCGACAGAAAGGTCAGCTCAGGACATGAACCGCTCCTCCCCAAGGGGCGCAGTCGGCAGCACACGTTAGCCACAAGGCGGACGTGTCGCGACAGTTGTAATGGAACGGCCGGCCCCACTCCGCAAGAAAATGCGTGGTGTAAGGCACCAGTATGCCGATCGCGCTTGTCGAAGCACCAGATGCAGGCCGGCTTCGAGAGGATCGCCACGAATTGTCTTTGAAGGTGGCGCGTGACCCAGTCGCGAGTGTGCTGCCGTCGCCCAGTCGTCCTATTGAGAAGGCCAATGTCGGGTGATCGCAAACGGAGCGACCAGAGGCGTGGACAGTCCGGCCGGCGTAAAGCTGGACTACGCGGCGGCGCGGTACTCGTGGATGAGCCCACCGAGTACGTCGTGGCGAGCAATGTCTCTGAGCGACGGGGGAATAGGGGTCATCGTGGTGACCAGTGCAGGCACGTCCAGTCGAAGACCACGGTGAGGCCGACGCTCGTTATAGTGCCGGACGTAGTCGCGAAGGACTGCTTCGAGATGACGACGGCCAAGAACGAGCGTCCAGTCGAGACACTCTTCCCGGACGGTCCGTTTCCATCTCTCCGCGATCGCGTTCGCTCGCGGCGATCTCACCGGTGTCTTGATCACCTCGATACCTTCGGAGACGAACATCTCGTCGAAGCTGGCGGTGAACTTCGCGTCGCGGACTCGGATCAAGAACCGGAACGACCGAGCTTGCTCGGTGAGATCTCTGGCGAGGTTCCGGGCAACCTGGGTGACGAACGAACCGGTCGGATGGTCGCTGACACCGAGGATGTGGACTATGCGCCTGTGGAGCTCGATGACGAACAGCACATAGAGCTGGTTGAGACCGATCGTGTCCACGACGAAGAAGTCGGTAGCCAAGATGCCCTTGGCTTGGGCGGCGATGAACTCCTTCCAGGTCGGTCCACCGCGCGGAGCTGGTCCGAGCCCGTGGCTTCTAAGGACCCGACGGATCGAGCTTGCCGAGATGCGGACCCCTAGCCCGCGAAGCTCGCCCTGAACGCGAACACATCCCCAGCGGCGGTTCTCCTCGCCGAGTCTGACGATGAGCTCGACGATCTCATCGCCGAGCGGGGGACGTCCAGGACCTCGCTGGCTCGTCAACGTTTCCACTTGCGTCTCGAGAGCTCCCGATGCCAGCGGAGCAGCGTCTCGGGCGTGACGAGGAAGCACCGCCAGCGCCATCGGGGGAGCAACCGGCTGAGCGCCGCGAGGATCGCGCGCTCCGTGATCCGGTAGCGAACGCGGCCATGGAGCTGACGCTTCAGCACGCGGACCTCGTGGTGGAGCACCATCAGCTCGATGTCCTTGTCCAAAGCTGTCCGTCGGTGAGATCCCAGCAGACCGAAGATCCGGCACATGACGAGATAGCAGAGCCGGAGCGGCATGGCAGACGATAGTTCACGGCGCCGAAGAGAGCCAGCTGAGGGGCCCGATCGACGTTTTGGCGCCCTACAGCTCCGTAGTCACGCCGAGGAGCACCGCGTCATAACCGCGCGGGACGTCTGCCAGTGCGGCAATCAGTTCAGCTTCCCGAACGCTGTCGCGAACTCAGACTCGCCTGGCCCGTCCACCTGGCTGGTCGCAGACAACGACTTCGAGCTGAGTACAGGGGCGGTCGGTCTGTAACCGGCAGAGGGCTGGGTAAACCGTCGGTCGATTGCCAGTCACGTCCGTCCCGCGTGTCCGCACCAAAGAGCAGTGCCGCCGCGACCAGCCCGCCGACAATGAGCGCGATCGTGAGCCAAATCACGCGGACCCTCTTCCTGGATCATCGGAACGACTACCGGAGCAGGCATGGAGCTCGTCGCCTCCGACTGGCGCGCCGCACGGCTCCTCGAGCCAGTCGCCCACCAGCCGCCACTTCCCGAGTTCATGGTGCCAGCGCAGAGGGCTGCCTTCTTGCTCCGACGCCAGCGACTGGGACCCGATGAGGGCCTCGTCGGGGCACGCCACTGCGCCTGGTGCCCGCCTCATTGCCCGAAGGATCCCCAGGTGGGCCAACCTCACGCCTTGACGGGAGCGGCCCGCGACATGTGACGTGGCCCGAGCATCCCTCAAGAGCTGCTCGCGATGGTAAGCGATCTCCGATTCGGCAAAATGGAAAAACAACATGCTCGTTCTCCTTTGATGATGGTTTCGCACAAACAACGATGGGCGTCTAAGGAGGCACGGCGCATCGGGAGGAATCCTTAATTCGCCGTGCGGCTGGCCTCAGGGGTCTTAGGCTGTCGACAGAATGCCGGTGTCGTCGCGCCGGCCTGACAACGCTCCTCGCAAGATGTCCATTGACGTGGACTGCGATTGAGGGTGCCGCTTGCGATAATGGCGCGCGTGTTGTCTGAGCCCTCATCCGGTCCGCTGGTAGGACGAGCCAAGGAAAGTCGCCGACTCGACGAGCTAGTCGGTCTTGGAGGTGTACCGGGCGGCAACGTGCTCCTGTCGGGGGATGCCGGCGTGGGCAAGAGCCGTCTCATTGCGGAGCTAAAAGCGCGCGTGCTTGAAGCCGGCTGGGGGGTGCTAGTCGGGCACTGCCTCGACTTTGGCGACAGTGCACTGCCTTACTTGCCGTTCAGCGAGGCCTTTGGCCGCCTTGCTGACCAGGAGCCGAACACAGTGAGCTCTCTAACCGATGCGAATCCTGCAATAGCCCGACTGCTACCAGCCCATCGGGTCCTCGCAGATGAGAGCACGCACCAGGAACCGACCGACCGGGGGGCTGTGTTTCACGCGGTTCAAGGCGCCCTCGTCGAACTGGGACGGCAAACGCCCGTGCTGGTTGTGATCGAGGACCTGCACTGGGCGGACCAGTCGACCAGGGAACTGCTTACGTTCCTGTTCACCCGCCAGTTCGGTGCACCAGTTGCCGTCACCGCGTCGTACCGAACTGACGACCTTCACCGTAGGCACCCTCTACGCCCGGTACTTGCCGAGTGGGGTCGGTTGCCGGGCCTCAATCGGCTGGATCTCGGCCCGTTGGATGACCTCGACCAGCGTGTTCTGGTACGTGCGTTGCACCCAGACCCACTCTCGGAAGCCGAGGTGCAGAACATCGTCGAGCGGGCGCAGGGTAACCCTTTTTTTATCGAGGAGCTCGTGTCCGCCGCCGCGGCTGGCAGAGGGGAGCTGCCCACGGAGCTCGCTGAGCTGCTGCTTGTGCACCTCGACAGGCTCGACTTCGAAAGCCGTCAGGTGGTGCGTGCGGTCTCTGTCGTCGGACGTCGAGCGCCCCACGACCTGTTGGCTCGAGGGTTGGGTCTCGACGAGCTGGCCTTGGGTCGAGCTCTTCGCGGCGCGGTCGACGCCAATGTACTGGTAGCAGTAGGCCCCGACGGCTACACGTTCCGTCACGCGCTGCTGGCCGAAAGTGTGTATCAGGACTTGCTGCCCGGCGAACGGAGGCAGCTGCATTCGGCCTATGCCAGGGCATTGGCCTCTCACGAGGTGCAAGGCACAGCAGCTGAGCTGGCCCGTCACGCGCGCGCGGCTCACGATCTGGTCACCGCAACGAGGGCCAGCATCCAGGCAGGTGACGAGGCAATGGCCGTGGGTGGCCCGGACGAGGCGGCCCGCCACTATGAGTTGGCTCTGGAGATGCTCACCGAACCCGGCATCGCCTTGGCGCTCGGAGCGGATGGGAACGGTCTCGACCAGGTAGAGCTCGCCGTACGAGCGAGCACCGCCGCGGCGGCGGCAGGTTACCCATTTCGAGCCATAGCCCTCGCCGAGGACCAGCTGCAAAGACTCCCCGAGGGTGCAGCTGCGTTGGATCGGGCCCGGCTCATTTACTCGATAGCAGGAACCGCCGTGTTGAGCGACACGCTCAATGCCAGCCGGATCAGTGTTCTCGGGTTGACTACAGAGGCCGTACGCCTCATTCCCGTTGAACCTCCGAGCGCGCTGCGAGCGAGGATCCTGGCAGTTCACGCACGCGCTAACGCTGACCGCAACAGGGACGACGAAGCCTTTCGCTGGGCCAGCGAAGCCATCAACATCGCGCGGGACCTTGGCTTGCCCGACGTCGCCGCCGACGCAGCCACAACACTCGCCGGCCTCGACGAACGGGCTGGCAACCCCGAGGCTTCTGAAGCCAAGCTCATCCGAGCTACGGCCGAAGCACGCGCTGCCGGCGAGGTGACCGCCGAGCTGCGAGGGCTGCTCAGCCTTGGCGGCCTTTACTACGCCCAAGGACGGCTGGAACCGGCCCTCGAGATCTTTCAACAGACCTGGCATCGGGCCAAGGAAGCGCGTCGTCCATGGGGTCCCTACGGCATCGACGCGCGTGCCATGGCAGCGGTCGTCGCGACTGTTCTAGGCGACTGGCACCTCGCCCTCGAGACGATCGACGTGACCGGCGAGTCACCACCCGGCCTAGCCGAGGCGGGACTCGCCGCTATCGGACTTGAGGTCGCTGCGGGCCGTGGCGACCTCGATGCGCTCAGGTTGTTGCCTCAACTACGGTCCTGGTGGCAACGCGACGGTGTCGTCGCGATAAACAGCGGCGCGGCGGCCATCGACCTGCTCGGCCAGTGTGGCGACCTCGACGCGGCCCAGGAGATCTACGACGACGTGGTTGCAAGCGTGGACGCTCTTTGGGAGCGCCCTGAATTCCAAGCCCGCTTTCGTTTGGGTGCGCTCTTGCTCGGGCACCTCGCCTCCGTGGCCGGGCAAGCCGCGGTGTCCGAACGGGAAGAGCTCCATCGCCACGGCGACAAGCTCTTCGCCGCGACAATGGAGGTGAGGACGTACGGTCTCGCCCGAGCCCGACGCTACGGTCCCGAAAGTGAAGCCTGGCTTGCCCGCGTCGCCGCCGAACACGCGAGGTTGCGTTGGCTGACTGGTGTCGACCCCTTTGCCGAAGAGGACCTTGTCGAGGCGTGGCGTCGCGCCACTTCCGCTTTCGAGCACTTCGGGCACGTCTATGAAACCGCCCGTTCGCGGGCCCGCCTGGCGGCCGTGCTGCAGGCTGCGGGCAAGGCAGCCGACGCCAAGGTGGAAGCAGCCAACGCCCGCACGGTCGCGGCACGGCTGCAGGCGGGGCCACTTCTCGCGGAGATCTCGACGCTTGATGTTCCCGTCCGGTCGTCTTACCGAACGGCCGCGCCTCGGCGTGACGAATCGTTGACTCCACGCGAAGCCGAGGTATTGGCCCTAGTGTCGCAAGGCCGTAGCAATCGCGACATTGCGCAGCAGTTGTTCATCAGTGCCAAGACCGTCAGTGTTCACGTTTCTAACATTCTGGCGAAGCTTGACGCTGCAGGCCGGACCGAAGCGGTCGCGATCGCCCGGCGGCGAGGCCTCATCTTGGACAGCGCTAGTCGTGACCGAAGCGGTCGCGGGCGGCAGTTCTCTAATCCGACGGGGCACCGGGATAACAATTGACGATCCCCTGGCTCGCACGGAGCTCTGACGGCGAACCCGCCCTGCCGATTACTTACTATTCGCGTACCAGGTCGTGGTTGGCGGTTGAGCAAGCGGAATTTCAAGTTCTGCGCTACCTACAGCGGCGTGGGCGCAAGCCAGACAAGCCCTGAACTGGCTGTACTGACGGTAGGGTGAGGGACCGTGCCGCCCGCCAAGGTGATGATACGGCCCGCCGCGCAACGGGACCTTCGCCCCTTGGCGCAAGTGATGGCTCGGGCTTTCGTGAACGACCCGGTGTTCGAGTGGATGCTCCCGAGTCCGCCCGCGCGGCGGCGCCGTTTGCCGCTCTTCTTTTCCAACGTCCTCCACCATAATTACACTAATGAAACTACAGGAGGACGATGACCTCAGGCTTCAACTCAATCTTGCCATTGGCCGCAAGGCGCGCAAGGAAGACATCGTTGTCCTCGCTCGCGATCACCCGGCTCGCGTTCGCGAGTGGGCACAACAACAGACGTCTCGACCCGACCTGCATGGTTACGACTTCGGCGAAGATAGGCGTGGCGTAGTCGGATGGTACGAACCGACCAAGGAGTACGTTGCCGGTCATCCGATCGATGCGTCACCGCCGGAGACGCGAGACGAGCTACGCGATCTCTTGGTCAAGGTTCTGGAACAGTTCAAGCGGCTTGTTGAACAACAAAGAGGTTGGGAGCTCCTGTGGAACTCTGACGGCACCGAAAAGGATGAATCCGCTGCCCAGTTGGTATTTCTAGGCATTGCGCAGAATTATCTGCGGCTATTCGATGTGGAGATAGATCGCGAAGTCGAACTCGGTCGTGGACCCTGCGACTTCAAGATTGCCAGGGGTACTAGCTGTCGGATGATTCTAGAGGTCAAGAAGGTTCACAATAGCAAGTTCTGGAACGGCCTTGCTGATCAGCTCCCGTCCTATCTGCGGTCTGATGACGCACCTGAGGGCTGGTTTGTTGCAATCCAGTATCGCGGTACTCGCGGGTCGCGGCAGCGCCTCCTCGAATTGCCGAGAATGGTGACGCAGGCTGCCGAGAGATGCGGCAAGGATCTTCGTTATCCGGTAATAGATGGGAGATCTGACCCTCCGTCGGTGTCGAGGATTGGTTCTTAGGGATCGCCAGACTGCTGTTCTGGCAAGGAAGCATCGAGGCGCCGGCGGTTGACAAACCGGCAGCTCAGGAGCATAAAGGAAGACATGTCATACGTAGAAAGTTGGTGATATGAGCGAAAAGGCGACGCTCTATGTCACTGTCGCACTACCAGCTGCCGGAAAGACCGTTCGTGCGCGCGAGCTTGCAGAACAACACCATGCTCTCCGGCTGACAACGGACGAGTGGACGATTCCACTTTTCGGTTCCGATGAATGGTGGACAGCGGAAGCGACCAGCAGGCACGATGTTCTCGAAGGGCGTCTCATCTGGCTAGCTCTCACTGCTCTTCGATTGGGGACCAACGTTGTCTTGGATTATGGTGTATGGGCGCGTGATGAGCGAAACGCGCTCAAGTATCTAGCCGCGACAGTCGGGGCACTCTGCGAACTCGTTTATCTCCCTGTCAGCTTTGAAGAGCAGAAGCAACGACGGGACGCTCGGTTCTCCACTGGTCCTTCCTCGACCTTCGTCATAACCGACGAGCACTTGGCCGAGTTCCGCCAGAAGTTTCAGGAGCCTGATGAGGTCGAACTTCGAACTACCGACCCTGGCCCGCCCCCGGAAGGATACTCGTCGTGGGAAGAATGGACTCAAGAGCGGTGGCCCACTGCTCTTGCGGAGTAGCAAAGGAATTTATGGTCAACCGCCGTTTGGCCTTCCTCGTCTTCTCAGCTGCACCCCAGCCGTAGTCAATGCTTGTATCACTGTCGCGGCACCGACCCCGAACTGACCCGCGATGAAGCTCACCGACCGGCCGTCCTCGTAGAGCACGATGGCACGTTCAAGCTGACGCGGCCCGATCCAGTGAATTCTCTTAGGGATGCCAGCGGCCCTCACGTGTTTCTCGATAGTCGTCGGGTCAACCTCGAAGCGGGCGACCAGCTGATCGAGGAGATCACCGTCGGCGTAGGCCTTCACCAGGTCGGCGATCTCGTCCTTGTTTAGTTGTCGGCAGATTCGCTTGGGAGTTCTAGATCTTGGCGCCTGAACAGGTTCATCGGAGAATTTGAGAATGCGGTCCAGGTGTTTTCCCTTGTCAGAGAGTTTCGAGTAACGTCCCAGCACCTCCACTCGTTGCCAAAAACACAACGTTTTAGCAGGTGAATGCCCATATTCCATGTCCGATCGCTTGGCGACCTCAAGGGCCTTACTCCAACCCCACTTAGGGGTGGCCTGAAGCGAACAAGGCCATCCCGATCCGGTGGGATCTCAACGGACCCACTAGGGAAGCGTTCGGTCGTGGGGATCCGGAGGGTCTCGCCACTTGGACTGGTCAGCGCCGAGTTTGGCGCGTCGCCGCGCCGCGCGCTCCCTGACGTTCTGTGTCACGGACAGCGTCGCACCCGGTACTCCGGACTTTTGAAGCTCTCCGAGATAGTTCAGGCGTCTGGCTGCTCGAAGGCGTCCGCATGGGACATTCGCCGTGGGAAGCCGACTCCGCATGTTCGACCTGGGGAGCGCTCTCGAAGCTGGCGGAACTGTGCCTTGCCCGGACATATAGTCCTGCCTAGTGACGGACCGTACCGAGAGCATCCTGGAGTCGGTAGCAGAGCGGGTCTCGCGAACCGAGTGTCCCTTTTGCGGGGCCGACGACTGGGTTGGTCCACGCCTAGCTGCGTTGCCGACGACCGAGATCGGTGCATATCAACCAGGCCGAGCTGAGATGACGAACCTGGCCGTGGCCATTTGGATCTGTGCAGACTGTGGTTTCATCCGTGAACACAGCGTCGCTCCTGAGTTGTTCGAGTAACGCCGGGAAACCCCTTGTCACACTGCGTGTTGCCTTCGGTCCATCTGAGGGCGCGGCCCTGTACTACGTGGTGGTGCCGGGGCGCACTGGCCCGTCCGTTCCTGCACGCGATCTGATGCGTCCACGAGCCGGGCGGACGAGCTACGACTTCGCCCACTCAGCGTCCTCAGGCATTCTGCCGTATGACCCGCAGGATGCCGCCTCGATGCCAGCGACCGCCGAGTTTCGCGTGCAAGCCGTCCGCGTTCAGCCCATCGGCGATGGCTTGGAACGTGGCGCCTTCGGCACGCTCGACCCGGATCCGTGCGACGATCTCTTGTTGGCTCTCCAGAGGCACATACTCGCCCCTGACCGCCGAGTAGCCAAAGCGCGGGATTCCGCCCGTATACCCGCCGCGCTCTGCCTTCAAGCGCCGACCGGCGGCCATACGGGCCTTAAGGAGGGTTTTCTCGTACTGCGAAAGCGCTCCGAGAACCTGGCGGATGAGGATGCGGGTGGGTTCGTTGCTGTCCACGTCCGGCTCACTCACGCTTATCACCGAGCCTCCGCCGAGGCGTAGCCGCTCGACAACCGTCTCCTGCAACAGGAGGTCCCGAGCAAGCCGGTCGAGACGGTAGAGCACCAGCACGCTCGCTTCGTGGCTCTCGATGCGGCTGAGCGCCTCTGCAAGTCCTGGACGGCTCTGCAAGCCGCTCGTCCCGCTGATGCCCTCGTCGCCGAGGATTTCCAGCAGATAAAGACGATGAGCGCGACAGTACTCGCGGATGCCGTGGCGCTGGATGTTAAGTCCCTGACCCCGTTCGGCCTGGTCTGTTGTGCTCACGCGTACGTACCCGAGCGCGCGTATGGTTCCCTCCCTGGTCACCATGTCCACCTCCTTGGAACAGAAGATCCTGTCCCGCAGAACCTAGGGGTGGACAGCGCTGTCTAGAGCGGGACTCTCTCGGCGGGAGATCCTGCCGGGGCTCGCAAATCACCCCCTCCGAGTCTGCCGCCCGCTCTTGACAGCCTGTCGCTAGTCGCCAAGCGCGGGCAGAACAAGCACACGACCGGACAGTTAGCAGGAAGTGGACGGGCACATCGGCCCCAGGTTGCCCACGTGAGGCCGCGACGGTCCCGCGGAGACGAAGGAAGCCGGACGTTTCGAACCAACGGGCGTGGCAGTGGCGACAACCTCAGGCACCGGGGTCGCTCGCCCACGCTCGCTCGGTGAGTGCTCTGTCCATCAACTGGTCCAGCTGTCAGTCGCCGGGCTCGTCGTGACGCTTGCGGCGCTACCGGTGGCGGTGATCCCGGTCAGGGCCGGCATCGAGAAGTAGGTGTTCTCGCACGCGGCCGGCACGGCCGCGGTCATGGAGGCGTCGTTGGTGAACGTCACAATCAGAGGGTTGTTGGCCTGGCCGCTCGCCGCCACGGTAAGGGCCGTCGTCAAGGTGTGCGAACTCCCGCTCGTCGCCGTCGAGTAGTTCCAGATGATGTCGCTCGGAGGCGCGGCGACACAGCCCGTCTGCGTGGTCGTAAGGGCGCTCGTTGTGTAGCCGGTGGCATAGGTCGTATTCGTCGGCAGGTGCACAGCCGTGATCGTGACGGGGAACGGGTTCGGATTGGAGATCGTAGCGACGACGTCGCCAGTGCCGCCGGGGTACAAGACGTTGCCGGCCGCAGGCGAGGCGACGGCGCTTATCGAAAGGTTGCTCACCGTGACCGACTGGGCCTCGCCGCTCGAGCCCGCGCCGAGGCCGACGACCCAGTTCGCCGTGGCATAGGCTGTCCCGCCTGCGAGCAGCGTCCCGGCAATGGCCAGGGCGGCCAGGCGCCCGGTTCTGGCCACGACCACCTTGGGTCGCATCAAACCCTCCTTGTCAGAAGGATCACGGGTCCCCTCGTATCGGCCCGCCCGCCGAGTCGCCGAATAGGCAGACGTCACGACTTGCCAGAAGTTCCTCCCTTTTCTGATGCCAGTAGCACGTCAGCAACCCGGCCCGGACGCGCGATGACGAAGCCCTGCACGAGATCCACACCGAGCTGCTTCAACAGCTCGAGCGTGGCGTCGTCCTCGGCACCTTCGGCGACCGTCTGCATTGAGAAGGCCTTGGCCAGACTCACCACCGCCGACACGACATGGCGGCTGGAGGCTTCTTGTGGCAGGTCGCAGACGAACTGCCGGTCGATCTTGAGGAAAGAGACGGGAAGCCGTTTCAGGTAGGCGAAACCGCCGTAGCCAGCACCGAAGTCGTCAAGGGCAACCTTGCACCCGATGTCGTTGAGGCCCTGGACGAACGCCTCCGCAGCAGCGGTGTCGCGAAGCAGCGCCGTCTCGGTGATCTCGCACACCATGAGCTCGGGGCGCGCGCCCTGGGTCTCGAGGGCGTTGCGCACGGTCGTGAGCATGCTCGGGTCCACGACCGACTTGGCCGAGAGGTTGAACTCCACCGGATTGCCCTCGGCTGCCAAGCGGGCAGCCTCACCCACCACCCACCGGTCGACCTCGGCGATCAGACCGAACTCCTCGGCAGTTGGGAGGAAGCGATCCGGGAGGATGATCTCGCCTTCGGGACTGACCATCCTGAGGAGCAGTTCGTGCTGGACGACGCAGTTGGTCGCAAGGTCCACGATCGGCTGCGCGTAGAAGATGAATCGGTCCTGGTCTAGGGCATCGCGGATGCGCCCCACCCAGCTCAGCTTCTCGAGCTCGCGTTCGACCCGGAGTCGCTCGGCCGCTCGTTCGGTCATGTCGTCGAACACGACCACCGCACCACTGATCTGGCCGGCTTGCAGGGGGGAAGCGATATAGGCGACCGGGAGCAGCTTCCCGTCGCGGCAGACGAAGGTGTCGTAGTCGACGTGAAGCGTCTCGCCCCGCTCCCAAACGTTGCTTATCAGACACTCCTCCGCTGGGAAGGGCGACCCGTCAGCCCGCTGATAGTGGAAGGACTGGTGGCCGGGTTTGCCGATCAGATCCGAAGCCTCCCAGCCGAGGAGCCGTTCGGCAGCAGCGTTGACGAAGGTCACCACGCCCTCGTTGTCTGTTGCGATCATCCCCTCGGCCATGTTGTCGGTGATGGCCGACAGGAATTCTCTGGAGCGCTCGATCTCCTGCTCGGTCGACTTCTGATCGGTGATGTCCTGGCACGTGCCGACCAGGCGCACGGCATCAGCCTTGCTGCCGCCAATGGCTCCCATGCGCGTGCGGACGATGCGGACTTCCCCGTCGGGTCGCACGATCCGGTGCTCCACCTCGGCGGTGCTGCTGGTAAGGGCCTCGTCGATAGCCTGTTGCACGCGACGGCGGTCCTCGGGAACCACGAGCGCAAGAAACGTCTCGTGGGTGCAGTCCCACTCTTCGGGGGTCATTCCATAGATCGTGAACATCTCGTCCGCCAGGAACTGGAACCGCCGAGTGGCGATGTTCCATTCCCAGTGCCCGATGTGCGCGATTCGCTCCGCCTCGCGGAGGAGCGCCTCGTCGCGAGCGAGGCGGTCAGCGTCGCGGAGCCGTCCGATGCCATAGGCGAGGTCGTCAGCCAGTTCGCGCAGCGATGCGACTTCGGTCGCATCAAAAGCCCCTGGCTCGGCGGCATAGATCATGAGCGCCCCGATAGCGTCGTCACCGACAACGAGGGGCAACGCACACGACGCCCGAAAGCCGTACTCGTCTGCCGCGGCTCGCCACGGCGTGAACCTCGCCGACCGGTGCGTGTCGTTCAGTATCTGCACGGTGCGGCTTCGTATGGCTGTGCCGGTCGGTCCACGGCCGAACCCGTCATCGCCCCAACCGACGTGGAGACCGTTCAGGTATTCCGTGCGCCCGACCGACGCGACCGGTCGCACGGTTTTGGTCTCGTCGTGTTCGACGTAGCCGACCCAAGCCAGCAGGTATCCGCCCAGGGAGACGATGCTTCGACAGGTGTCGGCGAGCAGCGAGGCCTCGTCGGTGGCATGCACGAGGACCTGATTGCTCGTCCTCAAGGTGCGGAGCATGCGCGACAGATTCGTCTGCTCGGTGACATCGTGGGCATTCACCACGATCCCTCGGATGGCCGGGTCGCTCAGGCAGTTGTTCGCGGTCGCCTCGAGCGTCCTCCAATCACCGGATGCCGTCTGGAAACGGAACACCGCAGGCGGCGAGGGTCCCGCCCGGCGAGTTGCCTCGAAGAAAAGCGCCGTGATCGCGTCGAGATCGTCGGGATGGACGAGCTTGAGCGTGCTCCGTCCGAGCTGCTCATCGGGGACGAACCCGAGGATGCGTTGGGCAGCCGGATTGGCATAGATCACCCGCGCCTCGTCGTCAAGCACCGCGATCAGATCGCTCGAGTCGGCCAGAAGTGCGCCGAACCACCGTTCCCGCTCAGCCAGTGCCCTGTGGGACCCCTCGTGGGCGGCCAGGTGGGACACAGAGGTGACGGCCCCAAGGGCGTCGCCAGCAGTCGCGGCCGCCCCCCGTGTTCCAGCGCTCTTTGACCTCGTCGGAACTCTGACAGTGGCCTGAGAGCGCGACAGAACTCGTTTCCGCGGCTCTTCTGAGTTCGAGGCCAGTTCGACCACATCCACTATGTCGGCAGAACGGGGCGTTGCTATGAGTGGCAAACCACACCTTGTAGCCTAGGCAATAGTCCTGTATTGCCTAGGCGGACATCACTGCGCGAATCACCCAAGTGACTTGAGGAGCTCCACTAGAAGTCCTGTTTGCGAAGGCACCCGGAACTTCTTGTAAATGGCGGTGAGGTAGTTCCGCACGGTGCTGGGGCTTACGTGCAAGGCGGCCGCGATGTCCTTTGCATGCCGGTAACCTGCCGGAGCCTAGCCGGCGAGCCAGCGCAACCTGGCAAGCGACGACGGCTTCGTGCCGTTAGTGCCTCGGAGGGCGGTGGCGTGCCGACAGTCTCCCTTCTCACTGCGCTGTGCTGTGACGTCTTCTCAGAGGTTGGCGCGCCGAGCCTCCGGAGGGAGACGCGGTGATCCTGGTCACCAAGAAGGAGGGGACGACAACCGCTTTGGACATCGAGCGGGTCGTGCTCAACCTGGTCTCGCTCGGGCGGGAATCGAACGCCTTTGTGGTGGGCGGGGCCCATCTCGTCGTCGCAGAACCCCCGGAGGTCGTCATCGAGCAGATCGTCGACGCGACGGCGCATGTCACCGCGCTCGCCTTCGCGATGGTGGAGAAGGAATCGACGGTCCCCGGCCAACCACCGGGGCCGGTGCTTGGAGTCGTGCCAACGGGAGGCGATGACGAGTGACTCCCGTTGGCATCGTCGTCGCGCTTGGCTCGATCTTCATGGCGATGGTCATGGATCACGGCAAGCCGATGACGATTGTCAGCATCCCTTCGATGATCCTCGTGCTCGGCGGCACGATCGGGGTCTCGATGGCGGGGGTGAACAAGCACGACCTCAAACCGGTTCGTGGGGCGTTCCGCGCTGCCATAAAGAACAAGGTGACCTGGCATACCAGTGACTTCGCCCAGCACCTGATGACGGCCGCCAGGGAGGCACGAACGATGGGTTTGCTGGCCCTCGAGAAGGGCCTCCCGGAGGCGAAGATCGATCCGTTCGTGCGCAACGGCGTCGAACTCATCGCTTCGACGTCGGACCCCGAACGCGTCCGCAACGTGCTCGACGCCGAGATCGTCGGCATGCGCACCCGCCACCGCGTCGGCATCAAGTTCTTCCAGGACATGGGCGGCTTCGCCCCAACCATCGGGATACTCGGGACAGTCATCGGCCTCGTCAGGGTGCTCGGTGAGCTGTCCTCGCCAGCCGCGCTCGGTCCCGCGATCGCGAGCGCCTTCACGGCGACGCTCTGGGGCGTCATGACCGCCAACATCTTCTGGATCCCGATATCGAACAAGCTGAAGCGCCTCTCCGACGACGAGGTACGTCGCAAGGAACTCGTCATCGAAGGCCTCTTAGCGGTGCAGGAAGGACTCACAGGTCCGCAGCTTCGCGACCGGCTCGTCCCGTTCCTCGCTCCTCGCGAGCGCGGCGATCAGGCCAAGGTCAGGGTCCTTTCTGCTGAGGAGTCGGCCGCATGAGGGTTCGCCTATCGGCAGCGGCTTGAGCGATCTTGGGCGTCACGTCGGGCTCGGACTGAATCGATGCGGACTGGCGCTAGTCAGAGCGACGACCACACCAAAAGGCTCACGGATCTCCTGGTTAGGGTCACAGTGGCCACAGGAGTGCCAACAGTCAGCCGAGGGGAAACTCGTCACCGAACTCGATTCGCCACAACCGCTTCGCTTCCGCGTGGTCGCCACGGCCCTCGGCGGCGACCGCACGACCAGCTACCTGCGCTGCTTCCGAGAGCTCCGACTCGACGGCCCGTAGCCCGTCCACGGTCAAATAGCTGTCGAGACGACCGGAATGGCCGGCCGGATCGCTCACCGGGATGAAGCTCGGTGCGTGGTCGAAGAAGAATTTCACCTCCTTTCGCCAGTTCGTCCCGACCCTGCCAAAGACGTGGCAGACGACCACCTCGAGATGATACGAGCGGAAGTTGTGGCCGTGGACATCGTTCCAGCGACGGGCCAGTTTCACGAGGTGAGGCAGGTACGCCCCGACTTGGGACTTCCGTTCGACTAACCAGTTGGCCTGAGCCTCGGGATCAATGGTGATCCATGCGCCGCCCCCAGGCAGACCGTAACCTCCGGTGCTCGACGCGAACACTGGGGCGATGTCAACGGGGCCCGATTGGTAGAAGAGACGCAGCGCTTGACCTCGGGCTCCGATCGTGACGAGAGAGGTCTTGGCATCGAGCGCACGTGAGATCTGCTGCAGGAAGGCACCAGAGTCCCTACGGTACTGTTCGAAGATGTTGTCCTTGTTGACGAACTCGGCCATCACGTCGATGTCCTGGATGGGGCGGACATTCGTCCCGCGAGCCGCCGACCCGATTAGAATGACGCGCTCCAGAGGCAGCGTCGATGAGATCGGGAACGCACCGGCGAGATACCGCTCTGTCAGTTTGCGCTTGTTCGTGATCTCCTGCCGTTGAGCGTCGGTCGGAGAGATGATGTCCATGAACCGGTCGAAGGCTTGGCCTGTTGTCAGTGGCATCTATTTGCCCGCCTCACTTTCGTTTCGTGACGCGTGTCGTGCTCAAGTCCACAACGGCCGCCGAGCCAGGACATCACGTGGCAGCCAGTAGCGGCCTGTTTCGGCGGCAAACCCGTTCGGAAGCGGCGAAGTGCCCAAATACGTGATCTGTGCGCAGACATTCAAGGATCCTCGTGTGCGAGAGGTGAACGGAGAGCCAGTCACCCGGGTCGAGTACCACCTGGTCGATGTCGCTCCCGCAATTGTAGGAGGGCGGCGCTCGATTTGCGGAGAGATCGTCGATCCTCGTAGCAAGCCGCAGTCGGTGCAGCGATGGCAGGTACTCATGGGTTCAGTCTGTAAGAAGTGCGAGCGGTTGGCCGGCACGGCGGCGAGAGAGCAGGCCAAGAACGAACTAGCCGCGCCCGACCGAAGTCGCGGGGACTACCAGGACTAGCCAGTCGTCCGACTCGGTCGACCGTCGTCGCCGTCGGACCTGTTCACCTACCTCGCCGTGCCGACGGTGACGAAGGTGGCGCCGCGTTCGCCAACCCGGCGACCGTCTCCTTCGGCGGGGTGGCGGCGACCAACGTCAAGGTGGTCAATGCAGGACGATCACCGCCACGAGCCCGGCAGGAACTGGGGTCGTCGACGTGACGGTCACCACGCCGGGCGGCACCAGCGCCACCTCTGCCGCAGACCTGCTCACCTACCTGTAAGGGAGGCTGGGCGGGGGGAGGTCTACTCTGGTCCACTCTTCTTGCGTACGAGCCGGCCTGGACGGCAGCGCGCGACTGCTCGCCACGCCCGCTTAGCCGCAAAGGAAGGCCACGGCACAAGAGGTGAGGCGAACCAACGATCTCGGCGGGCGACGTTTCTCACATCGTTCTTCGAGCAGCAACGAACGCAAGTTTCCTAAACAGCCTGCGGCTGCGCATTTGTCGATTCCGCGGAACTTCTCGTGGCCCTATTGCCGCTAGTCCAGTTCAACGTCACTACGTTTTCTGCCCCTGGGTAACTGTCGGGTTGCTGCGCACCTGTGAGCCCTTGAAGTCGGTCTACAGGACCAGGAAGTAATCTTCTGCCAACCCCGCAATTGAGGAAGGACGTGGACTTGGCGAGAAGGAGAAAGACCCAGCCGGCGGACCTGCTTGGCCCTCTAGAGGCGCAGATAATGGCGACGGTCTGGCACCATCCCGGTGTGAGCGGCGTCGAGGCGACCGACCTGATCAACCAAAAGCGTGAAATCCCGCTCTCGCACCGAACCATTCTCACCGTGCTCAGCCGGCTCGACGCCAAGGGATACCTGACCCATATCGTCGACGGAAGGACATACCTCTACACGGCGGTAGTGCCCGAAGAAGAGTTTGTTGCCTGGCATGCCGAGAGGGCGGTCAAAGCACTGCTCGATCGTTACGGTGACGACACGACCATTTCCGGACTGATAGGTGTCGCAGCCACCGACCCCGCGATGCTCGGGCGCCTCGACGATCTTCTTGATCGGCACCGCGCCAGTGCGACGTAGCTTCTGGCTCCTGGTCGCGGTCGCACTTGGAGTCGAGGCGACCGCGGCGTTCTTCGCGCAACGGGTGCTCGTGCAGGTGGCGTGTTATGTGCCGGGGCGCAGCATGAACGCGGCCGACTTATTCGCCTGCATGGAACAGGTACCACTCGTCGGCAGGCGACCGTGGCTCCCGGCGCTTCCCATCGGGGTGCTCGTGGTCGCGTCGGTCGGCCTCGCGTGCTACGAGTGCGTCCGACAGTTGTTTCGCCTTCATCGGCTGCAACGCTCGCTCCGATCCTTCGGCGAGCCCCCGGCGAGTTCCGTGGACCGCGTCGCCCGCTTGAGTATGAGAGCTGTGCAAGTCGTCCCCACCGACGAGGTCCTTTGCTTTTGCATCGGTCTCCTCCGCCCGCGCATCGTGGTGTCGACCGGGCTCATCGAGCTGCTCAACCAAGCCGAGCTCGAAGCGGTGCTCGCCCACGAAGCTTCCCACCAGCGTCGTCGGGATCCACTTCGTCTCCTGGTCGCCGGCGTCGCGATCAGAGGCCTCTTCTTTGTCCCGACGCTCGCAGATCTGGCGAGGGCCGCGCGCCTGACGACGGAGGTCGAGGCCGACGCGGCCGCGGTCAGCCGATACGGGAATTCGAACCTGATCGGCGCCCTGAGGGCTGTGCTCGAGGCGGTCTCCCGAACTCCCGCTGGTGCGAGCCCCATGGTGGCATCCGACCTGATGGGTGAGCGAGTCCAGGCGCTCGGTGGCGACTACCCCCGCGTCGTCATCCGTCGCCGGCGCCTCGTTGCGAGCGTCGCGGCGCTTGCCGTCCTTCTCACTCTGGGCTTGGCGGTGCCGAGCGCAACAAAGACGCCACCGCCGTTGCCTGTTCATCGACTCGTCATACCGCCGCGTAGCTAACGGCCACTCCTTCCGACCACCCTCCGCGAAGAGCCGTTGACTTGCCGACGCCTCACGACTACAGTCACGTAGTATCGACTACGGTTGCGTAGTCCTATTCAGTATCGTGAAGGGTGGGGACATGCTGCAAAAAACTGTCCATTCTGCAGTGGCCACGGTCGCGCTGGTGGTGCTTGCAGCCGCTGCCGTACTCGGAACCGCGGGACTCGCGTCTGCGGGTGTCACGAGCAGCTCCGTCATCGTTCGCGCCGCCTCGCCTTCGCCGCTGGCCCTAGTTGCTTGCGCGGGTAACACCTGTCAAGCCATGTCAGTTTCGGGGACGACCGTGACGAATTGGGCCACCAGTACCACCGCCCCGAACTCGGTCTGCACCTACGCCGAGTATTTCGAGAACGGCACGATCATCGCCGAGAGCTCTTCGACGTGTCTTTCCGCCGGACAACAAGCCAACGCGCTCTGGTCGGACCCAGGATGGTTCCCAGCGGGTACGAAACTCTGCACGGCTTGGACCGGAATCGCAGGAAAGCCGTGCAACACGATCTAACGGTGCACGAAGGTTCGCCCCGTCATCGGACAGACTGTCGAGCAGGTTGCTTCGGCAGATGGTTTCCTGCTCTACGTTGCACGTGCCGGAGACAAAGAACCGCAATGGACATCCGAGCGTGACGAGAGAGGCGACCGAGCCGCAAGAGAGTTACGGACGCGGGTTGCCCAGTGCGGCGAGCAACGGAGCAATCGCGGAAGACTCGTTGAACGCGCTGTCGCTATCCGTGACTCCGCCAGTAACCGCCGAGCCCGAGGAGCAAGGGATCTACGAGGTGGAGGTCGCCTCATTGCGGCAGGGACTGGCCGTGCGCTCGGACGGTGTCGACGAGAGCTATGCGAAGTTGCTTGCGTCCGTCGTAACGCCACTGCCACCCATTGTCGTTGACAGTAGGACAATGGTTGTCCTTGACGGTGTACATCGGGTGCGTGCAGCTGTCCTTCGACAAGACACACGCATTCGCGCCACGTACGTGAGCGGATCGGAGTCGGAGCTGCTCATCTTGGCCGTCCAAGCAAACGCTGCCCACGGCAGGCCGTTAAGTATCACGGACCGGAAAGGCGCTGCAGGACGTTTGCTCTCGCTGGCCCCTGATATGTCGGATCGGGCAGTGGCGGCGATCTGTGGTCTCTCGCCGACGACTGTCGGTCTTCTCCGGTCTTCGGTGCTCCCGAATGGACAGTCGGGCCTTCGACGAGGCAGGGATGGCCGAGTTCGAGGTACTCGCAAGCCCGAGATCCAGACCGGAGAGAGCGCGACTGGTTCGGTCCCATCGGACGCCACAGTTCAGCGAGACCTCAGTGGTTCGTTTCGGTCAGCGCGTCGTGCCCGGCTTCCCACCGCCCGACTGGAGCCCGCGGATGCCCCGAATCGATCAGTTGGGTCGCAGCCCTTGCTGAGCGACGCCGCATTTCACACAAGTCCTCACCTAGAGGAGTTTGCTGCCTGGTTCGACGGGCATCGGGTCACTGGGCAAGAGGTCACGCTTGTGGTCTCGCTCGTTCCGAAGAGTCGACTCTACGAGGTGAGTGCCGAGGCACGATCGCGAGCGAATTTCTGGCAAGAGATGGCCGCGCAGTTGGAGAGGATCGCACGCGGTGGAGCATCACAAGGCTAAATGCCGGTCATCGACCAAGAGGAGCACGCGGCGATAGCAGGCGTCTGAATGACTGACGTCGACGAGCTGGTCGGCCCTCAATACGCACGTTGAGGTGGCTTATCCTCGATCTCAGACCGTCTTGCTCAACTTCAATACCCTGAGTTGGCCACACGTGACCGTGGGATCCCTTACTAAGGCCTTCTAGCTGGGTGTGGCCGCACGGTCACAAGACTCACTCGCGGCCAGAGAACCACCCAGCGCCTCGCCACTGCGCTCGGCAACGACACTCGGGCCTTAGCGGTGCCTCGTTCGATCCAGACGATGGCCGAGGCGCTTTTGGCTCGACGTCATCGTTGAGGTCTCCGGGAAACTTGAGGCAAACCGGTCGCTCAGTCGCTCAGTTACGGCTTACTAGGTGCTGCTCGTGAGAACCGGACAGGAGCGTGACTTGTCCCACTCAGAGCTTCCGAAAGTTCTGGACCGATTCAACTGCTCAATTTGGACAGTTGGCATAAACAAGCGGCGGCTATGCCAGCAGCCGTTCCGCTACCTCGCCGGCAGTGGCCGAACCTCATCCTCACCAGGCGTTGTCCAGCACCAGATTGCGGCCTAGGCCGCCGTGACGTTGATCGTGACGAGTGGTGGGCCCGAGGACTTCGCGGACTGGTACGTCTTTACCGTGATGCTCACCGGACCGAAGTTCGCCGTTTTGGTCGCGGTGACCAGACCGTGCGAGTTCGTGTTCAGGATCCGCCCCGTACACCAGCTCTGCGCCGCTTCGTCGGCGAGCGCGCCGCAGGCGAGCGAGTCGTAGACGACCTGGTTCTCGAGGGTCGTCTTGCTGTCCGTTTCGAGAACGGATACCACTTGCACGTCGGTGACCGCGGGATAACCGTTGATCTCAACGATCGTATACAGCGGGCTGTCGTGGCCGAGGACTCGCTGGACGCCGTGCAGCTTCGACGCGGCCTTGAACACCGTGTTGGAGCCATCGATCTCGCTAAAGCGCGACTCCACCTGCGAACGCGTCAGTCCGATACTCGGCACGAATGCCGAGTCGTCGCCGAGGGTGGTCACTGTCGGTGCGGCCGTCGCCGGGACGACGCCGCGGGCGGTGACCGGCCTTCCGGGTTGTCGGGCGGCAGCGTAGGCGAGTAGGCCGGACGCGACCACGACGGCAGCGACGAGTGTCGACGCTATGAGCACGCGTGCACGTCGAGGCACGCCCTTCCCGCTCCCTCGCCGTTGTGTTGTCGGGATAGCTGTGCCACGCGTCATGAAGAGTTCACGGATCCCTTCCTGGGCATCTCGAACACCGCACGGCCGGGGCTGACAGCTCTAGGGCTCCGGTTCGCCCACGCGGTCACCGACGACGCCTCCAAGACTCATGGCCGGCGTCATCGCTGTGGATATGTGGGACGATCCAAGAACGCACCTGCCCCATCGATCACGGCCCCCCTTTCTAGCGAGCCGACATGGAGGTGCGCCGTCGAAAGGACGCACCTCCATTGCCGAACCGTGGGTGGATCTGCCCAGCAACTCGTCAGTAGTTCACCCAGGCCATGTCCCAGTAGTCGAGCGACGGCAGGGTGAAGGTCACGTACTTGCCGCCGCTGTCGCTGCCCGTCGAGAACGAGAGGCTCTGAGCGACGCCGCCGTTCACGTCAGGCGAGGCGACATAGACGCTCACCGGCGCCACAGAGGACGTGTAGTAGTACTTCACTGACACGTTGGTCTTGACCGTTGGCGCCGGTTGGTTGGCATTCGTGTCCATCCAGTCGTTGCTCGTCAGGTTCAACATATTGATGAACTGCACTACGTCGGTACCAGACGTCGAGCTGGCGAAGGTCCATACCGTCCCCGCGGATCCGTTCGTGCTCGTGGACGGTCCGCCGGGGAGGTCGATGACGTTCGAATTCGTGGTCTCGCCGTTTCGGAGCAGGTCCTCGTAGGCGGTGAGGAAGTTGTAGTAGTTGACCATCGACTGCTGCAGCGAGGCCGACATGTACAGGTTCCCGTTCAGGTAGTTCGGCGCGTCGAGCATGTGGTCGACGTCGCCAAGCTCGATGTGATCACCGCCCGAGGCGAAGATCGTGGCGTCCTCGTACAACACGCCGGGGGTGTTGAAGAACCCGGGGTCGGTCGAGGAGAAGTCGTTGCCGTAGGCCTGGTCCGGGTAAGCGGCCAGCACCGACGCCTTGGTGTTCGAGCTCCACGAGTCGTTGTTGTAGATCGCGGTCTGCAGGTCGTCGTAGGTGGTCTGGCCGAGGAAAGGCCAGCACTCGGTGTAGAGGAAGGCGAGGTCCGAGTTCGTCGCTATCTGCTGCTGGCCGTACTGGCCGACGGCGTTGAACACGATGTTGCCGCCGAGCGCGTTGTACGCGTTTGTCAGAAAGCCGCTGAACTCGTTCGCCAGGTTCACCGACGCGCCGCCACAGGTGTAGACCGTTCCGATGTTGCCGAACCCGTCGGCCTGCCAGCCGTCGAATGGATAGACATCGTCCGCGTCCTTCTCCTGGCCGTAGATGTAGTTCTGCCAGCCCGAGTTCCCGGGGTCGAACAGCCACAGATAGGGTGTGGCGAGCGGCGGGTCCGAAAGGGCGACGTTTGCCTGGCTTGTGCAGTTTGTGTTGTACCAGAGTCCCCACTGGTAGTTGACCCCGCTCCCGTCCGAGCCGTACCCGGCCCAGGCTCCGTAGATGAGGTTGTAGCTCATCGCCACCGCGGCGTCGCCGTGCACGTCGCTGATGAGCGACTCGATCGAGTGCTCGTAGTTCGTGTTGCTGTCGATGTTCACCCAGCTGGAGGCAGGCGACGAGACGGTGCCTGCAAGCGGCACGTGCTGTTTCCATTCCCAGTCGTAGAACTGGACGCCGTCCAGATGGTAGAGGTTGAGGCGGTTGGTGATGAGCGTCTGGGTGTAGTTGTCGGCGAAGTCGGTCACGAACCCGTAGCGGGGGAACTTCGCCCAGCTGGACGATACGTCGACGGCCGTGTAGGCGGTGTCCAAGACGTGGCCGTTGACATCTGTGAGCGTCGCCTGGACCAGATAGCCCTGATAGTTCGTCGTCGGCGGAGTCCAACTCAAGGCATAGTTCTGCACCTGGCCCGCGGCGAGCGACACCGTCGCCGTCTCGTTGGAGCCGACGGCGACGCCATTATGGGTAAAGGCGAGCGTCAGCGTCTCGTTGTTCTCGGTGACCGCCTGCGGGTTGACGATGTCGCCATTGATGGTGACGCCTGTGCTTGGCGAGTAGCGCGAGGCGTTCGTGGTGAGGCTCGAGATCTCGTGCCCGAGCGTGCTCCCGTAGAGCCAGGCCTGGCTCGAGCTCGCGATCTCGTAGTGGAGCCCCATGATGTCGTCGTCGGACCAGACGCCGGTGTTCGGGTTGTCGTAGACCATGTCGACATCCAGGTACGACCACGAGCCCGAAGACGCGCTACCTGAGCTCGCCATGTCCGTTATGGGTATCTCGAGCTCTATCCGCCCGGTCGCGGTGTCCCACTGCGGCGCTTGGGTGGAAAGGTTCGTGTCCCATGTCCAGCCGCCGGACGAGTTCGCGCTGAACATCGAGTAGGTGCCGCTGTTGGACCATCGGGCGAACAGGTAGTTCATCGGGTGGTCGAGAGTGCCTCCGTAGAACCCGGTCGTCGTACTATGGAGCGATCCGGAGTGGTTGAAGTCCTGGGCGTAGATGAGAATGGCGAACTCCGGCGCCGTGTTGTACGCCGAAAGGGAGCCTGAGGCGTTGTCGACACGTAGGTAGAGATTGGTCGAGTCGTTGCTCACGTAGACCCGCTTGATGCTCGTCATGCTCGAGCCCGACGCGCTGCCTGCGGGGTTGCCGTCGTAGAAGGGAATGTTGCGCCACTGCGGCCAGTCGTTCGACGGCGTGGTCGTCTCGTTGATCGTCGCGTAGGCGCTCACGTTGGCGTTGGTCGGGTAGACGCGCGGGTCGTACTGCGAGGTGTACGCGAGAGAGGTCATGATGAAGCTCGCCGCGGTGAACGGCTCGCTCATCGTGCTCACGATCGGCTGGTCGGTCTGCCAGTTGACCGCCTCGCCAGGGGGCATGTAGCCCACGCCGGAGACGCTCGCGTACCACTGCAGCAGGCTCATGGCCGTCGAAGTCTCGCCGGTGTAGACATCGTAGAGACCCACGAGCATGGTCATGTTCGGCCATACCGGCTCCGCCGAGCCGGCCTCGTTGCCGGCAGGGCTGTAGGGACTCGTGTAGTAGTACGTGTCGCCCTCGTAGCGGGCGATGCCGTAATTGTCATGGGTCAGTGCCTGCTCGACGATGGAGATCTGGCTCGCGGCCTGCTCGGTGTCCGCGTTCACGTCGCCGAGAGCGATGAGCTCGTCGCTCGACGAGTCGATCGTCGTGTCGGGCGAGCCGGAGGAGGTCACGCCCTGGTCGTAGTAGCCCGTGGTGTCGTCGTACTCACCGGGCGGGTTCCAGCTGTAGGAGCGCTGCACGGCCGAGAGGATGGTGCTCGCCGCGCCGTTCCAGCTGTCCGCGTCGCTCGAGTTCCCCTCGTAGAGCGCGAGGTGCGCCGCCGCGCGCAAGCCGGCGACGTAGAAGGCCTCGGTGAAGGTGTTGTACTGGTCGGTCTGCTCCCAGATGCTGTAGTCCTCCGCCCCTAGGCCGTTGCTACCGATGTTGTTCTCGATGAAGTTCGCCGCCGCCTGTGCGGCGGGCCAGATATCGGCGAGGAAGGTCGTATTACCGCTCAACTGATAGTCCCGGTACACCCCGACGAGGAACTCGCCCACGCTGTCGTACTCGGGTTGGACAAATGAAATGTAAGCACCTGTCCATTCGTTGTAAGTCGTTTCCCAGGTGCCGTTCGAGAGCTGGTTGGCCGCCATCCACTCCCAGTACTGCTGGGCCTCGGAGTAGTGACCGGCAGCATCGAGGGCCATGGCGTCGAACGAGGAGTCGCGCACCCAGGCCTTGTAGCCATAGGAACCAGGGTTGGTAGCGGCCGGGAAGAGCCCGTCGCCCGGGTTCTGCGCGTTCTTGATAACGACGAGGTTGCGCAGGTACGCGGTGTTGACGCCGGTGTCGGTCGTCGAGATCGTCTTACCTGCGTCCAGCCAGTTCGTGTAGTCCGTCGCCGTCTGGGAGTACCAGTACGTGCCGGTCTGAGCGCCGGCGGTGGATGCCGCGGACTGAGCGGCCGTCATCGTCGAGGCGATCCCGAGGTAGTAGTAGAGCGTCTGGGTGGAGTTGGGGGCGATCGTCACCTCGTCCTGAAAGCCGAGGTCCATGTTGGGAGTCGACAGCGAGCTGTTGTCGTCGAGCGTCCCGTTGGCGTCGAACTGACACCAGGCGCTCGCTGTCGAGTCGCTCGCGGTGCAGTCGGAGTCGTTGCCGACCTGGTAAGAGGAAGGAGTTTGCAACGCGCCGAGGAACACGACGTACTGACCGGACGCGGTCATGTTGGCGAACAGAGCGTCCCGCGTCGAGTCGTAGCTGCCGGCCACGTTGTCACTCGAGTTGGTGTTGTTGAGGTGCACCTGGTCTAGGACGTTCCAGTTGTAAGACTTCGTCGACGAGGGGTTGGTGAGCGTGTAGCGCACGACCATGAACGGCTCGTTCGGGACGAGCACGAAGTCCCGGCTCATCTGAATCGTGGTCGAGTTCCCGCTGTAGGTGCCGTAGTTGCCGTTGAGCACGCCGTCCTGGTCGAGGTAGCCGGTTGTCGTGAAGTTCTGCGGCGAGTCGTACTTCACGCTGTCGGTCTCGTCGATGTAGAAGCCCGTGTAGTCGACGATCTGGTTGACGCTCCAGTTGCCCGAGTAGTGGAGCTCGGCGATCCGCGGGCCGTAGGTGGGCGTCTGCTCCTGGTTGAGAGCCGGGGCCATCCAGATGGCCTGGATGTTCTCCCAGTTCGAGAGGTAAAGGCTCGCCGCGGACGTCGTCGAAGGCTGGGTATTGGTGCCCGAGGTGAGGATCGCCTTGGCGATTTTGCCAACGTTCGCGCTATGGCTAGCACCTGCGTGGCCAAGACTTGCGTGACCGACGATCGCTGCCGACGTCCCGGCGCACAGCATCGCTGCTATCAACGCGATCGCACCTTTGACCGACCAGCCGCGCCTGCTCCGCATGTCAGCCCCCTATTCCTCTCAAAGATACTTAATTAATTGACCCAAGAAAGCTCTCAATAAAATGTTACGCCGCCACCCCTTTAATCACAAGGGCCTCCGACGTGCGACGATGTCGCTCAGGCGTGTTGAAGACATCCCGGAATTCATCGGAATCAGCACTCAACTGTCCAAAACGGACAGTTGAGAACTCGACGAGCACGCGACGGCGAGTTCGAACCATCCACTCGCCGGTGGGCTGCCCATGGACACGTTTACTCCTGCGAACGGACTCGAGCCCAACTGTCTCTTCGCCAAGCGCCGGTCACCCGGACCGGACAAACGGGTTTGCAGTTGCCGAATCTGCCGAATGCTCAACATAAACGGTAAGTGGCTGCCACGCGGGAGTATTGCGGGGTGGCCGTTGTGGACTTGAGCAAGACAGATTCCAACGAACGTCAGGAGGCAGATCCCGGCGCGCTGCCTGGCAGCAAGGATGTTCGAGAAGGCGCCAGAAGCGACGGACCGCGGCTCCGCTGGGCACATCGGAAGTCGCAGTTTCGGTCCTTGAGCCATTGCGTGGCGGCTCCCGGTCATGAGCCGTCGTCGTTGCGCGTCTTAATAGGCGCACTGGACGATTCGAGCTGTGGCCGCCGGGCATGACTCACACAGCGACCTAGCAGGAGTGATTTCGACAGTCCCGCCCAGCATCTCAGAGGCTCTTAGACCATTTGGCCCGGGACTTTCGGCCTTATCAGGTAGGTCGGGGCGACGACGACTCAGGTTTTGGCGCACCGTTGCCGATAAGCGAGAGGTGAGAAGGTCTCGTGTCGGGCCATCTACCAGTGGACAAGAGCCGTGCCGAGAGCTCGAAGTTTGCCAGAGGGCGGTCCTGGGTGATTGAGCGGACTGGCCTCGAGGAGGCGATTAGACAGGCAGCGAATCCGGTTGTCCTGATGCAGCGGGTCTCCGACGAGGCGATGGCGCTCATCGAAGGTGCCGAGGGCGTTCTCGTCGCGATCGCTCACGACCAAGCAAACCTGACCGTCGAGTGCGCCTCGGGCTATCTGGAGGAGCAGATCGGCGCCAGGATACCCCTGGACGGAAGTCTCACAGGGCTGGCATTTAGGACGGGCGAGACGTTCCGCTGCGATGATGCGGCAAGCGACACCCGTGTCGAGCTCGACCTGTGCCACGCGTTTCGCGTCGTCTCGTCGGTTTGCGTGCCGCTTCGGCGTGGCGACCAGACGGTTGGCGTGCTCAGCGTCACCTCGTCTCGGAAGCGGGCATTCGACGATCGCGCTGTCGCGACGCTCACGAGCCTCGCCCATTTCATCAGCGTCGTGGTCGCAGCTGCGGTGGACTTGGCGGAAGTCACCGACACACTTCTTTCCCAGGCCTGGCACGACACGCCCGGTGCAGCGGTCGCCCACAGAGATGACTGGGCAGCCGAGGAACGGTTCGTGGCCAACGTCTTGAACCCGGGAGCGCTGGGAAGGCTTGAGGCAAGAGGCCGGGTCGGGCATTTCCTCAAAGGGCGCGGTCTCACCCATGTCTTCCAGCCGGTGTTCGACTTGACGACCGGGAAGTGCTTCGCAGTCGAGGCGCTCGCTCGGTTCTCGGGACGGCCCAGCCGAACCCCGGACGTCTGGTTCGCCGAGGCGCACGCGATGGGCGTAGGGGTCGAGCTCGAAGTCGTGTCGGTGAGGAAAGCCTTGGGGTCCATGTCAAGGCTTCCCGCAGGTGTCGCCCTGTGCGTGAACGCCGGTCCCGAGGCGATGGGTTCTGACGAAGTCCGCCAGTTCATCGCGAGCTGCGACTCAAAACGCGTAATCATGGAGCTGACCGAAGAGGTGAAGGTCGACGATTACCCGCGGTTGTCGCTCGCCCTCAAGGAGTTGTGCTCGATGGGCGTGCGCCTCGCCATCGACGATACCGGTGCAGGCTTTGCGAGTCTCGCCCACATCCTCAAGCTCACCCCGGATCTCATCAAGCTCGACCGGGAGCTGACCTCCGGCATCGACCACGACCCTGTCCGCAGTGCACTTGGGGCAGCTCTCGTCAGCTTCTCGTCGCGGACCGGGGCGGAGATCATCGCCGAGGGCATCGAGACCGCAGCCGAGCTCGAGGTGCTCCGGGGACTGGGCATTCGCTACGGGCAGGGGTTCCTCCTCTGTCGCCCGACAACCGCCGACTCGATCCCGAGCCGTCTCACACGCAAGTTGTTGCCGGTCTTGGCAACGCGGGCCCCCTAGTGCTCGACACCGAGATGTAGCGGCCATGGACGTCCCCGGTTCCAACGTGGCGCTCGTCAGGCTCCTGGGTCTCCGACCATCCGCCCGCTGCGCCCAGGCGGGGGCGGATGGTCGGCCTTCTCACGGGCCGTGGGAAGCGGAGCAGACAGAGCTGGGCGCTGTGCGTCCCGAAGGGAAACGAGATCGAGAGCGAGGCGGAGATCGTCGGCGGCCAGGCGAGCCGGAACGTGCACGGGTGGCGAGAGCCCCGCTGACCCTGCGCAGCCGACACTCTTCAGATTGGCGAGCGCGAGGTCGTTACCACCCTTGGTCAGTCGGAGCGCAAAAGGAGCAGCCGTGAGGCGATTGCTCGTAGCCCTCTCCGTCGTGATCGGTGTCCTACTTGCGGCGCCGGCGGCTCCCGTGAGCAACGGCGGATACCGGGCCTGGATCTGTCAGTCGGCTACTGGAGGCACAGCGGAATTGCGACCTGAGTCCCATCCCTTTGTGTGTTCGCCCGGTATACCATTGCGAGCCCGAAAGCCAATGCGCACGTCAGCTCGAAACCCGTCGGCCGGCATGTTGAAGCCGTAGACGGCGCAGCGACTCATTCGTGCCAGGACGCTGCGTCGAAGAACCCCGCCGGGTCGGCTCGTAGATGAGGAGGAGGTTCGTCCAGATGTCGGCGGCGAGGAGCCTCTTGTGGTCCTCGGGAACGACACAGAACTGGCGCTCCGCGCTAAACAGAGGGCGGTAGCGAAGCTCGTAGAGCTGACCGAACTCGACGACGCCACCCGGCACCTCGACCCAGAATCGCTGATGGCATCTCCACGCGATGAGCTGGGTGGCGTCCAACAGGACGATGGTTCTCTGACTATCGGGATCAACACGTTTCACGCCGGTGTGCGCCAACGCTTTTCTGTCGCCCACGAGATCGGGCACGCACAGCTACACGTACAAGATCCAAAAGCGCGACCGTTCGTTGACCCTCCGGCTCGAGTCCTGTTCCGCGATGGGGCGCGAGCCTCGGCGAAGACCCGTTAGAGGTGCAAGCCAATCAGTTGCGGCTGGTCTCTTGATGCCCGGCCGCCTCGTCAGCGAGGCAGGACAAAAGCTGATCGATCGACACCCGTCGATCTCAGTCGACTCCCTCGTCACCAGCCTTGCGAAACGCTTCGAGGTGAGTACCCAGGCGATGCGGTACCGGCTAGTGACCTTCGGTGTGCTGGAGCCGGAATAGCTGTGAGCTGATCGTCGCGCTGGATGTCGGTGGCGGCGGTTCACGACCATCGCGCAACGTACCTAAAGGCAAGCTAGCAGTGCGCAGTCCACGATTAGAAACGGGCACAATGCGATCAGGTGAGTTCTTCGTGTTCGCGCCGCTCCAGCTGAACGGCGAGATTCCGCCAGCTTTTCGAGTTGCTGAGCGCGTCGGCGATGACGCGTGAGTACAGGGACGGCGGTATGTCGTTGAGGAGATCTGCCCACGACGCGTCGGAGATCGAGTGTGCCCTCAGCCAACTGGCGAACTGGAAGTCGTCCTGCTCATTGGACTTCGAGGCCGAAGTCTCGCGGGACGTTGGCTCGATAGCACCGGAATGCCCTGTTGATTCTGGTTCGGCGGATTTGTCACGCGTTCCCGACGCGGGTCCCGGTGACCGCTCCATCTGGCGGCGCACCTTGCGCACGGTCGCTTCGGAGAGTCCGACGCTGCGTCCTATCTTCCGATTGGAGTCCTCCGGGAAGGCGCGCATGAGCTCGGCCGCCTGCTCGCGGGCGACGCGAGTGCTGAGACGCCGCGTCCGGCCGTCCGCGCCGACCCGCTCGGCCTGGTGGCTCGCCGGACCGGCCTTCCGCCGTGTAGCCACCGCGCGAGCCGACACACCGCAGATGTTCGCGATCGCGCGATCGGACATCCCCGGACTGGCCGCCAGGATCTGTCTGGCGGCCAAGAGGCGCTCGGAGAGACTGAGGGGCTTCCCATGGGTGGTGTTGGCCTGCACCCCGACCAAGAACGCCTGCTCTTCGCTACCGTGGAACATCTGAGCCGGAATCGACGGCTCGCCGCGCAGCCGGGCTGCAAGCACGCGATGGCGGCCGTCTATCACCGTCATGGTCTCGGCGTGGACGATGATCGGTGGAAGTTGCTGGTCCACCTCCGCGAGCATCCGCGCGTGGTCCAGATCCTGGGGTGTCTGCCTGGGCGACTGACCGAAGCTGAGGACCGAGATCGGGATCACCACCACCTCGGTCGACAGTCCCTTGACAACGTGCTGCCAGATGCTCTCTGTTGCGCGGCCGGTCATTGAGGGACGCCTTCGGATCGCGCTCGCGCCGGCGTTCCAGGGTGCGACTGTCCGGCTGAGAACAGCTGCGCAGAAATGCGCAACCAGCCCGACAGGAGGTGCGCAGGTTGCCGGCCCATAAGGGTGCGCAACCGCGGATACTCCGCGGTTGCGCACCCCCCGGCTCGCGATGTCGCCTTGTCGAGGTCGCCCCACCGATCGAGGTCCTCGCCCGTCGCGGTCACTGCCGTGGAGGAGGGCGCTCGGGCCCGGCCGGCCAGATGCCAGGAGAGGTCACCAGAATCCTCGCTGCGCAAGTTTGCGAATTCGCTTGCAAACCCGATGGTATCGGCTTAGGCCACGTTGTGTGTCCACATGGACGCTATGAGTGGGGACGGTCCGAGATGGCAAGAACAGCTGGCGAGACGGGTCAGGCAGCAAGGGGAAAGTATGGAATAGGAGATCGTCGAGGCGGTCTTGCAGGGACGCTTCGGACGAGGCGGGCTCACAAGCAGAGCTGGGGACTCGCCTTCATCGGGCTCTGCGTCTCCATGGCCGCGATCTGGCTCGTCGCGGTGCCTCTCGCCTTTGCTCCGCCAGCGAGAGCACAGTCCGGGACGGTGCTCATCTTGTCGACGAGTGTGAACGGGGGGACCTCGAGCCCCGAGGCCCAGGCAGCGACAGCAGACGGCTACGCCGTCACGGTCGCCAGCCCCTCGACCTGGGACAGCCTCACCGAGGCCAACTTCGCCTCCTACTCGGCGATCGTCATCGGTGACCCGAGCAACGGCTCATGCGCGACGACAGTCCCGTCCGATGCCCTCAGCACGGCGGCGACCTGGGGCCCGGCCGTCACAGGCAACGTCGCTGTAATAGGCACGGCTCCCGAGTACGCCGGCTCGAGCGGGACCACGCTCATCGACGACGCCATCGCCTACGCAGCCTCGGGCAGCGGTACCGGGCTTTACCTCTCGCTCAACTGCGAGTACGCGAGCGCGACCTCGAACACGGCGGTGCCGCTCCTCGCGCACGTCGAGGGGGGCGGATTCACGCTCCAGGGCCAGTCCGCGACCTGTCCGAACTCCGGTACCGTGAACACCCTCGTAGCGGTCGCGAGCAACCAGTTCGCCAAGCTCCAGTCGAGCTCGCTCGGGCCCTGGGCCTCGCCCGCCTGCTCGGTAGAGGAGAGCTTCGACGCCTGGCCGAGCGCCCTCTCGGGCCTCGGCTACGACGCCGGAGCGACGCCTGCTGACTTCACGGCTTCGGACGGCGTGACCGGCCAGCCCTATGTCCTCATCGGCTCGCCGCCGAGTGCCGGCACACTGGCTCTCTCGCCCTCGACGGGAGGAGAGGTGCCCCTCAGCAGTACCTACGGCGGCGCGAACCCTGCCGCGCCCGGCTACTCCGAGAACCGCGCCCTCGTGGCTGACCCGGTGGACCCGGCCACGGGGGACCTCACCGAGACGAGCACGGACCTCTCGATCCCGACCTACGGCCCGGCACTCGACTTCACCCGCACCTACGACGCCCAGCTCGCCGAGCAGCAGACCATGGCCGGCACGCCCGGCGCCTTCGGCTACGGCTCGACGGACAGCTTGGCGAGCTCGCTCAGCTTCGGTACCTCGGCGGCCGGAGACATCTACACGATCGCTGGCCTGAGGACCGCCGATGGCCAGGGCGGATCGGCGACAAGCTCGCCCCTCAACCCCTTTGGCGTTTACAGGGACTCGAGCGGGAACCTCTACATCGCCGATGACGTGGACAACCGCGTCGAGGAGATCCCGGCCACGAGCGGGACCCACTGGGGCATCACCATGACCGCCGGGGACATCTACACCGTAGCCGGCAACGCCACGGGCATCTGGGGCTACTCCGGGGACGGGGGCCCGGCCAGCGCCGCCCTCCTCAACAATCCCGACAGCGTCGCCGTCGACAGTGACGGGGACCTCATCATCGCCGACACGGACAACAGCCGGATCCAGATGGTGGCGGCCGGGACTACCACGCCCTACCTGTCCGGGACGACCCCCGGTGACATCTACACCATCGCCGGTAGCGTGTCGGGGACCGAGGGCTATTCGGGGGACGGCGGAGCGGCCACCTCGGCATACTTCGCGCTCCCGGACGACGTCACGACCGGCTACGGCAACAACAACCTCTACATCGCCGACTCCGGCAACAGCCGCATCCAGGAGATCGCCGCCTCGACCGGGACGCAGTGGGGCATCTCCATGACCGCCGGTGACATCTACACCGTCGCCGGCAGCTCAACGGCCGCCTCGGGCCACACCGGTGACGGCGGTGCCGCCACCTCGGCGCTCCTCTACGCGCCGGGCGGGGTGGACCAGAGTTCCTCGGGCACGCTCTACATCGCCGACTCGCTCAACAATCGGGTTCAAGATGTCTGCTCGTCGAGCGGGTCCTGCGGCACCGCCGACGACATCTACACCTTCGCCGGCAGCTCGGCAGGCACCTCGGGCCACACAGGTGACGGCGGTGCTGCCATCTCGGCCCTGCTCTACTACCCCGAGGGGGTGACGACCCCGAACGGCAGCAACAACGTCTACATCGCGGACACCGTGAACAACCGCATCCAGGAGGTCGCCGCCTCGAGCGGCACGCAGTGGGGCGTGTACATGACCGCCGGGGACATCTACACCGTGGCCGGCAGCGCCACATCGCTTGGCGGCTACTCCGGTAACGGCGGCGCGGCCACCTCGGCCCTGCTCAACCAGCCAGACCAGGTCGCCTTCGACAGTTCCTCGAACATGTACATAGCCGACAACGGGAACAACCGCGTCCGCGAGGTCTCGGCTTCGACGACCGACATCTCGGCCTATGCCGGCAACGGCGAGACCCTCTTTGACACCGGGGATTCGGGCCCGGCGCTGGCGTCTGGTTTCTACTGGACTTCTGGGCTTGGGACGGACGCCTCGGGCGACATCTTCGTCGCCGATACCTATAACAACCGCGTGCAGGAGATCGCCGCCTCGAACCACACCCAGTTCGGCATCTCGATGACAGCCGGGGACGTCTACACCGTCGCAGGTGGAGGCTCGGGCGCTCTGGGAGGTCTCGCTACGAGCGCCGGCCTTGAACAGACCGAGGGAGTAGCCGTCGACTCGGCCAGCGACCTCTACGTGGCGACGATGGGCAACGTCCTGGAGGTCCCAGCTGCGTCGGGCACCCAGTGGGGGATCTCGATGACCGCCAACCACATATACGACATTGCCGGTTCCGGCTCCTGGGGCGACTCGGGCGACGGCGGCCCGGCCACCTCCGCGGAGCTCAGTGACCCCCAAAAGCTGGCCTTCGACTCAGCGGGAGACCTCTACATCTGCGACTACGGCAACAATCGAATTCAAGAAGTACCTGCCACGTCGGGCACCCAGTGGGGCATCGCCATGACGGCCGACGACATCTACACCGTCGCCGGCAGTTCCACCGCCGCCTGGGGTGACTCGGGAAACGGTGGATCCGCCACCTCGGCGCTCCTGAACGCCCCGATGGGCCTGGCGGTCGACGCGGCCGGGAACCTCTACATCGCCGACACCTACAACAGCCAGATCAGGGAGGTCGCCGCCCACTCTGGCACCCAGTGGGGCGTCTCTATGACTGCTGACGACATCTACACCATCGCGGGCAGTTCGTCCGCCACCTCGGGCGCGAGCGGAGACGGCGGCCCGGCCACCTCGGCACTCCTCAGCTATCCGATGGGCCTCGGCTTCGACGGCGCGGGGGACCTATACATCGCCGATCACGTGAACGGCAGGATCCAGGAGGTCGCGGCGGCAAGCGGCGTTCAGCGATCCCAGAACATGCAGGCCGGCTACGTCTACACCGTCGCCGGCAGCTCAGCTGGCACTGAGGGTTACTCGGGAGACGGCGGAGCGGCGACCTCGGCGGAGCTCTACGGGCCGCAGGCCGTCGCTTTCGGGCCCGCGGGCACCCTCTACATCGCTGACACGTACAACAACGTCGTCAGGGAAGTGACCGGAGGAACGTCGCTGTTCCCGGTCTCGCCCGCGGCGGGCGAGGTGACCGTGACAGAACCCAGCGGGGCCGAGATCACCTTCTACCCGGAGGTCGCCGGCAGCTGCACTTCGCCGTATGTGGTGGCCGGCGGCTACTGCGCCCTTCCCCAGTACTTCACCGACTCGTTGACCTACAACTCGGGCAGCGGCACCTACGCCTTCTCCCCTTACCCGACGGACCCCTCCATCTACAATGCCTCCGGCAGGCTGCTGTCTGAGACCGATGCCGACGGGGACACCGTCACTCTCAGCTACGGGAGCCCTTCTCCGGGCTCGGGCGAGTGTCCTTCGACGGCCTCTTCGTGCAACACGGTCACTTCCGCCGGCGGTCGCGCGCTCGTGCTCGGGCTCAACTCCGCAGGGCTCGTGACCTCGGTGACCGACCCGCTCGGGCGGCGCTGGACCTATGCCTACAACGCCTCGGGGGACCTCACCTCGGTGACCGACCCGATGAGCCGGGTGACCTCCTACACCTACGGCAGCGGCACGACCGGCAACCCGCTTTTGGTCAACGACCTCCTCACGATCACAAAGCCCAACGCCCAGCCGGGCGGTCCCGACGCGGGCGACGCCACGGTGAACGTCTACAACGCATCGGGACAGGTCATATCCCAGACCGACCCGATGGGCTATGTCACGACTTTCAACTACTCGAACCTCGACCCGTCGACGGGCAACGGGACCGTGACCGCCACCGAGCCCGACGGGGCCACGACCGTCTACGACTACGAGTCCGGGGCCCTCGGCGCCCAGTCGCAGTGGTCCGGGGCGATCGGGTCGACCCTCGTCTCCGATGCGAGCTACGGGCCGAACCTGACGACTGGGACGCTGCTCGACATGTGGAGCACCAACGGCGACGTGAGCGCGAGCGGAGTACCCGAGGAGACGAGCTACACCTACGACTCGTCGGGGAACGAGACCTCGGAGACCAACCCGCTGGGAGAGACGGCGACGACCTGGTCGACCTCGCTCGACGAGCCGAGCTGTGACGCAACGGCCCTGGCCACGAGCAACTGCTCCTCCGCCCTCCAAGGCCCGGCGCCGGTCACCCCTGGCGGCACGATCACGCCCCCGTCGTCCGCCCCGCCCGAGGGTGTCACTTACACCCTCTACGACACCTACGGGAACGCCCTGTACACGACGACCGGCGTCTACGAGCCAGGGGCCCAGACCGCCGCCTACTCGCGGACGAACTACACGCTCTACGAGGGAAACACGGTCACGCTCAACAGCACCCAGATCTCCTGCACCGCGACGCCACCATCCGCCTCCCTTGCCTGCGCCACGATCAACGCGGACGGCGTAGTCACCCAGCTCGCCTACGACTCCGCAGGAGATCTCATCTCCTCGAGCACCCCTGACGGCAACGGTTCCCAGGTGGCCGAGACCACCTACACCTACGACGGGGACGGCGAGCGGACCGCCACGGTGGCACCCGACGGCAACCTTTCCGGAGCCAACGTCGACAACTACACGACAGTGACTGCCTACGACTCCGACGGCGAGGTCACCTCGACGACCGAGGCCGGCGGGACGGGGGGAAGCGGGCCGACGGTGACGCCGCGGACCACCTACGACTACTACGACGCCGACGGCAACCTGACATCGGTGAAGGACCCCCGCGGCTACACGACCACGAACGCCTACAACGCGGACGACGAGGAGACCCTTGTCACCGACCCGGACGGGAACAAGACGCTCACCTGCTACGACGGGGCGGGGAACGTGACCGAGACCGTTCCACCGGTGGGCGTTGCGGCGAACTCGCTAACGGCGGCTTCGTGCCCGACGAGCTACCCCTCCGGCTACGGCGACCCACTGGCCTCGGACGCGACGACCTACACCTATGACGCCAACGGCGACAAGACGGCGATGACGACTCCAGCGCCGACCGGCCAGAGCAGCTACGAGACGACGACCTACACCTACGACCTGGCGGGCAACCTGATCGAGACCGTGGCTCCGCCGACCGACAACAACGGGATACCGGAAGTCGTCACCAACGGCATGCCCATGACCAGCGGCTGGGAAGCACCGAACGAGGTCACCTATGACACCTACGACGCCGGCGGAGAGCTGGCCACGGTGACGACCGGGTACGGCACCACCGCCGCGTCCACGACGAGCTACTGCTACGACCCGAACGGGGACACGACTGCCGTCGTGGCGCCCGACGGCAACACCGCGGGAGTCGCCACGTGTGAGACCTCTTCTCCCTGGGTCGTGAGTGCAGCCTCGTTCCCGACGCAGGCCGCCTACCAGACGACCTCCAGCTACGACTCGGTCGCTGAGCTCGTGTCGATCACTTTGCCAGCGACTACAGCGGCGCCGAGCGGGATCACGACCTCCTACACCTACGACGATCAGGGCAACAAGCTCACGAGCACCGACGAGATCGGGGTGATCACGACCTACACCTACACGCCGATGAACCTGGTGGCGACCATCAGCTACTCGGGCTCGTCGGCCCACTCGGTGAGCTACAGCTACGACGCCGACGGCAACAAGACGGCGATGAGCGATGCCAGCGGTTCCTCGAGCTTCATCTATGACCCCTTCGGTGAGCTCACCTCGGCCGAGAACGGCGCCGGTCAGACGGTCGGGTACGGCTACAACGCCGACGGGGAAGTGACCGGGATCACCTACCCGTTGCCGAGCACCGCCAACTGGGCAACCACCGACACAGTCGGATACGGCTACGACAACGCGGACTTGCTGACCTCGGTGACCGACTTCAACAACAAGACCATCTCGATCTCGAACACCGCCGACGGCCTACCGTACTCAGAGACGCTCGGCTCTTCGGGGGACTCGATCGCAACCACCTACGACGCGACCGATTCCCCGTCGGTGATCGACCTCGAGAGCGGCTCCACGACCTTGCTCGGGTTCTCGTACTCCGACGCGCCATCCGGGGCGATCCTCGCCGAGACCGACACCCCGAGCTCCCCGCAGTCGCCGGCCGACTATACCTACGACTCGCAAAGCCGCGTGACCTCGATGACTCCCGGATCGGGCGCGACGCTCAGCTACGGCTTTGACGCCTCGGGAAGCTTGACGACGCTTCCGGCCGGTGCCAGTGGCACCTACGACGATGCCGGAGAGCTGACGTCGTCGGTGCTCTCGGGCACGACGACGAGCTATGCCTACAACGCGGACGGCGAACGGCTGTCGGCGAAGCAGGGCTCGACCACCATCGCCTCAGGTACTTGGAACGGCGCCGGGGAGCTCACGTCCTACTCGAACGGTGCAGCAGACATGAGCTCGGCCACCTACGACGGCGACGAGCTGCGGACATCGGAGACTTCAACCCCCAGCGGAGGCTCTCAGATCACACAGAACTTCGTCTGGAACACGACCTCGGCAGTTCCGAACCTGCTCATGGACTCGAGCAACGCGTACATCTTCGCCGGCAGCGGGACGCCGGCCGAGCAGGTCAACCTGTCGACTGGGACGATTGTCTACCTGGTGGGCGATAGCCTGGGGTCGGTGCGTGGAGCCGTAGCTTCCTCCGGGTCTCTCAGTGGCTCTGTTGACTACGACGCCTGGGGCAATCCTGAGACGGCGGGCGGTCTCGGCAGCTACACGCCTTTCGGCTTCGCGGGCGCGTATACCGACCTCTCGGGCATGATCTACTTGATCGGGCGCTACTACGACCCGCAGACAGGCGAGTTCCTGAGCCTGGACCCTCTGGTTGAGCAGACACGGCAAGCGTACGAATATGCCGACGACGACCCAGTGCTTGTCGGCGATCCGACTGGGATGGGGGGACCATATTGTAAATGGTACGGAACTAAGTATCCTGGAACGGTACTAACGTGTGCCCAGATCGAGAACGCAGACATAATCAACTACGTTGGTAGGGAGGCGGGGCAGCCCATAGAAAGGCGCCAGGAACTTGTCGCCGCAGCGTTTCGAGAGTCGAGTCTCGAGGCCGGCATAGTCGCGTCAAGTGGTGCCACGGGACTATTTCAACTTCTTCCACAATACTACGCTGCACCGGCCCGGCAATGCGGTGGTCTCGCGAATGCATGGTGTAATGCGGAGACCGTTATCTTTATTCATCCCGGTCTGAATAGCTATCAATGGTACTGGGTAACACATCTCAGTGCCCGACCAGGAGCAGCAGCGGCGTTCGTCGAGAATTCCGGCGAAACGGCCGCATGGTATGCGGAGCCCTTAGTTTGGATTCCGGATGTATTCGCCCCGCCACCTCCGAAATAGCTCATGTCGCCGCTGGTATTTCGATAGGAGACGATTATGTCGCTGTATCGCACATCAGGAGGGTCAGCGGTGCTCACTAGCATAGTTCTAACAGCGGCGCTTGCATTCTCGGTCGTGGTTGTCGCGGGCGCTTCGCCGACAAGAGGCAAGTTCCGTGCCGAGCCTAGCGGTATTACACTCACTGATTCAGGTACTCTCACACTTAGATTCGAAAGCTTGCTGCGGGAGGAGTTTGGCACTAGGCCGGTTTGCACTCTCTCGGTTCCGGTTGAACGCGAGGCGTCGTTAGACTTCCCCTTGCAAAACAATGACTGCGCCCCTTTGGCACGATACAACCCGTACTTCTACACATTTCGCTCCACCGAAGTACCTCACCTCCGCTTGATATCGAAGAAGCTCGTTCCCGGGTCGCTGGGGGACTACGCAGTCCCAATTAAGATTGGCGCCTATTTCGTGGAGTGCTCTACCGCACCACTGAAGTATCTCTTTCAATATGTGGACACCTCTTCCTGGACACTGGGTTGTAAAGCTCCCGAGTAGGTGGCCCACCTGGGGGGTTTTCAGTCAGCAAAGACGCCGTGCCGACGGATGACTGAGCCAGGCTACGGTAAACCGTGGCTGCAAGGACGGCCAGAGTGAGCCCGCTAAGGATCGGAACCGGATCAAAACGCCCCCTTTAATTTGGGCGGGGTCGTAGTAGCGGCCTACTCCGTGCACGGGTTCCGAGGGCATCCGAGAGCGGCCCTGCTCAGCCGATCGCGATCCTCCCGGGCACCCGCAGTCCCTCCCGAACGGGCATGATGGTTGCGATGGCCTGTGAGACGAGGCGCTGTCGGGTTTCTGATGCCTCCGGTTCGCGCCGTCACGTCGCCCGTCGGCGCCCCCGGGGATGTCGCCGACTCCCTGGTGACGGGCCTAGGTGGCACGACGTAGTCGGGCGCTACTACGACCCGCAGACGGGCCAGTTCCTAAGCGTCGACCCGGACCTGCAGCAGACGCAGGAGCCGTACGAGTACACAAGCGACGATCCGGTCAATGCCAACGATCCCGCTGGTCAGTCCGTCAACCTTCCCGGGACCGCAGCTTGGGCTAAAAACAACCTGAACAGCGCTGTCGCGTACTATTCCTCTGATTGCACCGACTTCGTGTCGCAGGCACTTTACTACGGAGGAAACGATCCGCAGAATACCGGACCAAACGCTGTGCAGGATATTTCAAACAGTCGTTACTGGTTTTTTTATCACTTTTCCCGAGAGACGATCGCGTCGTTGTCGTGGAGGGTGGCACCCGACTTAGCGATGCATTTCGTCTTGAATGGAAGTGATTGGCTTGTCAAAGGCGGAGCCACGCCGGAGAGATCAACGGGAAAGTGGGCTCAAGTTCAGCCTGGTGACATTATCTTTGCGAACTGGAGTGGAAATACCTTCGGTGGTATTAGCCACTGTGGAGTCGTCGTAGAGAAACTAAGCGGCGCGCCGTACCTGAGGATAGCTCAGCACACACCAGACCAAATCACTACATTAGCGTACTGGCTAAATGACGGAGGATCCGACGTCCACGTCTGGATAGTCGCACCAGCTCCGCGATGACGTCTCTCCGACTGGCGAGAAGGAAGCGTCTCATCGTGGCAATCTTGGTGGCGATATGCGTAGCGCTCGGCGTTGTGCTGGCCGTGAATACTGGATCGCGTGGTCCAAAAGCCACGGCCCGCCCCACGGCGACTGCGACGGCGCTCGGCTGGCTCAGCGCCATCAATAGTCACAAGCTTTCCCTAATCGAATCCTATTTCGATCCGAAGGATCGCTACATGGTCGCGCACGTGGTGGACTGGGATCTCTATCAGTTCGTGGGTGTTCGCTGCCATCTCATGGAGGAGACTGCCCTGACGGCGGCCGTATTCTGCCACTTCGCAATGCGTAGCCCGCAGCCGCCTGAGATGCAGAATGTGTCATTTTGGGATGTTTATATGGAACGTTCCCTTTCAGGACCTTGGCTGATAGATAATTATGGCCAGGGTTAAGGATAATGATCGAGTCTCCGCGCAGCCATTCTCACTGATTCGATTCGGATTCCGATCTGGCAGTCGTAGTAGCGGCCTACTAAGACGGGAGTTGCGCCCCGTGTGAATGCTGACCGGAAACAGCAGCGCGGCCTCAAGGACGGGCGAGTGACAGCCCCTGCTCCGCGCTACCAGTCATCAGTCGCTGCATGACAATTCAAGGCTGCTGTTGGCAGTCTCCGCTAGGTAGAAATCGGTGCTGCCCAGTAGCTCGAGCTGGGGATTGCTCGCCTGGCTCTTGGACAAGCCTGGCTGAGCGATCACGAACTCAAACTTCGGCCTTAGGAATCGAGCTTCCTCGAGCTGATACAAGCGATTGCCGTTGCCTAGTACTAGACCGCTGCAAGAGTGGTTCTTGTTCCGATTCTTCTCGCGTCGGATCAGGTGCCGAAACATGACGTGTGGATTTCGGCGCCACCGAATCGACTTTTGTGCTTGGCCACAAACCTGGTAAAGATCAGCGAGGCGGCGTTCGACAAAACGCCTTCGCCACTTGCCCACTGTCGCTGAGTGAACACCGAGACGCTCGGCAACCTCGCCGTTGGCGAGCCCCTCGGCACGAGCGAGAACGATCTTGCATCTAAGAGCGAGCGACTGTTCGCTCTTTGGGCGCCGTGCCCAGCGCTCGAGCGTCTCGCGCTCGTCTTGGCTCAGTTGAAGCTCGGCCAGTGTCGGTCCCCGTCGCACCATCGCTGCCTCCCATCGTTGTCCACAACGGGAGCAACGCGCGGGATGAAGAGGAAATTCCTAACTCACAGAGAATCTCTGACTCAGGTCACTAGTGCCCGGCTGAATCCTCACAATAATCAATATGGAAGTCGTTGTAATGGCCGAGTTGGCTATCAGGTGTACTAGGCTTCCCGCGTCGCCTCAGTTGCACCCCAGCCGTAGTCAGTGATCGTCGGACTGCCATCGCTCCGACACCGAGTTCACTGGCGATGAACTTCGCAGACCGGCCCTCCCGGTAGAGCTCGATGGCATGTTCTAGCTGGCGCGGTCCAATCCAGTGGCATCTCTTTGGGAGGCCAGCTGCCCGGACGTGTTTCTCGATGGTTGTCGGGTCAAGCTGGAAGCGGGCGACCAGCTGATCGAGGAGTTCACCCTCGGCGGTTGACAAACCGGCAGCTCAGGAGCATAAAGGAAGACATGTCATACGTAGAAAGTTGGTGATATGAGCGAAAAGGCGACGCTCTATGTCACTGTCGCACTACCAGCTGCCGGAAAGACCGTTCGTGCGCGCGAGCTTGCAGAACAACACCGTGCTCTCCGGCTGACAACGGACGAGTGGACGATTCCACTTTTCGGTTCCGATGAATGGTGGACAGCGGAAGCGACCAGCAGGCACGATGTTCTCGAGGGGCGTCTCGTATGGCTGGCGCTCACTGCCCTTCGGTTGGGAGCCAACGTTGTCTTGGATTATGGCGTATGGGCGCGTGACGAGCGATCCGCGCTCAAGTATCTAGCCGCGAGAGTCGGGGCACTCTGCGAGCTCGTTTATCTCCCTGTCAGCTTTGAAGAGCAGAAGCAACGACGGGACGCTCGGTTCTCCACGGCACCTTCCTCGACCTTCGTCATAACCGACGGGCACCTGGCCGAGTTCCGTCAGAAGTTTCAGGAGCCTGATGAGGTTGAGCTTCGAACTACCGACCCTGGCCCTCCTCCCGGAGGATTTTCGTCGTGGGAAGAATGGACTCAAGAGCGGTGGCCCACTGCGCTTGCGGAGTAGCAAATAGATTCATGGTCAACAGCCGATGAGAGAGCCCGCTAGATCGGGAAGCGCGTGCATGGATCCGTTCCGTGGGCCGAGACGGTCGGCCTCCGTCGTCTCCTCAGCTGCACACCAGCCTTACTCAGTGCTCGTTTCACCGTCGTCGCCCCAACTCCCAGCTGATCGGCGATGAACTTCACCGACCGGCCCCCCTCGTAGAGCTTGACGGCCTGCTCGAGCTGCCGTGGCCCGACCCAGTGGCGTCTCTTTGGAATGCCAGCCGCTCTCACGTGTGTCTCGATAGTTGTCGGATCAACCCGGAAGCGGGCGACGAGCTGATCGAGGAGCTCACCCTCGGCGTAGGCTTTCACCAGGTCGGCGATCTCGTCCTTGTTTAGTCGTCGGCAGACGCGTCTGGGAGTTCTAGATCTGGGCGCCTGAGTAGGTTCGTCGTAGAGTTTGAGAATGCTGTCCAGGCGTTGTCCCTGGTCAGAGAGTTTCGAGTAACGTCCCAGCACCTCCACCATAATTACACTAATGTAACTACAGGCGTGTAATTTAACAGATTAGCCAATGTACCGGTAGCCAGCAAAGCACTATTTCTGGCTGCCGATCGGTACGTGGAGTCCAAATCATCTCACCCCTGTTAGGGGGTTCTAGTCCTCTAAGGTCATTTGACTACCGGTACATTTATGAGACACTTAGTCCATAAGTGGAGACATGTACCGGTGCCCCGTCTAACTGACAAGCATTATCTCGAACAACGCCAGCTACTTGTAAAAGCCTGGCAAAAGGATCGCCTAGCTTTCTTGCTGCTGCCGTGGGACCAACAACTCGACCTCCATGGCTTCTACGCCCCGTACAAGCAGTTCACTGACGACGAGGCCATCGAGCACCGTCGCCAAGTAACAGCTGATCATCCCAACCTCCCAGCCCGCGCCGGCAAGATCTTCAAGAAGATCAGCGGCCTGATCCGTCCCGACGGCACCATCACCTACCTACGTCGACGTCACCACGGCAACCAGCGCTACCGAATCTCCGCTCTGGCCAGACCCGAGATCGATGTGGAGAAGCTGGCTAGAGTGCTGCTTGAAGTTGCGGAAGCGAGGCGGTCAAGGACGGAGCACTCGGAGGAGGCAGCTTGAGGGCTCGATGGAGGACGACCCTTGAGGCGTCAAAGGCAGAAGCGCTTCTGGGCGTCGACCTGTACAACCAGAGCAATCGTGCACGCCGATTGGATGGCTTCTATGTACACATGCATCTTGCGTGGCTGTATTTGTTTGAAGCCCAGTATCAGCGCGACAAGCTTGACTACCACTATAGACAGCCTAACGGTCGCTTCGTTAAAGTCGACGGTGAGCCGAAGACGTGGGAGTTGATCCGGTTTGCCCGAGCAGAGATCACTGACAACGAGCCGGTACTGAAGAATCTCGAACTGACCGTCTTGCTTCGAAACAAGATAGAGCATCGGTTCGAGGAGGCAACGACCGTAGCTACAGCAGGCTATGCGCAGTCCCTTCTATTGAATTACGAGGAGAGGCTGACGAGTGTGTTCGGTGATGAGCAGTCTCTTGGCTGGGAACTGAGATTTCCTATCTTCGTTGGAGCGCTGACACGCGAAGGCTCCGTCCGGTTGGTTACCGCTCAGCAGCAGCTGCCGACCAAGACTCGGCGGTTCCTGGCTGAGTTCGAGGCTGGAATGAATCCTTCCGTTATGCAGGATCATCGTTACGAGTTTCGCGTCCATCTGATACCGAAGACCGGATCGAAGACGGATGCTGAGTTGGCGCTCACCTTTGTCCGAGAAGACGAGTTGTCTGACGAGGATCGATCGTCGTTGCAAGCACTCGGAAGGACGGGAACGGTAATCGTTCGAGAGCGTACGCGAGCTGTCGCTTCGGACGATCTCTTAAAACCCACGCCTGCGGCAGCAGCGATCGAGGCACTCATTCCCTTTGAGTTTCACATTCAGCATTTCGTCCGTGTTTGGAGATCCTTGTCGGTTCGGCCGCCTGAGGGGGACCTGCATCCTGAACGTACTCGGGAGGAGTTTTGTGTTTACGACCGGCCTCATCGAGACTATCTCTATACGACAGCATTCGTTACCTATGTGTCGCAAAAGGTGAGCACTCCGGAAGGGTTCCTTGAGTTGACCGGAGTATCACCCGTCGAGAAGTCCGAGAGCGATGAGGATGAGGCTAGATAAACATGGCTACAGTCACACCATTTGATGATGGCACTGTCGAAGCAATTTCTAGAGCGCTCGGCGAAACAACAACAGGATTCACTGGCCCAGAAATTGCCCGGTTACTGCAGGTCTGTCGCATTCCTGATCCTGGCGAGATGACGAAGTGGAAGCGGATTGCGGCGGCGTTGAGCGAAGAGCAGGTAAGAAGCGGGTCTGGCAACGCCATCGTCGTGTTCGTCTCGACTGCTATGAAACCTGTTAGATGGCGAGACCGTAACGCCTTCGGCGCTATGAGGGATGAGTTGAACAGGGCTCTTGCCTACAGCGGGCTGTCAGTAGGGGATGATGGCCAGCTGTACCGTCGAGAGACCGCTAGGACTCACGATGAGGCTGCCGTCGCAAAGCGCTTGCGAGACGAGATGTTGCGTCGCGGTGGCCACGCTGAAATCTTCAAGTACTGCGCCAAAGAACTTGTGAACGAGGATTGCTTCGGTGCTGTCTTCGAGGCGGCTAAGGGTCTAGCCGAGAGAGTTCGAGATATGACCGGGCTCGACGAGGACGGTGCCACGCTTGTCAAAGATGTATTCGAAGGAGTCAATCCGATGATTGTCTTCAATTCGCTTCGGACGAATACTGAGCGGAACGAGCAACGAGGGCTCGCCAGTCTGATGAAGGGCGTGTTCTCTGCGTTTCGGAATCCAGAAGCTCATGAACCAAGGGTTCTGTGGCACGTCTCTGAAGCGGACGCTTTGGACCTGTTGTCAACTCTCGCGATGATTCACCGAAGGCTTGACTCCGCCGTCGTGATCAGGCGCGCCGAGTCGGTTTAGAACGGGCTTGGGAGTGCTCGGCCGTCCTCTCAGCTGAACTCCCGCTTGCTGTAGAGCTCGGCGAACCGTGGTCGCTCCGACTCCCAGCTCATTGGCGATGAACTTCACCGAGCGGCCGTCCCGGTAGAGCTCGATGGCATGTTCGAGCTGACGCGGCCCGATCCAGTGAAGCCTCTTTGGGACGCCAGCGGCACGCACGTGCTTCTCAATAGTCGTCGGATGAACCTTGAAGCGGGCTACCAGCTGGTCGAGGAGCTCACCCTCGGCGTAGGCCTTCGCCAGGTCGGCGATCTCGTCCTTGTTCAGTCGTCGGCAGATTCGCTTGGGAGTTCTAGATCTTGGTGTCCTGGCAGGTTGGTCGTAGAATTTGAGAAGGGTGGCCAGACGTTCTCCCTGGTCAGAGAGTTTCGAGTAACGTCCCAGCACCTCCACCCGAAAGTCCTGGTCACGGGGTATGGGAGTGTGGTAACTCTCCCTCAGGGTCGGTGCGAATGTAGCCAGCTGTAGCCACACCGCCGGGACCGGACATGGCGGTTGGGTTTGTTCGAACCC
>Ga0326727_10001746_pt1 | contig 78391 bp, 64 predicted proteins | sample MB2enrmetagenome_FD_207643 | JGI IMG/M metagenome (GOLD analysis project Ga0326727, IMG submission 207643) | Lab enriched peat soil microbial communities from McLean, Ithaca, NY, United States - MB29MY | ecosystem: Environmental > Terrestrial > Soil > Wetlands > Peat | place: USA: New York... | reverse complement strand
AGCAAGCTGCCGCACTCCAAAGTGTGTTGTTACCAGCCTCCGCCGGCTCCACCCCCACCCGAGGAACCTCCACCAAAACCCCCGAAGCCTCCGCCGCCTCCGCCAAACCCGCCACCACCCCAACCGCCCCCTCGGCCTCCCCTGCCTAAGAACAAGAGCCAGAATAAGATGGGTATCCCGAAGAGGAAGATAAAGAAAAAAAGAGCGATCTGCCCTTTTGTTAGGTGCACTTCGTGCACCTCGCCCTCGGGGGCGGCAGGAGTGGCCGCATGGAAATTGGCCAAGCTGTCCAGGGAAACGTGACTGTCCTGCGCAATCACCTCCGCGATCTGGCCCGCCATTTGCAGGACAGCGCCGTTGTAGTCGCCCTGGCGCAACAGCGGAACCATGTTGCGTCCGAACTCGCCCACCTTGCCGTCAGGAAGGATGGGTTCGAGGCCGTAGCCGACCTCAGTCCAGTACTTGTGATCCTCGGTAGCAAGCAGGACCATCACGCCACGGTCCGTCGCCTTGTGCCCGACGCCCCACTTCTGGAAAAGGTGATTGGCGAAGTCTTCCACCGGGTCACCTTCCAGAGTCTTAATGGTGACCACCGCGATCTGGGCCTTGGCTTTTTGATCGACCTCCGTACTCACCTCGGTAAGTTTCTCCACCGTCGTGGCGTTGAGCACGTCGGCAAAGTCGTTGACGTACCCCTGCGGGTTGAGCCTTTTCCATTGTTCCGCGTGGGCAGCCGCAACGGGAATGACGGCCAGAAGTAAGATGAGCAACCGAAGTGGGCAGCTACGGAGGCGCAATCTGAAGTGGCTGGGTAAGGAAAGCATTGTTTTCCTTGAAGTGGACCCCCAAAAGCTTTGTTGAGGCCGCAGCATTGTGCCAGTGATCAAGCTGGCACACGTAGACACTTGCGCCCGGTTGTACACGGCATTGAAAGCACGAGCGACTTCCGGCTTCAGGAAGTACCCTGCGGGTACCAGGGGGCCAAGCGTCATGAAGCCTGGAAAAGCATACGCCTGCGCGCAACCCAAGAACCTCAGAACTCGACCCTCGTGCTAACGCCCACTACCCTGCTTACGAAATCTTACTTCATGACCACGTGGCTCTTGAGCTTCGTGATGACCGGAGATGCTTAACTCCGGTTATTCACGCTCTGACGCGCTAAAGGGCCATCCGACCAGATTTATGGCCTTAATCAAGCGTTCTTCAGCGATTCGTTAATGGCTTTCGTCAGGTCTTTGTCAAAGGCCTCGACGTCGGTGCTCAGTTCCTTCTCAAACTGCTTAACCGCGTGCTTCGTAGCGTCCGCCAGAGCCTCTTGCAGCCTCGACCGGCCAATCACGATCAGGGTTGCCGTGCTCGCCTGAAGCGTATCCCCGATCTCCTTCAGATCAGAACGCGACATTCCTGCCCAAAAATGCCCAATCAGGGCTCCCGCACCGGCGCCGGCCGCGAGCTCCCACACCAGGTACGGCGGGAAGAATATGCCGACCAGCGCTCCTACCGCCAAGCCACCCCACGCCCCGTACTGTGTCGGCATCTCGGTCTTGTGTATCTTCACCTTACCGGTCGCGTCTTTGCTGACAACCGCCGCATCGTACACGCCGATTACGCCGTCAAAATAGAGCTGCTTCACCGCCTTATAGTCTGTATTTGCGTCGTCAAAACTCTTGTAAGTTGCGACGTAAACAAAAACCGTTTTATTCGTTTTGTCTGCCATAGCTCCTCCTTTTGAGTTAACTGCCTCTTTTGCCTTAAAAGCACTCACCGGCCACTTTTGTCGAGAACTTGCTCCACTTTCGCCTGCTGTTCCTTGCTCAATGTCGTGCGGAGGATCGTGCCTCCGTAGCCCCGGAACTTATCGGCCACAACCTCCGGATCACCCACCCGCAGGATTGCATATATGGCTGAGTCGCCGGGTTGGATCATCGCCCCGACCCGTTTGACGAAATCATCGGGAATGCCAAACTCATCTTTCCACGATGACGCATCGACGGCACCCAGCCCGGCTCCGAGTGCGGTCCCGCCGAGGGCTCCCGCCGCAAGGGCGCCGCCCGCCGCCGCTGCACTTGCGCCGGCGGTGAACGGAATCGCGAGCGTGGCCCCGATCAGCAAGCCCCAAAAACCGCCCCACGCTGCACCTTCGCCCGTGGTCATCTGGTAGCTTTGATCGACCCGCAGTTTGCCCTTGTAGTCACGGTAGACGGCCACGGCATCATGCAGATCAACCACCCAATCGTCGTTCAGGTTCATCAACTCGTTGAGCACCTCCGACGCGCGATACATGTCTTTTTTAAAGCCAACCACTATCAGTTCTGCCATGTAATTTCCCTTTCATTGTTTTGCCATTTGATTGGATCGTGAGATTTCATCCCGCCTGTGGCCCTCCTCGTCGATCCTCTCTATCGTTGTGCAATACGAAGGCCAAAGCTAAGCTCTTGAAAACACTTGGACATGCGAACCAGAAGGCTGCGATTTGCTCGCGAATTCGCGAATCTCGCTAAAAACAATATTAGTTTCCCTTGTGGAAGACGCGCATCTTGATATCGGGCCAAAATTCCTCGAAAGCATTGGCCACCATGAGTCCGCCGAAGCCTTCCGACGCACGCAGGAGCGCGTCGTGCGAATTGGCTTCGCTGCGGACGCGCCATGAGTTTGAGAGGAAGTTATCCCCGAAAACCGCCACGTAGCGGGCATAAGCGGGCCCGAAGCTTCCGGCGTGGCCCCGGGCAACAAACGTGAGGCGTATCACGTTTCCGACGCGAGCCTTAAAGGGCCGGTCCGGCACGCGAAAATAGCGCGGATCTTCCCGGAGGATAAGACCAACCCCTGCTTCAATGGCATTTCCGGTGGCGCTGCGGGTCATGCTCATTCCGTAGCGGTCGGCAAAACCTCCCCAGTGAGGCCCGTACTCTTTCGGCCGATTAGGAGCCGTTCCGATGGCGGATAGGAAAACTTCCCCTGCCAGATTCGACCAGTCGATCGTGTTTGTGGTGAACCAGCGGAGACTTTGTCGAGGCGTGATCGGGTGATAGGGCGCCTCCAGCATCTGCGATTTCAGAGGTGTAAACAGCGAGCGGAAACTGGGACGTTCGGACTCGTACGGCTGGCCCAAAGGGGCCAATCGGCTGGGCTTAGTTTTGCGTCCAGATGGAATGGATTGGGCGAGCGCAACAAGATTCGTCGCGAAAACAATGGCAACTAAAATTGCGCACCGCCGCGAGAGCACGGCGCCGCGAGGTTTTTCTGCACCACATCCGGATAGAGTCCGCATTCCTTGAAAGGGCTTCAAAACAGTCCCTCCGCTTCACCAATGCAAGGCACGCACCAATTCCTAAGTCCTTCAAAACGCTCGGGCTCGCGCATCACAAAGCCGCGATCTTCTCACGAATTCGCGAACTTCGTGAAAAGCTCTGATAGATTCTTGAGGGAAGCGCAGTCCAGCTAGAGGGATTTTTATTCAGTGGCAGGTTGACTGAACCCGAAAACCCTGTAATTCACAGTCATTCGCTTTCGACCGTCACGGTATCGCCGTCCACAACTACTGTAGTAAACGGAACGACGCTTATACCATTTCTTTTTGTGGTTCGCCAGAACAAGTGGTATTTACAAGTCGCAACGTCGCGCACGGTTGTCTCCTCACTTATGTGCACAATGGACAGCACTTTGTCGGGACCCATCAGAGTTACGCTTATCACCTTAGCTCCTTAGTGGGGCGTTGCCGCCAGGACAAAACATCTCCGGCGCATTGGGCAATTCATGCCTTGACTTGCGGGAGCGGCTGATCGGCGAGGGCAGGCGAGGCGTTCTGGGCCGAGAAACATTCCTGCCACACGATACGCAGCACAGCGACTGTTGGTACCGAAAGGTACACACCTGCAATGCCTCCCACTTGACCTCCCACCATAAGCGCAAATACGACGGTCAGGGAATTTAGCTTCAAGGTGTTACCCATGATGCGCGGCGAGTTCACATAATCCTGCACCAGCCTCCACGCAACCAGCAATCCGGCCATCCAGATCCAGTGCGAGTGGGTCAGGAAACCGACGGTTAGAATAGCCGCGGCCGAGAGCATCCATCCCACCGTGGGAAGGAATTCCAGAGCGCCTCCCAGAATGCCCAGCGCGATCGCATTCGGGAACCTCAGGACTAGCATCGAGACGCTATAGAAAGCGAAGGAGAGGCCCGCCAAGGCGAGCTGTGCGCGCATGTACTTGCCCAGCATCGTATCAACCCGCCCCAGGATTCGCTTGAGCAGTGTTCGGTCCCCCCGCCGTTCACCGGCCTGGATAATCGCATCCACCATCTGCCGTCCATCCAGCAAGATGAAGACGCCCAGAAGGGGGATGGCGAAAAGCCAGATCGCGCTCGCGGCGATGTACGATATGGACGCCGCACCGCGCTCGAAAACGTGTGCGACGAAGTCATGGTTACGGGCCAGGAGATCCTGTAGCCGCTGTTGCTGGGCGGCGCCCAAGCCATGCCTGCCCCTCAGACCGGCAGGAGCCTTTCCGCTGGAAAGGTTTTGCACGATCTCGGGCACCGCCGCATTCAGATTCCTTAGTTGCGCTGCGAGGGGTGGACCTAACTGGTACACCACGCTGCCCAGCACAAGAGTCGCGATCAAGTAAACCTGGACGATCGCCCAAGTGCGGCTCTTACCCAGCCGCGAATGCCGCTGTATCCACGTGACCGCCGGGTCTAGCAAGTAGGCAAAAAGCAGAGACAACAGCAAAATGAGGAAAGCGCCACGCGCCAGGTAGAGGACAACCCCCGCGACCACGAAGAGCGCCACGGTGGTCACTACATTCCCGGCACGATCGTCGAGTGAGAACATGCTGCCTCTGCTCTTGATATCCGCCATCCACACTGTCGAGCGCGTTATAAGGCCCGTGCCCACTGGACGATAGCCAATTCCGATTATGCAGCGGGCAAGCTGCGAATAGCGCTGGCGAAAGCTGTCAAGGCCGAACCGTCAAAGATGAGGTCGACGCCAATCACGATACCAAAGAAAAAGGTGCTAGCTACAGGATAAACGGCCAAAACGTAGACGCCGAGAGCGACGGCGACTATTCCAGAAAAAAGCGTCCATCCCCAATACGGGAACTTAATAACGAGTGCCCCGGCTGTCCGGAACAGCCCTCCAACGATGAAGAGCATACCGAGCAACATGGTCACTCCTTCCGCGCCTGCATTCGGGTGGCGAATCAGGAGGTATCCGACTCCTCCACGAATGAGCGCGTTCAGCAGGTACAGGAAGAATATGGGCCAGGTGATGGTGCGAAACGCATTTACAAGCCACACCACGCCGCTGATCATAAGAATCCAGCCCAACACCAGAATTGAAAACGAGGTTGCGGTCTGCGCTTCGACGATACAGAGGGCGCCAAGAATCATCAACAGGATGCCTGCCACGAGGAACCAGGCCCATGATTTTCTAACTTTCGCTATCTCTGCCATGAACATATCAGACATGCTTGCCATTGTTTTGCTCCTTTCGCGAATTGAATGTTGTCGTTTATCTTGTTGTTGCGGTCAACGCGGGCCATATAGTAGCGCTTTGCTGGCCATTAATGCAAGAACACTTCCGCACTGTTTTTCGGAACCGAGATCGGTGTTGCCGACTTTGGATCAGGATTGAACTTCCCAAAGACTGAGGGGTCTTTGCGGAAATGCTCCTCGAGTGCATCGACGCGTTGCTTGTTGCCGGGATGGTCCGACAAAAACTGAGGTACTTGATTCGGATCGGCGTTCTGAAAATCTTGAAAGAGCCAAACCAATCCCCACGGGTTGTACCCTGCCGCGGCGCTAATGTCGGATCCGGTTAGGTCCGCCCGTGATTCCACGTCGCGCGAGTAGCCGAGGGAACGGAGCCTCCCGATCATGCCGATCGCCAACATTCCGGCGAGATCGGGGTTCAGAAGCACGGCCGCTCCGATCTCCCGCGCCGCGATTTTCTCCCGCTTCTCCATCAATGTCACCGTGTCGTGATGGATGGTGTGGGAGACCTCGTGACACAACGTTCCAACCAGCTCGTCCTTGTTCTTGACGAAATACAGGAGCGAATCGACAACGTACACGTTGCCGCCCGGAGCTGCGAATGCGTTCGGTTGAGGTTCATGAACCAGATAGAATTTGAACGGATGGTTGTATCGCGGCTGCGCCACTCGGGTGATGGCGTCCGCAATGGGTCTCAAGTAGTCATAGAGAGGAGAAGATTGGACGATCTCGCCTTTCGCCTTTAGTTGGTTGAAAACCTCCTGGCCCATCTCTAGTTCCTCGTCTTGATTACCTCCCTGAGCCGCTAATAGGCTTCTTGCGCTCTCAGCCCCCGCGAGACACAACGCCGCTGCGGTGGCGTACAAGAGTGCCTTCCGAAGTAGTTCGGGTAGATTCATGGTCCATTCCCTCCCAGCGTTGGCGTTCGTCAGGGGACTGCTGATCAAGCCTGCGTTCAGTCCAGCATGCATGGAGCGTGCTGACAGTCACACTGGAGCTCAACTTCTTTCAGATCAGCGGCCTCCGAACAGTAGTCACTGCAATACTTCAGCGTCGATGAAACCTGACACTTGCACTGCTCGTGCGCGCATTTGTGGGTACTCTCTGGATCTATAATGTATTCTTCCATAGTTCACCTCCCTCATTTTCGCGGCTTGCAGGGCGGCCACTTCCGCCACCCCGGTTGAAGCACAAGATCAACAGTGCTTCGGGTGCTAAATGTGTTTCTCTGCCGCCTTGGCCTTCAAAGAGGCGGCCTTGGCCTTGAGAACCTCGACCTTAGCCTTTGCCTGGCGCTCCGTCGCCGCGCGTCGCTGCTTGGCTTTCTCCAGCCGGGCTTGTATCTTGGAGTCGAGTTGGTTGATCTTCTCGTCGAGCTTTGCTTTCCGGTCAGCCTGAGCCTTGGCGCGCTCTGCCTTCATTTGCGCGAGGTCGGCTTTCATGGCGGCGGTCTCCTCGTCGTCAAGCGTTTGTTTTACTTCTGAGAGCGCCCGCCGGAATACAGTCCCGCCAATCGCTTCCATGCGGGTGTCCACCGGAGTCGTCCAGTCTTCTTGAATGTCCGCCACTAGTGCGAACTTGCCCGGAAGCAGTTCCTGCTTCACGTCATCAATGAAGTCCTCGCCAACCCTGGCGTTGTCCAGATCCACTGTCCCGCCGCCAACTAGCCCCACGGCAGCGCCAATCGCGAGGCCGGCCGGCCCGCCGAGAAGACCGATGAGACATCCCAGTGAGGTTCCGACCAGCGTCCCGAGCGGTCCCTGGTCATCACTTTGCTTCACCGTTGTCGTGCCATCCGCATTTTTGGCGACAACTGCGTAGGCGTAGACCACAATGCTGCCCTCGTCTTCCAATTGACTAAGCGCCTTCTTTCCTTCGTACGCTTTATTTTCTGTGTTAAAGACAACTACTAACATTCTGTCCATGGCCTTGCTCCTTTTTCATTTTTGTCGTTTCTTCCCAGCTGTTCTTCAGCTTTATCCATGCAAGGCAAGCGCCAATTGTAAGTCCTTCAAAACACTGGGGCTCGCGCATCACAGAGTCGCGATGTCTTCGCGAATTCGCGAAGTTCGTGAAATCCTGGATTGGATTCTTGAGGGGAACGAGCTTTAGCTGGAATTCCTGGAAGGGATGCTAGTTGATGTTCATCGATCCGATCTTCGATTCCAGAATGAACAGCGGAATACCCAGCTTGGAGGGGAGGCATTTTCAGCAGCACTTTCACCCCCCACAGCCGGCGGGTTGCCACACCATCGAGGGCGGGCACGCTTCGGCCCCGCGGTGTGTCACTTCTTGCTGAAATGGCGGTGAATGTCAGGCCAGAATTCATTAAAGACACCGGAGATCGTATCATAGCCGACTTGCGTGCCCCACACACTCAGTGAATTCCGCACTGTGCGATCGCTTCTCGGATGATAGCTGTAAGTGGAAATGCCGGCGGAAAGAGCACTACCGACAATTTCGGAAGCGTTGAACTGAATTCTTCCCGAGTCGGCTCGGGTAATGAAAATGTAGCTGATGGCGTAGCCGGTGCGGCGCCAAAAGCCTCCCTTGCCGAGCTGATAGTAGCGAGGATCCTGCCGCAGGATCGAAGGAAGGACGGCGCCAGTCATGAAGCCCTCGATGGTGCCGTCAGCGAAGGCCGCTCCGTAACGCTTGCCGTATCCTGCGGCGCCCCGACCGTAACCCGGCTCGCTATTTTCCGCCTGACTGATGCCGGCAAGCATGCCATACACGGGGTATTCGACGTAATCGAAGGAGCTGCGCGCGCAGACTTTGAATTTGGCGCCGACGCTGAGCGGAGGAAGGCGTTGGACGTTTTCGATAAGGTAAAAATCGGGGAGAACCCAGAAGAGGCGCTCGTTGGACGTTCCGGTCTGCTGTTCACGAGTCGCTATGTCTGGCGCCTTCGGCTTTTCCTTTGGGTCAGCGGAGGGCGGCGATGACGAGAGTAAGAGTTGCTGTCCCCGCGCTTCCGGAAGCCCAGCAGTTGGGGGTGGTTGCTGCGCCCTGACCGACGACACGGCAAGAACCAGGGCGGCGAGAATCCCTGCGTGTGGAAGGGGGAAAATGCACGGGTACCGACGAATCATCATAGGAACTACCAGCCGATTTGCCATCCCTTTCAACCCTGCGGTTGAAGCACTACGCCATTGGTGCATCGGCTGCTAAGTGTGTTTCTCTGGCGCCTTGCCCTTCAAAGCGGCGGCCTTGAGGACCTCAGCCTTGATCCTTGCCTGGGCCTCCGCAACTTGGCGCCGCTGCTTGGATTCCTAGTCGAGATGTTTGAGGGCTGCCTTTCCAACACTTTCCGTGATCCTTGCCATCAGGAAACCTGGGAGAAGGAGAAACCACTTGTGCGCTCATTTGTCTCGAAGAGACGCAACAGGCCGGTGACCTCCAGCAAATAACGAGGGCGATCACGCAACCCCCTCAATAGCAATAGGGTCTTGCGGCTACGCGCTATCCTGAGTGCTTGGATCAGCGTTGCCACGCCAGAGCAGTCGATGTAAGTCAACTCCGCCAAGTCAATCGTGAGCGTCGGCAGGGACCGCCGCTTGAGTACCGCATGGAGCCGTTCGCGTAGGTCGGGCGAAGAGTCGACGGAGACCCTGCCGCCCAAGCAAACGAGGGCGCCTCCCTCACTATCGGTCACGCTGATCCTCAAATCCGGGGTCGTGGCGGATTCTGTGGTCGTCAAGACTTCTCTCCCTTCGGCAGTCCTCCGGTTTCGTCAATGCAATGCAACTACCAACCGGTAAGCCCGTTAAAATGCTCGGATTTGGGCACTACGGGGTCGCAATATCCTCGCGAATTCGCGAAGTTCGCGAAAACTCAGGTTGGACTCTTGAGGGGAATGAACTTCTGGTGCCGTTCCAACTTAGTGGCCCGAACGCCGTGCTTTTCTGCCCCAAGATACTGGCCGGGATCCCGGCCGTTTCTGAACTACGGTGGTAGGAGGCTAGGATTAACGTTGTTGCGAACTCGCTGAATTGATTGGTCGGGACGGCCAGATTTGAACTGGCGACCCCTTGCACCCCAAGCAAGTGCGCTACCAGGCTGCGCTACGTCCCGATACTGCAGTGACGAGTGACAAGTAACGAGTAAAATCCGGGGTGGCTCGTCACTTGTCACTGATCACTCGTCACTGGTTTTTTAACACTTGCGTGAAAGTATTGTCAAGATGGCCTGAAGTTCGTGTCGAATGGCATGCAACCCCGCCGCATCCGGCGTGGACAAGAAGAGATGAGGTTGTTCGGCCTCACTTCGGGAGTTGTCCGCAAGATGCTTTCGCGCGCCGGAGATCGTAAAGCCCTTCCCGTAAAGCAACCGCTTGATCTCCAGCACCGCCTCGACGTCCTCACGACGGTAGAGCCGATGCCCGGACTTGCTCTTCGCCGGTTTGAGCGTGGGGAACTCGGTCTCCCAAAACCTCAGCACATAAGGCCTTGTCTGCGTTAGCTTACTTACCTCACCGATTCGGAAATAGAGTTTGTCCGGGATGAAGACTTCGGAAGGCGAGGCGTCGGTCGAACGGCGGGCGCGCGAAGAGCGGCTTCGAGGCATCTATAACCTCAAGGAATAGTTGAAGGTCAACTCCACGCCCATCTTAGCATCAATTCAGAATTCACCATTCATAATTCACTATTTGCCTGCTCCCTCGCTTTCAACCAGTTTCCGCAAAGCCCGCCCGATGGAGTATACTTGCGGCTTTTCCGAGCCGCGCGTCCGGAAGTGAATGAAGGGATTGAGACAGGATGGCGCCTGAAGGACAGGTTTCGGACGCTGCAAGAGCAGTAAGCCACGTGGCGGGACAAGCAGGAGTCAGAAGTCAAGAGTAGGAATTCTCAATCTGAAGAGGGTCAGTTATGCCGAAACAAATTGTGGGCATCGATGTTGGGGGAACAAAGGTAGCAGGAGGGCTGGTGACCCTGAAGGGGCATTTGGTGAAGTCCCTGGTCGTGCCAACTCATGCGGAGAGAGGGTTCAGGGCCAGCTACGGCCAGATCGTACATTTGATCGAGCGCCTGATCAAGCTGGCAGGGGGCAAGGAGAACGTCGTCGGCGTGGGTGTTTGCGCCCCCGGCCCTCTTAACCCCAAAAGGGGTGTCATTATCAACCCTCCGAACCTCCCCGGCTGGCGCAATATCCAGCTCGCGCATTTGCTCGAAAGCCATTTCCATCTTCCTGCCAAAGTAGAAAACGACGCCAATGCCGCTGGGCTTGCAGAAGTCCTTTTTGGGGCGGCGGTGGGATATCGGGACGTCTTCTATGTGACCGTCAGCACCGGCATTGGGACCGGGGTCATCATCAACAAGAAGATCTATCACGGCAAGAATGGAGTGGCCGGCGAAGGCGGGCACGTCTCCATCGACTTCCGCAGCCCGTATCGCTGCGGCTGCGGCACGCTGGGCTGCATCGAGGCGCTGGCGGCCGGTCCTGCCATGGCGCGACGCGCGCGCGTCGCGCTCGAGCAGGAGCACAGCCGGCCAAGCCTGTTGCGCGAACTCTCGGGTGGCGACCTCCGCAAGATCACTCCCCTCATGATCCAGGACGCCGCGCGCAGGGGAGACGCCTTGGCCAAGTCCGTCGTCGACGACACAGGGTTTTATCTCGGCGTGTGGCTGGGAGGAATGATTTCGCTATTTGATCCGGAGGCGATCCTCATCGGGGGCGGAGTCGCGCAGATTGGCAAATCCCTCTTTGATAGAATCCGGCAGACTATCCCCGATTACACGATCAACCGTCGCTTTGTCGAGAAGCTCCCCATCTTGCCGGCCAAACTGCAAAAGAACGTTGGCGTTTACGGTGCGGCCAGCGTCTTCCTCCCCGCCGGTGAGGAGGCTGAAGCCGATTGATTCCTCGCGACCGACGCCAAGGGGCCGCAAGTTGGATCCCGCTAGAAAGTAAGCCTCACCGCTAACTGGATAATGCGCGCGGGATACGTGCTCGTGATCTGGCCGAAATTGGGATCCTCAAAATTCAGGGTAGGAAGATCAAACTCCGCCTGGTTGAAGATATTGAAGAACTCCACGCGGAATTCCGCATTCAGCCGCTCTCCGATAATCGCGGTCTTCTTCGCCACCGCAAAATCCAAATTGCTACGATGTGGCCCCCGGAGGTAGTTCCTGGGGTACGTCCCATAGGTGTACACTGCGGGGTTGTAATTGGTATTGAACACTGTGGGATCAAACCAGAATGAGCCCGTAGCTGCGTTGCCGGTAGCGGGGAGGATGAAGGTTCTTGTCTGGTGCGGATTGAAGATGGGAACATTCGGTGTGTTCAGGTTCGCCCGCACGATGGCGGCATCGCCGGCGCCTGACGGCCCAGGGTCCGACGCGGTGGTATAAAGCTGGCTGGCGATGTCCATGGGGAAGCCGGTGCGCCAAGTCAGGATGGGATACAGATTCCATCCCTTCGTCAGGCGCCTGGGAGCGGATGCCCAGAGTTGATCGAAGGGAAGGTCCCAGGCCCCGCTGAAGGCAATGCGCTGGCCGATGTCGTAGTCGGACACGGAACGGAACAGCTCGTGATTGTAGTAGGGCACCTGCGCATTCACGTTGCGGAACCCGGAGGCGTTATCGATTGACTTACCCCAGGTGTAGGCTAGTGTGAAGTAGCTGTTCCCCGCCCAGCGGTTTCCGGTAATCCGTTTGGTGAGACTGGCCTCCAGGCTATTATAGTTGGCGTTGACGAGATTCCCGAAGGTGTCGAGGTAACTGAATCCATTCGACCCGTCGGGCGAGAGTCCGGGTTGGGTGTTCAGCACACGCGTGTCGGTGCCAAGGATAAAGGGGTTCTGGTCGACCAGCGCGGTTCCCCTGTGGGTTACGCTCCCCACATAGCTTGTGTCCAGGACCACGCCCCTGGTTAGATCCCGCTCGATGCTGAGATTGAACTGATAGGTGTACGGGGTGCGCAGGTGTGGGTCGACGAAGAACACGCCACCTCCCCCAAAAGGTAGAAAGCCGGAGGCCCCAAAGTCGATATTCTGGGCAGGCGGCTTGGAGGGGAACGTGTTGGTAGCGCCCGTCGCGACGAAGGGTTGCGTCAAGTAACCGGGATCGGAGCTAGGATTTCCCGCGAGCGACGGAAAATACATGTCCACGTACCCGAAGAACGGCGCCTGACCGTTGAACTGCAAGTTATCCTCGCCCTTCAGGATGTCATAGAACACCCCGACCCCGCCGCGGATGCTCGTTTTGCCGTTGTTGCGCGGGTCCCAGGCGAAACCGAGGCGCGGGGCAAAGTTGGTCCGGTCCGGGAAATTGGCGCCCCTGGGGGCACCTTTGTCACCGGGAAACAACAGGCCGATGGGAGCATTTGGGAATCGAGTCGATTGCCCTCCGGGAATGATGGAGAACGTGCGTGCTTGGGTGTCCAGCTTGGGGGAGTTGTACTCGTATCTCAAGCCGTAGGTAAGGACGAAGTTCTTGCGTAGGTGCCATTCATCCTGCGCGAACGTGTAATACGACTTGGTACGGATGTTCGAGGGCGCAGCGCCGAACTCCAGGTACTCGTCGGGCAGGCCCATCAGGAAATCCGCAAAATCGTTACCCGAACCCACGCTGGTGGACGGGCCATAAAAGTAAAATTCCCCATCCACATAGTAATCGTAGTGGGTGTTATTTTGAAACGCCGAGAAAGAGAAGCCGAATTTCATCGTGTGCTGCCCCTTCAGCCACGTGAGGGTGTCCGACGCGCCAAAGGTGTTGTTGATCTCAGTGGTGGGCCCTTGCGGGCTGAAGCCGAGCGTCAGGCCTCGATTGAAGCCGATGAGGCTCGGGCCTGTAGACTGGTCGGGTGTGATTCCTATCCCCAATTGGCCTGGCGTAGGCAAACTCGTGGCGGGAAAGGCCTGTGCGATGTTCATGCGTTGCGCGGTCACCCGTGCCTCGTTCAGCAGGGTGGGCGAGAAGCTCCGATCCCAGGCCAAGTTGGTAAACTCCCGGTGATGGTTGCCAAGGGCGCCGTACCCATAGGCATCGTAAGGGGGGGAACCAAAGGCGTAGCTGAACGGATCCAGCACCGGCTCACGGGACCAACCTAAAGTGCCGGATAGCTTGTCCTTGGAATTGAGTTGGGCATCCAGCTTAGCCGTGAATTCGTCGGTATTGTCCGTGCTACCTGCCTCAGCTATCTTAGACCCCGATGCAGAGGTCGGGATGAGGTTGGCTTTGATATAATTCTTCGACACGGGGCTGAACTTCGTCGGATCAATAATCGCCTGCGCGGCCAAGGTGGGGTTGGACTGCCAGTACGGGTTGGCTTGCAGAAACGCCACCACATCCGGATCCGGAGTCCCGCCCGCGCCGGAAGCGGAAAAATCCCCCTGGAGCTCCTGCGGGGTGTACACCGGAAGCTCCGGTTGGGTAACGGTTTGGACTTGGCGCTGGCCGGAGTAATCGATGAACCAGAAGAACTTGTCTTTCCCATTGAGCACGTGAGGAATCACGACGGGCCCACCCAGGGTGAGGCCGAACTGGTTGCGCTTGAGCACTTGCTTGGGAAGGCCAGTGGCATTGTTGAAAAAGAGGTTGGCGTCGAAGAGGTCATTGCGGACGTAATCAAATGCACTGCCATGCACGGTGTTAGTGCCGGACTTGGTGACGACGCTCACGATACCTCCGGCGTTGCGGCCGTACTCCGCGGCGTAGTTGCTGGTCAAAATTCGAAACTCCGCGATGGCGTCCGGGTTGGGGTTATAGACGACTTCGTTCGCCAGCAGGTCGTTGTTGTTGCCCCCATCCAGCAGGAAGGTGACGGAGTCAGACTTGCCGCCGGCAATCCCGAAGCTGCCGGCCTGATCATTGGTGGTGGCATATGGGTTCACTTCTGTGACCCCCGGCTGGAGCAGAGCGAGATCGAGAACGTTCCGTCCGTTGAGCGGCAGGTCCACCGCAGCTCGGGCGGTGACGGATTGCCCTAAGGTGGGGTTCACAGTTTCCACGGCGGCCGCCAAGCCTTCTACCGTAACCGATTCGTTACGCGCGCCCACCTCCATGCGCAAATCCACGCGCAGCACCTCGTTGATTCGTAGCGGCGGAGCATCCGTAACCAGCTTCCTGAAACCCTCACGCTCCGCGGTGATGCGGTAATCGCCGATGGGAAGGTTGAGAACCTGATAGGACCCCTCTTTATCGGTGACGCTCGTGGTGCTGATCTGCGTCGCGGTGTTGGCGGCCGTAACCTTTACCCCCGGCATCACCCCGCCCAGGGAATCAGTTACCGTGCCAACGATTTTACCGGTCGTTTGCTGTGCCGATGCTGAAGCCGAAATTAATAGTGCCACAATGATTGCCAATACAAGCCTCTGGCAATCCATATGAGCAGCCTTCTTGTTGTCGAGCCTCATCGAAGTCTCCTCCTGTTCGCCAAGAGTGCTGGCCAAATCCCCTCCAGTCTGGGGATGTCTTCTAACGGGAAGTGCAATATACTCCTACTGCATAGAAACACACAATTGTATTCTTGGGACACGCGCCGCGTTTATCACTAAGATTTATGACGATTATAGAATTACTGGATACCACGCTCAGTAAGGAAGCGGAATGCGGAAACCTGTTTTTCACCTTTTATCTCAATCCCGCTCAAAGCGCGAGAACGAGCGGTCAATCGTCAAGGACAAGCTCGCTTTGGCATCCTCGACATACTGTGCAAGCGCATCACGGTAGAAGGCCAAACTCCGTTCGCGGACCGAAGCCTCTGGCTCCTGGGAACGAACCATATGGTTAATCTCATGCAGGAGGATGCTGAGAAACTGTAGGCGCAGCCGCTCTGCCTGGAACTCTCTCAGCCGACTCCCCGCCACAAATTGCGCATCGAGCGCGATATCCATCAAAGGCAGCGCCAGCCAGCTCTCCACGCGCTGGTAAGCGATATCCAACTCTCCAGCCGGATCACCGCCTAAGGCATCATGCGGTTCGGCAAATGGCTGCTCTTTCACCAACACGTGACGGTGCCCAAGGCAGCCGCAGATGTTGGTCCGGCGGAATTGGATGATGACTAACTTGGGAGCATCCTCGAGGATTTCCTCATATGTACGGCGGCATTGTTGGGGAGCTTCAGCCCAGTCCTGCTCCACTGCGCGCACCATCGCCAGGGCTTTCACCGAGTCTCGACGGGAATACGCCACCACCACCAGCGGCTTCGGCCGATCTGGAAATGCAGCAAAGGCGTACCGGCGGCCGGCCAACCACTCACGCCAGCGAATCCAATGCGGGCGGGCATCGAGATACGCCTTCACCGCCTCTGGCGTCACTGATGGCCCTTGCCTCATAACTGTGCATTTTACTCCTGTTTCGGGGACGTGCAGAAGGCAGGAGTCAGAAGACCAGGTTTTCATTGCCGATTGCCGATTGCCGATTGCCGATTGTCGATTGAAAGAGTGACTTGGCGCGCTCCTCAGCCATCAATCGGCAATCGGCAATCGAAAATCGGCAATCCCAGAATTGGCTTCTCGTTCGATGCCAGGATATCGCTCGGGAGTCCCAGCAAGCGCGCCAGGGTTGGCGCCACCTGCGTCAAAGCCATCCGGCCCAAGTTCCGACCTCCGCTGAATTGGGGGTTGGCCATGATGAAGGAGGCCTCAAGTCCAGGGCGGGTGGGTAATTGACCGTGCGTGCCACGGTCTTTGAGGCTGTCTCTCACCAGCGGTCCCTCAAACCGGTCGGAGAAGTAAACACCCGGCGCCGCGTCGATAATCAATTCCGCGTCCGGGTCGGCCGAGAGGGATTCGAGCCGCTCGCGGTCCACGACTTCTTCAACAGTTCCCGCTTCAATGAGTCGCCTCACCGCGCGCTCCAAAGATGCTCGCTCCGTTGCCGACGGTTCTTCCAGCCAGTAAACCGCGAAGGACCCTCCGGCATGGACGGCCCCCAGCTTGCCCAGCTTTGGCGTGCCATCCGCTTCCCGATCGAACAGCCCTTCCTCCGCCAGAACCGAAAGCGGGGCAGCTTCTTTTTCGACAGGCACAAAGCCATGGTCGGAGAGGATCACGAGTGTAGGCGCCTCATCTTCTGAGAAGCCTTCCCAAAAGCGCCCGATTTCTTGGTCCGTTCGTTCGATCGCGGCCAGAGCTTGAGGCGAAGTCGGCCCGAACTGATGGGCCAACTGGTCATAGTGAACAAAGTGAACGAGGAGAAGGTCTGGCCGATAGCGATTCCAAATATAGAGCGCAGCCTCAGAGCGCAAGCGGTCCGGAGTTGCGGTGCCAAGAATGGGTTGCAGAACCTTGAGGATTTCAGGGAATAACCCCGGGGTGGAATGGCGGGCGGGCGTTGCGAAGTCCCTATGCGGGTCCTCCATGGTGGGATCCCAAATCTCCGGAATGTTGTAATCAATGGCCGCCGCGGCGCTCACCGGCCAACTGATGGCCGCAGTTTTTCGCCCGCTGGCTCGCACCACATCCCAGAGAGTGGGAACACGCAGGGCGCCCGCAAACCAGCACCAGGGTCGCGCTTTTTCGCTGGGGTCGAGCGATGCCAGGTGGCTATAAATTCCATGCACACCGGGAGGCACGCCCGTCACGAGGGTGGCATGGGCCGGATAAGTTGTCGTCGGATAGATACTCTCCACCGCCTCCGCGCTGGCCCCCTGCTTGACAAGCTCGAGGAGATTCGGAATCTTCAGCCCGAACTCGTTTGGTCGCCGGCAAAAGTCCGGTCGCATCCCATCCACGGAAAGCACTGCCAAGCGTAATGGCCGGCGTTTTTCCCTCATAGCTTTCAACCTTCCCTCGTGAACTTCTTCTTGGCGAGGGCATAGCTTCCGAGCTGACTGGCCGCGGGACGGCGCAAACGCCTTCAACGTCCGAGGCCGTATGGTATAATAGCAGTTTAAAGGTGATGGAGTTCGCCAATCCAACCGTCTCGCTTGATCGAGACTGATAACTCCTACGACAATTGCCTGGTAGGAGTGCCTCCTGAAATCCGGCTCTCAATACGATTCCCAATTCCCTTGCGAGCTTCGCCCACAAGAGGGTCACCTTCGTTTTCGTAACGGTGACGGTGCGACGAGACTTCTTCGCCTGGCAACGTTGGGGGAAGAGCTCGGCACGAATCGGGTTGCTGAAGAAGCTCGCGAGCTTGCCGCCCGCATCTCGGAAGGGCGCTTCTACGTCGCCTGCATCGGCCAGTTCAAGCGCGGCAAGTCAACGCTGATCAACGCGCTGATCGGTGAGCCCGTGCTCCCTGTGGGCTTCATCCCGGTCACCGCCGTGCCCACCGTGATCCGGTTCGGAGAGCGGCACAGAGCACGAATCCGGGCCCGGGCTGGCTCCTGGCGGGAAATCGCCATCACGAGTCTGGACCAGTACGTAACAGAAGAGCACAACCCGGAGAATGCCAAGGGAATCGTAGGCGTGGAAGTGTTTGTGCCCAGCCCGCTGCTTGCCGCAGGCATGTGCCTGGTGGATACGCCCGGGCTGGGATCGGTGTTCACGGCCAACACGGCCACGACCGAGGCTTTCATACCCCACATCGATGCGGCACTCGTGGTGGTGGGCGCAGACCCGCCGCTGGCGGGCGAGGAGCTGGCCCTGGTCGAGGCTGTGGGGCGGCAGGTTCAGGATTTGATCCTGGTCATCAACAAGGCGGACCGAACCACGGACGAAGAAAGAGCGGCGGCCGCGGCTTTCACGCGAAGGTTGTTGGAAAAGCGTTTGCAACGGCCCGCCGGGCCCGTCTTTGAGGTGAGCGCGGCGGAACGGCTGGAGAACCGCGGGCCGGAGCGAGACTGGGGAGGATTGCTGGAGGCGCTTCGCCAGCTCGTCGAAGAATCCGGCCGGCAATTGATCCGCGCGGCATGCGAACGGGGTCTGGAGCGGCTGAGCGAGCAATTGCTGGCCATCATCTGCGAAGAGCGCGAGGCGCTGGAGCAACCCCTCGAAGAATCGGAGCGGCGAATTGCTGCCATGAAGGAAACGCTGGCCGGGGCGGAACGCTCGATGCGCGAGCTGGATTACCTCTTTATGGCCGAGCAACAGCACCTCTCCGACACACTCGTCGACCGGCACAAAGCGTTTCTCGGTTTGGTGTCGCCTCAAGCGAATCAGGAATTCGAGCAGGCGCTCCAATCGGTCCCGCGCGGAAGCGGACCATCCTGCCGGCGTCGATTGATGCGCGAAGCTCAGGAAGTTGCGCGCCGGCACGTCCTGCCCTGGCTGCGCACCGAGCAAGCGGAGGCGGAGAAGGAATATCGGGAGGTCGCCCGCCGATTTGTACAGATGGGCAGCGATTTTCTGAAAAAGCTCGCCGTTGCGGGCGTTCGGGAGATTGCGCGCATGCCACACGCCCTCGACCCGGAAGCAGGATTTCGAATTCGATCGCAGTTCACGTTTCACGACCTGATCGAGATCGCGCAACCCGCATCGCCATTGCGCTGGCTGGCCGATTTAATTCTCGGCCTCGCTCGAGCCTATGGCCCGATCGAAGACGATGCCCGGCATTTTCTTACACACCTGCTGGAAACCAACTGCACTCGGGTACAGAGCGACATCCTCAACCGAGTTCAGGAGAGCCGCAGCCGCTTGGAGGTGGAGATCCGCAAGCTCCTGCACGAAATCCGACGCATCGCTGAACAGGCCCTAACGCGTGCCCGCGCCGCGCGGGCCGAGGGAGCATCGGCAGTCCAGGCAGCGCTGGTGAGGCTGAACGGTCTGGAAGACGAAATTCGGGGAACGAAGGCTGCCTGAAGAACTTCAATTAGGAATACCGCCATGGCTCTGGATGAACTCCACGCTCGTCGTTTGGCTACGGTCGCCATCATATTCGAAAGTGCTCTGGAGCGGATGGAACTGGTGCTGAAATCGCTCGAGTCCCGATACGGAGAGGGGCCCTCGCCGGTCCAGGCCGAGCATATTGCTCTGGCGCGGGAAAAGATGCGAACGATTCGGACTCGCCTGTCGGCGTCTTTGAATCGTTTTTCCATTCAGCTTCGAAAGCCCGAGCCCCGCCAAATACTCGCAGCAGAGCTTTCCACACTGTGGGTGGTACTGGAGAACGCACGACCGGAAAGGATGAAGGGCTACGGAAGAGAATTCAGTCCTGTTGACAAGGCCGATTGGGAGGAATTAATCGAAGGCCTAATCTCGGATATCGAAGAGATACGTCGGGTTTTAAAATGACCCAACCGCCTTGCCGCTTCGGGATCGCCTCACAGTGCTCTGATATGGATGGAGCCACCGCTCGTATGAAGTCGCAAGGTTTCTCCGCCTGAGCCAAGTGAACCGTGCAGGCTGGAGCTTGAGATCTTTCCTACCACCCGAATCGGCAAATCACTGGTGACGGAGCCGCCGGAAGTTGAGGCGTCAATCTCGAGATTGGCGGAGCGGTCCACCACCACTTCGATTGAACCGCCGGAGGTCTCGAGCACACCGCCGCGCGCGTTTCCCCGGCCGAAGTTCACGGAGATCGGACCGCCGGAAGTCTCGGCCTCGACATATCCGGTCACGCGATCGACGCGAATGGGTCCTCCGCTGGTGTGTGCGCTGAGCGAGCCGTCGATCGCGGCCGCCTCAATCTTCCCTCCTGAAGTATCCACCCGTGCATCCCCATCAACCTCCTGCAAGTGGATCGGCCCGCCGGAGGTCTTCGCATCGAGTTTCCCGGATAAGCCGGAAACCTCGATCGCGCCGCCAGAGGTCTTCAGCTCAGAGTCGCCCCGAAGGCTTGAAAGGTTGATGCTTCCTCCTCCGGTGTGTATTTCGGTTTGCGTCTGGGAGGGGACTTGGACTTCGAAATGGACGGAAACATGCTCACTCCAACCGAAATGGTCCTTCCGGCGCACCGTCACGCCGGCGCTTCCAGGACTCTCCTCGAAGTTGATATTGTAGAGAGCTTCAAGGTCATCGCGGTCGGAGGTTATAACTACCCTTGCTCCGGAAGAAGATGCGCCGGTCAGGGTCACGCTCCCCACATCGGATACGAGCACGAACCGGCCCTTAGGTTCAAGCTTCAGGTTTCTTTCAATACGGGAACTGGCTTCGGCAAAGGTCGCAAGGGCCGCTGTGACAAGTGAAGCAACCAATAGGATGCTGAGCTTTCTCATATTTCCCTCCAAAGATAAGACTTCGTAGCGCGGGCGGGACGCCCGCGCTACACGGGATAACGTTCAAGGGGCCTCGGAAGTTCCGTGAGGCTGTCGGGATATTGGACGGATTAGAAAAGCAAGGGTTAGCAGTGTCTGGTGCGCCAACAATCGGGTCATCGGGTCATTGAAAAGCATCCTGGTTTTTCAATGATCCGATGACTCTATTGGGTGGCTGACAGACATCTCGGATGCCTGGGGACCAGCGGGGCGACTATTCGTCGCTATAGACAAAGACTCCGCCCATCCGGACCTTGACGTAGATGTCCTGCGCGCCCGAGGGATTCCAGTAGGAGATTCTGGGGCCAAAGCCGGCATGGTCCTCTCCGTGCAGATCACTCTGCACGTATCCCAACCACGTGTGGGCGTGCAGCGAACGCAGGCGATCACGGGAGGGAATATCAATCTCCACATCGCCATAGTTGACCAGGATTTGTTCTTTCCCCTCAATGCCGCGAATCCAAACATCCCCATCCACACACTTCAGGAGGAGGTTGGCGTCAAAAGGCATCTTGATGCGGTAATTGACCGTAAGATGCGACTCGCCCCGAAACGGCCGCCACATCCGGCGCGGCGGGTAAAGGGTGCGCAGCAGTACGCGCTTGTCCCGTCCCTCGAGGACCACTGTGATTCTTTCATAGAGCGGCTTCGCCGCTTCTTCAGACTTGGCGCGCACCAACTTCTCGGCCTCAATTTCCAGGCGCGGTTCGTCCCAGCCCTCGACGTGGATGTCACCCATCCGAGTCTCAATGGTGAGCAGGCCATAAGAAAACATGCGGACCGAGTAACGAGACACTTGGGTGAATTCGTCAGCCCACGCAGAACCACACAACGCCCACAGAGGGCAGAGAAAAACCAGCAGCCACTTTGTTGGCCAGGCCATCTGATGACCAACCCTCGCCATCGCTTGCGAGTCACTTCTCAAGCTCACTTTAACCTATCCTACTGCCAACAGACGGCAGGAGCAATTTTGAATTGGGAATTCTGTAGAATGAACCGACTTCCTTCGCCCTGCCGCGGCCTACGACCACAATCCACCTTCCGCGACGGGTGTTTCGAAATGGACCCCACGCCAAATGACACCAGCACCCGCTCTTGGGGTTGCTTGACAGCCTCTGCGGCGGCCCGCATAATCTGGTCGCAGGAGCCAAGCATGCGCACGCCTCTATTTACTTACCTCCATGATCGAATCCCCATTCACCGACATGAGCACGTCGCCATCCTGTACCGAGGCCGCCCGGAAGCGTTCAGTGTGGCTTCCTTTCTTGCCGATGGGCTCAAACGCAATGACCTGTGCGTTTACCTTGCTCCCGATGACTACCAGGCTGAAATGCTCAACCGCCTTCGGTCACTGCCGGTGGAGATCGATCGTCACATTCGTGATGGAACCTTTCGGTTGCATCACGGCTTGGACACCTATCAGTCGCTCCAGGAGTGGACTAAGGCGATCTTTATCGATGCGGAGCGCGCCGGCGCCCCAGCGCTACGATGGCTCGAAGAGGGGCTCTGGCCAGCCCCGCTCGATTTTCCCATGCCGCAGTTCTTCGAGTTTCACGCGCTCCTCAATTACCAGGTGAAGCACTACCCCAGTGTGGCGCTCTGCCAGTATGATCTCGAACAGATTGCAACCCATGACCTGTTTACGGCCATCGCCGTTCATCGTCACTTGTTAGTGGAAGGCGCTCTGGTCCGCGATAACCCGTTCTACATTCCGGCAGAGAAATTCCTGCCTCTAAGCCCTGCGGAGCGGGAACGCGACCTCCTTGAGCTCTTTCGCGATGTGAATTTCGACGTCACGAAACTCCTCGCCGCTCTTAGCGGTTATGGTCAACTCCAGCCACCCTCTTCAAAATCTCCCGACTGCTGACCGCCCCTGATACCTGACACCCGATACCTGGCACCTGACACCTTTTTCAGCTTCCCTGCTTTAGCGCGGAGTTGTGAAGCGACTCGAGGGTCGCCTGGTCGAGTCCGACAGTTCGCGTGGGGAAAGGCATGGCGATGCCCTCTTTGGCAAAGCGCGCCAGGATGCGCTTGCGCAACTCGCTTTGCACCGGGACCTGATCCTCAAATCGCTGCACATTCAGATTGAGCGAGAAATCCAAGGAGGAATCCCCGAACCCCGGGTTTAAGCAAACGCTGGGAGGCGGGTTCAATAACAACCCCGCAAGCCCCTCTTGGGCGGCTTCTCGCGTAACGTCCAGAAGGGCTTTTTCAACCCCGCCGGGGTCAGTACCATAGCAAACATGCACGGGAACACTGATCGACACCCGCAGTTCGGGCAGGGAATAGTTGATGATTACCGCCTTGGCCATGGCGGAGTTCGGCACAAATAGAATGTTATTTGACTGAGTGCGCATGGAGGTGGAGCGCCAGCCGATGCGGACAACGTACCCTTCCTGGCCGGAGTCGAGCTTGATGTAATCCCCTGGGCGAACCGGCCTGTCCGCCAGCAAATAGAGCCCGGCAAAGAGATTGCTGAGGGTTTCCTGCAACGCCAGGGCGACGGCTATGCTGCCGACGCCCAACGTGGTCCAGACAGCCGTGAGAGAAATGCCAAGGTTTTCAAGGACGATGATGATGGCCAGGATGGCGAACAACCCGCGAATGAACAGAATGGACGGATTGGTTACCCGTTCCATGCCTGGGTTCCGCTGCCCCACGCGGCGCAAGAAAACGACCAGCACTTGGGCGGGGAAATAGAAGACAACCAGAATGGTCAGGGCAAAGATCAGCTTCGAGCCAATCCTCTCAAACCGATGCGGGAGCGGGAGGATCTCCAGGCCGACGTAAATTGAACTCAGGAAAAGCAAGGGGATCGGCAGTGACTCCAACAATGAGAAAACCACCTCTTCCCAGGTGTTCGCCAGTTTCCTCGTCCAGTAGTGCATGATCCGATTCAAAACCAATCCCAGGGCCAAAGAGGCAATCACCAGAGTGGCGAAGAGAAGCATGTAGAACACCGTGGGACTAAGGTGCAGGGCGCGGGCCAGATCTTGAATCATATTCCTGATCTCCTATTGCGATGACGATGGCCTCTAAGATAACTTGTCTTAACCGTTTTCCGCAAATCGCACCCCGTAGGGGTAGTGGTGTCGTTTGCGAGATATGGGCGCTGCAACCCGCAGTCATTCCCGCGAAAGCGGGAATCCAACCTACAAACCTTCGGAAATGCGCTGTCTACGGACTATATTCCCGCTTTCGCGGGAATGACCGGCGTTTTGTAGGGGATGCTATTCCCAATGACACTACCGCTCTGATGGGTGGCAGGCGGCAAATACCAGGTCCGGCACCGAATTGCGGAAGATCAGCATCTAATTAATAGTGGAGCAACTCGAGCACGCGGCTTTAAGGGTTGACAAATACCAAAGAGTGTCTATCCTTGCGAAACGAGCAAGAGTCACTTGCGTGGTAGAATGACGCCGCTAAAACTCGCACGTCTCCTGGTGCGCGCAAGATGCAAATGAGGAAAACGAGGTTGATGGGCCATGCCCTCTAAACATAAAACCGATATTGACTTTAATGATCTTCCAATTCTGCCCGTTCGTGATACGGTGCTGTTTCCAAACGCCATTTTACCGCTTACCGTGGGCCGGGACAGTTCTCTGAAGCTGGTCAGCGATCTCAAGGATGAAGAGAAGTTCATCGGGGTCATTGCGCAGCGCGACCCCCGCGTGGACAACCCCCAACCGGTGGACCTCTTCCAGATCGGGACGGTGGCTTTCGTTCATAAGATCATCAAGCTGCCCAGTCAAAGCCTGTTCATTTTCGTCGAAGGCTTGCAACGAATTGCAGTCGAGGAGGTCACCCAAGTTGAGCCTTACATGATCGGGCGGGTGAAGCCGCTCCAGGACATCATCCCGAAGGAGAAGCAAGCTGATTTTGAGGCCCTGGTGCGCAGTGTCACGACACTCTTCCAGCAGGTTGTACAACTTTCGCCCACCCTCTCTGACGACCTCCAGACCGTAGTCATGAACATTGACGATCCCAGCCGACTGACCGATTTCATCGCTGCCAACCTCCCTTCGCTTTCCAGCAGTGAGAAGCAGGAACTACTGGAGAGCCTTGACCTGAAGATGCGGCTGGAAAGGCTGAACCGGCAATTGATCAGGGAAGTCGAAGTCCTGCAACTCCGGTCCAAAATTCAATCCGATGTTCAGGACCAGGTTACGCAAAGCCAGCGAGAGTATTACCTGCGCGAACAAATGAAAGCCATCCAGAAGGAGTTGGGGGAAGCCGACGAGCAGTCGGAAGTTGAAGAACTGCGCAAGAAGATTGAAGCCGCGGGCATGACGGACGAGGCGAAGAAAGAAGGGTTGCGTGAGTTGGGCCGCCTCGCCAAGATGTCTCCGGCTGCGGCCGACTACCACGTCACGCGCACCTACCTGGAATGGCTGGTGGCCTTGCCTTGGACCAAGGTCAGCGAAATTAGGGTTGACATCCAGAAGGCCAAGCAAGTGCTCGATGAAGACCACTGGGACCTGGAAAAAGTGAAAGAGCGCATCCTGGATTATCTGGCGGTGCTCCAGCTCAAACCCCAGCTCAAGGGTCCTATACTCTGTTTTGTAGGACCGCCGGGGGTGGGCAAGACTTCACTGGGCAAATCCATCGCGCGCGCGCTGGATCGCAAGTTCTTCCGCATGTCGCTGGGCGGCATCCACGACGAGGCGGAAATCCGCGGCCATCGGCGCACTTACATCGGGGCGCTGCCCGGCCAGATCATTCAGGGCATCCGCCGGGCGGAAACGCGTGACCCCGTCTTCATGCTCGACGAGGTGGACAAGATTGGCCGCGACTTCCGGGGCGACCCATCTTCGGCGTTGCTGGAAGTCCTCGATCCCGAGCAGAACTCCCATTTCCGGGACAACTACCTCGACGTGCAGTTTGACCTCTCCAAAGTGTTGTTCATCTGCACCGCCAACGTGCTGGATACCGTTCCTCCTCCGCTTCTTGACCGCATGGAAGTGCTCGAGCTCCAGGGTTACAGCGAGGAGGAGAAAATTCAGATCGCCACACGCCACCTGATTACCAAGCAGACTGAGGAACACGGCATCAAGTCCCCTGAGCAGATTGAGTTCACGAGGCAGGCGCTGGCCCACATCATCCACCATTACACGCGGGAGGCCGGCGTCCGGAATCTGGAGCGCGAAATTGCCACCATTTGCCGCAAGCAGGCACGCAAGATCGCCGAGGGCCACGCGGAGAAGCTCCTGGTGACCCCTGACAATCTCCGCGATTTCCTTGGAATCCCGCGCTTCCACCTGGATACCGAAGTGGTGGAGCGCACTCGCCAGCCTGGTGTAATGGTTGGGCTGGCCTGGACTCCGACGGGCGGCGATGTGCTTTTTGTTGAAGCCAATGCCATGAAGGGGGGAAAGGGTTTCACCATGACTGGCCATGTCGGCCAGGTTATGCAGGAATCGATGCAGGCCGCACTTGCCTGGGTGCGTTCGCACGCTGCGGACTACGACATCGACCCGGATTTCTTCCAGTCGAAGGATATCCACTTCCATGTTCCCTCGGGCGCTATCCCCAAGGATGGCCCTTCGGCCGGCGTCACCATGGTGACCGCGCTCGTTTCAGCCTTGACTTGCCGGCCTGCCAAACCGCGCGTGGCCATGACGGGTGAAATTACCTTGAGCGGACAAGTCCTGCCGGTGGGGGGGATTAAGGAAAAGGTCCTGGCGGCCAAGCGCGCCGGGGTGCTCGAAATCATCCTGCCCGCCGACAACGAGCCGAACGTCCACGAGGACCTCAACGAGGAAATGCTCGAGGGGTTGACGCTCCACTACGTAAAATCAATCCGCGAGGCGGTTGACTTGGCGCTTGAGAAAGAACCCGTACCTGTCGAGGTGGGCAAGCCGACCCGCGAGGTGGCCTTGACCCCAGTGGCGGTGGGAACGCCGAATTAAAATAAGAAGCTGGAAACTGGAAATTCGAAATTGGAAATTGTCGTCCTTATCTTCCAGTTTTTAGTTTTCCAATTTCCAGTTTCTATTTTCCAGTTTCTAATTTCTAGTTTCTGATTTCAAGTTTCCCTCTTGTCTCAAAGCTGTTTACTTTTCCCGCTGGCGGCACTATAAATAACGCGCTGGCGTAGGTTGCATCCCCTCGTGTGAGGACTTTTTATGTATTGTCGAAACTGTGCAAGGCAGTTGGCAGACAACGCGGAATACTGCATTAACTGTGGCCAGCGGCCCCTCCTGGGGAACCGCTATTGTCAGTCCTGTGGGCAGGAGACGCTGCCGGGTGCCGAAATCTGCGTGAAATGTGGCGTGAGGCTCGGGCATGGCGGCGAAAAGGATTGGATGGTGGCGCTGATTCTCTCCATCCTTCTGGGGACGTTTGGAGTGGACCGTTTTTACCTGGGGTACGTTGGGCTGGGGATTCTGAAACTCGTAACCCTTGGGGGCTGTGGCATCTGGTGGCTGGTCGATGTCATCCTGATCGCGATGAACAAATTGCCGGATGCGCAGGGCAATCCGCTGCAACAGAGGTGACGGATGGCGCTGTATTCCCACAGGGGGCTGCGGTTGCTGGTCCTGAGCGTTGTGCTGACAGGGTTCTGTGTGCTGCCGCCGGAGACTATATCGCGAGGCCCCGACCTTTGCTTGTGGCGCCGCCTCTTGCACCTTACTGCCTGTCCGGCCTGCGGGAGCACGCGTGCCCTGGCGGCTTTCTTTCACGGGCGGTGGGGCGAGGCCTTGGCCTACAACCGAAACGTGCTGGTCACGGCGCCACTGCTCGTTATGCTTGCGGCAAAGGACGCGTTGACCGTCCTGAGGAAGGTGGCAGGGGTAAGTGGGGAAGACCAAGAATGAGCTCTCAGCCGTCAGCCTTCAGCTATCAGCGGGCACATTCTGATAGCCAATTACTGATAGCTGATAGCTGACGGCTGATAGCTGGCATGACGAGTTTACGCGGCTTTATCGAATCTTGGTGGACGGAACTCCCCCACGCCACAGCAGCGCGGTGGGCGGCGTTGTTCTTCAGTTTACATGTCCTGACGCTCCTGATTTCCGTAGCTGTGACGCAGGCCTTTCTTGCCGCTGCCACCGTCGCTTACTTGACCCACTTGCTGCGCAGCCATCCCACGATCAGTTTCCCACCCCTCAAGCTGCCGTTGCTTCTATTCTGCCTGACCACTCTCAATTCCGTCCTGTGGTCCGAACATCCGGCTGGCGGCTGGGTCGCCATCCGCAAGCTGGTCCTTTTTCTGATCTTGTTGCTGAGTGTAAACTTGGTGGCCAGCGCCAGGCACCTCGTAGTGTTTCTTCGAGGGCTTTTTCTCGTTTCCGCTTTAGCCGGTTTGGTGGGAGTAGCCCAGTTTGTTATCCAGTATCAAAGTGTTCGTCACCTTCACCAGGACCGTGTCTACTACTACATGACATTGACCCGGATCCACGGATTCATGGGACACTGGATGAATTTTGGGGGCCAGCAAATGCTTGTCTTCACGGCCTTGCTGGCCTTCCTGCTGTTGGCCCACTGTGTCCAGCACGGCAGGGGCAAGGGGCTCTATGGGCTGGTTATGGCCATCGTCGCAACCTCTTTAGTCTTAACTTTCACTCGGGGTGTATGGCTGGGTTGTTTTGTGGCAATCCTTTACATCGTGGCGAGGTGGAAACCACGCATGCTCTGGGTAATTCCTGTTCTGCTGGTCGTCGCCTATCTTGCCGCACCTTCAATGATTCGCCGCCGAGTGTCTTTCGCCTTTCACCCCACTGACGAGCCGGCGCTGGCTATTCGCCTGGAGATGTGGGGTGCGGGTCTAAGGATGGTCCGGGAACATCCCTGGGTAGGAGTTGGTCCTGAGAATATTCCGCGGGTCTACACCCAATACCTGCCGCCCGGCACGACGCCCATATGGGGATACCACGACCATCTGCACAACAACCTCCTGCAATTGGCTGCTGAAAGGGGTCTGCCTTGCTTGGTGGCCTGGCTGTGGTTCATGTTGGCACTTGGCTGGCACATCCTGAGGATTCGTGGCCGGCTCTCCGGCGGGCGGTGGGTGGCGGACGCAGCCTTTGCGGCCTGGTTGGCATTCCTTGCCGAGGGCTTCTTTGAGTACAATTTTGGGACTTCACCCGTCCTGATGGTTTTTCTGTTCTTGATGTCGACGCCATTTGTAGCGGAACATCTTGAGAGCTGCAGGCAGGAATCGAACGCGGCAGCGCTTGTCGAACAGGGAAGTTGAATTTGAAACTCGAGGCTCGTCACTCGTCACACGTCACTTGTCACTGCACCTAATATGGCTCTGAAGCGCCAATTGCTCTTGGGTTCTGCGGTGGTGGGCTTTTTCAGCCTCCTGAGCGCCCTCTCGGGCATCCTGGTTGAAACCAGCATTGCCGCCAAGTTGGGGCTCTCCAGGAACTCTGACAGCTTCTATGTCGCATTCACAATTCCCTACATCATCACCAATTTGCTTTCAGCGACCAGCCAGTTCTCGCTGGTGCCTTTCTTTTCGACGCTGGATTTGAATGATTCCCTAAAAGGCCTCGGCAAGGGCGTCAGCTATGTGGTCAACCTGGTGTTTCTTGGGCTGGGTTTGTTTGCGGCTGTGGGCGCCATCGGGGCGCCATGGATCATGCGCGGAATCGCCCCTGGTTTCACACGACCGCAAATCGAGCTCGCCACCCAGCTTAGCCGATGGCTCTTCCTGGTCATTGTTCCCGCGGGCATTGCAGAGGTCTTCCGCTCTTTCCTTCTCAGCCGTCGCAGCTTCGTCCTCTCCTCGGCGGCGGGCTTTATCCGCAATGTCGTGGTCATCTGGGTCATCCTGTGGTACTTCGGCCGCTATGGGCCCTTCAGCATCGTGCTGGGCTACCTGGCGGGTTATCTTCTCCAGACGGTCGTCCTGGGCGTGCAAATTGTGATTTCCTTTCCTGTCCGTTACTCCCTGACACTCACGGGAAGCGGTGAGGCGTTCCGGAGACTTCGCGGCGCCGGAACCGCCCAGATTGGTGGCGCATTAGCGTGGCAGGTTGTGGTCCTCGCCGAGAGGATGATCGCCTCGTTTCTACCCGCCGGAACGCTCACGGCCGTGAACTATGGTTCGAAAATTCTGTACACTCTGGTGGAATTATTAGGTGGCAGCGTGGGCACTGCCGCCCTGCCGCAGCTCTCGCGGGCCGCGATGAACAAAGCTCACGAGGAAGAACGAAGAACATTCAAAGATATTTGGGAAATCAGTCTTTTCCTGACCTTCCCCGCGGTGGTCTTTTGCCTCATGCTCCCCCACAACATTATCCGACTGGTTTTTGAGCGGGGCAACTTCACGCCGGCAGCCACCAGCCTGATGTCGATGGTCTTCTTTTGCTACTGCCTCAGCCTCCTTCCTCTCTCTTTCATTCGGCTGCTCACTTTCTACCTTTTTGCGCGCAACGAGAGCGGGGCCTTTCTGCGCCTCTCCATCCTGCTTTACAGTCTCAACTTGGGTTTCGATCTGTTTTACGTCGGTGTTCTCAGGTGGGGCGCGAAGGGAATACCATTAGGCTTATTGGTTGCTGCAATCCTCGTCTGCGCCCTGTCCATTCGAAGGAATCTTGGCGACCTCCGTCAAGCCCTCGGCCGTTCCGAGATTCATTTTGCCTCGAAGAATCTATTGGGAGCCATCCTGACGGCATTGGCGGTGTGGGCCTTGCGTCTCTGGGTTGCGCCCCCTCACTCCGGCTTCCAGAACTTCATTTATCTCTGCCAGCTGTGCGGAGCAGGAAGTGTTGCTTATCTGGCGGCGCTCGCGGCTCTGCGCGTGTTCCCCGTCGCACAGGCGACGAAAATCTGGCCAGGAGATGACAACTGATTAGGCAAGAGGGTAGTATCTTGGTTTACGGTACCACCTCGGCTAACGGGCAAGCGACCTCGTAGCCCCTAAGGTGTTACAATGCAAACATGCTCACCCGATTATACGCAACCAATTATCGCTGCCTCGTAAACTTCGAGTTCAAGCCGACCGCCAAGCAGTTGATCATCGGCCGGAACGGTGCCGGCAAGACCACCGTGCTCGATGTTCTTGCCATGCTCCGGGACATCGCGGCGCGCGGGAAGCCCTGCGAGGACTATCTTGGGGGCAAGACGCGCACGGGCTGGCAACACGTCTTCGAGCAACGGTTCGAACTGGACGTGAAGGGTAACGGGGGCGAGTATAACTACACGCTGGTCGTGGGGCTGCCTGAAGAGCTCATGACCGGGCTCATTCCAGAGAATTTGCCCCTCACGCCGCTTGTGCTAAAGCCCAAAATGGGATCCGTGGCGAGAGCAGTACTGGGGCGGATTGGCGATCCGTTTGGGCCGCGCGTTAAAGAAGAGAATCTCCACTTCAACGGCAAGCCGTTGTTTCGCTTCCGGGAAGGCGAGATCGCCCTTTTCGACGACCAGCAGATGCCCGAACCGAGTGTCAAATTCCCGTTCAGTCAGGGCCGTTCCGGCCTCGCAGAGGCGAGCGGGAAGGACAATACAAAGCTCACCTGGTTCAGGCGATGGCTTCGGGGATTGACTCAGGTACAGATCAATCCTTGGGCAATGTCCGCGCGTTCCGAGCGTGAATCCCCCGACCCTGCGAAGGATCTGAGCAACTTTGCCGACTGGTATCGCCACCTTCGGCTCGAGAGCGGTGACGCTGTCTTCGAGGCGATAAAGGATTTGCGCGAAGCCATCCCCAGTTTGGAAGCGCTCGATGCGAAGGAGGCAGGGCTCGATGTACGAGTGCTCCAAGCTACCATGCGCAGCCCCAATGGAAAGACCGTCGACTTGCCCTTCAGCGACCTCTCGGAAGGGCAGTGCACTCTGATCGCGCTCTATGTTCTCCTGTACTGTGCCGTCGGCGAGGATCGCACCCTGCTCATCGACGAGCCTGACAACTTCATTGCGCTGGCTGAGATCCAACCCTGGCTCATGAAGCTGCTTGACCGGGTCGATGAGGCTGGCGGGCAGGTCATTCTGGTTTCCCATCACCCGGAACTCCTCGACCAGTTGGCGGGCCAAGGCGGGGTGCTCCTGGACAGGCCTAACGGCGGCGAAACGCGAGTCTTGCCTTTTGCGCCGCCCGAGGATAGCGGTTTGAAGCCCTCCGAGATCATCGCGCGGGGGTGGGAGCTTGCCTGAGCGGATCGCGAACAAGATCATCCTCGCTGAAGACGCCGTGCAGCAGAATTTGGTGCGCCGCTACCTGCAACGATGCGGGCACGAGAGCAGAGAGTGCAGGTTCGTGGCGCTTCCCGCCAGAGGCCCCGGCGGCAGCGGCGAGAAATATGTGCGCGACCAGTACCCGCAGCAGGTTCAAGCGTGTCGTTCTTCACTCGGCAGGCGAGCAACCGCCCTCTTGGTTGTTATCGTCGACGCCGACATGGAAACAACAGAGCGCCGCGCCGCGCAATTGGGAAGTGCACTGCTGGCTGCGGGCATGCAAGGGCGCGGGCACGATGAACCGATCGTCGTGTTAATACCGAGGCGGCACGTCGAGACGTGGATTCGGGCGCTGTTGGGAAACCAAGTGGACGAAGTGACAGACTACACGAAGGCACCGTATTCACCGCCAGTCTCAAATGAGATCAAGGACGCCGCGACCGAGCTCCATCAATGGACACGCCCCGGCGGCAACCCAGGTCCCACGTCTCCAGCGTCGCTCACAGCGTCCCTCCCCGAGTGGCAGAAGATCCCCTCATAGAATGAACCCGACCTCCTTACAGCCTCAAGCCCCCGCGTCGTTGAGTTCAGGCCGCAAGATCCTTAACGCCGCCGCCAGCGTCGCCGTGTGCTCTGCGATCGCAGGCCTCGTATCCACGGCAAAAGAGTTGGTGGTGGCGCGCTGGTTCGGCCGGAGCGACGCGCTGGACGCCTTCCTGATCGCCTACCTCCTGCCCTCCTTCCTGGTGAATCTCGTGGCGGGATCTTTCAACTCAGCAGTAATCCCGACCTTCATTCAGGTTCGCGAGAGGGAGGGAGACGAAGCCGCTCAAAGACTTTTTTCCGGCGTAATGGTCATCAGTCTGGGCATGCTGGTGGGAGTTTCCATTTTGGTCGGCTTGCTCGCTCCCTATTTCCTCCCTCTTCTGGGTTCAGGTTTCAGTCCGGCGAAGTTGATGTTGACCCGACGGCTTCTTTACGCTCTTTTGCCATTTATTGTCTTGAGCGGACTGGCGGTGAATTGGATCGGGTTTTTGAATGCGGGTGAGCACTTCGGCCTTCCTGCTCTGTCCGCCATAATGACTCCCCTGTCCGCAATGACTTTCATATTGTTGCTGGGCAGGCAGTGGGGAATCTTTGCACTCGCTGCCGGCACGGTGGCAGGCGTTGCTCTGCAAGGCGCCTTGCTCGCGTGGATGCTGAGAAAACGAGACGTACAGCTTGCGCTTCGCTGGTACGGGCTGAATCCCGATTTGCGGCAAGTCATCGGCCAGTATGCGCCCATGATCGCAGGCGTCCTTCTGATGGGCAGCACGGAATTGGTGGACCAAACGATGGCCGCAATGCTCGCCCCCGGAAGTGTGGCGGCTTTGAATTACGCGCGGAAGGTGGTCACCGTCTTCATCGTGGTTGGAGCTACACCTCTGGGCACGGCTGCGCTTCCCTACTTCTCGCAGATGGTTGCCAGGCATGACTGGGATGGGTGCCGGCGCATTTTGAAGTCCTACGTAAGGTCTATTGCCCTTGTTACCATTCCCCTCACGCTGGCCATGGTATTCCTCTCCCATCCACTGATCCGTATTCTCTTCCAGCGAGGGGCTTTCACGGCGGCAGACACCAAAGTTGTTGGGCGCGTTCTGGCGTTTCTTGCGCTCCAAATTCCCTTCTACCTCGCTGCCCAGCTCGGCGTGCGGTTCATCAGTGCGCTGAAAAAGAACTCCGTGCTCACGGTGATTTCCGCTGTGAACATGGTTCTCAATGTGGTTTTCAATTTGATCCTCATGAGGTACTGGGGGGTGGCCGGTATCGCGCTCTCGACGTCGTTCGTCTATATGGTCGCCTGTGGTCTTATTTACGCGTCCATTGCACGGTGGTTCAAAACCCAGCCAGCCATGGAAGGAGCATCCGAATGACGCCGGTGCGGAAGAAAATTCTGTTTGTCATACCCTCACTTCCCATTGGGGGCGCCGAGCGAGTTATGGTGACGCTGTTGCACCACCTGGACCGCTCGCGGTTTGAACCGCATTTAGCCCTGGTCGAGAAGACAGGCCCTTATTTAAAGGACGTGCCGCCAGACGTTCCGATCCACGATCTGAAGGCAATAAGAGTGCGATGGGCCGTGCCAAAAATGATTCGTCTGGCCTGGGAACTAAAGCCCCATGTCCTGCACACGTCTATGCCCGAGCTGAACATGGCCGCAGTTTTGTCCAGACCGTTTCTGCCCGCTGGAGTGCGCGTGCTGATCCGTGAGGAAATTGTGGGCAGCGTGGAAAACGCTGACATTCGCAAACATCCGGCGGTCTGGAATTGGCTCTATCGGCGGCTGTACTCACGGGCTGACAAGGTTATTTGCCTAAGCGAGTTCGTCCTTAACGATTTGGCTGGGATGGGCATTCCGCGGAGGGTGTTGGTTCACATCTATGCGCCCGTGGATACAGAGCTTGTTGCAAGGCTTGGAAATGAAGGTGGCAATCCTTACGTGGGCAAAGGCCCGCATCTTCTCGCCGCGGGGAGGCTTCAGAAGCGGAAGGGGTTCGACATTCTCCTCGCCGCCATGCCGCGCGTGTGCGCGGCTGTCCCCGGCACGCAGCTCACCATTCTCGGCGACGGTGTTCTCAAACAGGAACTGCTGGCGCAACGAGAACGGCTGGGATTGAACCAGACTGTTCATTTCGTCGGCTATCAGCCGAATCCTTTTCCCTATTTCAAACATGCCGATTTATTCGTGCTTTCATCTACCAATGAGGGCTTCGGTTTGGTGGTTGTTGAGGCCCTGGCGGTGGGAACGCCCGTCGTGGCCGCTGACTGCGGGGGACTTCTCCAGGAGATACTTCGCGACTGCCCCCTGGGTTGGGTGGCTCCTCCGGGCGGACCGTCGGCACTCGCAGAGACCATTATCTCTGTCCTCAAGCAATTATCCGGGGAACCACAACTCCACCCGCCTCTCGAATCCTTCCTGAACCGGTTCGACGTAAGAACTGTAATGCGGGACTATGAAAGTCTGCTTGAAAGCTGAGTCTCGTGGAGGGACGGCGGGTTGGCCGTTCAATGTAGTCGAGTTTCACCTGCGGCACGTGGAAGGAATACGTCGTTCAGCACTACTGATTTCTTCTCCGAAGGGTTAGAATCTCCACTGTCCCGTCGTGGGAATGCTCTGGAGTGCGGCAGCTTGCTGCCGCTTTTTCCCAGGCCAGCTTGCTGGCCGTGCATTAGTGTGCTGTTCCTGGCGAGGTGAAGGCGCGAGCAAGCTCGCCAGATCAAAGCGGCAGCAAGCTGCCGCACTCCAGAGAGAGTCTGGTTTTGGTTGCGGCGGTCCCGCGCTGTATGACTTCATACCGCGTCCTCGTGGTCACCAACCTCTGGCCTTACGAAGGCGATCCGAGCTACGGTTGCTTCGTGGAAGCGCAGATGAATTCCCTACGGCCCTTGGGTGTGGACTACGATGTCATGTTTATCAACGGGCGCGAATCGCGCTGGAATTACTTCCGCGCCATGGGCGAAGTGAGGCGGCGCGTGCGGGCAAAGCATTATGACTTGATTCACGCCCACATGGGTTTGTCGGGGTTGGTGGCTCGCTGCCAATTCCGCGTCCCTGTGCTCGTGACTTTCCACGGCCATGACGTCACGGGTGAGGTCAAGCGCAGCGGTCGTATCACGCTCCTGGGAAGGTTCTTTCAAGTTTCGAGCCTTTTCTTGGCTCACTTAGTTTCAGGCGTCATCGTCCAGAACCGCGCCATGAGATCGATGCTGCGGGTTAAATCCGCCCGGGTCATTCCGTGCGGCATAGATCCTCGTGTTTTCCGCCCCATGGATCTCCAGGAGGCACGATGCGAGCTAGGACTCGACCTTGACAAGAAATATGTGCTTTTCCCTTACAATCCGGCTGAAGAGCGGAAGCGTTACGACGTGGTCGAGGCGGTGGTGGCCCGCGCGCGCGAACAAGTCCCTGAGCTTGAAATCCTCCGCCCGCGCGGCGTGCCGAACGATCGCATGCCTTTCTTCATGAACGCGGCCGATGTTTTCGTTCTGGCTTCTACCACCGAGGGCTCGCCGGTGGCTGTGAAAGAGGCCATGGCTACGAACCTGCCCGTCATTACGGTGGACGTAGGGGACACGCCGGATTTGCTGGAGGCGACAGAGGGAAACTATCTCGTACCGCGGGATGTTGACGTGATGGCGGAGAAGGTCGTCGAAGTCTGCCGAAAGGGCACGCGCAGCAACAGTCGCGAAAGCATTGTAAGACGCCAATCATTGGATCGGATCGCGGAACAGATCGTTGACGTGTATGCAAGTATGCTCAAGCAACGGGAGTAGCCGATCCCGTCGCCATTCGCAGGGCAGCAGATTTCCACTCGGCCGTTTCCAGCCCGTTGATATTCTCTGAATTACGCGGATTGCGAGGTATCTCGTAAGTCGCCTTATGTCAGTTGACCTGTCCACCGGCGTTCTGATCATCGTAGAGAACCTGCCTTTTCCTCTGGTTCGCCGCGCCATGCAGCAAGCGCGTGCGCTGCGCGACGCGGGATATCGCGTGTCAGTCATCTCCGTGAAGGGCGCGGGGTGCGAGAAGAGTTACGAAGTCATCGAGGGTATCGAGGTCTACAGGCATCGATTCTGGGAAGCGTCCAGCCCCGCGGGCTACCTTGTGGAATACTCGCTGGCGCTTGCTTCACAGTTCTATCTTGCGCTCAAGGCGTATCGCCGCACGCGCTTCCGCGTGGTGCACACTTGGAATCCGCCCGACATCATGTTTCTGATCGGGCTGTTCTTTAAGCTCTTCGGCGCACGCTATATCTTCGACCACCTGGATTTGAACCCCGAACTGTATCTGGCTAAGTTTGGCCGGGAAGATTTCCTCTACCGCCTGATTTGTTTTGTCGAGCGCGCAACCTTCAGGACTGCGGATGTTTCGCTGGCTACTAATCAGTCCTATCGCGGAATCGCCATTCAACGCGGCGGGATGCCGCCCGAGCGCGTCTTCATCGTTCGAGTCAGCCCTGAACCCGAGAAAATGCGACGTGGCCCGGCGTATCCGGAGTTAAAACAAGGCAAGAAACTCCTGGTCGTGTATCTCGGCGTGATGGGGCCACAAGATGGGCTCGACCTCTGGGTCGATTCGATCGAGTACATTGTAAAAAAGAAGGGCCGCGACGACACGTTCTTCACTTTCATCGGGTCGGGAACCGAGCTGCCGCACATCAAGGACTTGGTGGCTCAAAAAGGGTTGCAGTCGGTGGTAAACTTCACGGGGCGAATCCCCGGTGAAGAACTCGCTAAATACCTCTCGACGGCGGATGTCGGCGTGGCGCCTGACCCGCTGAATCCCATGAATGACAAGTCCACCATGGGGAAGATTCTCGAATACATGGCTTTTGGCATGCCGGTGGTACTCTTCGAACTCACGGAGGGACGCCGGTCTGCTGCGGACGCAGCCCTCTACGCTCGCCCCAGTGACCCGATCGATTTTGCCGAGAAGGTGCTCAGCTTGTTGGACTCCGAATCTCTGCGACGAGAACTCGGCGAACGCGGCCGCAGGCGAATCGTTGAACACTTTAACTGGGAAACCGACCGGAACGCCCTGCTGCAAGCGTATGAAGTGGCGCTGCGTTCCCCAAAGTAAGGGCGCGAGGCTAGAAATTGCTGGTCTCTTTAACTGCCCCCTCTCTCACATCCCCATCAACTTGATATGGCCACCGGACTCCGTGCAATTCGTTGCCCACGAGGTAGACGTGCTGGCTCTTGGGGCCCTTCACTTTGAGGAATACTTGCGTTCCGGGTCGCGCCTTGGAGTTGCAGATCGTGGCATCTTCAACCTGATTGAGAACTACGGCGGGAATATCCGTCTGCAACTTCGCCGGGCCTCCCACAAAGTTCTCCAGCTTCAGTCCCTCCACATCCTGGAAGTAAAGAGCGCTCTGCCACTGGCTCAACTCGGGCCTGTCCCAGATCACCTCGAGGTCCCTCACCTTTAGATCTCTGGCATATCGAAACTGCATAGCGTTTACAGTTCGGTCATAGGCCGCCGAAGGATCGGTGGAGAGAAACAGCTTGATGTTCTCCAGGCTGATGTTCTGGAGCCAGCTCGAGGGATGCCCCAGGATCAGGCAGGAGCCTTTGCCGTGAGCAATGACATTGCGGATAATGACGTTCCGAATCGAGCCGGCGGGCGGCTCATCGGGCTTGGGGGGCCGGCCCTGGCTCTCGCTGCGCCGCTGGATGGTAAAGTAGATGGGATCGCCGTTGCCCCACCAGAACCAGTCGAAACGCTGGCAATTGACAATCAGGTTCGACAACACCACGTTCTCAATATAACCTCCGTCATACACCATAAAGGCAATACCGCGATTGGAACCGGTGATGACGCAATTGTCCACCGTCACATTGCGGACGCTGTTCATGTTGCCATCGCAGAATTTAAGGGCGCTGGAGGCCGAGGAGAGGCGGCAATTGGTAATGGTAATATTCTCGCAGGGAAGCGGAGGCCCCCAGATGTTCGAGGAATAGAAGACAATGGCGTCATCGCCGGTCTCAATCGTGCTATTCGCGATGCGCACGTCCTTGCAGCCATCCGGGTCGATGCCGTCGGCCCACACGCCGTCTTTCAGGCTGGTGTGGATGTAAACGCCGTCGATGGTCAGCCGCTCGCAAGCGTAGGGATTTATGGTCCAGCTCGGCGAATGGAGAAACGAGAGCCCGGCAATCCTCACGTCCTTGCAGCGCAGCAGCAGAACCATGTGCGGGTACACGGCGGGCTTCGGACGGGCCTTTGGAAAAGAGCGCATCAGCGATTTGCCCAGCGACTGTGCCAGGAGCTGGTTGTCGCGGATGTAAGGATCGTCGATATCGTTCAACCGCCATTCGTACTCGGCTTGGCCGTCCACAGTCCCCCGGCCTTCAATCGAGATGTTCTCCAGATCCTCGCCGTAGAGCAGGGCACTCTTATCGAACACGGCAGAGTCCTTGGAGGCGAACAGCGTAGCGCCTGTTTCAACATAAAACCTGACGTGGCTGCGCAGGTGAATCGTTCCTGAGGTGTACTCGCCCGGAGGCAGATAAACTGTGCCTCCGCCGGCTTCGGCACAGGCATCAACGGCTTTCTGAATGGCCTTCTGAGCGTTGTCCGCTTTTTTCCCTGTAGCTCCGTAATTCTCCACATTGAAAATTGAGATGTTTCCTTGGGCGCCCAGGAGAGGCGCGGGAAGCGAAACGAGTAGGGCGAAACATAACCAACCCATTCTCCTGGTAGGCTGCTGTGACATCTTCCCCCCTTCCGGTTGCGTCAGCTTGGTGGCATGGCCGCTTTTCTTGACCTCTGAACATTATATACAGCCGAGCCGGAGCGTGTTCATAATGCCCGGTCGGTTGCCTGTCAACGAGTTTTTGTGCCACCTGTTGTTAGCACATCAAATGTCCGGGTCAATCGGGTCGTGGCGGCATCCGTCTGCTTAAGGCAGAGCTGGAGTAGGGCTAATAGCCGGAAGGCTGTGATGGAGCGCTACTCGGAATGCGCCTGGGTGCGAGCGATGAAGGCATAACAGGGCGACCTGTGGGGTATCGCCCGCCTGCCTTTGGCACCTTCTGGCTATCAGGAACTAACTTCTTTTCAACAACATTCCCGCTTTCAGCGTGCAAGTGCCTTTGTTTTCTGTAACATTCCCGCTTCTGGCCCGATCTCGCAAACCCGGTCCTTAGTTTTCAATGACATTCACGCATTGATCGTTCATTTTTGAGTCTTCCACACTCTATGAGTCGTGGTAGCGCCCTAATTCTACCGCAGGGTCGCCCCAAGGGGCGGCCCTACATCGTAATTGGGGCTTTTCACACAACTAGGCTACTGCAGGGGTGCGGTGTTGTCAAGAGACAATATGTTCACATGTCTAGCCCAGGGCCTCTCAGGCAGCCAAGAGTTGGAGGTGGGGTTCCGTAGCGGCACTTTGTAGGGGCGCTTCACGAAGCGACCCTACTTCGGCGCGTGGCGCAGACAACATCGTGGCTTGATGTCTGCGCCATCCGCGAATTTATCGGACTGCGAGTTTTGGCATCGTGGAAGAGGGTTTGCGAAATGTCAGCGCGTAGAATCGCCCATCCCACAGCATCTCGAGATGTGTTTCCTGCATCTCTGGCGGCACGAGATCAATAGGAGCGGTGACGGCCTGCTGGCGGTCCTTGAAGTATCCACTAGTAATGGGAATATGCTCATAGGTGCTTTTCACATGCTTCTCGGTCTCATCGGCAATCAGGATGCGGCTCCCGGGCTTTGCCACGCGGATCATTTCCCTGATCGCCTTGGCTCGGTCATTAAAGAAGTTGATGCCTCCGACGTGAAACACGACATCAAAACTGTCCTCGGCAAAGGGCAACTCCTCGGCATTTCCGAGAAACAAATCCGCATCCAAGTCCCACCGGCGCAGGTTGGCTTGGCAATTCGTCAGCATTTCCGTCGAGAGATCAAGACCAAACAGTTTTGTGCCACGAGGAAGGTATTTGTAGTTTAGGCCGGTGCCCACGGATGTTTCCAGCACTAAATCACCAGGATTGACTTCCAGGAAACGCAGATAATCAAGAACGTGCTGGTCTCTATGGATGCCCATTAGAGCGCATCCCACCCTTTGGGTGTCATCATAGAATCCGCCGATGGTTTCATATAGCCGGTTGTATTTGCGGTTGGAGCCCGTGGCTTTTTCCGGTTCTAGAAAGACCGGGATTTCGTTGCTAATCGGGAACTGTTCTCCTGACGAGCTGATCAAAACCTCCTGACCGTCTTTGCTGAGAACGCGCAAAGTATCTCCGGTGTATGGACTTCGCAAGAGGGCGACAGTCTCCCTCTTGTCTGCCCATGCTTTACGCTCTCTTCCAGGAAGAATGAGGATCCCGGCGGTTAAGATCAGGCTTCCAACCAGACATGTCCACGCAAAGGAAGTACTCGTTAGCTGGACATGAGGCGTGTAAGCAGGGCTGATCCGCAGGAAGAAGTCATATCCCAACAGAACGGCCCATACTGCAGCAAAAATACTCGCGCCCGTAGCAATCTTCTTAGGTTGGAATTCATAGTTCCACATCCAAATGATCACCGCCGCGGACCAATAGATGAGAAAGGGAATGGAACCTGCCCCTAGAATTGTGGCGATGTGCAGCAGAGGGACATTCGCATGTTGAGTCTGAGCAAGAGAGTAGTGATTGAAGATGCTGGCGGGAAGCCACCGTTGCCCCAACGTCTGTAAGGCGGCGCCCCAAAAAGGCAAAGCAAGGGTTGACAGAAACCCTTGCCGGCGCAGAGTCACGAGTCGCCACAAAAGATAGGGCAGAACGCTGATGAGCACAGCCAGCATCGACCAACCCAGATACTCCCTTCCCGTGAAGGGAACCCCGCGCCAGTTCCACGGCACCTGTAAAATAAGAGCGATGCCCACCAGCCATAGAAATCCGCGCCATGCTTTCTGCGTGCCCATGAGCCATGTGCTTAAGACCACACCCGTCCATGCCCCCAGGGGGGAGAACACAAAGCCGAGGACGAAGATGCCGAGAGTCGCAAAAGCCGCCAACTGTAACCAACGATCAGGAGATGTTTTTGTAGACATTTCGCGATTCCCCCTTGAGGGTGGAGCGAGTTTGGACAGACTCCAACCTCGGACCGCCCGAGAAATTCACATTCTTCCCCTTGGTGAAGGAGCTTTCAGCGAAGCCTTTTTTTTCGAACCAAGCGCGGCTCCAGCTTTGGAAGCTGCGAGGTTTGCCAACGCCGACTCGCTCCACTCAATCGCGGCGCGCGTCAGGGCGATCCCAAAGCTGAGCGTGAGGAGCCAGAACGGCAGGATGTTCGACCGCAGTTCATTTTCAACGCGCTGTCGCAGGTTGTGCACGGCGTTACACCACGCGAAGTGGCGACCCCCTCACCCGGCCCGCCCCGGCTGATGAGAACGCCGGCGGCGGGCCACCCTCTCCCCCAAGGGGGAGAGGGTGGAAGGCATGTAAGGCCACAAAGCCTCCGCACAAATGAAGGAGCTCCTTGCCGACCCGGGGTCCGCGGGGTCGCCGCCATGACTTTCACACCGCCGCCGAGGGCTCCACGGCTTCGCTGCGGGCAATTGCCTGGTCGATCGCTTCGCCAGCCATCAGGTGGTTGTACCAGGTGAACTTCAGCACGATGGAGGTCACGACGACGATCGCCGCCGTGATCGCGGCGTTGCGGAACTTCTGGATTACGATGTAGATGGGCAGAGCCACCAAGCTAACCTGCCAAGTGATGCCGACCACGATGTTGAACATATCGCGCCAGAAGTCCTTGTTGCGCTCGAAGGCGGGATTTTCAGCGCGGACCTTGGCGAGGATGGGTCCCCAGAAGCCCCAGGGCCGCACCCGGCGATAGAAGTCTTTCAAAACTTCTTCGTCTCCCGGCTTGGTCAGCAGAGTACCCGCCAGACATCCCACCAGGGAGATCGCAAGGACGAGCGGGAACACCAGCGCTACATCCAAGTTCACCGAATGCGCCTGTAGAAGCCCCTGCACCAGGGAAACTTGGGGGAGAAGCGTCGGCAGGATCAACGAGCCTGCAATGCCCGTGACCATTCCCCAGAAATACCCGTAGCCGTTAAACCGCCACCAATACCATTTCAAAACGTTAGAAGCGGTGTAGCCGCCCCAGAGCCCGGAAACAATCCAAAGAACCACGGAGTTCACGGATGCGACGTACCAGCCGATGGCCGCGCCCACCAGCACGACGGCGAATGAACTCAGATAGCTCAAGCGGACGTAGGTCCTGGGGCTGGCATGGGGGTTGATGAAGCGCTTGTAGATGTCGTTCACAAAGTAGGGCGGCGCGGCATTCACCGTGGCCGCGAAGTTGGACATGAAGGCTGCCAACAATCCGGCGATCAGGAACCCGAGCAGGCCTGCCGGAACAAACCGGCCCAGCGCGTAGGGAAGCACCAGCTCGAAATCCATGTGCGCTCCCATGCCCCGAATCTGATCGCTGAAGAAAACCAGGGCCAGGACGGTCAACCCAGTGATCAGGAAGTAGCGCGGAAAGGTAAGCACGACGTTCACCCAACTGCTCATCATGCATGCTTCGCGGGGATTCCTCGACGAGAGGACCCGCTGCATGTCGTAATTGGGCGCCGGGCCGGCCATGCTGATGAGCACTCCCTTGAACAACAGCATCATGACGAAAAAACCAAAGATTCCGTAGCCATCTTCTGCGATCTTCGCGTTCGCAGAGGTGATGAGCGCGGACCAATCGAGGTTCAGCTTCCAGCCGAAGAAGAGCTGGTCCCAGCCGGCGGGGACAAAATGCTGAAGCGTGCCGGGCGCAACTTTCGCCATGGCAATGATGCCGACGGCAAACGAGGCAATCGACAGAATGCAAAACTGGATGACCTCCGTGATCACAACGCTGAACATACCGCCCTTGATCACATAGATGGCGGTGATCGCGATCAAAATGGTAGCGTATTGATTGGGAGAAAGGTGCCAAGGCAGGAATGTGGCGGCAAACTTCCCGATCCCTTTAAACCCGTAACTGAAGAAGCCAATGATGCTGACGAAGGCGTAAACCACCACGATCAGGTGAGCAAGCTGGGCGCCACGGCCCGTACCGAACCGCGTCTTGATCCACTCCGCGCCGGTCATCACATTGGAACGACGCAACCACGCTGAGAGATAGATCATCAGGAAAACCTGGTTGAAGGTCGGCCAGAGCCACGGGATCCAGACGCTCTTCAGGCCGTAGATGAACATCCAGTAGACCAGCAGCATGGTGCCGCTGATGTCGAACATGCCCGAGGCGTTCGAAATGCCCAGCACGTACCAGGGCATCACGTTGCCACCGAGAAAGTAAGCCTTGATGTCCCGGGAAGCCCGGTGGGAGACCCAATAGCCTACCAACACCGAGGTGACCAGATAAGCCACGATGATCGCGATATCAATAAAATGAAGATGCATTCGTCACCTTAAGTCGCGCAGGCTGCCAGGCGCGGCGTTGTCTCACGCCGCTCGCGCCGGAACCCTCGAACCACCCCAAGAACTGAGCATGACTGCGATCTCGCTTCGTCGCGACTCAGAAAGATCGAGCCGATGAGTGTCGCACTTTCTAGGGGGTGTTGCAATTGCGATCCTTACACCGGAACGGCGAAGACAAACTTGCCGATATCGCGGAGAACTCGAACACGCCTGTTTTCACCCGGCATTCGAGTATAATTACGCCGTCACTCATCAATAGGTCTGCGCTATTGTACAGGCCGGCTGCCAAGGACATGCGCGTGTGCGTCAGTGGCCGTGGGCAAATCATTTCCAGGAGCAATCCTATGAGGTTCGGGTTTTTCGATGACGAGCATAAAGAATACGTAATTACGCGGCCTGATACGCCATTGCCGTGGATCAATTACCTTGGATGCCAGGCTTATTTCGGGATTATTTCGAACACGGCCGGTGGCTACTCGTTCTACCGCGATGCCCGGCTGCGACGCATCACGCGCTATCGTTACAACAATGTGCCCTTCGATCTGGGGGGGCGTTATATCTATCTGCGCGATGACGAATCAGGCGAATTCTGGTCTCCCTCCTGGCAAGCGACGCGGCGCGATCTCGAGAATTACACCTGCCGGCACGGCATGGGTTACACCGTCATAGGTTCTCGCTATCGCGGCATTGAGGCCCACACCAACTACTTCGTGCCGTTGGACGAGAATCTCGAGATCTGGCAGCTCACCATCGCCAACCAGCGTTCCAAGCGCGCTGCGCTCTCGGCCTTCTCCAGCATCGAGTTTTGCTTGTGGGATGCGCAGGATGACGCCACGAATTTCCAGCGCAATTTCAGCATCGGCCAAGTGGAGGTCGAGGACGGAGTCATCTACCACAAGACGGAATACCGCGAGCGCCGCAATCACTTCGCGTATTTCGCCTGTTCGGGCAAAGTTGAGACCTTCGACACGCAGCGCGAAGTTTTTGTGGGACCCTATCGCGGCTGGGAGAGGCCGGTGGGTGTCGAACGGGGACGGTTAGCCAACTCCGTCGCTCACGGCTGGGCTCCCATCGGTGCGCACCAGGTGAAGCTCGAGTTCGAGCCTGGCGAAACGCAGCAGATCATCTTCGTGCTGGGTTACCACGAGAACCCACAGAACCAGAAGTTCGATCCGCCTGAATCCCAAACCCTCAACAAGAGGTCCGTCAAGCCGGTCATCGCCAAGTACCTGGATTCTGCCCGCGTCGATGCTGCGTTCCAGAACTTGCGCCGGTACTGGGATGGTTTGCTCGGCATTCTGCAGGTGGATACACCGGATGTGCACACCAACCGCATGGTTAACATCTGGAACGCGTACCAGTGCATGGCGACCTTCAACCTGTCGCGCTCCGCCTCTTTTTATGAGTCCGGCATCGGACGTGGCCTGGGCTTCCGCGATTCCAATCAGGACTTGCTGGGCTTCGTGCACATGGTTCCATCGCGCGCGCGCGAACGCATTCTGGATCTAGCCGCTACGCAGTTGCCCACGGGCGGCGCCTATCACCAGTATCAGCCGCTGACCAAGCGAGGCAACAACGATGTCGGCAGCAACTTCAATGACGACCCGCACTGGCTCATCCTGGGCGTGGCGGCTTATTTGAAAGAGACGGGTGACTGGAGCATTTTGGACGAACCCATCCCTTACGATAACCAGCCAGGTTCGGAGCAGCCACTGTACGAGCACCTAGAGCGCAGCTTCAAGTACACTCTAGACCGGCTCGGGCCGCATGGGCTGCCTTTGATCGGCCGTGCCGACTGGAATGATTGCCTGAATTTGAATTGCTTTTCCGATGCGCCAGGGCAGTCATTCCAGACGACCACCAACAAGGACGGCAAGGTGGCCGAGTCGGTGTTTATCGCGGGGCTTTTCGTGCTGGCGGGCCGAGAACTCGCGGACATTGCGCAACGTCGGGGCCTGGCCGAGGAAGCGAGAGATTATCTCGCCCAGGTGGCGATGATGGAAGCAACCATCCGGCAACACGGATGGGACGGCGAGTGGTTCCTGCGCGCCTACGACGACTTAGGCCGAAAGATTGGTTCGAAGGAATGCCTCGAGGGAAAGATCTTCATCGAAACCCAGGGCTTCTGCGTATTGGCGGGCGTCGGGTTGGACGATGGCCTGGCTGTCAAGTCCATGGAATCGGTCAGCAAATACCTGGCCACCGAACATGGCATCATCCTGCAGCAGCCCGCCTATTCGAAATACTATCTCGAACTGGGCGAGATCTCGTCTTATCCGCCCGGGTATAAGGAGAACGCCGGCATCTTTTGCCACAACAATCCCTGGGTGATGATTGCGGAGGCGCGAGTGGGAAACGGCGATCGTGCCCACGACTATTATTCGCGCATCAATCCCTCGGCGCGAGAGCCCATCAGCGAGCTGCATCGTTGCGAGCCGTACGTCTACGCCCAGATGATCGCCGGGCGGGATGCTCCCACCTACGGTGAGGCGAAGAACTCCTGGCTGACCGGGACCGCGGCTTGGAACTATTACGCCATCACGCAATGGATTCTGGGCATTCGTACCTCTTATGACGGACTCCGGATTTCACCCATCATTCCGAAGAGTTGGCGAGGATTCAAAGCCACCCGCATCTTTCGCGGCGTGACCTACCACATCGTCGTCGAGCGCGCGGGCGAGGGCAACCAAGTTGCCCTGAGGGTTGACGGCGTGTCCATTAAGGGCGAGACAGTGCCTCTCCCGGGCGACGGCCGGCGGGAAGTCCTGGTGCAGGCGACGCTGAGTTAGTTCATGGCCGATGGCTGGTTGATACCAATTTGACACCCCATATAGAGTTTCGATTGGGCCGAAACACTTTCTGCAATGTGCAATTGAGGTCAGTTGCGTAGCGGGCAGAAGGTCTTAGCAAGCCTCTGCGCGAGCATCGCCACTGAAAACCTATTGCACCTCAACGACCCTGCTAAACCACACCTCGACGGCCCGGCGCAGTCCGCATCCATGGTATACTCGGTGAGAGCGGAGCGCCGAAAATGCAAATCCCGGCGGAATCCGTGGGCCGACCTTGCGAGTCGAATATTGCCGCTAGCTCGGTGCCTCAGGCGTTCATGAGGATGTCCGGCGTAAAGAGCGAGAGATTGACGGTCTGGGGTACGCTGAAGGAGCCATTTTCGAGGGTGCTACCCAAGACCTCCTTACACCCACCCGGATTCCAAGGTGCCTGGAGGCGTGGCAGCGGCAACGTCGAAAGAAATCCCGGCATCCGTATTGATTTCACGAAGTCCGTGCTGGCTCTACTGGTATGTGCCGCATGCTTAGGGGCTTCTACTAACCCTGGAGCCGTGGCTGAGGCCAGCACGGGCCTTGAGCTGGCACGCCAGAAAAAGTACGAACTTGCCATTCCGCATTACCGGGCGGCCATCGCGCTGGACCCTCACCTACCTGGCATTTACCTGGATCTCGGTTTGGCCTACTTTAAGCTGGACAAGCTCCCTGAAGCCGCTTCCGCATTCGAACAGGCCATAAGAGCCGACCCCAGCAGCTTTCAGGCGCGAGTCTTGCTTGGGATGAGCTATTACGGCAGCCGCCGATTCGATGCCGCCGCGGCCCAACTGAAAGTTGCGGCCGCGCAGCAGCCCGACAACACGGAATTGCGCTACACGCTGGCCCAATGCTACTTATGGTCAAAACAATACCAGGGCGCGATCAATGAGTTCCGGTTTCTGCTGACCAAGAATCCGGATTCCGCGCCCGTTCACATTCTCTTGGGCGAAGTGCTCGATGCGGCAAACCAGGAAGACCAGGCCACGGCGGAGTTTGAAGCTGCGGTGAAAGCCTCGCCGCGCGAGCCCGAGGTTCACTTCGGTCTTGGATACCTCTATTGGAAGCGGAAGCGTTACGAAGATGCCCGCCGCGAATTCCAGCAAGAATTGACTAATCAACCGCAGCACACACAGGCCTTGGCATACTTGGGCGACTCAGAAATGCATGCGGGAAACCAAGAAGAAGCCGAGGAACATCTGCGGCGGGCGTTGAAGTTGGATCCGAATTTTCGGCTCGCCCATCTGGATCTCGGCATCCTTCTGGCGAGCAGGAACGACTCCGCCGGAGCCGAACGTCATTTTCGTGAGGCGATCCGCATCGATCCGTCCAAGCCCGACGCGCATTACCATTTGGGCAGGCTTTGGAATTCGTTAGGCCGCAAACAGGAAGCAGATTCCGAGTTCGCCAAGGTGAAGGAGCTGGCGCCAGAAGAGCCGCAGGAGCCGCTCCTCAAGGTATCAGGACGCGGGAGTAAGCCGTCGCCATGAAAAGAGCATCGTTTGTGTGGCGCGGAAAGATCGTCCCGATAAAGTCCGTTGCAGCGTCGCCGATTCTCTGGACGGTAGCGGTTTTGTTGGCTGCCGTTTGGGTAGCCGCTTCCAGCCGGAATACCGAGACCCCCATCCACTTCGTTTATCGCCCGATCGACTTCAAGCTCGACAGTTGTGAGACGCCGGAGCGCCATGCGCCGGAAACCATGGCGGGTGGAGTGGCTGTTTTCGACTATAACAACGACGGCTATCTGGATATTTTCTTCACCAACGGAGCCGATATTCGGACGTTGAAAAAGACCTCTGCAAAGTACTCCGATCGCCTCTTCGAAAACGACGGAAAGGGCAACTTCAAAGATGTCACCGAAAAGGCCGGTCTCGCAGGTGTAGGCTTCGACAACGCCGTCGCGATTGGCGATTACGATAATGACGGTTACGAAGACATTTTCGTCGGCGGTGTCCACGGTAACCACCTATACCATAACAACGGGGACGGCACGTTCACGGATGTCACGGCGAAGGCGGGGCTGGACAAGCCGGACAGCGAATATGGTCCGTTGTGGTGTGTCGGCGCGGCCTGGCTGGATGTGAACAACGACGGGCTTTTGGACCTTTTTGTGGTCAACTATTTCGCTTGGGACGTCAACACCGAACGCCCCTGCGAGGCGGCGCCGGGCGTGTTCGACTACTGCCACCCGAAATTCTATAAGCCCACCCCGAATCAGTTATTCCTGAACAACGGCGACGGGACCTTCCGGGATGTTTCGGCGGAATCGGGAATCCGCGCCCATCCCGGAAAGGGCATGGGCGTGGGGATCGCGGATTACGACCTGGATGGTCTGATGGATATTTTCGTGACCAACGACAAGATGTATAACTCGCTTTTCCATAACAAGGGAGGGGGAAGATTTGACGAGATCGCTTTCCAGGCCGGCGTGGCACTCGCCGCGAATGGACAGTTTATTTCAGGGATGGGGGTAGACTTCCGCGACATCGATAACGATGGCTATCCCGACATCGCCTTCGCGGCGCTCGACAATGAGACCTTTCCGTTGTTTCGGAACCTCGGGGACGGCGAATTTGAGGATATCACCGAGCCCAGCGGGATGGGCCGGCTCAGCGCGCCGATGGCAGGCTATTCGCCCACCATCGCCGATTTTGACAACGATGGATGGAAGGACATGTTTGTCACGCGCGGGCACGTTCAGTCGCTTGGGTACGCGTCGCGAGTGCAAGTGGCACAGCCTAACACTGTGTTTCGGAATCTGGGCGGGGCGAAGTTTCAGGCCCTCACTGCGGAGGCAGGTTTGACTGCGCAACCCCCCAGCCGGCATCGGGGCTCGGCCATAGGCGACCTGAATGGGGACGGGCGTCTGGACGTCGTGGTCAGCGCCCTCAGCGCGCCGGCCGAGATTTGGATCAACGACAGCCCGGGGGGCAATCACTGGCTGGAGTTCAAGCTGGAGGGCACGAAGAGCAATCGCGATGGCATCGGAGCCCGAATCAAGGTAGTGGCCGGAGGGACCACTCAATACAATCACGTCTCTTTCGCCGCCGGGTATGCCTCTTCCAGTGCCGGACCCACTCACTTCGGCTTGGGCGCGAACAAGTCGGCAGATCGTGTGGAAATCCGCTGGCCTTCAGGAATCACCCAGGAGCTCAAGAACGTACCCGCCGATCAGATTGTCAAGGTGAAAGAGCCGCCCAGGTAGCCGGGATTTCTCACCACACCGTGGGTTTTTCCCATGATGGGGAAGGCATAGCCTGCTGGAATAGCTGAATGCCGTGCGCAAAGGGTTGGCGAAGCGTCCGAAAGATTGCCGGTGGTCGAGTTACAACAATTCTCCCTTGGACAAAGCAACGGTGGCTGCCTGCCCGATTCAGATTGATTACGTGCGATTGCCACTGGGATATCGTGCAAGAGAAAAGCCCACGGTCAGCAAACCACTGACCGTGGCTCCCCGCTCGACGTCAGAGAGCGCATCACACGATGTCCCCATTCTAAGGTCAAACTACCGTTTCAGAGTACGCAGGTAAGCAATGACAGCGTCCACGGATTGCAGAGGGAGACGATGGCGGAACCCGGATTCCTCGATCTCCACAGGGGGCATCGTGCTGGTGCCCTTAGTGATGATCTCCCTCAACTCCGCGTCCGTCTTGCCTTGCACCTCTGCTGAGCTGAGCCTCGGAATTGTGATGTTGAAGAATTTGTCCGCTCTCTCATCACCCTTGCCGTCCGGGCCATGACATTTGCCGCACGTCCGATCGTAAGCCACCCTTCCAGAGAGGTTGGGGTTCTGGTTCAGAACGGGAGAAAATATAAAGATCTCGCGACTGTAGCTTTTCGGGTTGCTGTGCACAAGTATTCCATCCGTCCCGGGCATCCATACTTCGGAGAGGATGCGGCTGCCACCCGTTTTGTCGAATACAAGAGAGCCGTCCCGAAGAAATTCGCTTGGCCCGCCGAGCCGAGTGATGATGACCGACTGTAACGCCCGGCCGGTAGCCGATTCCACCCGGAGCATATGCTCGGTTACTGAGAAAGTATACGTCCCCGCAGGCAGCACCTTCGAAGCGAAGGTAAACTCATACGGGATTTTGACCCGCTCGGACTGCCCGAACGCCGGGATAGCCGCGAAGAATGTGACGAGAATGAAAGCCATGAGCCTTCTCGCCATCGCACCCCTAGTTTTCATTTGCTGCATACTTGATACCCTCCTCCTGTTCTCTGTCGGTCATTGAAAGAACCAGCCAGCAGCCTCGCTAACGAGGCTGCTGGCCGGAAGTAGTTAAGACCTTGTCCCCGTTGTGCGTGGGGCCGATGTTAGCACCCCACCCCGCCCGCCCGTAGGGGCGCGAGCGGAGTGAAGTGCTCAATACGTCTAGAAGTACAGCTTCAACCCGAGTTGCAGCGTTCTCGGGTCGGTGGCGCCATTGACCCGTCCGAAGGTACCGGACGAGAAATTGTTGTCGGGGCTGTTCCATTGCACGTGGTTGAAGGTGTTAAAGGTCTCGAGGCGAAGTTCGAGACGGCTGCCGCGCGCTTCGCTAATCGTGAAGTCCTTGAAGAGGGAGATGTTCCAGTTGTCGCGGCCAGGACCGTAGACCGCGTCGTAGCCGGCAGTGCCCCAAGCTCCGGGCTGCGGTGTCGAAAAAGCCGACGTATTGAACCACTCACCCACGGTCCCCGGATACGAGACGCTCCCCGTGAGGTCCGGCCGGTTCGTGGCAGTGGGGAGACCGTTGCCGCCGGCCGTCCCGCCCAGAGTGATGTTCATCGTCGGACCCGTCTCGGCAACGACGATGCCTGACAGTTCCCATCCGCCCAGCCCCGTTTTCAGGGCGCGGTTTGGACTGTGCCTGAGAAGCGGGATCTGGTAGATGAAGTTGAGGGTGAAGACATCCCGCCGATCGAATATGCCCGGCCCGATATCGTAGCGCCAATCGTAAGGATTTGAGTCGGGAGAAACATCTCCGCCATTTTCAGCGAAGCTCCCTGGGTCGATAGACTTGGAATACGTGAAGGCGGCCTGGAGCGAGAGGTCGCGCGTGAGCTGTCCGTGGAGGTAGATCTGGAGTCCGTTATAATGCGCGTTTTCCTCATTCGTAGCCAAGGCGATATCGTGGTAACCAAGATACGGTACGACTTGGTTGTAAGTCTTGCCGCCGTTCGCGATCAGAGTTGCTAAATCGGACTGGGGCGGGTTATTGATGTGTTGGAAGTAGCTCTGATGGCGGTTCTGGGTTCCAACGTATGCCACGGACAAGACCGCCTTGGCCCCCAACTGGCGTTCCACGCCAATGCTGAACTGGTTGCTCGTGGGCGCAGGATAATTTAGCGACTGTCCGCTCAAGCTGGCGACCACGATTGGCGCCGGCGGGATAGTGACCGTGTTGCCAGTGGCGATGTTCAGCTTCGCATTCTCGAAGGAAACATTGTTAAGACCAACAGAGGCACTGAACGGCACGTTCGTGCCGCCGTCGTACATGTCGTTCCCCTGTATGCGCTCGTACATGATGCCGAAGCCGCCGCGAATAACGGTCTTGCCCGAGCCCGTGAGATCGTAAGCAAAGCCGATACGCGGCCCAAAAGCGTGCCAGTCGGGGTTCACCATACCCTTAGGAACTCCGGACTGGTTGGCGAGGCGGACTCCGTTCAGATAGAATTGATAGCCCGCCAGAATGGAATTGGGACTTGTACCAAGGGCGCCCGCAGCAGGGCCACTGGGATCGATGTTCCCATTTGCCAGAAAGGTGGCCGCGTTGGCCGAATTGTACTGGTTGGGATAGAAGTCCGAATATCGGTTGTTCGCCTCATAGGTGTGCGGGATTCCATCCCACCGCAGGCCCAAGTTCAGGGTCAGGCGCTTGGTGGCGCGCCAGTTGTCCTGAATGTAGACCGCCGGGGAAATGTTGTTCCATTGTCCGCTGTCGTGAACGCCATCCTCAGAATAACCGCTGGCGAAACCCAACAGGAAGTCGGCAAAGTCATATCCGCTGTAGAAGCCGTTGAAGCCGAAGTTGCCCTCGGTGTCGGCGAACACGTCCTGGGTTTTCTTGTAGAGCGCCCAACTGGCCCCGAACTTGAGCTGGTGTGCTCCCTTCACCCAGGAGATGTCGTCGCGAATCTGGTAATCGTTCGCGGCGTTATTCCATGGGACCCAATTGGCAGAGTAGGTCGTGCCGGTGATGCCTTGCAGGCCGATTTGCGGGATGCGGTTGTCGGCGTTGGGGCCCGGAAACACCCGGCCAAACGTGAACCCGCTGGGTGCTGCGTATGTGCCAGTGGGAAGGATGTGGATGCGGTTGCCGTTATAGTTGAACGCGGTCTCGTTGATCAGCGTCGGGCTGATGGCATAGGTCGCATGGGCCACGGCGCTATACGAGGGGTTGCCATATGTGTTGGCGATGGTGGGCACGTTATCGCCACTCCAAATGGTGGTGCCGTAGCCCTGCAACATTTGCTCGGAAACCCAGTGTCCGAAAATCGAGAACTTGTCGTTGAACTGGTGATCAACTCGGCCAATCTGTTCCCCGATGTTCGTGGCTGGACTGTTGCCGCCCCTGTATTGCAAAACCCCAGCTTTGCCAATCGATGAAAGCTGCGTAGTAGGGAAAATCTTGGAAGTCGTCAGCAGGAGCTGCGCGTTCGGGTCGATTAATGTCGAAGGGATCGTGTTGTTGGTGAATGCCTGAGGAACCCACGGCACGTACCCGGCGGGCGGAGTTTTCGGCGGAGGTCCGCAAGCGCCAGTGGAGTCAGCCGTGCTGAGGGTTTGACCGGCGGCTGTAAATCTTCCAGCAATCGTCGACGAGACAGCGTTGGAGCAGGGCGTGTGCAATCCTGTAGTGGTTGCGGTTGCCGCTGCAACGACCAACGCAGCGCCGGACGCGGTGGGGTACTCGCTGGGGTCAGGAACGTTCGTGCTCAGCGTACCGCCCTGGATGAGTCTACGCCACTCCTCGTTATAAAAGAAGAACGTTTTGTGGTTGCCGCTTTCGTGAAAACTGACCGGGCCGCCGACGTTGAAGCCAAACACATTGAATCGCAACTCCGGTACAACGGCCGCTCCGGTAGAGGTCCTTCCGGCCCAGGCGTAGATCGCGTCAAAGTCGTCGTTACGATCAAACTCCCACGCCGTGGCATGGAACTGCCTGGTTCCGGACTTTAGAACCATGGTCATGGTGCCGGCCGAGGAGAGACCATAGTCGGCACTGTAATTGGCGGTCAACGCGCGCCACTCCGCAATGGCGTCCTCGGAAGGCATGATACTCATCCCGCCTCCACCCCCGCGGTCCGCATCTTCTCCACCATCGAGCAGCCAGATGTTGTGAACCATGCGGTTGCCGTTGAAGCTCACGTTGGCGTTACCGCTCGACGACGATGGGATCTGAAAGTCGGGCTGGAGGCTGGCAGCGCCCGGGACCAGGGCGGCTAGGTTATAGAAGCTCCTCCCGTTCATGGCGAGATCGGTGATCTGACGCTCGTTGATCACGGAGCTGACCTCCCCCGAATCCGATTGCACAGCGACGGGGGTTGCTTCCACGGTGATGCTCTGTTGCGTGCTGCCGAGTTCTAACTTGAAATCCACACGTAATCGATCACCGACGGTCAGCACAATGTCCTTTTTTTCGTCCACCTTGAAGCCCGTGGCTTCCGCGCGCACGATAAAGTGGCCGATGCGAAGGTCAGCGGCTACATAATCCCCAGCCGCGCTCGTGGTGACGCGCCACACCTGGCCGGTATCGGTGTTTGTGACTGTAATGGCCACGTTCGGAACTGCGGCATTCGACGGGTCCGTCACAGTTCCGACAATGGTGCCTTCCTGAGCGAGCGCCGAAAGACAAAACGCTCCCAGGAGGCCGCAAATGAGAAGAATCCCTCGAATACAAAAATGCTTCATATTTACCTCCATTTAGGATGAGACCAAAGACCCGAAGACGCAAAAAGCAAAGGTAGGAAAGCAAACTTGCACGGTCGCCTTACTAGGAGAGTTCACCAAGTAATGAGGACCGACTCATCACCGGACATCTTTTCCGAATGAAACCTCCGTCTAGACTTTCAATCTTCTTGCGGCAAGGATTTACATTCGGTATCATCCTAGAGAGGTCTGAGATGGCTGTCAATGCCCAGTTTGCGCCTAGTGATGGTCAATTTGCGCCACAACGGGAAAGGCGTCGGCAGGCATATTTGACGCCGTGGGGCATTGGTGCTTGGCCCGACATGGGAACGTAAAATGCTAAACTTGCGACACCCGCGGCGTACAGATTACAGGGTATGAAAAAGACCCTCCCGAAATCCCGCATTCCGCAAGTGGCCCTTTTCCTTGAGACGTCCACCGAGTATGGCCGCGGGCTCCTCCGAGGAATCATCCGCTACTCGCGGCTGCACGGGTTCTGGTCGCTTTATATTGCTCCCGGCCACCTCAAGCAGATCTTGCCGAAAGCATTAGCTTGGCACGGAGATGGCATAATCGCAAGAATCCGCTCATCGAGGACCGAGCAAATCCTCCGCGCCAGCGGGGTGCCCTTCGTCGCTTCTGACCTCTCTGAATCTTCCCCTCCAAGGGAGGAGGGTTTTTGCGGAGAAATCCGCACCGACGGTGAGTCGATTGCGCGTATGGCGGCCACGCACCTAGCCGACCGTGGGCTGCGCCATTTTGCTTTTTGTGGATTCTCGCAATGTCAATGGTCGGCCTCCAGGGAGAGAGCATTTGCGGAATTTCTGAAGGGAAGGGGCTTCTCGTGTTCCGCTCACCGGGTGGAATCTGGCGGATGGCTGCAACGCACCCACTGGATTGAAGCCTGGGAGCACGAGCAACCGGTTATGACCCACTGGCTGCGAGTGCTTCCAAAGCCGGTAGGCATCATGGCTTGCAATGACGTTTGCGGTCGCGAGGTACTGCAAGCTTGCGCCACCGCAGGGCTAAGCGTCCCGGATGATGTTGCCGTGGTGGGCGTGGACAATGACGACATGATGTGTGAGTTATCGAACCCTCCCTTGTCAAGCGTGGCGCTCGATATCGAGAAGGCAGGGTACGCGGCTGCACGGATCCTTGATGATCTGATGCACGGTCGGCGAACCGCTAACCGCATCGTGTATGTGGAGCCAACTGACGTGGTGGCGCGCCGCTCCACTGATTTCATCGCCCAAGATGATCCGGTCCTGGCTACAGCGCTACGAATGATGCGTGACCATTCGCGGCTGGGGATTGGAGTGCCCGAGGTGGTGGAACGCGTGGGCGTCCCCCGGCGGACGCTCGAACGTCGGTTCGCCCGCGCCGTTGGCAGGTCTATTCTCAGCGAGATTACGCGCAATCGGATAGAGCACGCCAAACGATTGCTGCTTGAAACTGATCTGCCATGTTGCAACATTGGGACTGCGGCGGGGTTCGGGAGCGTTAAGTCGTTCACCCGTGCCTTTAGGCAAGCTGTCCGCTGTCCGCCGGAACGCTTTCGGACTCTTTCCAGGGCTGCCTAGCCGGTGGGAAGCGGTTCAACTAGTGTCGTGTCCACTCATTAAGTGAACAATGTAGCGCCACCGTCCCGGTGGCATGTGCCGGCAGGATGCCGGCACTACGAGCTCGAAGGGACTTCCTCAAAGGGTTGGGGGTAGCGATCCCCGCCTCAGCGGTTCTTTCCACCTACCGGGCAATGGCCGCCCCCCTGCGCAAGAAAGTGAAGATCACCGACCTGCCCCGCTCTTCCCGACCTATCACCTACCTCCTTTCTTTTCAACGACATTCCCGCTTTCGACGCGTAACTACCTTTGTTTTCTATAATATTCCAGCTTTCCGCTCAGTTTTCAACAGCGGTCCTTTGTTTTCATAGACATTCCCGCATAGTTCGTCGAGTTTTGAAGAATCTCTTTCTTTCATTTCCACACCGGAACCGACATCCTGTCCAAAGGAACCCTGGGGATTTTCCCTCTTTTTGCGCTGCTCGGAGCGCTCGCGAAGCTGGATTTGGGTGTCGGATGTCGCATCGAAAGAAACCTGCTCCCCTCCTGCTTCGAGTACGTGCCAAGGCACGATTGACTATACTAGCCTACTCCTTTACGCGTGTCAAGCGACATTGAGTCCGCTCCAGCATGCCGCAGGAAGCCCCTCCTTAATGTGGCGCATGAGGATCGAGAAATTCTCGCTCCACGGCACTTGGGAGGAGAATTGTGCCGAAGAGCTTGGCAAGGAGATCGGCGCGACCGGCGGCAACGAGATACCGCAGGGGGGAGGTGTTGGAGACAACCATCATCGTTATTTGCTAAAGCTACGGTGTTCGGTCAGAGAGTTTTTCAAATGCTCGCGCTTCGCGATCGAGTTCGCTCGGGTCGTAATCATACAAAGCAACGTGCCGCGCTAAGAGGTCCTCGGCCTCGATCCGCGAGAGGCCGAGAAGCTGTCCGACCTGTAGTTGGGTCAGGGAACCTCGCCGGTAGCCATCAATAGCGAGCGCTTCCAGCGTCTGGCGGGACAAATCGCCGCCACACTGCCCGAGTGAGCGCGCCAAGTCATCCGGGATGTGAATGGTAATCTCCATGCGTGTAGTTTAGCGAATTGGCAAGGCCCTTGCACAGGGCAATATGGCGAGTGGAGCGCCCGTGGTCGGTCATCAGTTATCAGTATTCAGTAAAAACCCCGCGGTGCCTGATCCTTGACCGATGTGCGCTGCGAGTTGTCCGCTGATAGCTAATGGCTTCTGAACTGACAACTGACGACTGACAACTGATGACTTAGTTTCGTGATTTATGAATTCTCGATGACGGACAGAAACCGGACCGTCGTAGCGCAGACCTGTTTTGGAGGTCTGCGGTTCGTTGCTTACACTGAATAAACCACGTCTCGAGATGCTCTGTCCCATCGATCTCCCGCTGCCGTAACTGGGCAACGATATCACGGCCCTGATCGGCTGAGGTACCCGCTTTGCCCGACCCTCTCCTCCAGTTCACATCTACAAACCCGAGGGCGGTCAGAAGGTCGTACGTAAGCTCTTCGAAGTCGCCATCTGAAAGGTGCTCGAATTTCATAGTCATTTCCCACGGTAGCAAGCTCGATAGTTTGGCCCCTCGGCTGCCAAGCACCGACCACGGGGGGGAGGCCACGCGCCCCTCCGGGGTGGGCCCAATTCGATAAGGGGGCCTTCATCCAACCGTGCTCTCAAGCTACTTCCGTGAAAGAGCAATGTCAACAATGAAGGAGAAAGCTGGCAGAGCACTGCCAGCGCCGGGGGTAGCAATATCAGCGGTCGGGGTTCAGCCGGCACCGCCGTTCACCATCAAGACAGGCGCCAGCTCGCCATATCAGCCGGGGTTTAGGCGGGGATTTCGGCGAGCGGATGAACGCGCCGGACATGGATATGGTTCTCGCGCTTGCGGGTCTGGGCGATGTCGTAGGAGGCTTGCATGCGCAGGAGCGTGTCCATCTTCACTCCAAAGGCCTTTTCAATGCGCAGGGCCATTTTCCCGGAAAGGCTTGCCTTGCCGTTGAGCAGGCTCGACAGGGTAGGCCGGGAAACCTCAAGCACTGCTGCTGCCGCTGTTACCGACAGGCCCGCGGGCTCGATAATCTCCGTCCGAATGAAATCTCCCGGATGGGGCGGGTTCTTCATGGGCATGGCGTTTGCTTCCACAAGTCTGCGCCACCTCCCTTCCTACTTGTTTCCTGCTGCTTGCGGTGCGGAGGCCAGGCGGTTTAGCACTTCGCCGAGCTTCTTCACCTCCTCGCCGTAGCCTGCCCAATCGCCTTGGCGTTGCAACTGCAAGGCGCGTTGGTAGTGCTGGTTGGCTTCGCGGATGAGCGCCTGGGCATCGACCGCCGTGGCGCCAGGCGTCTTGGTGGGTGCTTGCGCGGCCGGCCCCGCAGGCGGAGCGGGCGCCGCGCTGGTGGTCACCGACCCACTAAAGATCCGGCTCAGCGCTGCGTCGAGCGTATCCTCCATCACCACGTGGTCCGAGTAGGCCACGATCACGCGCTTCAATTGCGGCAGACCGCCTCCGGCCTCAGCGGCGAGGTAGAGAGGCTCAACGTAGAGGACCGAATTCAAAACCGGGACGACGAGCAAAGTGCCGCGGATCACCGTCGAGCCGCCCTGCCCCCAGAGCGTGAGTGCCTGGGAGATGCCAGGGTCCTGGTCGATTCGCGATTCGATCTGCTGCGGCCCGTACACGAGCTTTTGCTTGGGGAAGGTGAAGACCAGCACCTTGCCGTAGTCGGGGTAATCGCACCGGGCAGCTATCCAGGCAATCATGTTGTCTTTGCGCGCGGGAGTGAACGGCACCATCAGGATGAATTCTTCCCGCTCGCCCACTTCCGCCAGCTTCATGATCGTGAAGTAGGGGCTCATCGGGGCGGCGGCGCCACGCGCGGCGCTCTGTGCAACCCGCCACAGGTCTTCCTTGTTGTAGAAGACTCTCGGGTCGGTCATGTGAAACAGAGCATACTTGCCGGCCTGGATGGAAAAGAACTCTATCGGATAGCGGATGTGGGCGCGCAGGTCCTCAGGCATGGCCGAAAGCGGTTCGAACACTCCCGGGAAAATACTGCTGTAAGCCTGGATGAGCGGGTCGGAGGCGTCGCTGATGTAGAAGCGCACTTGCCCGCTGTAAGCATTGATGGTCGCCTTGACGGCATTGCGCATGTAATTCCCTACACCCTCAGCGGGCTCTGAGTAAGGATACATCTCGGAGGTGGTGTAACCATCCAGTATCCAGTAAAGCGACCCGTCGTTGGCCACGACCAGGTAGGGGTCGTGGTCGTAGGAAACAAAAGGCGTGAGCCGCTGGGCGCGATCCAGAACCCGCCGGTAGATCATCAACCGGCTTGCGGGCTGGATATCGCCTGAAAACAGGACGTTTTTTTCGCCGAAAGCCAGCGCGAACAGGAGCCTTCGCCAGAAGTTCTCAACCGGGATTCCACCCGTACCCTGGTAGTTCGTATAGACGTTCTGGTCTCCTTGGGGGTAATCGAACTCCTGCGCTCGGGTTTTCACAAAGCAGTAGTCGTTCCCGAGCTCGCCGTAATAGATCTCAGGCCGGGTGATCCGGATGGACATGGTGGAGACCGGGGGGATGTTCTTGATGAACAGTACCGGCAGGCCTTCATTGGTGAATTCGTTCACCGGTCCGAGGCAAAGGCCGTAGCCGTGGGTGTATGCCAGGTGCTCGTTGATCCAGCTCCGGCCCGGCAGGCTGGCGGCAGAAAGCTCGCGCGGCGAGAGCGAGACCTGGCGGTAAATCCCGTTAATCCAATAGCGGTCGTTATCAACGTGCTGGAAGTCGTAGTAGGTGCGGATTTCCTGGAGTTGGGCGAAGGTGGTCAAGAGCGGCTTGTGGTCCCACATGCGGACGTTGCGGAAGGTCGCTTCATTCTTGCGGATGTCATCCAAGCTCAAGTCTTCGACGGCGGAGAATTCGCGTTCCTCGAAGCGATCCAGCGCATACGCCTGGCGGGTGAATTTGATGGCATTGGCGATGTAGGGGCGCTCCCTGTCGATTTCATTGGGGGCCACGATGAAGCGCTGGACGATGTCGGGATAGAGCGATCCGCCGAGCACTGCCACGACCACCAGAAGACCCATGGAATAGAGCGCCGGCCGCACACGCCCCCACGTCGCCCCGGCCGCGAATGCAACGGCCGTCAACAGGCAAAGGAAGAGTTCCAATCTTAGAACCGGCAGCGTGGCGTGCACATCCGCGTACCCAGCGCCATAGATGAGCCCGCGCGGGGAATAAAGCAAGCCGTACATGGCAAGCCGAGCTCGATAGGCGAAGACAACAAAGAGCAATGCTGCCAGCGCCATCAGGTGGGCGCGCGCCGCCCCCATCACTTTTGGCCCACGCGGCGTGACCCATACCCCGCCCTCCACAAGATAGAGGAACACGGCGCTCAAGAGACACACAATGACCGCCACCAGCGCGAGGTAATAAAGGAACCAGTTGAAGGGCAGGCGAAAGAGATAAAAGCCCACATCGATGCCCAACAGCGGGTCCTGCTGGCCGAGGGTTTGCGGGTGCTTCGCCATCAGATACTCCAGCCAGTGGGACATGCCCCATTGGCCAACCACGTATCCAATCAGCAGAACACCAGCCCAGATGAGCCAGCGGAAAGTCTTACCGAAGCGGTCGAGCGCCGAAAATTCGATGACCTCTCCGTTGACCCGATAGCCATGTCGGTGGGCGAGCCCATGGGCAATCAGCAGGTTCAATGCGGTCACGATCATGAAACCCACTCCCACCAGCGCGCTCAGTTGAATTTGGGTAAGGAGGATCGTCCGAAAGATGACCCGAAAACCTTCCTGCTTGAACCAGAGCCAATCCACCAACAGGTCAATACCGTTGGTGAAGAGGGGCAAAAGAATCAGGAAAAACAAAACAAGCGCGAGGATTATTCGTGGTGTGCGATTTTTGGGCATGATGTAGCTCCGGAGGTATCTTTACACACCGTCCGAGGCGTGTCAAAAAGCTCTCGGGCGGGCGTCTAATAGCGAGGACTGGCAGGCTCCCGCCTGCCCACACTAGAAGGCCACGAACTCAGCCCGGTCTGCGTTAGTGTCCTGAGTTAAAATATCGTTGAAGAAGTCAGCCCGTCAACTGACGGGCGAAAGAATGTAGCCCACGGCGCAAGCCGTGGGTCGGCGAGCCCTCCCTCACCCCTGTCCCCTCTCCCGCCCGCGCGGGAGAGGGGTGCCGAAGGCGGGGTGAGGGCCCCTTTTCCCAGGGCTGACGCCCTGGGCTACGTTCTTTCGCCCCTTCGGGGCTGGCCTGTATGGTCGGCGGACCACACGGTTTACTCAACGAACTTCTGAGACTCGACATAGCAATCGTCAATAGTCACCACCGCTGGTGCACGAGTTCGCGGATTTTGCTGTCGTAAACTTCGCGCACCTTGGCCATTTGCGCTTTGCTCAGCGGGGCTAGCTCGCTGGCGCGGACGTTATCCTCAACTTGCGCCACACGCTTGGCTCCCGGGATGGCGCAGGTGACAGCGTCAAACATCAGTATCCATCGCAGGGCCAGTTGAGCCATCGAGGCGCCCGGCGGAACAAGGCTTTTGAGAATCTCCACAGCCTCCAGCCCGATTTCATAATCCACGCCGGAGAAAGTCTCACCCCGGTCGAACGCTTCTCCCTGGCGATTGTAGCTGCGGTGGTCATCCTTGGCGAAAGTGGTGTGCTGGGTCATCCGTCCCGACAGAAGCCCGCTTGCCAGCGGCACACGCGCCAGGATACCCACGCGCCGCCGCTTGGCCTCCGGGAAAAACAGTTCCGCAGGGCGCTGCCGAAACATATTGAAGATGATTTGAACGGTCTGCACGCCGGGATATTCGATGGCCTTCAGCGCCTCTTCCACGGTCTCCACGCTTACGCCGTAATAGCGGAGCTTGCCAGCTTGGACCAAGTCTTCGAGGATGCCGAAAACCTCCGGTCGGTAGAGCACGACTGTCGGCGGACAGTGCAATTGCAGGAGGTCGATGCAATCCGTCTCGAGATTCTTCAGGCTGTCCTCAACGAAGCGGGTAAGGTTTGCCTTGTTGTATCCATCGGGCGTGTGCGGGGAGAGCCGGCGGCCGGCCTTGGTGGCGACGTATATAGTCTCTTTCCGTTCCTTGCGCAGCTGCGCTACCAGCCGCTCACTGCGGCCCATGCCGTAAACGTCTGCGGTGTCGATAAAGTTGACACCAAGGTCGATGGCGCAGTGCAGGGCGGCGAGGGATTCTTTATCGTCAACCTCTCCCCAGTCCGCTCCAATCGCCCACGCTCCAAAGCTGATTTCCGAGACTTTCCAGCCCGTACGGCCGAGTTCGCGATAGTGCATTTGAGTTTGCTCCTTGTTGACTTTTCGACAAGGTACACGCCTGAAGGTGACGAAAACCTGCAAAGGGTTTTTCAACCACCTCCTCGGAGCGCTCTAGCTTACTTGAATTGAACACAGAAAAACAAATGCAGTTTGCCGCGTCGTAGTCGGCTCCTTGCTTGCCCACGCCGCCGGAAGGATTCGGCGAGCGCAACCCAAAGAGCTTGAACTATCTATCCAAAAATGCGATACTAGCCTCGTTCACCGTTGGGCGAACTATCGTGGCATTGAAACCAAATCTTCAGAGTCTTAGGAAGGGCAGGTTCACCGCTTAGGTGAGCAGCTTGATTCCTATGCGAGATAGGAGTTTGTATGGCAGATAAGACCCCAGGCCCCGGGCACGCGATGTTCGGTTTGAACGAGCCGGCTCAAAGCGCCGCACCGGCTGCCGCACCCGGCGCCCCCCAAGTTGTGTATGTGCAGGCGCCACCCCCCGTGCCAGCATCTTCAGCCAGCGGCAGCACGATGCGCTGGCTGGTGGGCGCGCTGCTGGCGCTTTCGGTGATTAACCTCATTTTGGTGCTCTATTTCTGGAGCGATCTTAAGAGTATCGCCTCGAAGCAGACTGACCAGTTGGACCTGCTCACCCGGCGCATGGACACCAGCGACGAGCGCTACGCTCAGTTGCGCGGCCAGTTCCAGGTGACGTCGGAGAAACTGGGCATGACCGAGGCGGAACTCTCGCGCGCCCATGCCCTGGCGGCGGACATCCAAAAGAAGCAGCAACAGGCTGTTCAGCAACTGAACGACGCCATCGCAAAGAAAGCCAGCGCCGATGAAGTGAATAAGGTTCAGGCGGACGCCAATGCCAAGATCGGCGGGCTTTCCACCGACTTGGCGGGAACGAGGAAGGATTTGGAGAGCACCAAGTCCGAATTCGCCAATGCGCTTTCGGGAACCAAGGGCGAATTGAGCGGCGCTATCGCGCGAACGCATGATGAGCTGGTCGCACTGGCCCATAGGACTGACAGGGACTATTTCGAGTTTAATCTTGCTAAGAAACGCTCCCAACAGAAAGTCGGGACCGTGACAATGTACTTGGAGAAGACGGACACCAAGCGGAACGTCTTCTCCGTCAACCTTCAGTTTGACGACAAGCCGCATATGCTTAGGGACAAAGCCATGGACGAGCCCGTGTACTTCTACGTGCAGGGGGCTTCGAGCGCCCTCGAACTGGTGGTAAATAAGCTGGGCAAGGATTCCGTCGCCGGTTATATCAGCACGCCAAAGGGATTCTTCCCCAGTGCGACAAACGTACTGGCGGCGCGCCCCGGAGCGTGAAGCGTCGCGAATGGAACGAGACTGACCTTCGACCGCCGACACTGATTGCCTCTCGAGCTCGCGCTTGGCCGGAGCCAGGCGCGAGCTTTTCGTTTTTCCAGCCGTCAACATCTTCTCACGCCGCGAAGATTCCTCAGTCTTTCCGATCTGATGTGGAGGCGATTTCCATTTGCGCCACACGTCTCACTTTTTTAAGAGTTCTGTGCTAACTCCACGCTTTTCCACTGTGTTTTAAACGGGTTGGAAGAGTGTTGAGGAATATACGGGCAAGCGTATGAATGTAGCATTTTGACACACTCTTAGACTCGCCCGCTTAATAATACGCTATCTGCATAGCCCAGCCTAGTCAAACGCAAAAGACAACTGCCGAGATTCTTCGTCCCGACAAGTCGGGACTCAGAATGGCAGGCGTTTGGAAAAGCGCTCAGAGAGGACACAGAAAGTCTCGTTTTGGCTGGGGCTCCGCCGCCGCGCTCGCTCGCACGCCGGTTGATGAGGCTGATGTCTGATGAATCATGCACAGACCTCGCATTCGCTGCTAGAATGACGCCTTGACCTGTATGCTAAGAACTCAATGATCCAAGGGGGGCCTTATGTTTGCATTTCACGGCGTGGATTACATGGAGATTGACGCGCTCTTCAACGACCAGGAAAAGCTGGTGCGCCAGACGGTGCGCGAATTTGTGGACAATGAAATCATTCCTAACATCGAGGAGTGGAACCGGGAAGGGAAATTTCCCCAGCACCTCGTACCCTTAATGGCGGGGCTGGGGTTTTACGGCGCAAACCTGGAAGGTTACGGCTGCGCGGGGATGTCCAATGTGGAGTACGGGCTGATCATGCAAGAACTCGAGCGCGGAGACAGCGGCTTGCGCAGCTTCGTCTCCGTGCAGGGCGCACTGGTGATGTACCCCATCAAGGAATACGGCTCCGAGGAGCAAAAGCGGCGCTGGCTGCCGGCGCTCCAGGAGGGCAGGGCCATAGGTTGCTTCGGCCTGACGGAACCCGACTTCGGCTCGAACCCCGCCGGCATGAGGACACGGGCCATAAAGGATGGTGACCGCTACATCCTGAATGGCGAGAAGGCCTGGATTACCTCCGGCACAATTGCCGACGTGGCGGTGGTGTGGGCGCGCACCGACGAAGGCGTCCGCGGCTTCCTGGTGGAGAAAGGCACACCAGGCTACACCGCGAAAGACATCAAAGGGAAATGGTCGCTCCGCGCTTCCGTGACCTCCAGCCTGTCACTCCAGGACGTTCGCGTGCCCGCCTCGAACATGCTTCCCAAAGCGCAGGGGTTGAAAGCGGCGCTGAGCTGCTTGACCCAAGCGCGCTACGGCATCGGATGGGGGGCGATCGGTGCGGCGATGGCCTGCTACAACGAGGCCTTGGAGTACGCGAAGATACGAAAGCAGTTTGACGACAAGCCCATTGCTTCTCACCAGCTCATTCAGGCGAAGTTCGCCGATATGATCACCGAAATCACCAAGGCGCAACTGCTGGCCTTACAGGTGGGGCGTCTGAAAGATCAAGGGCGCGCCGATTTCGCGCATGTCTCCATGCTCAAGCGGAATAACGTAAAGATGGCGCTTGACGTGGCCCGAGCGGGACGCGACATCCTGGGCGCCAATGGCGTCGCCGATGAATATCCCATCTTCCGCCACATGTGCAACCTGGAATCGGTCTTTACCTATGAGGGTACGCACAACATCCACACGCTCATCATCGGCGAGCGGGTGACGGGCGTGCCTGCTTACAAATAGGACCGGGGCTTGTCCATCGCTTGAGGCTCCGGCAGGACTCTGCCAATCTTCTTTTCAGGTATCTGTGCCGACAGAGAGTTTCAGGGAGAAGGTGGTCAGGGCGAAAGCGACGAACCACGAAACTTTCCGGACCTTATTCCGGCAGTTTCCGACGGCGAGCAGGAACTGTGGCCTCAAACAGCTCGAACTTACCTTCCAGGCGGGCCAGTCGTTCCCCGTGGCCCGCAACGTCCAATTGCAGGCGCCTCACATCATCGGCCAGGCGCACGATCCGGTCTTCGATTGTGACAATGCGGCCGAGACCCGCTAAAATGTCCTCGACCAAGCTCATACTTTGGCCTCCCGAAACTTCTCCAAAAAGGCAAGCGTCTCATCCAGCTTCGCGATGCTCCGATCCATAGACGCATTCGCTTCGCGGACCAAGGCGGCAAATGCTTGTTCGTCGAAGTCCAAAGGCAGGTCGAGGTAGAAATCCAAGGCGGCGCGCAACTCCTCAGAAAAACTCGTCTTGCGCCGGTGGGCACGTTGAAACAATCGCTTTCGTTGCTTCGGGTTGAGATACACAGTCGTTGGGGTTGCCGTTCGTAACTCCTGTATTTTCAAGCATATTTCATCGCGAAGAGGAAATCAAGTTGAGGCTCGAGACCGGGCCGCTTCCGGCCTCAAAGCGGAATCCGCGTGGCTGCGATTATAGATTGACGACTTTCATTGCCTGCGCCGGATAGCGTTCCCCGGCCGTTACTCCCTTGGGCGCAACCTCATTGATCCGCGCCAGGTCTTGGGGTGAGAGCTTTAACCGCAACGCCGCGATGTTTTCCTCCAAATGCGCCCTGCGCGTGGTGCCGGGGATGGGCACAATATCCTCGCCCTGGGCCAGCACCCAGGCCAACGCCAACTGCGACGCTTTGCAACCTTTTTCCGAAGCGATTTGCTCGACCCGACAGACAAGGTCCAGATTGCGTTTGAAGTTCTCGCCTTGGAAGCGCGGATGTTTGCTACGAAAATCGTCGGGCGCAAAGTCTTCTACGCTCTTGAAACGGCCCGTCAAAAACCCACGACCGAGCGGGCTGTAAGCGACAAAGGCAATTCCAAGTTCCCGGCAGGTGGAGAGAATCTCGTCCTCGGGATCACGGCTCCAGAGTGAATACTCCGTTTGCAAAGCGGTAATGGGGTGGGTGCGGTGTGCACGGCGAATCGTTGCCGGAGCGGCCTCGGAAAGCCCCAAGCACCTTACCTTGCCCTCTTCGACCAGCCGCGCCATGGCCCCCACGGTTTCCTCGATGGGCACGCTACCGTCAACACGGTGCTGATAATAGAGGTCAATGGTCTCAACGTTCAGGCGCCTCAAGCTGGCTTCGCAGGCGCTGCGCACGTACTCGGGCCGGCCGTTGATTCCCAGGAAGCTACCCTCTGGCCCCCGCACGTTGCCGAACTTGGTGGCGAGAACAATATCGTTCCGCCGGCCCTTGATGGCTTTCCCAACCAGTTCCTCGTTGTGACCCGTGCCGTACATGTCGGCGGTATCCAGGAAATTCACACCCAGGTCAACAGCGAGATGAATGGTGGCAACAGACTCCTCTTCGTTTCGTGGCCCGTAGAACTCCGACATGCCCATGCATCCGAGGCCGATGGCAGAGACGGTGAAAGGACTGTTATCCAGCTTCTTATAACGCATTCAGATCCTCTCCTGGAGAGCGTTCAGATTGACTCCACTAACTAACAATACCATCCGGCGCGGGTCTCACTCAACCGTTCCCTGGCCGAGGCAGGGGTGTCATTCGGAGCGCAGTCATTCGCGCGAAAGCGGGAATCCAGTCCGTCGGCAGGGCATTTCCGAAGGTTTGCAGAGTGGATTCCCACTTTCGCGGAAATGACCGGCGGCTCGACTGGATCCCCATTCCAAATGACACCAGCACCCTGACCGAGGGTGTTGGCAGCAGGAGGGGAATTTAGGAGCAAATTCCCCTCCTCTCCGAGGAGGGGACTAAGGGGTGGTGGCTCGACCACCCCCGGTCCTCCTGAGCCAGGAGGGGAGTTGCTGCCTTAGGCTGGACTATCGAAGTTCTTGCATCCGCACCGCGCCGGACGTAAGCTTCGGGAACTTGCAAGGCCGCGATTACGTATTGCTCTGGTAGAGACGAGTCGAGGAGAGTCCTATGAGCGCAAGCCCCCAACCCCCGCGTCCCCCCATTCCGCCGCAACCCCCACGGTCAAGCAGCAACATTGTTGCGATTGCCCTGTTGGTCCTGGCGCTGATTGTCCTGGTCAGTGGAATCGCTGTTTGGACCGGCTTAAGGTTCCTTTCCCACAACCTCCGAATGCAAGTTGCGGAGAGGGGGGAGCGTGGCAAGGAAGTTTCCATCAATACGCCGGTCGGGTCAATTGAAGTTCATCATGATGTCGATCAGGACAGCTTGGGTTTGCCCATCTACCCCGGCGCCACACCGGTGAAGGACAAGGACTCAGCATCAGTAAACCTCGGTTTTGGAGGCGAGGCGGGCGTGCAAGTACTGGTCGCGAAATTCGAAACTTCGGACTCATTGGAGAGAGTCAGGGCCTTTTACAAAGAGCACCTGGGAAGTGAAGTCACTAAACTCACCGACCAGGGTTGGGAAGGCAAAACTACCTTCGAGATCAAGACCCACAATCTGGAAAAGGTCGTGGCGTTAGAAGGCGGGGGGAGTCGGACGCTAATCAAATTGGTCCGAGTATCTTTCGGCAAGAACGAGGGCAACTGACAAAGGCAGTTCCCCGTCAAAAAGACAGTCAACAGTCGACAGACTGCTGAATCTGCGATCGTCGCGAGAAAAACCCCGTAAAGCCTGATATAATAATAAAGTTACGCGCCGGAACAGCCTGCGTTATCACTCTTCAGGCGGAACACCCTGGCCGAGAGTCAAGCCTCTTCGGCAGCGGTGGGCGAAATGTCTAAGTAACTCTTGTAGTCATTTGTGCGTCCAATTGAAAGGGGAATAAACCCGGAGACTTAGCAGGCAAGTTCCTGGCACAGGTCCCGAACTGGGAGACGATAAGCAACGATGATCAGCCGAAGTCGGTGGACGGTGACCTTTGCCCTCGGTGCGATGGTAAGCGGCACCCTCTTGTCAGCTTCCCCATCGCTGGCACAGCAGCAAAACCCGCCGCCTGCGGATACATCTTCACAAGGCCAGGCCAAGACGGCAGCGAAAAGTGGGGATAATAAGGACCCCGCGATCGAAGAAAAGAAGAGCCCGGAGAATGACCGCCTTTTCTTTGTCTTGCCAAACTATCTGACGGTGGAGAATGCCAAAAATACCCCGCCGCTCACGACTGGGCAGAAATTCAAGCTGGTGGCCCTGGGAGTGTTCGACCCCATCGAGTTCGCGTACGTAGGCGTTCTCGCCGGCATCGATCAGGCTGAAAACACTGACCCCAGCTTCAGACAGGGCTTTAAGGGCTATGCAAAGCGCTACGGGGCCGCCTACGCCGACACCGCCATCGAGAACTTCATGGTAGGCGGCGTCTTCCCGTCGCTGCTCCACCAAGATCCGCGCTACTACCAGTTGGGTAAAGGGGGGTTCTGGCGCCGTGCTGGTCACGCCGCATTGCAGATCTTTATCACTCGCAACGACTCCGGGAAAACACAATTCAACTACTCCGAGTGGGCGGGCAGTGCAGTTGCGGCAGCGCTTTCCAACACCTACCATCCGCCTGCGGACCGGAACGCCCTAAACAGCGCCAACATCTGGATTACGCAGCTATGGGGAGATGCGGTGTCCTTTGAATTGAAGGAATTCTGGCCCGATATTCATCGCAAACTTCACAAGAAGCAGCAGACTCAGCCATGATGGCCCGGTAGAAGGCAGGAGGAGGTGGGTGTTTTCCCCACCTGGCCGTACGTCGCAGGTAGTAGGTCATATGTGGGCGGATGCTTTTCCCCACCTACCATTTACCACCTACCACATACCAAGGAGGTGCCATGGAATTTGAGCATCGGGTCGCGATTGTAACGGGTGGCACTGGTGCATTAGGAAGTTCCGTGGCTTTGGACCTGTTGCGGTCTGGCGCCCGCGTCGTGGTTACGTACCTTTCCGACAACGAGTGGACCGCACTGCAAGCCCGGGCAGGCGAACACTGTGGGAACCTCACCGGCGCAAAGGTGGATCTGATGCAGGCCCCTGAAGTCGAACGCTTGATGGCGGATGTCTTGTCGAAGTGGCAGCGCATCGATTACCTGGTGGCCGTGGCGGGTGGCTTCGCGGCCGGCAAGAGCTTCGAGACCGATGACAAGACCTGCGACCACATGTTCAACCTAAACCTCCGCTCCCTGATTTTCTGTTTACGTTCCATCGTCCCGGTGATGATTCGTCAAAACTTCGGCAGAATCGTGGCCGTCTCGAGCGGATCAATCCTGCGCGGAGGCGGGGCTGGCATTGCCGCCTATGCCGTTTCCAAAGGGGCGGTTCGCCAGCTCAGCGAAATCCTTGCAGACGAACTCAAGGCGTACGACATCCACGTTCACTGCATCCTGCCGGGAACCATGGATACTGAGGCCAATCGCCTCGCCATGCCCAAGGCGGACTTCTCCAAGTGGGTGAAGACCGACGAGGTGGCGCGCCTTATCCACTTTCTCCTCAGCGACGACTCTCGCGCCGTACGCTCCGCCGTTGTGCCCGTGCTCGGGTAAAGGAGCCAGGATTCGGGATTCAGGATTCAGGGGAAACCACTGACAACTGGCGTGTTCTTGCTGCCAGCCCTCTCCCGAGGGGAGAGGGTGGCCCGCTGCCGGCGCCTTGACCAGCCGGAGCGGGCCGGGTGAGGGGTTACCTCCTGGGAGATGCTCGATCGCCTGACTGCTGGCTTTCCCCCCCTTTCTCTTCCGTTGGCAAATAAACTTGATGACCGCGGGTAACCGTTTTACACTGGCATAGTCCAACTATGTCAGGAGGTGATCGCTTGCACCAGGATGAGATTCCGCCCGGAACGCTCTATCTGCTGATTCTCAGAACCCTCGCCCGCGGAGGTGAAATGCACGGCTATGAGATCGCCAACTCCATCCAGCATATTTCCGAGGATGTGCTGCGAGTTGAGGAAGGGTCGTTATACCCGGCGTTGCAAAGGATGCTGATCAAAGGCTGGGTGACGGCGAAGTGGGGCACGACCGCCGGGAATCGCCGCGCCCGCTACTACCGGCTCACGGCGGGGGGCAGGAAGCAGTTGGAGGCCGAGGTCTCGCAATTTGATCGCGTGATGCAAGCCATCACCCGCGTCGTTCAGACAGCCTGAGGGGAAGACTGCCATGAACCGGTTTATTGAACTCGGAAGACGGCTCTTGATGCTGTTTCGCCGCAGCCAATTCGACCGCGACCTGGAAGAAGAGATGCGCCTGCACCGGGAACTGCGGGAGCAGGAACAGATCGAAGCGGACGTTGCGCCTGAAGAAGCGCGGTATGCGGCGCGCCGGAGATTTGGGAACGAAATCGTGTTGAGAGAGGAGAGTCGCGACATGTGGGGATGGAACTGGCTTGAGTACTTTGCGCAGGACATCCGTTTCGGTCTGCGGATGTTGGCCCGGAATCCGGGTTTCACGGCCGTGGCGGTGCTCACCCTCGCGCTGGGCATCGGCGCGAACACGGCCATCTTCAGCGTGGTGAATGCCGTCTTGCTGAAACCATTGCCTTATGCCGACCCTGACCGTCTGGCAGTCATCTGGGTGACGGAACCTAGCGCGCCGGGCGAACTGTTCCCCAACACCGGCCCGGACTTTCAAGACTGGCAAGTGCAGAACCATGTGTTCGAGGGTATATCCGCTGTCACCGGTGCCATAGCCACACTCACCGGTTCCGGCGAGCCTTTGCAACTCCTCGGCCTGTCGGTTTCCCCCAACACGTTTCAGCTTCTCGGTAAGCAGCCGCAGCTCGGCCGGAGTTTTTCGCCGGACGAGGGCCCAACCGGCCACAATCACGTGGTCATCTTGAGCTACGGACTGTGGCAGAGCGCCTTCGGAGGACAGAAGAACATCGTGGGAAACAAAGTCACAATGGATGGCGAGGCCTATGACGTTGTGGGCATCATGCCCAAGGATCTGAGGTTCCCGGCCGTCTGGGGGCGGGATCCGCAATTTTGGACGCCCATAACCATGGATGCGCCGAAATGGAAAACCGAACGCTCGAACCATTGGTTCTGGGTGCTGGCACGCATGAAGAAGGGCGTCACGCTCAACCAGGCCGCCGCCGAGATGGTGACGATCTCCGCGCGGCTCGCCCAGCAGTATCCACAGACGAACACGGGCGTGAGCGCGCGGGTCAAGAGCCTGCACGAGCAGCTTACCGGCAACGTCAGTGAAGTTCTATGGGTGCTTTTCGCCGCGGTGGGATTCCTGCTGCTGATTGCCTGCGCGAATGTCGCCAACCTGTTGCTTACCAAATCCGTGGGGCGGCAGCGGGAGATTGCCGTTCGACTCGCTGTCGGCGCAGGCGCCCGGCGTCTGGTGCGCCAACTGCTCACCGAGAGCTTGGTGCTGTTTCTGTTGGGCGCAGTCGCGGGTTTGGGCGTGGGCACGGCCGGACTGCGCCTTCTCCTCCGCGCGGCGCCCACCGGCTACATCCCCGATGTGATTTCCGTTCATCTTGATTCCCGCGTCTTTGGTTTCACCTTCCTCGTTGCGTTCGTCACCGGGACCCTCGCCGGACTCATTCCCGCGCTGCACGCAATCCGCGTGAGCTTCAGCGAAATGCTCAAGGAGAGTGGTTCCGCCGTGGCGGCGTCTCACGGGCTCGCGCGCGGCCTGCTCACGGCCGGAGAGGTCGCCATTGCCCTCGTCATGCTGGTTGGTGCGGGGCTTGCCACTCGGAGTCTGGTACGCTTGCTGGGCGTCCAACTCGGTTTTGATCCGCGCCAGGTGGTGGCGGGACGGATTTCCCTGCCAGATTCGCGCTACCCGAAGGAGCCCCAGCAGAAGGCGTTCTTCCGAAACCTGCTCGACCGTGTTCAGGCCTTGCCGGGAGTTGTGTCCGCCGGCGCAGCCTCGGAGCTGCCGCTCGAAGGAGGCAACAACGGCCCCGTGGTCATCGAGGGCCAGCCGGCGCCCAAAGACATCTGGTCAAGCCCCCTGGTGGAGTCGTGCATCGTCACGCCCAACTACTTCCGGACCATGCGTATTCCGCTGCTCAGCGGACGCGACGTGGCCGAGACGGACACGCCCGAAATGCCGCCCGTCGCCGTCATCAATGAGACCATGGCACACCGCTTCTGGCCCCATCAGGACTCCGTTGGCAAGCGGTTCAAGTCCACCGATCCTGAGGCTAAGTGGATCACTGTTATCGGCGTCGTTGGGGATGTTAGGGAATTCGGCCTGGCCGAGCCAGCCATTCCCGAGGCTTATTATCCCGAGTCACAAAGTGTGTCCTCTGGATTGGTCCTCGTGGTGCGGGCCGCCAATGACCCGCAAGGGCAGGTGCCTGCCATCCGCAACGCCCTGCATGGCCTGGATAAAGGCTTGCCGTGGTATAGCGTCCAGACCCTGCCGGAAATGGTTTCGGACTCCTCGCGCGAGAAACGCTTCGTAGCCCTGCTGCTGGCGCTGTTTGCAGCCGTGGCACTGGTGCTCGCTTCCGTCGGAATTTACGGGGTTGTGTCTTATTCCGTCTCCCAGCGCACGCGGGAGATTGGCATCCGTATGGCGTTCGGCGCCGAGGTCCGCAACGTTCTGGGCATGGTGCTGAACGAAGGACTGCGCCTGGTTATCGCCGGCGTGGGCGTGGGATTGTTGGGGGCCTGGGCTCTTTCCCGTTACCTCAGCAGCATTCTTTACGCCGTGCGCGCCACTGATCTCGCGACTTACATTCTGGCGGCGCTCCTGATGACCGTTGTCGCGCTCGTGGCGTGCCTCGTTCCCGCCCGGCGCGCCACGAAGGTCGATCCCATGGTCGCGCTGCGCTACGAATAGGTGTCAGGTGTCAGTTAATCAGCCGTCAGCGGTCTGCTTGCCGCCGGTCGCCTTGGTCGTTTGCTGATAGCTGAAAGCTCACGGCTGACAAATCAGTACTGACAACTGACGACTGAGAACGGACACCTGTCACGATCATCCTTCAGGTTTCGGATTGAAACTTGGGGCTGAGGCAGCTATAATGAGTGCTTGTGCGTTAGCACTCAAGGAGTTCCATGAAGAACGCTATTCACCCCAATTATCACGCAGTGACCGTAACGTGCGCGTGCGGATACACCTTCAAGACCCGCTCCACCTATAAGGGCGACGTGTTGCACCTGGAAATCTGTTCCCATTGCCACCCGTTCTTCACCGGGAAACAGAAGATACTGGACAGCGCGGGCCGCGTGGAGCGGTTCCAGCGCAAGTACGCGGACTTCAAGAAGGCCGCTGCGGTGTCCAGCGAAGGGAAATCGCCGGCACCGAGCAAGTAGGAAGCGAGGCGCCAGGCGTCAGGTTTCAAATGGCTTAACACCTGGTTCCAGTCACCTTGATGGATGTCTTAGGGCATCTGAAACCTGACACCCGATGCCTGATCCTTATATCACCAAAGCAAATGTTTACGTCGTGGGCCGCCAGATCGTGGTGGGCGAGGAGTTGGCGCGTTTTCTCCAGGACGAGGGCTTGGCGTTCACCACCGACGCGCCAGCCGCTGCCGAGGTGCTGACTGAAATCGCCGGGCGCACCTGCTACATGTCTTTCGGCAAAGGGCGGAAATCCAACCAGGAATACGTTGAGAACATCCTGACTTCAAAACACGGCAGCGTGCTCGAGCACGCCGTCTGGTGCCTGCTGATAACCGGGGTTAGCCGCGCTCTGACCCACGAGTTGGTCCGCCACCGGGCTGGCTTCGGCTACTCACAGCTCTCACAGCGGTACGTGGACGAGAGCGACGCCCGCTACGTGGTTCCCCCGCTTTACCAGGAAAGCGAAGAGTTGCGCCACAAATGGCAGCAGACCATCGAGACGCTCCGCAACGCCTACGTCGAGCTCGCGGACGCTACCGCCCAATACGTTGAGCGAAAGCACCCGGAGATGGCCCCGCGCGACCGCCGCAAGTGGGCTCGCCAGGCGGCACGTTCCATCCTTCCCAACGCCTGTGAAACTAAAATCTTCGTCACCGGCAACAGCCGCTCTTGGCGGCACTTTTTGGAACTTCGCGGTAGCCCGCACGCCGACACTGAAATCCGCCTGTTGGCCGTGGAAGTTTGCCGCGTCCTCAAGCAAGAAAGTCCTAATATCTTCCATGACGTTGAAATCGTCGCTGAGTCCGACGGCATGCCCGCCGTCCACGTCATCCACTCCAAGGTATGACCCTGCAAGCGCAAGTTGGAGATGGGGTGCGTCGCCGGTGGCGGCGACATTGTTTTCTCATGTCGCCGCCTCTGCGGGCGCTCGGTTGCCCGACCCCCCAGGCGGTGGCGTATACATGCAAGACAATGTATGGGCCACCCGCGTACAAATCGGGTCCACGCCACTGCCCCTATTCTGCAAAGGTCGAATGCGTCCATGAAGAGCGATAAGAAGTGTGCGCTGGTTGGAATTGATGTGGGAACCAGTGGAGTACGCGGTGTTGCAGCGAGTCCCGCGGGCGAGCTTTTAGCGGAAGCGGAGGAGAAGCTTCGGCAGGACCACCGCGCCGCCGGGGGAATTCACGAGCAAGACCCTGGCGAATGGTGGGAAGCTCTGTGCTCAGTGGGGCAGGCGATTGTCAAAAGCCTGAAGGAGAAATCTGGTGATGTGGAGCTTCGAGGTGTGGCAGTCACATCCACTTCGGGGTCGCTTGTGGTGGCGGATGCGGAAGGTCGTGTCTTGCGCCTGGCCATTCTTTACGACGATGGCCGGGGATCGGAGATCGCAGAAGAACTGAACGAACAAGGCGGCGCCCAGAGCATCCCTCTGGGGCCATCCTTTTCGCTGGTGAAGGCTGCCTGGGTCCGGCAGCAGGAGCCCGAGTTGTGGGAGCGCACTCGCTACATCCTGCATCCGGCGGATTGGCTGTCAGGAAAGCTCACCGGCAGGTTTGGGATTTCGGATTTCACCAACGCCTTGAAACTCGGCTACGACCCTGAGAGTCGTTGTTGGATCGGAACGGTTCGTGCCGCGGGCTTGCTCGACGATCGCCTGCCCGAAGTTCGCCGCCCCGCAGACCAAATCGGGCAGGTCAGTAGCGTGGCCGCAGCCGCGACAGGCTTGCCGGTGCGCACGCCAGTCCTGGCGGGCGCAACCGACGGGATGGCGAGTGTAATCGCTTCAGGAGCCAGCCGGCGCGGCGATGCCAACACAACCCTGGGAACCACCCTTGTCTGGAAAGTGCTCCACGACGGGAAGCCCACCGCGCGCAGCGGCATCTACTTTCACTTGCATCCCGGGGGGTTGTGGGTGCCCGGAGCGGCAAGCAACACCGGGCTGGGAAGCATCAGAACGGCCGGCGACGCAGCGTCGATTGGGGAAATGGACCGGCTGGCTGCCCACTATTTTCCAACCTCCGTGGTCTGCTACATGCTGTCGGGTCAAGGCGAGAGGTTTCCCTTTGCAAACCCGAAAGCCAAGTCGTTTGTGGAAGGGACTCCGCGTGACGCCGGGGAGTCTTACGCGGCGCAATTGCAGTCCATCGCTTTCGTGGAGCGCTGGGGCTACGAAATTCTCGAGGGATGCGGCGTGAAACTCGGGGACAGGGTCTTTTCGACAGGGGCTGCTGCGAAGAGCCCTGTCCTTTCACAGTTGCGCGCGAACGTTCTGGGCCGTACTATTGTCCAGTCTCGATATCCCATCGCGGCCTTCGGGGCAGCGATTTTGGCGGCAACCGGCGCCGTATTCTCTGGGAAGATTTTCGACGCTATACAATCCATGACCAGCATCTTGGAAAGCCACGAGCCGTCAGGAGACCTGGTGCCAGCCTTTGATGGAATCTACAGGTTATTCCGGGAGGCGTGCGCGCGACGAGGTTACGGTAGGCAGTAAGGAGTAGGCAGAAAGCAGCAAGCAGTTGGCAATGGATGGTAGATGGGGGAAGGAATGCCAGAAGCGCTAATTTGACGGGTCGTCACGAAATAAGTGTTGTGTCGTGGTCCCACTTCAGAACAGGAACGGGACAAAACGTCGCGTATGTTTCATGTAATCGGCATAAGTAGCGCCGAAGCGCACGAGGTTTTCCCTTTCCTCGGCAATCGAGGTGGCGACGAGAAAACCGGTCGCACTCAGCGCCAGCGCGATGCTACTCACGGTTAACGGGCTCTTTAGGTAGGCGCACCACACAAGCGCCAACAAGGATGCGTAGAGTGGATGGCGGATGAAGCGATACGCACCGACCGTGACCAGCGTGGTTGTGTTCTCAAAACCGAGATTGGTGTTGCGGGCGGCTGTGGGCGACGGCCTGCCAATCACGCGAAGTAGTCGGAATCCTTCAATCGCCAGTGCTATTGAGGCAGCCCCGAGGAACCATGAGACAAGCTGGCGGGGCGAGAGCGGGTTACGGAACCACACCCGGACGTTTTGCAGGACCAGAGCCCACAGGAGTTCAAACGCGAAAAAGCGGTAAAAGCCGTGAGAACGCAAATCCCTCAGCGACCGCCATGACAGCTTAATGATGGCGGCAGACCCAGCGAAGAAAAGAGCGAGTCGCACCATTGCGTTCGCCAGCGTATCAAGAACGAGCATGATAGCTGGGGGTTCCAACATCAGTTTAGTCCCGCCGCGAGTCTTACGCAATCGACGCTTGGGGGTCGTCGGCGTGCGACAAAAATGTCCTGTGACCGGTCGCTCGTTGGTCGGGGGGAGGGTAAGACCCGAAGGAGCTGCAACGAAACGTGAGCGAACTTCGGAAGCAGAGCACTAAGCTCTTGAAATTGGTCTTCCCTCTCCCCCGTGGGGGAGACAGGTGGGGAGTGAGGGGGTTTGGATTCGAGAATGGAACGGTTATTACGGAACACGGCCTTCGCGGGCGGTGTTACTATGGCGTGCAGGAGGGCGTGATGACGAGTGAACGCTGGTTTCACAGGAGGAGTCGCCATCTCGTTTTGACGCTGCTCTTCGGTGCCTTCGCGCTGGCCGCGTGTCATGGACAGGCGCAGGACTGGAAAGACGCCGACAAGTTAGCGACACTGTTGAATTGGAAGCCGGGGAGCGTGGTGGCTGAAATCGGAGCCGGTGATGGCGGACTGACGCTGGCTGCCGCCGAGCGCGTGGGGCCAACGGGCCGCGTTTACACGACGGAACTGGACCCCAAGAAACTGGCAGCATTGGAAACCCTCGCCGCCAAGCAGAAGGTCCAAAACATCACGGTGGTCAAAGCGGGTGAAGCCGCGACGAACCTTCCGCGCGAGTGCTGTGATTCCATTTTCATGCGGCGTGTTTACCATCACTTCACACAACCGGCGCAAGAGGACGCCAGCCTTTTCCAATCGCTCAAGCCAGGCGGCCTCCTCGCCATCATTGATTTTCCACCTGGAAAGGGGCCCGGCAAACTCGAGCCGGTAAAGGGTGTGCCAAAAAACCGGGGCGGGCACGGCATGCCAAAGCAGTTGCTGGTCGATGAGCTCAGCGCCGCGGGATTCCAGGCGCTGACGACACCCACGGACTGGCCCGGCGAGGATTACTGCCTCGTTTTCCGAAAGCCGGGCTAGGGAATAGGGAACAGGGAATAGGGAACAGAACAGCCGCAGTCCCTCGGCACCTGACACCTTTCCCTGTTCCCTATTCCCTAGTATTCATGCATAATCTCGTGCTTGCCCGCACGGATGTTCTGATCCGCAATCCAGGGCCCAGGTAGGATCATGCCAGACGCATCAACCACCCCCTCACCAGTTTCCGGCCGCATCGCCTCCATCGACGCGCTTCGCGGCTTCGACATGCTGTGGATTACCGGCGGCGAAGAAGTAATCCACAGCTTGCATAAATTGATTCACCATCCTTGGATGGACGCGCTGGACCAGCAATTCCAACACGTGGCATGGCAGGGCTTCCGTTTCTATGATTTGATCTTCCCGCTTTTTCTCTTTATCGTCGGCGTTGTGCTGCCCTTCTCTCTCACCCGGCGTCTTGAAGCCGGCGCGAATCGT